>ERZ1034952.663-NODE-663-length-31141-cov-10.372644_pt1 | contig 31141 bp, 28 predicted proteins | sample MGYA00520625_ERZ1034952 | MGnify/ENA primary metagenome ERZ1034952 (study PRJEB33766, sample SAMN09781773) | gut metagenome | biome: gut microbiome | host: Homo sapiens | place: Madagascar | study: EMG produced TPA metagenomics assembly of the PRJNA485056 data... | reverse complement strand
GCTCCGGCTCCGGCGAAAGCGGGGCGATCACCGCATATTCATCCTCGCGCCGGACTTCGATCCGGCGGCCGCAGCTCGGGCACTCCGCAAACATGCCGATCCATGACTCCTCCGCCTCGATCTTCTGCCGGCAGAACACACACCTGAATTTAAACGTGGACATTCGTCTGATCTCCTTGCGTCATCTCGTCTAAGCATATACCCGGCCGGCGCATTTTTCAAGCGTCCCGGCGAAAAAGGCCGGGGATTTCCGTCTCATTCCGCCCCCAGCAGCCGCAGGGCGGCGCCGTCCAGACACGGTTTGCGGCCGCGCAGCGCGGAGAGATCGAACCGGTCCAGCAGTTCCGGAAGCGTCAGCTCCTCCCCGAACTCGGCCCAGCCGCCCCAGAAGGCGAGCAATCCGAGCACGGTTCCGGGACGTACGCCGCGCTCAAAGAGCGACTCCAGCGTCAGGCTTCCGGTCCGTTTCGCCAGCCGTTTTCCGTCCGCGCCGGTCACGACCGGCAGGTGGCAGAATTCCGGCAGCGGAAACTCCGGCGCGAGCGCGCGGTAAAGCAGAATCTGCCACGGCGTGCATTCGAGCAGGTCGCCGCCGCGGACCACCTCGGTGATCCGCATATCGATGTCGTCGGTCACGACCGCGAGCTGGTAGCCGATTCCGTCCGGATGGCGCGCAATCGGGAAATCGCCGTAGGTCAGAGCCGGATTGACCCGCTGCCCGCCGCACAGGCGGTCGCGAAACACAACCTCCCGGTCCGGAACCCGGAAGCGCCAGGCGGGCAATCTTCCGCTGCCGGCCAGCGCGCGGGCGGCCTCGGCGTAATCGGCGAAACGCCCCCGGCAGCGGCCGTCATACATGCGGCAGTCGCCCGCATGCGGCGCCGCCCCGGCCTGCCGCGCATCTCGCCGGGAACAGACGCAGGGATAGACCAGCTCCTGTTCGAGCAGCCGGTCGAGCGCGCGGCGGTAAAGCTCCGCGCGTTCGCTCTGCCGGTACGGCCCGTGCGGACCGCCCGCCCGATAGCCTTCGTCCCACTCGAGCCCGAGCCGGAGCAGATCGCGGCAGTTACCTTCGATGACGGCCGGATCACGCCCGTGTCCTTCGATATCCTCGATGCGCATGACAATCCGGCCGCCCCGGCTCCGCACCGACAGCCACGCGACGAGAAAGGTCATCGCATTGCCGAGATGGAGCGGCCCGGTCGGACTCGGGGCGAACCGCCCGCGTATTTCCCGTTCCTTATTCATGATTGCAGATTTATCGCTCCCGCCGGGTACATATACCATAAACTCCCGGATTTTCAAGCCGGGGATCTGAGATTTCAGGCTGAAATCCGGACCGACCCGCGCTCCCCGGCCGGACGGAAATCCGTGCGGTTTCATTACAATCCTGCAATCTTCCGTTGACAGCGCCGGATTCCGCGGCTATACTTTCTGCATCAACCATACAGTTTGAAAACAAGGGACCCATTCATGAAAAGAACCTTCGCCGCCGCCGCGGCGCTGTCCGGAACCGTATGCTTCGGAATCCTCTGGCTCAACAACCTGATCAGCGCCCGGCGCTATTATGCGCTGCTGCTCCGGGGAGAATACACGGACCGCTTTCCGCCGGGCTTCGCTCCGCTGCTCGACTGGAGCACGGTTGACGTTTCGACCGTGACCACCTTCATCCCGTTCTTCGGTTTCGTCCTGATCCTGTACCGGATTTTCCGGCCGGCGGAGGACCCGGGGTGTCCGTTCTTCCCCGGATACGACCGGTTCAACCTCGCGCTCGGGCTGCTCGGCACGATCTGGGGCATCATCCTGGTCGGTTACTATCCGGCGGAACAGATCACGATCGCGGCGCTGATGCGCTGCCTGCACACGGCCATGTTCTCGACACTGGTGGCGGTAGCCTGGGTCATGGTCCTGATGCCGGCGGCGGTGCTGCCGCTGCTGCGAAGCTGCCGCGGAAGCGGGCCGGAGGACGAACCCGAGCTCGACCGGCTCATCGGCCGGATCTCCGCCGGGCTCGCCGCCGCGACGGAGGAGCTGCGCAGCAGCACGGCGGAATCGGCGCGCTTCCGCGCCGGACTGGCCGAAACCGCCGGCGCGCTCCGCGAACTGCGGCAGAATGCCGCCGCCGGGCGCGAGGCCGAAACCGCCTGGCAGAAGAGCGCCGCCGAAACGCTGAACGCGCTGGCGGAGGCAATCCGCAGGCTCGACCTCCACCAGCAGCGGCTCCGGGAGGAAAACGGCCGGCTCTCCGCCGAGAACGCCGAGCTGAACCGCCAGCTGACCGTCAGCGAAGACACGATCCGGGAGCTCCGGCAGACCATCGAACAAATCCGCAGCGCATTGAGGTGACGTCATGGCTTCCCGACTCTCTTACCGGACGCGTTCGAAGCTGCTGAAGCTCCTGCACGGCGAATCCGCCGCGAACAGCGAAGAGCACGAACTGAACGCGGTCTTTCTGCAGATCACGCTGGCGATCATGCTGATTTTCATGATCACCTTCTTTCTCTTCATGGAGAAAACCGGCGGCGAAATCAACCGGCTCGACGAACTCCGCGAGCAGCTCGATCTCGCCCGGCGCGAGAAACTCGCCAATGCGGTCGACCGCACGGCCGAACGCTACCGGGTCCGCTACGGCCTTACTCCGTTCCTGCGGATCGATCCCGACAGCGGCCGGAAAAGCTACGACCTGGCCGGAATCATCCGCGACGGAGCGCTGAGCGGCGAGGAAAATCCGAGATTGTCGTTCCGGCAGGGCGGACAAAACGCCTGCCTCGATTACTCCGCCCCCGACGTCCTCCAGGCCGAATGGGAGAAGCAGACGCTCAGACAGGCCGGAATCGCCGCCTCCGATCTCGGGGATGCCGACCGGCTCTGGCTGAAAGAGCAACTGAAGCTCCGGACCGGACAGCTCAGGAATGAAGTTTCCGAAGTTCAGACGCTCGCCGCCGCCACACTGCAGGAGCATATCGCGCAGCATCCCGAAACCGTCACCGACCCGGAGCTGCGAAAACTGCTCGCCCGCATCAATGCCGAACCGGACGGCGAAACGAGACGGTATCTGCTGACCGAACTGGCCGGGCGGCTGAACGCCTTCGTCCGCAGTGAACTCAAGCGGATCAGCGGAGCGCCGATGCTGGAGGAGCTGCCATGAAACGCCTGATCCCGTCCATTCTCGCCGCCCTGCTCCTGCCGCAGCTTTTCGCCGCCGCCGTGCCGGAGGGCGAAAGCCGCAGGCTGCTCGAACGCCAGACCGGACTGCTCTCGGCGCGGCTGCTCTACGGCGAAGCCGAGAAGCGCTGGCTTGCCGAACCGATGCCGGAAGCGGCCGAAACCCTCTACTCCGAAATGAAACGGAAACCGGCCGAATGCGCGTCGCGGGCCACGGCGCTCAAACGCATGGAGCCGCGTTTCGCGGAGCTGCTGGCGGAGAGCTACCGCGACATGGCCGAACATGTGCTCGCGCCCTTCCGGGAGAAGTTCTCCGCCGAACAGGCGGCGGCCTTCGGTCAGAAGTCCGCACAACTCATCGCGGAGAAGCAGAAAAAGGAGTTCCCGGCCGCGTTCGAGGCGGCACGCAAACGCCTCGTGGACGAGCAGCGCGCCGAACTGACGGACAGGATCTACCCGACCGAAACCGAGCTCGAAGCCGACGACGATGCCGCGCTGACCCGCAAACTTCTGGAACGCTTCACGGCGCGCCGCAAGACCCCGCTCTGGGAGGAGCTGCTTCCGCGGCTCGGAACCGAACTGGTCGCCCCCGTCCTCCGGTCGGCCCGCGCCCAGCAGAAGCGCCAGCTCGACCTCGCCGCCCGGCTCGAACCGGACGCGCGGCTCTGGGACCCGGCCGCGGCCGAAGCGGAACTTGAGCAGAAACTGAATGCCGAAATCGCCGGCTGGAAGGAGGAGAAACGCTATGCGCTCTTCCCCCGCACCCGGCAGCTGATCCGCAGCCGCGCCGGCCGTCTGCCGCAGGAGCGCACGATCCGCGCGCTGCAAAAACCGGCGGCGGCGGCGGATTACGCCGCGCTGCTCGCCCGCGACTCGGCCGCCCACGCCGATCCGACGGAGAGCTTCCGGCAGTACGAAGCTCTTTCCGGCCGGGCCGCCCTCGCGGCGGCGGCAGAGCAGCTTGCCATGCCGGAACAATACCGGAAAACGCTCGAAACCGATGCGGAGGTCAAACGCGCGCTCGCCCGGCGGTTCGAAACCCTGAAACCGGAGTTGCAGAAGCACCGCAACGAATTCGCGGCCAGGCAGCTGCAGGAACGCTTTCCCGCCGTCGCCGGCGGCAGTTACCGCCCCTCCCCCGAAGCGGTCGAAGCGTTCCGGGCAGATCCGGCGAAGCTCCCGGAGCTCCCCGGCGAAGCCGCCCCGGGTCTGCTGGCCGAAAGCCGGACGCTGCTGAAGCAGAAGCTGACCGGACTTCTCGCCGCCGGAAATGCGGAACTCTCCGCCCAGCTCGCCGCCGTCGACGCCGAATACGACGCCGTCGTCGCGGAGATGGAGAAGATGCAAAGCAGCGCCTCCTCATCCTGGCTCGCCCGCTGGTTCGGCTCGAAAAACGGCGCGGTCGACCTCGAAACGATCCGCGGCAGTTACGGCAGGCGCGTCCTGGCCGCCTTCCATGCGGGAACGGAACGGCGCTATCCGGAGCTGTTCCCGAAAGCAGCGGCGGAGATCGAGCTGCGTTCCCGCGCGATCCTGCAGCGGCTGAACACCCCGCCCGAAGCATCCGAGCCGTCCGTCCCGCCGCCGGAAACGGTCAAAACCCGGGTCTGGCGAATCCGCATCGACGCAGAGGCTGAAGTGCTGACCATCCGCCTGAAGGAGCGCGCCTTCAGCGGTTCCCTGAAACCGTCCGAAGCCGAAGCGACGGAGAAACGGCTGACCGCCGAAGTCGTCCGCGCCCTCGAAGAGCTCTGCGATGAAGCAGTCCAGAACACCTCAGCGCCGCAGAAGCTCACCGTCCGGCTCGAAGTCGGCGGCGGCCGGATCTACTACCGGTTTGTGGCGGAGCTGCGGGAAGCGCTGAAGAATGCGCTGAAACAGACCGGCGCCTCCGTCGAAGACGGACTCCGTACCGGAAAAGCCGATTAACCTCAGTACCGTCACGCCGCAGACGCCGCGGGAGCCGGAGAAGGACGAAATGCCCCTCCGGCTCCCGCGGCGTCTGCGGCGTGACAGGATCAGAGCTGATGAGCCGATTTTCCGGGACTGGACCGAAAACGGCGATTCTTTCTGATTTTTTCCGGTCATCACTTGACATTTCAGATATTTTCGCTCATAATATAAGTGATAACTGGTTATTCGCAATTCATATCACCTGCTATCGGAAGGAGGGGGCGCGATGAGGAACCAGACGCAGTCATCGTACATGCGGATCCGGCACTATGTGTTCGACTGGCTGGCGAGCCGCGAGGGATCAGTCACGCGGCTGCCGTCCAACCGGGAACTGGCGGAGAAGTTCGGCGTCAGCCAGCCGACCGTGGTCCGCGCGCTTCAGGAGCTGGTCCGGGAGGGCTATCTGACCAACCGGCGCGGCGTCGGGCTGTTCAGCAACCCGGACCGGATCGGAACGCGCGAAAGCCGGATCTGGGGCTTCGTCTTCGGGGACGGGCGCTGGGCATACCTGAGCCGGGACGCCTTCCACACGGCCGGCTGCATCGGCGGGGAGCTGCTGGAGCGGGACAGCCACAACCTGCTCAAAATGATCACGATGGGAGAAACCGGGCAGGAGTCGTTCCCGGAACTCTCCACGCTCTCCGGCATCTGCTGGTGGTGTCCGGACGAGAAGCTGATCCCGAATCTGCTCCATATCGCCGAACTCGTTCCGGTCGTTGCGGTAAGCAGGCGGATTCCGGGAATCGACTGCTACTATTTCGACTTCGAGCAGGAAAACTACGAAACCGCCCGGCAGTTGATCTCCGGCGGCTGCCGCCGGCTCTGCCTGGTGAAGGACGGCCCGCATCCGGAAGCGGTCCGCGGCGTCGAACGCGCCTGCGCCGAGGCGGGGCTCGCATTTCCGTCCGGATATGTGCTCACTCCCGAACGCGAATCGGAGCTCGAGCTGGAGAAGATGGTCTCCCTCGGCTGCGCGCCGGACGGCATCATCTTCAACTGCCGGGCGATCGGTTTCCCGGAGACGATCCGCCGCCATCCGGAGCTGGAACATTGCCGGATCGCCAGCGACGCGCTCTGGGTGGACCGGAAATGGCAGTACGACGGGCTCCGGCTCCGCACGCACTACGAGAAAATCGCCGGGGAGATCATCGACCTGCTCGAGGCGGGCGCGAACGCCATGCCGCGCCTAGCACGGAGACTGCCGGTCACCCGCGAAATCGTCACCGGAAACACCACTGATCAAGGAAACCAACAGGAGACGGAATCATGAAAAGGCACCCTTTCACCCTCATCGAACTATTGGTGGTCATTGCGATCATCACCATTCTGGCCAGCATGCTGCTGCCGGCGCTGAACCAGTCCCGCAACCAGGCGAAGAAGATCAAATGCACGGGGAACCTCAAGCAGATGGGCATGGCCGGCGCCTTCTACGCGGACGGCTACGACGGCTACTGGGTTCCGATGCGGTACGAGGGAGCAAATCCCAAGGCGTGGTATCAGAACCTCGCCTTCCGCACCCTGCTCGGCGGCATGGTGTGGGAGGACCCGGCAACCAACCACAGCGATGAGCGGATCGCCCCCGGCATGCTCTGCCCGATGTCGCGCGCCTTCCTCAGAATCGGCGACAGCAACAAGTGGCAGCACCTCGAAGCCAGTTACGGACTCAATTCGGACGCGCACACCACCCTCAGCTCCAGCCAGACCGTGCCGCTGAAGATCGCCCGGATCGCCCAGCCGACCAATTCGGTCGCCTTCACGGACGGCCTCGACTGGCGCGTCGCGCAGTGGACCGCCGAATTCGGCTGCTATCAGGGCGAGACGGAGACCGACCCGAACGGCTCCCCGGTCGCCTTCCGCCACGGCGGCAACTCGTATGCGAACGGCGTCTTCTTCGACGGACACGCCGAAACCAGATACTGGCACCCGCTCCGCTGGCAGACCAGATGGAGCAAACTGTACGAACGGTAAGGAAACGGCATCATGATGAAATCACTGATTCTCGCACTTTTCTGCGGAGCGGCAATGCTGCTCCCCGCCGCCGAAGAGGTGGTCTACCGGAATGATTTCAACTCCCCGGCCTCGACCGGAGAGTGGAACTTCGGCCCGAACATGCGTTTCGACGCGAAGGGGGGCATCGACAATTCCGGCTGCATCGTCGTGACCAACGCGAAGGAGGAAGACAGCAGCCTCGCCGGCATTCCGCTCGATGTCGAAAAACTCCGGGGACGCGCCATCATGGCCGAGGGGTGGATGAAGGCCGAGAACGTCACCAGGCCGAAACTCTCGTATCTCGGGCCGAAGCTCATGCTTGGCATCGCCTACAACGACGGCCGGAAAGACCATCCCGACCAGGAGAAGGTGATCGGCAGTTACGACTGGAGGAAATTCACCGTTTTCGCCCGGATTCCGCACTCCGCCAAAAGCGTGGCCCTCTGCATCGGCCTTCAGGGCTGCGCCGGAAAAATCAGCATCGACAATCTGAAAGTCGTCCTGCTCCCGGCTCCGGCCATTCCGAAGAACGGGCTCAAACAGCAACTGCCGGTCCAGAAGGAGACGAAATTCCGCGGCGTCATGTCGGGCAGCGACCTTTCGCCGGCCGCCTTCAGGGAGCTGAACGAGGTCTGGAACGCGAATCTGATCCGCTTCCAGCTCAGCCGGCGCCGCAACGAGGATCACACGACGGAGGAGGGATTCCGCAAGATCATCGCACGCGGCCTGAGCGAGCTCGACGCTATCCTGCCCGCCGCCCGGGCGAACGGGATCAAAATCCTGATCGACATGCACGTCGGCCCCGGAACCAGTCTCAACGAGCTGTTGAGCAACAAGCTCAGCTGGGAGCCGGCCATGCAGCAGCTGCTGGCCGACATCTGGCGCGAAATCGCGGAGAAATACAAGGATGAACCCGCCATCTGGGGTTACGACCTGCTGAACGAGCCGCGCGAAGAAAATTACATCTATACGCCGGACGGCGGACTCGACTGGAACCGGCTGGCGGAGAAGATCGCCAAAGCGATCCGCGAGGTCGATCCCGATACGCCGATCATCATCGAGCCCGCCCAATGGGGCGGGGCAGCCGGTTTTGAAAATCTGATTCCGGTCGATGTGCCGAACGTCATTTACAGCTTTCACATCTACAGCCCCGGCGAATTCACGCACCAGGGAGTCCACAACCGTCCGGCAGGCATTGTCTACCCGGGTATGATCGCCGGAAAAATGTGGAACAAGGCGATGCTGGAGAAGGAGATGGCGCCGGTCATCGAGTTCCAGAAAAAGTACCGGGTTCCAATCTACGTCGGGGAGTTCGGAGTGGCCCGCTGGGCGCCCGGAGCCGAACAGTGGCTTGACGACGTCATTTCGATCTTCGAGGAACACGGATGGGATTGGACCTACCATGCGTTCCGGGAATACGACGGCTGGGATGCGGAAATCGGCCCGGTAAAGTCCGACACCCGCCGGATCGGCGACACCCCGCGCCGCCGGGTCCTGCTCAAATACATGAAGCGGAACCAATAAAGACAGTGCAAGCCGCCGGGCCCTGCCGGCCTGTATGCGCGTCAAGGCGGCGGAGCCGCACCCGGCACCGGCACCCTGCCGGTCCGGGGTCCGGGGGCGACGCGCCCCGGACGCCGGAGGCGATCTGTACGCGAAGCGAAACAGCTACATCAGCAAAATGAAATTTTTCCGCGCAGCGTACACGGTCTGCTGCGCGAATGCGCAGAAAGACCGCGCCCCGCAAGGGGCGCGCTTCCCCTAAGCCATGGCGCTGCCGGGGCGCATTCCAACACGGAAAGCGGTCCCCGGATGCAAAATTGTGCGGAGAGGGTCAGGCCTGTCCGCATGCGCGTCAAGGCGGCGGAGCCGCACCCGGCACCGGCACGAGAAGAGAAATGCCGTCAGGCAGCCATGACCGCCCGACGGCATCGTTTTTCTTCCCTCCACTCACATAAATCATTCCCTCAGCTTATTTCCGGCATTTTTGAACCTTTCCATGCATCACGAAGTGCGTTTGCCAATCATGCCAAACACCCCGGACATCGCTTTTATGGGAACCTATTTCGATGCCGCCGGACGTCAACTTGCCGGTTGAGGGATTGAAAAGATGTGGACAGCAGCGACGCCAAAGCTCAAATTTCGGCGGATGCCGGTGTACCCCATTTTTGCGGAAAAATCCTCAACTACGTTTTTTCCCATCTTCCGTGTGCGGCTTTTTAAGCCGGTAATTGGTCATGATTCCGCACCGGAGACGAGCGCATGCCCAGCTCCCATCACCGATTTTTTTGCTTGCTGCCGCAAGCAGATACTGATAATCACGGCGCATACTGGTGTAGGAAAGATTCACCTGCCGCTGATGAAGTTCAGAAATCAGCCGGCGGATTTCCGTTTCGTTCAGATTGCGGCGAAGCTTAATCTGCCGATAATCGATCCCGGCAGCTTCGACGGCACGTCTCCAGCAGCGGAACCGTTTGATCGCCGCCATATAGAGACTTTTATGATTGTGCTGAACCGCTTGCGATGAAATCGGCTGATTCTCCTGATGCAGCTTGCGAATCTGATTGATCACAGCCGTTTTGCTCCAGCGTTTGTATTTGCGGATCAGGTTGTAATCAAGCCCGCACGCAGTGATGGTATCTTCCCATGAACCGAAAAGACGAGTGGCTGCGGCGTATACGCTGGGGTATTTTGTTGCATAATAGTAAGAATTCAGCGGTTCCACCCCATTCCGCGCCATGATGTGCTGTATAATCTCCTCCGGTTTCCAGTGTCTGACTTGCACGAACCGCATTCATATCTCCCTGTCAATCATTTATCGTTGCAATATTTCAATCCCCTGCGGCAGTTGTTTTCCGGTTAAGCTAACCGTATGCATCTTACTGCGCATTTCCGGCGTTCGAATCTTTTTATGATTTCAAAAAGTTTTCGCGCCATAAATCTTTGTCCATACTATAACTGCATTGTTGCAGTATATCAAAAAAAATACTTGAATTTTTTTGTAAACAATGCTTGATAACCCCCAAACGGATTCACCGCTTCGAAGAACGCGAGAGGAAATAGAGGATTGCGCGGCTGATCTGCGGAGGATTGACGACGAGCTTCAGGCCGCCGGAAGGCGACGGGCTGACGGATTCGACCGCCGCGAGCACGATTTTGAAATCCTCTGTTTCTGCAAGCTCGGCAAGCACCCTGTCGGCGGCCCCTTCCAGCGCGAAGGCCGGCAGCGGAAGCCAGCCGGCGCGGGCGGAGTGTACGACCAACTCCGGCTTCCCGTCCCTCACCCCCGGCGTGGCCCGGAGTTCGGCGTTCACGGCCAGAAAACCGAGCGGCTGGCTCACCCGGAGCTCCAGCAAGCCGTTCCGCCAGCTGCCGTTGAAAGAGGGATCCCCCTCCTTCGGTTTCAGCTGCGCCATTTTCAAACCGGCATTCAGACAGGCGTTCAACTCCTCCGCGGAGAGAGCGATTTCGGCCCGTTCCGCCACGCCGTCCGGCGTCAGCATCGCATCCGCCAGCTTTTGCTGTATGGAGAGAAAAAGCCCGGGATCGGGAGTTTCGTTCATCACCTCTTTCCGGTAATCGCGCGGCATCCCCAGTATCAGGAAAGCCGTTATCGCGACGACTCCGGCGACTGCCGCCGGAACGATCAGCCACACCCGAACCTTCCGCCGTTTTCCGGCCGGAAGAGGGAGGCCGCTGCGTCTTTCATTTTTTTCCATTTTTTCCACTGCCTCCGGAAATCAGGCTGCTTTCGAGCGTCCGGTTGAAACGGTCGGAATCATTCACGTAACATGTGCGGATTTCGGCGAGCGTCTCCGGGGAGAAATTTGCGGAGAGATGCAGCGTCTCCTGCTGCACCGTCAGCTTCACGGCGGAACTGCAGCGCCGCATCAGATCCGGGTATGCGCCGAAAAAAGCGCCGAACAGCAGCCGCGAAAAGAGCGTGAACTGTGTGTTCAGCCCCTGCGCGGCAGCGGAATCCGTGCCTTGAACTTCGGCCGCCAGCTCAATGCCGCGCCCCGCATCGGCGAAGACGGAGAATGAGAACGAGCGCATCCGGCGGGTCATACCCAGCGGGTCGATTCCAAGTTTACCCGGATCGTCGCAGACTCCGAACAGCAGCAGAGCCTCCGGCGCCTGCCGCAGCTGCCGGCCCATCGCGGAGGAGTAACGGCGGTCGAGCGTCTCCCACGGCGTCGGATTCCGGTTGCCCGCCATCAGCACGACGTCATCGGCGAGCCGGACCAGATCGTAGTTCTTGATCCGGCCCGGTTTGTCGGGACGGGTGAAACTCAGGCGCAAGACAGGGAAACCGCGCTCCGTCAACTGCCGGAGGGAAACATTCGGATTTTTCTCATATTTCCGGAGGATTTTCCGTTTCAGCTCCTCCGGTTCCGTCCGGCATTCGACCAGCACGGCATAACTCTGCGTCGCGCCGAAATAGAGCAATACCGCATCAGGCAGGCCGCCATCCCACGGAATCAACGCCAGCTCCTCGCGGATGCGGCTCACATCCCCGGACTCGGTCAGGGCGCGCAGCGGCTCCGCCACGAAAAACCGCGCCGTGCGCATCCGCACCGCCAGCGCCGCCTGCTCCGGAATGCAGTCGAACAACTCCGCCGCACGCGCGCCGACCGCAGAAAGGACCAGTAAAACAATCAGTTTGATCCATCTCATGATATTCCCTCCTGAACCGTCAGGAATATAGCTGTCGCATCCCGGACTGTCAACACCTTCCGGGAAATTTTCCGGCGATTTGCCGATCGCTCTCCGATACCGTTTCTTCGCCGATGACCAGTTTGCTCAGGATGACGCGGCGGCGGCGGCAGAATTCCGCAAGCTGCCGCATCTTCTCCGGATCGTCGCCGCGGATGGTGACCAGCAGCTTGTCGAACGGCTGCTTCTCATAGACCTCCCCGAGCTGCCGGCTGCCGCCGAACACAGGAAAGCCGCAGACGTGCAGTCCGGCCAGCACAGGGTCGTCGTCGATGATTCCGACGATCTGCTCCCTGTCGCCGGATTTCTGCGCGCAATACAGCGTGCTGATGAAAACCCGGCAGTTGAGTCCGCCGCCGTAAATCAGCAGCCGCAGACGGTCCGGCGCCTGATGCTGCAGATCGAGCTTCCGGAACCAGAACCACTCCGCATAGTGAATCAGCAGCCGTTCCCCGACGATCAGCAGCACGCTCAGTGCCGAAAAAACGATCGATCCGCCGATAAACTGCCGCAGATCAATGCTGTACAGCTGCGCCATATTCCGATATTCGAGCAGAAACAGCAGCGAACAGGCCAGGACCGAACCGAGAAGCAGCAGCATTTTCAGCCGGCAGTAGTCGTTGATTCCGGCCCGCAGCCAGTAGACCCGGTAAGTGCCGGAGAGGCAGAGCAGCAGCGCGAGCGGTCCGAACGTGCAGAGGAAAATCTGCAGATTGCCGGCCGTTCCGCAGGTCGTCCAGCAGGCCGTCACGAACGACACGCCGATCAGAAAAAAGTCAATGAATACCCGGCCGATGGTCGAAAATCCGGTAATCGTGAGGATCAGCCCGGTGTCTCCGAAAAAAATCCGCACCGGCTGGAAGTTACTGCGCAGGAAGCCGAAACATGTGCCGGCCGGCCGAGAATCACGTAGTCGCAGTCCATATTGAACCAGGAGATCAATACCACGCAGCAGTCGAACAGCGGATACAGTATCAATCTCCCTAGAAGAGAGAAAAGGTCAAATGCGTATCCTGTTTCCGTTCCGGAGTTGCGGACGACCGTTCGGCAGAGCACCCTGAAATCGGCATGGCATACCTCGATGGCAGCCGACAGCACAATTCAGGACAATAAGTTTCCGCAGTCGTCGGCCCGGTCCGGACCGGCAGCCTTCGGACAATAAGGCATGCTCATGGAACATGGAGTACCATCACATCCCCGGCACGTATCGTCAGGCAGTTTCGTCCGCAAAGTTTTTTTCCCGGCCTGCGAGAGAACACACCGGACCAGGTCCGCAAGCAATACGACGGCGATGCGGGAAACGCATTTGATATTACGGCGCATCGTACTGTTCCCCCCGGAGAGGGCCCGGAAAAGCCATTCCATTCCCATCCGGCGGATCAGCGGCGGCGCCCAGGGGCGGTTCCCGGAATGAAAATCGAATGCAGCTCCCACGCCCAGCATGACCGGAACTGCGATTTTTCCCAGATGAGCATTCATCCAGAACTCTTGCTTGGGACCACCGAGACCGACCCAGAGCAAATCCGTCCGCGACGCTTCGATCTGCCGCCTGATCTCCTGTTCTTCCGTTGCCGTCAGAGGACGAAACGGCGGGCAGCAGGTGCCGGCAATCTGAAGTGCAGGATACTTTTGCCGGAGTTTTGCTGCCAACCGCTCCGCGACGCCGTCCCCGCCGCCCAGAAAGAAATGCCGCCAGTTTCGCTCGATTCCATAAGCGCAGGCCTGCAGAAGAAACGAGGGGCCGGAAACCCGCTGTACCGGCTGCTGCAGCTGCCAGCTCAACGCTTTCGCCACGGCGATTCCGTCCGGATAAATCAGCGTCGCCCGGTTGATGGTCTTCCGGATTGTTTCATCACAGAGTGAACGGTAAAAGAGGTTCCCTTCAAAAAAACAGACAAAATGACTTTGGCGAAGCCGGACCAGGGATTCCAACTCCCGTAGTGCCAGTTCCGGTGATGAGACGTTCAGATCGATGCCGTGGAGAGTCCCCACCTGAAACATGAGATCAGCGTTCGGCATTGTGATGCTCCGCCTCCTGATAAATATGTTCCAGTGTCCGGTAAATCATCTCGCGCGAATAGAGGTTTTCCGCTTGTTTTCTGCCGTGTTTCCCCATTTCCCTGCACCGTTCCACATCCGGGTAAAGTTCGGCGATCTTTTCACGGAGTGCCGCGGCATCTCCCGGTTGAAACAGCAATCCGTCGACCCCATCAGCGATGATGGAACCTGTCGCACCGATAGCGGCGGTGATGATCGGCCGCTCCAGCATCATGCCCATAACGATCACATTCGGGAATCCCTCATACCATTTGCTCGGTACCAGAATGATCCTCGCGTCGAGGTAAGCCCGGCGCAGTTCCTCTCCCCGAAGAAAACCGTAAAAATGAACGTTAGCCGGAGCCCGGTCGGCAACTTCCGGCATCCCGTCGCAGGAACCAGCCACCGCAAATGGAATCTCCGGCAGGCGGCGGGCCGCCTCCAGAAACTCGTTGATTCCCTTCTCTTCGCTGACTCGACCGACAAATGTGACTGTATTGCCGGGGAACCACTCTCCGGCCGGTTCAATCCGGGGCATGATGCCGGGTACGATTCCGATCCGGCCGGCGGGAATGCCCTGCTGAATGAATTTCTGCTTCTGGAACTCTGTTTGCACAATGAACATATCAACATTGTCGAGAATCCTGCGGCTCGCCCGGGCCGCCCAGCCGCGAACGGCATAACCGAGGCTTTTGAAGCGGCTTCCGGCACAGTTGCGAAAAAAACAATTCCATTCCCGTCCTCCAAAACATGCTTCACACACCTTACCGTTGTAGCAAAGTCCGTTGGGACAGAACAACCGATAGTTCGGACAACGCATCACCACCGGAATCTTCCGTTCTTTGATCGGCCGGAAAATATCCGGTGACAATAACGGATAGAGATTTTGAACTTGAACAAGGTCCGGCTGGAACTCATCCAGTTTCCGCGCCACTGCCCGGGCTGCGGCAGGATTGGAGATTCCGGTGAAGAACGCCTTGATTTTTCCTGTTGTCGAATCTACCACTTCCGCGGACGAACGGCGAAAAAACTCCACCGTATGCCCTTGTTCCTCCAGCAAAGCGGCAAGAGAAGCGGAGGCGTGTTCCTCGCCGCTGGGACGGGCATAATCGTTATGAATGTACAGTATTTTCATGTCAATTCCTCATCTGTTCCAGATATTGAAGGTAACAATCGATCGCCTCCAGATAGGCGGGACTACGCTCCGATTCTCCCGCCGGAACCAAAAGGCAGGTCGGCAAGACCGTAACGTCAGGAAACTCTTTTGCCACTTCTTCCACTCCCTCCGCCAAGCGACGGTAATTGTGACGCTTACTCCACCGGAAACCGTAAATATAAGGACTGGAGGAGAATTTCCGATAGAATTCCGCCCGGTCAGACGGAAGGAGCGGCAGAATAATCAATACCCGGCATTCCGGCGAAACTTTCCGGAGGGCCGTCAGGAAATTCCGAAGCGATGCCATTGCCGAATCAATATGAAAGGCAGTTCGCCGTCCCTGATACATCACCTCTTCAAATCCAAGGGCCAGTACCACACACCGAAATTCCGGGAGCTGCCACTCTGCAAGATAGCCCGGCCAGTCGATTTCGCCGTCAGAATTCAACAGCGGATTGAGCGGCTTCCGGGGAGTCGTCAGACTTGAAAACGCATAGCGCGGATCTCCGGAATAAGAGAGATACGGGTGCTCCTCCAAGCGGAATAACTTCAACTCCGGATGCCGTTTTTTCAACCAGTCCGTAACAAATGGAGAACCGCCGTTTCGGCTGCCGATCCAGAAAACCGGTTGCGTTAAATCCTGCACTTTCACCTCGCACAACGCGGTTTCCTCCGGCAACGCGCAACGAACTCCCGGTACATTCGCCAGCTGCTTCGTCAACAATTTAATCCTGTCGTTCGAGACAAAAATCCGCGACGGTACCGGCAGGCAGTTACGCCATCTTTCTGGTACCCGGGCGAAGTCGACCCCATACTCTTCAGAAGGGAGCTCCGGCAGGAGATCGGCCTCGGAATCCGTAACCCGGACAGTACACTCGGCATAGCCGGCTGGCCAGCCGTTCGGCAGATACAGCGTGACCGCCAGCGGAAACTCCTCCGGCATATTTTCATCCGGAGTGATGTACCACCCCGCATCATCAACTTCTCCGTACCGGACATCGACTTCCACACCGCCCCACTGCTGCAGCACACGCCCTGACAGAATAGCGGAAAAAGGCAACACATAGGGTTTCCCGCGCCGGATCTTCAGCTCCAGGGGCAACCGCAGGCCGTATGGATTCGTCTGTACAGGCGTCACCCCCGGCAGCCCGAAAAGACCGTCCGGAAAGGTGTAAACGAATAATGCATAGCCGTATTTCGCATCGGACATCCGATGCAACAACCGGAACGGAAACATCCCCCATTCCCGGCGGCACGCTTCGGCAAAACGCTCCCCGGGCCGTTCTTCCCTGAGATCGCGCAGCAGCAGATACAACGGCTTCCCCTCCCCCTGCCTCCGGCGGATGAAATCGAAAAAATCACACCAGAACGGAGATGTCGCCGCAAGGCCGTCTTTACCGGCCGGCGTGATCTCCCACTCCGGCAACAACAACTTGAAACGCTTCGAATTGCCGCTGGCATCAAGCAGAATTCCCGGTTGCCTCTCTTCAGCAAGCCGGCCAGCCATTTCAACAATGTATTTTTTGTATGCGGGAGGATTCAACGCCTTCCCAATCCCCAGCCCGACACAGAACAAAAACAGGCCGGCGACAATCAATCCCCGAAAGCGGCATCTGCCCAGATAACGGAATACGACAGGAAACGCGGCGGGAGCAATCGCCGTCAGCAGAATCACCGGCAGCTGATAATAACGGCTTCCTCCCCGCATGGAGAGCGCATAGACCAAACGCCACCCCAGAAACCAGAAGACGGCTGTGAAGAAAAAGAGATTCGCCGGTCGACGACACAGGACTTCCCGGTTCAGCAGCGCCAGCAAAGCGAGAAACGGAATAAAATAGGCACAGTCATCTCCCAGCGCGCGAAGGAACAACAACAGATTTTCCCAGTAACTCATGACCTCCAGAAACGCTGAAATATGTACCGGACATTCTTCAGGGGGAACGGTTCCCAGTGGGAACCATTCTGCCTCAGCCAGAACTGGACGGGCAACAGAAGAGCCAGAAAAACAGCAATAACCCCGACTACCACGAGAAGCTTCCGTCGCAAAATGTCAGGCAGGCTGCTGTTCCGCCAACCCCAAAACACCTGAAAAATCAGAAATACCCCCAACAGCTCCACCCCCTCCCGTCGGGTCAGGGTGGCAAGAGAACCGAATAATGCGAACCACCCCCAGTTCCACCATCCTTTTTTCGCTGCTGCCCGGATGGCGAACAACAGAGCAAATCCACAGAAGCACCAGTAGGGAGATTCCCGCAGCAGTTGGCCGGACATCCGCACAGCCGGCGGCATGATGCTCGCCAGCAGCAAGGCTCCCAGCGTGTAACGCCAGTCGCCGAACAGTTCGCGGGCTATCAGGGCAATCGCCACCGGCAGGAGGCACCCGGTCGTGAGAACCAACACCCACCCGGCATTCTCCGCACCAAGGCCGCAATGTTCCCCTCCTGCCATGACTGCGAATATCAGCGGCGGATAGAACTCAAGCAATCCCCCTGCATCAGCCGACACCGCCTCCCGCCACGAACTGCCGGCAATTTCCTGCGCCATTTGCACATACCAGATACCGTCGCGTACCGGAAACGGCTCCAGAAACCGACGAAGCAGCCGGAGCACGGCTGCCAAAAGCAGAATCGCCGCAGCAGAACCATAGAACCAATTCCGAGGAGGCGGCTCCGGCGACCGGAAGCGGGCAACTATTTTTGATAATATTCCAGATACCATTTGACAAAATTCGCCACTCCGGTTTCGATCGGAATCTGCGGCTTGAAAAGAAAATCTTCCGAAAAGTCCCGGGTATCGGCCCAGGTACGGTAGACATCCCCCGGCTGCATGGGCAAAGAGTCGATCCGGGCCTTTTTTCCGGTTGCTTTCTCAATCGCCCGGATGAAGTCGACCAGCTTGACCGGATGCCCGTTACCAATGTTGTAGATCCGGTACGGCTTCTCCGACTTTGAGCGGGCGGGGTGCCTGGCCCATGCCGGATCACCCTGCGGTTTCCGGCCGAAGAGAACCCGCCAGACCCCCTCTACAATATCGTCGATATAGGTGAAATCGCGTTCAAGATCGCCGTGGTTGAATACCGGGATCGGCTTCCCCTCGAGAATGGAACGGGTAAACTTGAAAAGTGCCATGTCCGGCCGCCCCCACGGGCCATAGACAGTGAAGAAGCGCAGCCCGGTTACCGGAAGGTCATAAAGGCTGCAATAGCAGTGGGCCATCAGCTCATTGCTCTTTTTGGTCGCGGCATAGAGGCTGACCGGGTGATCGACCGCATCATCCACGCTGAACGGAATGCTGGAATTCAAACCGTAAACGCTGGAGCTGGAGGCGAAAACCAGGTGTCCGGCCCCGGCATGGCGGCACCCCTCCAGAACATTTAGAAAACCGACGATATTGCTGTCGATATAAGCATGCGGATTCTCAAGGCTGTAACGCACACCGGGCTGAGCAGCGAGATGGCAGACCAGATCGAAATGCTCATTCTGGAACAGCATGGCGGTCCCGGCACGCTCCTCGAGGTTGAGCTGCAGGAAACGCCCACCCGCCGGAGAGGAGACCATTCGGCCGTAGGCGATCGACTCCAAATCGAAGCCGCAGTCCCGAAGCCGGCCGAGCTTGAGGTTGACATCGTAATAGTTGTTGAGATTGTCGACCCCCAGAACATCGAAGCCTGCCTGCTGAAGTCGCTTGAACAAATGGTAGCCGACAAAGCCGGCGCTGCCGGTCAAAAGGATCTTTCGCATTTCTCTCATACCTTTATTGGACATTGGAAATAATAAATTTTAATTTGCCGCCCTGTTGTGGAATATTCTCTACCCGTACCAAGGTGACCGGCACTTCTCCTTCAACTGCTTTTTCCAGCTTTTTCCGTACCTGCTCGAGTACGTCTTCCAATTGCGGATATGAGGGATTGGGAATCACCCGAATTATGATTGATCCATCCTGCTGCTGCTGCACCTGAAACTGCCGAACCGCATCAGGAACATCATCAAAAATTGTCGTAAGAAATTCACCGTTGAGTCGAGTACCCGAAGGAAGCCTGAAGGTTTCAGAAATTCGCCCTTTAATCTTATCCATTAACGGAAGTTTACAACCACAACTGCAGGTACCCGGAAGCCGGCGCCCCCGGTCGCCATTGACATATCGGATCAATGGGAAATAATAATTTTCAAGATCCGTTATCACGACATCCCCATATTCCCCCACCGAAACCGGGTGACGGTTCTCACCCAAAAATTCAAATCGGCGGATATCGTAAAACATATGCAATCCGCATCGGCCCGGACATTCAGCCGCCAGCCAGTAAATTTCGCAACATCCGTACTGATCGTACACAGGGGCCTGAAATGCGCGTTCAATCCGTTTTTGCTGTATCGGAGTAATCGGAGCCGAAGTCACCCAGATCGCCTGGGGAGCAGGAACCGTGATATTATGTTCAAGCATATACCCGGCAAGAATGTCAATCGCACCGACGTAACCGTGAATCAGCCGCGGTTTCTCCCTGACCAAACATTCCAGGAATCTTTTCATGTCCTGCTCAGTAAAACTGGTCGCATTCAACAGCAGATGCCGGGTTGGCCACCACTGCAGAAAATGAAGCAGCCGGGCCCTGGGAGTAGTCCGCACATCCCGGTATACGCTGGCCCAGTTGGAGGCAGGAGAGATTCCCCACCAATCTAACATTCGCCAACCAGTCGCAGCACGCACAATATTCTTCTGATGGTAAACGCGTGCCGGAATTCCACTGCTGCCGCCGGTAGTGGAGAGCCGGACATCTTTCAAGGAGGCTTCATCAGAAAGCAACCGATCGAAATTAGACGTCAAATCACTTCGCGTCAGCAAAGGAACTTTCAAATAGTCCTCGGGAGAACGAACATCGTCCGGCTTAATCCCTTCCCGGTCAAAACGCTCTCGATAATATGGGACATGGTTGTAAGCGTAAACCAGCAATTTCCGGGTTCGTTTCCAATTCAACGCTTCCAACTCTTCCTCTGAACGATATTGATCTGCTTTCAGCTGCCGGAAATAGTCACTGGCTCCCGGTTTGATCAGATTATATTTCCAGAAAAACCATTTCAGTTTCAAGTTATCGGTAAATCCCACTTTTTTTCACCTTATGTTTTCAGAATTTTACAACAGTCGTGACAAATAGTGTGCGGAGTATACTGCGAAAATCGACTTGATTCGGCCGATATCTTCCGGCCGTAAACCGCCCGCTTCAATAATCGATCCGGACATGTCCGGCTTCCGACAGGCGTTTCGCGCAATAGTCGATGATTTCATCGCAGTATGCTCCATATGCCAGGCCCGAATTGAACTGATAGAGCCAAGTGCTCATACCGCTGAGATTATACTCCACCAGCTTCGGAGTTCCCGTCTCATCGATCATGATGTCGATATTGCTCATACGGCAATGGATCAGGTGCCGTCCGACTGTTTTGGCAAATTCCAGAACCCGGTTGAAGTGTGGAATAATCAGCTCCTCCCGGCTGAAATCGATGCCGTTGACCTCCGTAATTTTTCTGCCGTACTGGTCCGTCGTGTAGGTGTTGAGCCTCCCTCCCGGCAGAACGCCGATGGAAACTCCGCCGGCATGACTGTTATCAACAAAAGAACCTGTATGACCGAGGCGCATGATCACGCTTGGAATAACAACTTCCTCACTGCGGACGGAGCGGTAGACGAACAGACGAATGGTATTTACGGAAGTTGGGCACAGGCGACTCATGAAGGCGGATTGCTTCAGGCACTCCTGAACAATGAAATCATTGCCGAAGAACTCCTTCAACCGAGACAGGGAGAGTTCCCGGTCCTTCCAGACGCCGTTCAAGCCGAACCATGTTCCGTCCCTCCGGGCGAACAGAGTTACCCGCTGCCCGGAGCAAGAATCCACCGTCGGCTTCACTACAATACGGTCAAAGGCTTCCAGACGCTGCTCCAGACCAAGCCCGTCCGCCTCGTCAAGCAGACGGTAGTCCGCGGAGAAGAAAGAACCGCTGATCCGCCGCAGAATCGTCTTGGGCAGAAAACCCGCCGGCATAATTCGATCAAACATATTTTTGTCGGAATAGTACGCCCGAAATTCAGGGGGAACCAACAGAGCCTCCACGATATTGTGGGAAATTGCTTCCGGCACCAGATCCGGAGTGACTTCAATATAGCGGGAAAACAAACGGTAATCTTCAACGGCAACCAACGGATAAAGGCGGCGCCATTTTTTTACATACTCCTTTTCCCCCGTGACCGGACGATTCGGAATATGATTGATTTCAAGCATCTTGCGGTAATGCGAGATGCAACCATAGTGAACCTTCAGCATGATGGCCCGGTTATAGCAGCGGTTGACGGCATCGATAACCTGCGGAATGAATGCGCTCATTTTGTCAGCCTTTCATTTCCGGCTGTTTCAGCAGCATCCTGCAGGATTCCAGCATATTCCGCGCAATCATTTCCGGCGAAAAATCGTGAACAATGCGCCGGGAATGCCGCCCCATCTCCGGCAGATCGGCGCGCGCCAGATAAGCATTCTGCAAAGCCCCGGTCAGGGACTCCGGAGAAAGCGGATCAAATGTCCAGCCGTTTTCCGGTCGGACCAACTCCGGGTGGCAACCGTTGTATACGGAACAGAGAATCGGCAGCCCGCAAGCCATCGCCTCCGGAACGACAAGGCTCCAGTTATCCTCAAGGGTCGGAATCATGAACACATCCGCCAGCCGATAAAGAATTCCCAGCGAATCGTAATCGCACCGCCCGGCAAAAACAACGTTATCCAATGCGTATTTTTCACAGTCGGCTCGCAGCTCCTCTTCCTGCGGACCATCGCCGACCAGCAGCAGTTTTGCGGAAACCCGGTTTCCGCCGCACCACTGCCGCCAGGAATGGAGCAATTCCCTGAGTCCTTTCAGGGGAATCAGTCTGCCGACATACAGAAAAACCATCTCATTCCCGATGCCATACAGCTTCCGGACGTCCGCCAGTTCCTGTTCGGACGTTTCCGCACTCCGCCTTCCGAAACCGTCGACATCGACGGTCATGTTGCCGGCCCGCAATTTTTCAGCGGGATATCCGCAGGACAACAGGAAATCACGGCAGAGAACACCGTTGTAGTGGACAGCGTCCACCCAATGCCTTGCAAACGAAAGAAAGCGGAGCTTCCCACGAGAAGCGTTTCGCTCAGTATGCGCCGTGCGTTCATAACAAACGATATGCCTGAAATTATGGTGGGTTCGCAGCCAGAGAACCGGCAGAGTCCAGTGGTTGAAAGCATCCGTAATAACGATATCAGGCCGGGTCGCCAGAATTTTCTTTATCAGGCCGGGTTGGTAAAAGATCCGGCGTACACTGTTGCTGCGCTGTTCCGGGTCGTAAGGTTTGCCGATGCATCGTTCTCCCGCAAGAAAGGTTACTCTATCGCCCAAGATCTCCTGAGCCTTGTGACGAACCCGAACCGGCGTGCAGAAATCCTCCGCGGAAGTCAGCAGTGTAAAATCAACTCCCGACCGACCGGCCAACTCCCGGTAAAGCGGTATTCGATAATCGAGAAAGCTTCGGGTAACCCATGTAATACGCATATTGATCTGAGATTGAAATATTGATGAAAGGTTGAAATTATTGCTGTGGATAAAAAAATGCTGGAGGGAATGCAGATTGCCCGGTCAGGCGGCAAACCTGCTTCTTTCGTCAATCATGATTCGCCAGATATCCCGGAGAATCTTTTGCTTCACTTTTCCTGCGGCTTCCGATCATGCCGTCCAGAAATTCCGCCAGTCGTTCGGTCACTACCTTCTGCCCGGCGATCGACAGGTGGATCGGATCTCCGAACAACTCATATTGATTGGAAAACTCGGGATTCAGATCGAGCAGGCATACATTCGGATAGCGCCGAACTGCCGAACGAAAAATCTGCATAACCTGTTCATATTTTTCCGGTTCAGCCCGGTTCAGCATGTCCACGCATGGCAATCCGGCCAGTACGACCCGGATTCCCTTCGCTTCCAGAAAAGCCAGTGTTTCATCGAATAACCTCAGATTGTTTTCATCAAAGGAGATCTTCCAAAACTCGCCGGCATCCAGATTGTGCTGAAATTGCTCCGCGCTGAATTTCTTCAAGCTCCGATTTTTCCAGTCGCTCCGCCAACCGCGGATCACCGCCCCCAGCCGGGTGTCATCATAACGACTCAGCGGCATAAGTTTCTTCTGCCAGTATTCGGCCGGAGACGCGGACTCGCGCAAATAGGCATCAACTGCCCGCGATTCATCCATGAACGGAAAGAACAGAGCATAGGAGTTAGCCGCCAAACCTTCAGAAAAAGAGCGCCCGCTGACGTCATACACAACCACCTCCGGCAGAGTGTTCACTTCTTCCAGATAGTGTTTGATCATCACCAGTCGGTCATGTGTGCCGGCTCCGTTCATGCAGTACTTGGCCACCGGCACCTTCAACCTTTCTTCAAGCAAATTCCGGTCGATCCCCATTTCACTCATGGAGTGTCCGATGCACAGAACCTTCGCCGGCTCCAGACAATAGTAGCGGCGAAGGCCGCTGTTGAAAATCAGCAGACCGATCCAGTTGAATGCGGTAAATAACAGGACACCGGCCAGCAGTGCCACTCCCAGCTGTCGAAACTCTTTCGGCTGCGCGGCAATGTCGCGCAAGATCAAAACCATGGCCTTGCCCCTCCTTTAAAACTGCAGATAGATGAAACTGTTATTGGTCACCCCCAGCAGGGCGATACCTGCCGCCAGCATGGAGTAACCGATCACCCGCATCCAACCCGGAAAGCGGCCCGGAGTAAAATAATTGCCGGCCCATCCCTTCAATGCGGCAAAGTCTACTGCCAGTAACAATGCTACCAGCAGCAAATTCAGCCCGGCCGTAATCTGGGACGCACCGAGCGACAGCCGTCCCCACTCCCCGCCGATTCGCCCGATCACAGTCAGAGCATCGCTGAAACTCGCCGCCCGGAAAAAGATCCAGGCGAAGACTACCGCATGAAAGGTCACCAGAATCTTCAGCCAGTTGCGCCCCCGACTCTGCGCATGCTCCTCCCGCTCCGGAAACAGACGTTTCAACAGCGCTTCAATGAAGTAATAGATACCGTGCAGCCCGCCCCAGATCACGAAAGTCCAACTGGCTCCGTGCCAGAGACCGCTGATCAGGAACACAATCATAATGTTCACTCCCCAGCGGAATCTGGAGACCCGGTTGCCACCCAGCGGAATGTACAGATAATCCCGGAACCAGCGGGTCAGAGAAATATGCCACCGTTTCCAGAACTCACTGATATTGCGGGAGAAATAGGGCAAGTTGAAGTTTTGCATCAGATCGTATCCCAGCAGTTTCGCCGACCCGATCGCAATGTCAGAATATCCGGAAAAATCGCAGTATATCTGAACGGCGAAGAGATAGCTCGCCAGCAGCAGCGTAGCTCCCGAGCAGTTCCCCGGCGCGGCGTAAGCCGAATCGACATAAAGCGCCAGCCGATCGGCAATCACCACTTTTTTAAACAATCCCCATATAATCAACTGGATACCGGTCGTGAGATTACCAACCTCCAGTCGCATCTCACGGCGTAATTGCGGCAGTAGTGCCGGCGCCCGCCCGATCGGACCGGCCGCCAGTTGGGGAAAGAAGGCGGTAAACAGAGCAAAGCGGATCAGATTCCTCTCCGGTTCACACTGTTTCCGATACACATCCATCGTATAGCCGAATGCCTGAAAAGTGTAGAACGATATTCCAACCGGCAGCAGAATGTTCAAATGCGGTACCAGATAATCCATCCCAAGTTTCAGAAAGAGCTCCCGAAATGAATCGTTGAAAAAATTGAAATATTTGTAGTAGCCGAGCATACCGAACGACAGGAGCGCCGCCAGAGCGACAAAGCCTTTCGCCCTTCTCCGGTCGCTGCTCCCGGCCACCGCCCGGGCACAGCAATAGTTAATCAGGGTTTGGGCGGCCAGCAGCAGTCCGAACTCCCACCGCCACTGCATATAGAACCAATAACTCGCCACCAGCAGAAAAACGTTGCGCCAGCGCTGCGGCAACGAAAAATGGATAATCAGAACTGTACCGAGAAAGACAAAGAAAGCATACGAGTTAAACAGCATCGCCGGAACTCTCCTTTTCGCCGTACTGAATGAAAAGAACATAAAATGAAATCACCATCAAGACCGAGGTCGACAAAGTTCCCCATATGCTGCCGATGATCGGCACCGAGAGGTTGTTGACACAAGACACAATCAGCATGGCGAAAACAGGAAAGGCATACGGCATGCCCTTCCGCATCTGATAAAACAATCCCAGGCAGAGGCCGAAGAAGAACCGCCCCCATATCAGGCAACCTGCAATTCCGGTGTTGATCAGCAAAGAGATGAACCCGTTATGGGCCGAAAGCGTGTAAATATAGCCGAACTGTTCACCGGAGCGCTCTCCAACCGCAAATCCCCAGCCCAGCCAAGGGCGGAGTTTCCAGGCTTCCCAGTATATCTCCCACATTCTGAAGCGACCGGTTCCGGACGCAATCCCCTCCGGGTTTTTCCCCGGAAAAAGAATGGCAAGCAGATCTTCGAAAAAGCACAGATAGACCAGCAGAACGGCAATGCACAGCATTACAAACCATACCCAGTTAATCCTGCAGCCGGTCAGGCTCAGGATGAAAAACATGCCGCAGACAAAAGCGACATTGCTGCCCCCGCTGGTACCCAGAATCAGACATACGCTTCCCGAGAGTATATATCCAAAAACTTTGCCTGGCGGATACAGCCCGACTTTATATCCGGCATAAGCCAGAACCACGAGGGATGCGGCGGTAAATGAATAGGTGTTGGTATGCAGTCCTCCGAAACGGACCGTTCCCACTACTCCCAGCAGCATGATCCACCAGGTATATTTCAGGATGCCGGCAAATGCACTCTCCGCGCTTCGATACAGGGAGATCAGCCAGAACAGATAAAGCGACATCAGCAGCATCGAAAAACTCCGGTACAGAATATACACAATGCTGCTTCCTTCCAGACGCCAAAAAATGCTCAATGACGCAAACACATAGTAGAGAAGCCACCAGAAGTAACAGGAGCGACAGAGTTTTTTCCACGGAATCTGTCCCAGATTGCACAACAGGGCCCAGCCGCACAGACAGAGGGAAGTAATATCCAGCACGGCCCAGAAATCAATTCCGGTATAACCAGAAACGTCGGCACGCTGCCGAACCAGGATCGTGTTCCGGATGATCGGCAGAAAAAACAGCAGAACCATCCAGCCGGCAGGACCGTCACGAAGCACCTTTTTCCAAGCAAGATCCAAACCGATTGAAGCCGTCCGGTTCACCGTTGCTCTTCCCGTCTCGTCAGAAAATTGCACCAGACTCTCCAGAGGAAAGCGTTCCGAGCCGCCATGCGCCAAACCCTGTTCAGCCGATGAGGCGGAAAAGCATCTCCATACTGCAGAACTTCCCGCCTCGCCATTTCGATCCGCCCGGACAACAGAAGCGAGTAGCTCAAATTGCGGGCAATTCTTCCGCATACTTTCTGATATCCGGGCAGCAAACCGGCGGGAATCCGCGTTTTAAGCCGCCGCTCCCACTCGGCCAGCGGAACTGCCGAAGCCCAGCGTTGGCGGTTTTTGGCAAGCCAACCGGTCTTCCGCGTTACCACACCTCCGTCACTGGTGAACAGGATCTCCGGAATGAATCCCCATGGCCCGCAGGTGGCCAGCATCGCCCAGAATTCCAAATCCTCACAAATTCGCAAATCCTCGCGCTGCCCGCCGGTCCGGCGGGCGACTTCCGTACGCATCAACACCGCTCCGGTGCAAACGTGGTTGTACCGGGCCCAGAAATCGAAGAAGTTTTCCAGGAGCCGCGGACAGTCATCCCCATCCCAGCACGGAGCAACGGCTTCCGCCTTGCCAGGAATTATGTGGCGCTGCATCACACTGACCGCCACAGCCTCCGGATGGGTCGTCAAAAAAGTGGCTGTCTTCTGCAGGAATTCCGGCTCCCAGTAATCGTCGCCATCCAGAAAAGCAATGAATTCTCCGCGTGCCTCCATCATTCCCCTGTTTCGGGCAGCCGCCGGCCCCCGGTTGGATTCCTGATGGAAAATCCGGATTCCGGCATCACTGACGGCCTCCACAGCTTTCAGCGTCTCATCGGTGGAACAATCATCGACCACAATGATTTCCCGCTCAAAGTCTCCGGTCTGCATCAGGGCGGAACGGATGGCCCGCCCAATCAGCAAAGCAGTGTTGTAAGTTGGAATGACGACCGAAATCATAATTTTTCAAAAACCCGTTTTCCATTGCGTCGAATGATATATGCCGGAACACCGACCACAGTGCAATCGGAAGGCACATCTTTTACGACAACGGCATTGGCGCCAACAATCACACGATCACCAATCACACAGTTTCCCAAGATCTTGGCGCCGGCACCCACTGTGATATCATCGCCCAAAGTTGGACAATCTATCGCATTGGTGTAACCGATGGTAACACCTTGGTTAATCCAGCAGTTGCGTCCAATCTTACGTGGAGCGATAATGGTGGCGAATCCATGTTGAATATACAGTCCGCCTTTGATATTTTCTGCGGCAATACTCAAAAGCGGCAACGGTTTTCCCAGCAGCTTCAAAAAGCGGACGAGCCAACTCCGACGAACCTTGATTCGCGCATACACCAAACTCCTGTATTCCGGAAAAAAAGTCATCAGGTCGGCAAACGCGGGGAAGGAGACAGCCTCGTTCCCTCGTAGAATTCCATGCCATCGCGCCAGATCTTCGCGGCAACGAGAACAATTGCGGCAAATCATCCAGCACGGCAGAAAACGAAGCCCCGTCGCCCACACGTAAAGAGTCTTGCACAAATTCATGAATTTCTCCATTTCAGCCACCTGCCTAACCGGCAGGAAATACGATAGATCCACACCGCGGCGGCCGAATATCCGCGATAATGCCGGTAGTAGTGGCAGGAACTCGCCAGCAGCAGACGTCGTTTATCGACCGAAGGCTGCGTGGAAGCCCCCTCGTAATGCAGCACCTTTCCCGCCGGCTGCCAACAGCATTTCCAGCCGCGACGGGCCAGGCGTTCGGAAAGAATTTTCTCTTCATTGTAGAGAAACACCTTTTCGTCAAATTGTCCGGCGTCCAGAAAAGCATCCGTCTCCGCCAGCATGAAAGCTCCGCTGACCCAGTAACAAATTCCCGCATGGAGCGTGGGAACAACGGAAGTGTTTTTTCTCTTTTTCCGCAGGAAACCGAGCAAACTCCAGCCGATTTCCCGGTAGAGTGAAATCGGCTTCCAATGCGGAGACTGCTGAGCGCCGTCCAGCCCGACAATCTGCGGCCCCGTCACTTTGATCTGTCTATCCTGAAGCATGGGGCGGCACAGTTCCGCAAGGATATCCGGACTCTCTACTTCGATGTCGTCATTGCTGAACAACAGATATCGAACCCTGAAATTGCGGCTCAGGAAAGATGCCCCCCGGTTGTTGCCCCTTCCATACCCCAGGTTTTCCTTGAAATTCAATAAAAACAAGCGTGCATCACGGGGAACTTCCGCCTCTGCATCCGGAACAAATACGGCGCCGCAGGCATCGGCCAGCCTGCGGCTGCTCCCGACATCAGCATCATTGTCGACAATCACGGCGACCAGATCGTCCCCCATTTTAGGCAACTCCTCACGCACATAACGGATGATCCGTTCAAACGAGTGATAGGTGACTATGACGACACCGTACTTCACAATCAGAACATGCTCCGCCACTGCTCGCCCAATTCGGAAACGATCAGCCTGTCCGGACTATCCTCCATCAGAAGCGGCAATATGGAATTAATCTTGGAATCGTCCCAGTTCCACCACTGAATTTTCTCCAATGCAGCGATTTGCTGCCGGTCAAAGCGATAACGAATCACCCGGGCCGGGTTTCCCGCCGCAATCGCGTACGGCGGAATATCTTTCACCACAACCGCTCCGGCTCCGATCACCGCGCCGTCTCCAATATTGACACCGGAGAGAATCAGGGCATTACGCCCCAGCCAGACATCGTGTCCGATCACCACATTGCCTTTGGAATAAGAATCTTCAAAAGCCCGGGAAGCCGGGAAATAGTCTCCTGCTTCCCCATGCCACGAATACGTGCTCACCCGATTGAGGAAGTGCTCGCCGCCCAGCAGGATCGTTACACCTTGGGCAATGGAGCAGAAATTGCCGACCAGAACCTGGCTGGAACTGGCATAACTGGCGATGTTCGGTTCACCATAGGTGTACTTTCCAAACCGGCAGGCCGGATTTTCAATGATCTCCGACGAATACCGAAATCTGGAAATCCGGTACAAGCGCTTTATTTTATTTAATAAATGTTTCAACAGGCAAGCTATCATCGCAATGATCCCAATTTTGATAAAATATTTCTTCCGGTTGCCCGGCAAACGATCGCCTCAGACAATATTTCCCGAATCCGGAGAATGCAGGAACACTCCACCGTCTCCCGTCACGCGAAAAGGCTTCGTGTCCTGAGACCGTTCCGTACTCTTTCCAGTATCCGCCATGCGGCAATTGACTGTTCCCGGTTGATCAGGAGACTGGCAGCAAGGTAGAGAACAATCCCCGTTCCGACCTGAATCAACAGCAGGAAAACACAATTCACCATCAGCCGCTCCTCCAGCCAGACAACAATGCCGGCAAGAGAGGCGCATCCGACAATTCTGGCAACATCCTTCACCTGCTGCAACGCCCCGTAATTCAGAATCCGGCGACTGCCCTGCGAATAGATGACAAAAGTCAGTAGCGAGCTGAGGGCCATTCCCCACAGAATCCCCGACACTCCGCCGAGAATACCGATTGCGAAACATGCAATGAAAAACAATTTATTGAGAAGCTCCAGCCGCAACAGAAATTTTCCACACCCGTTGGCAATCAAAACTTCGCGGTTGACTGCATGAAGAGGCCAAAACAGAAAACCGGCAATGGCGATCTGCATATACGGAACTGTCGGCATCCAATTATGCCCCAGAAGAATCAATATGATATTATTTCCCGCGCCGGCCAGAAACGCCAATAGCGGCATCAATAAAAAGCTGCTGAATATAATTCCATTGCAGACGATCTTTCTCTGAACAATCCTGTCATTCTGCTGCGCAGACAGGGCGGGAAATATGGTTCCGCCGACAGACCATTTTACGCCATTGACAAAAAAGAAAGGAATTTTCCTCGATTTTGAATAATACCCTAGTTGAGATGGTGAAAACAATTTTCCGATCACAAAACTCGGCAAATTATCGCAGATTACACCGATAATATTAATTAACAGCAAATTGCATCCGAAACGAAACATTTGTATCGTAAGAGGCTTGTTAAACTGGAATTGCGGAATCCACGGAACCTGTGCAAATGCGAATACGAAGCGGAGAATACTCGTGACAAGCTGCATCCAGACCAGACTCCATGCACCCAATCCCAGCAATGCCAGCACCACGCCCAGAACGCCTCCCAGCACTGTTGCCGGAAAGCCGATGAAAAACAGTTTCCGAAACCTCAGCTTCCGGTTGATGATCGCGGTGCAAACAGAAGTATGCCCGATGAAAAAAAGACTCAGCGCGGCGATGCGCAGCATGCCTGCCAGTTGTGGAAGCTGATAGAAACCCGCGATAAAGGGCGCCGCCAGAAACAACATCGCATAAAGCAAAAACGCAATTCCCTGGCTGATCCAATAAATCCCGGAAAAATCTTTTTCCTCCGCTTCCCGGCACTGGATCATGCTGACGCCGAACCCGCTGTCCACAAAACACCATGCCAGCTGGATAAAAATATCCAGCAGCACCACAATTCCGAAATCATCCGGCAGAAGCAGCCGTGCCAACACGAGCTGCAGAACAAACGAAAATCCCTGTAAACCGAAACGTTCCAAGCTCTGCCAGAGAGCACCGGAAAGCATTTTTTGTTTCAGATTATGATCTCCCATAGCAGTTAAATGAAAAATTCCTGCATTTTATCGTTTCTCATTACCGGAATTATATTCCGCCACTGTCCGTTCAATCCCTTCATCGAGCGTAATCTCCGGCTTCCAGCCAAGCTTTCGCGCTTTGCTCGAATCCATGAGTTTGCGGTACATGCCGTCGGGTCTGGAGGCGTCC
>ERZ1034952.660-NODE-660-length-31247-cov-173.496441_pt1 | contig 31247 bp, 18 predicted proteins | sample MGYA00520625_ERZ1034952 | MGnify/ENA primary metagenome ERZ1034952 (study PRJEB33766, sample SAMN09781773) | gut metagenome | biome: gut microbiome | host: Homo sapiens | place: Madagascar | study: EMG produced TPA metagenomics assembly of the PRJNA485056 data... | reverse complement strand
TGTTCTGTGGGGCGACATCTTTTAATCAACCAATAGGAAATTGGGATGTTTCGAACGTTGAAAATATGAGCAGTATGTTCGAAGACGCAACATCTTTCAATCAACCAATAGGTAATTGGAATATTTCTAATGTTAAAGATAGGGATGCTATGTTCGAAAACGCAATATCCTTTAATCAGTCTTTAGAAAAGTGGAATACTAAAATTTAGAGTAACTACTCAGAACTGCTAACAATAACAGATTCTGAGTAGCATTAAGACCATTTTTACTGCCTTTTACAGTCAGTGAGTTCTTTTGAAACTCTAACCTCTGCATTAAATTGAAAGACTAAGATCGTTTTGTAGTAGGTTATGAGTAGCTACAACGAGATATTGTAAAGTTAAAAGTTCATCCTATTTTGAAGAACCAGATCAATAACCACTCCCAACTCTTCAGCTAACATTGCTTAAGACTATGGGAAAATTTTTATAGAGGCAATTATGAAATTTTGTACTAAGTGCGGTCTAAAAGAGCAAGATAATTTCATAATTTTTTGTAAAAAATGTGGAAATAAATTAACTTCAACAAAATATTTTCCAAAGACTCGAAAAGAATTGGACGAGTTATTAGATAGACATGATGTTGAATACTCTGAAATAGATGTTTCCGAGATAACGGATATGTCTTATTTATTCAGCCTAACGGACCATTTTTCATCGCCAAAGAACAAAAGCTATCATGTCTTAGATAAAGATACTGCTGGTCTTATATATTGGGATGTTTCGAATGTTAAAAATATGGAATATATGTTCTGTGGGGCGACATCTTTTAATCAACCAATAGGAAATTGGGATGTTTCGAATGTTGAAGATATGACCGGTATGTTCAAAAATGCAAAATCTTTCAATCAACCAATAGGCAATTGGGATGTTTCGAATGTTAAAAATATGGAATATATGTTCAATGGAGCAACATTTTTTAACCAATCTATAAGCAATTGGGATGTTTCGAATGTTAAAAATATGGAATATATGTTCAATGGAGCAACATTTTTTAACCAATCTATAAGCAATTGGGATGTTTCGAATGTTAAAAATATGGAATGTATGTTCAGTGGTGCAACATTTTTTAATCAACCTATAGACAATTGGGATGTATCTAATGTTGATAATATGGGTGGCATGTTCTGTATGGGAACATTTTTCAATCAACCAATAGGCAATTGGGATGTTTCGAATGTTAAAGAGATGGAATGTATGTTCAGTGGCGCAACATCTTTCGATCAACCAATAGGCAATTGGGATGTTTCGAATGTTAAAAATATGGATTATATGTTCTGTGGGGCGACATCTTTTAATCAACCAATAGGAAATTGGGATGTTTCGAACGTTGAAAATATGAGCAGTATGTTCGAAGACGCAACATCTTTCAATCAACCAATAGGTAATTGGAATATTTCTAATGTTAAAGATAGGGATGCTATGTTCGAAAACGCAATATCCTTTAATCAGTCTTTAGAAAAGTGGAATACTAAAATTTAGAGTAACTACTCAGAACTGCTAACAATAACAGATTCTGAGTAGCATTAAGACCATTTTTACTGCCTTTTACAGTCAGTGAGTTCTTTTGAAACTCTAACCTCTGCATTAAATTGAAAGACTAAGATCGTTTTGTAGTAGGTTATGAGTAGCTACAACGAGATATTGTAAAGTTAAAAGTTCATCCTATTTTGAAGAACCAGATCAATAACCACTCCCAACTCTTCAGCTAACATTGCTTAAGACTATGGGAAAATTTTTATAGAGGCAATTATGAAATTTTGTACTAAGTGCGGTCTAAAAGAGCAAGATAATTTCATAATTTTTTGTAAAAAATGTGGAAATAAATTAACTTCAACAAAATATTTTCCAAAGACTCGAAAAGAATTGGACGAGTTATTAGATAGACATGATGTTGAATACTCTGAAATAGATGTTTCCGAGATAACGGATATGTCTTATTTATTCAGCCTAACGGACCATTTTTCATCGCCAAAGAACAAAAGCTATCATGTCTTAGATAAAGATACTGCTGGTCTTATATATTGGGATGTTTCGAATGTTAAAAATATGGAATATATGTTCTGTGGGGCGACATCTTTTAATCAACCAATAGGAAATTGGGATGTTTCGAATGTTAAAAATATGGAATATATGTTCCTTGGGGCGACATCTTTTAATCAACCAATAGGAAATTGGGATGTTTCAAATGTTCAAGATATGACCAGTATGTTCGAAAATGCAGCCTCCTTCAATCAACCAATAGGCAATTGGAATGTTTCGAATGTTACAGATATGACTTGTATGTTCAAAAACGCAACATCTTTCAACCAACCAATAGGCAAATGGGATGTTTCAGATGTTAGAAATATGGAGTCTATGTTCGACAACTCAACATCTTTCAATCAACCAATAGGAAATTGGGATGTTTCAAATGTTCAAAGTATGCAACGTATGTTCGAATATGCTACATCTTTCAATAAAAGTATAGGCAAATGGGATGTTTCGAATGTTAAAGATATGACTTGTATGTTCAAAAACGCAACATCTTTCAACCAACCAATAGGCAAATGGGATGTTTCAGATGTTAGAAATATGGAGTCTATGTTCGACAACTCAACATCTTTCAATCAACCAATAGGAAATTGGGATGTTTCAAATGTTCAAAGTATGCAACGTATGTTCGAATATGCTACATCTTTCAATAAAAGTATAGGCAAATGGGATGTTTCGAATGTTAAAGATATGACTTGTATGTTCAAAAACGCAACATCTTTCAACCAACCAATAGGCAAATGGGATGTTTCAGATGTTAGAAATATGGAGTCTATGTTCGACAACTCAACATCTTTCAATCAACCAATAGGCAATTGGAATATTTCAAATGTAGAAAATATGAAAGGTATGTTCAGTAGTGCAACAAACTTCAATCAACCAATAAGCAAATGGGATGTTTCGAAAGTTAAAAATATGGGTTATATGTTCTATAGGGCGACATCTTTCAATCAACTAATAGGAAATTGGGATGTTTCAAATGTTGAAAATATGAACAGTATGTTCGAAGACGCAACATCCTTCAATCAACCAATAGGTAATTGGGATGTTTCAAATGTTAAAGATATGACCAGTATGTTCGAAAATGCAGCCTCCTTCAATCAACCAATAGGTAATTGGGATGTTTCAAATGTTAAAGATATGACCAGTATGTTCGAAAATGCAGCCTCCTTCAATCAACCAATAGGCAATTGGAATGTTTCGAATGTTAAAAATATGCCCGGTATGTTCAGTAGTACAACAAACTTCAATCAACCAATAGGAAATTGGGATGTTTCGAATGTTAAAAATATGCTCGGTATGTTTGAAGAAGCAACATCTTTCAATCAACCAATAGGAAATTGGGATGTTTCAAATGTTGAAAATATGACCAGTATGTTCGAAAATGCAACATCTTTCAACCAACCAATAGGTAATTGGAATATTTCTAATGTTAAAGATAGGGATAATATGTTCAAAAACGCAATATCCTTTAATCAAGCTTTAGAAAAGTGGAATACTAAAATTTAGGGTAACTACTAAGAGCTGCTAACAGATTCTGAGTAGCATTAAGACCATTTTTCTCTGTCTTTTACAGTCAGTGAGTTCTTTTGAATCTCTAACCTCCGCTTAAATTGTAAGACTGATATCGTTTAGCGGTGGGTTATGAGTAGTTACAATGAGATATTGTTAACTTAACTTTTGCGTTTCAAAAATTATTAACAAAACGCTTATAAATGTGGTCTAGCACTACATTTGCTGTTTAAAAATCGATTTCTTTAACTATTTAGAAATTGTGTTCTAAGTTCAAGACTAAGTAAGGATTTAATAAACTTAGCTGTAGCATTATACCATTTGTTTATTACGTCTTTAGCTATGTTGTATGCAAGCTGTAACATATCATCAGCTATACAGCCTGCTTTATGCAGTTCATCAATGAGAGAAGTAAAGCAACGTGAAAGTGTTTCTAATGCTTCTAAGAAAGGAATGGCTCTAATTTCATCACAGCTGTCTCTAAATATCTGACAGTGACCTAGAGGATCATCCTGAAATCTTCTAATAATTTCAATGATGATATATCTGATGTAAGCAATATGATTTAAAGCAGTAACAGTATCAAAGTCAGTACCAAAGCATTCTTTGTTAAGCCCCAGATATTGTTTACATGACTTAAAGCAGCATTCAATAGCCCAACGTCTTGAATAGAGTTCAACAATCTTTTCAGATGTAAGAGATGTATCTGTACAGAGAAGAGTAATAAACTCTTTGCGGTTATTACGGTTTCTTACAAAGACTAATTTTACAATCTGACCTGAGGGAGTTTGTGCCTCTGTGGCACTGATAATGTCAGAGTCTAAGTTCTGTCTTTTCTTTAAGGCAGAAAGAAGCTTGTTTAAATTGTAACGAGTAGTTTTACCTACAAAGGAGAACTTAAGGTTCTTCTTAATCATACAGATACTGTGTAAGCCAATCTCTTGAAGGTCTGATGTTAGTTTATCTGAATTGAACCAGGTATCCATAAGAGCATATTGAGCATTGATACCAAAGTTGATAGTAGATTTGCAATAGCGATATACTATTGAAGGCTTACGCTGTTTAGAATCAGCTCTTCTCTTAGCTCCAGCTTTTCTGTTATCAATCTTCTTATCAAAGTCTCTGATTATGTGTTTCTCTTTTCTTGAACTCATAAGAGCAGATACTACAGGTAAGATATTTGTACCATCAGACCAACAGATAAGTAGGTTTGCAAACCCTTTTACACACTTACCTTTTACATGGTCAAAGGTTCTAGATAAACCTTCAATGTGTTTACCTCTTGCTCTTTCAATAATGGTGTCATCGATACAGAGAGTATAGATATGATCTTTATTGTTGAGTTTTACTATTATTGAACAGGCTACCTTAGCAATGATCTTAAGTAGGTTTGCCCAATTGTATCTGCTGTCTGATGGAAAACGCATCAGAGCATAGTAACTGCATTCAGGATATTCAACTGAGGTGAGAGTAAATCTGTCATGGAGTGATTTGGCTCCTGTAAAGATAGAGCTTATAAGAACCATAAGTAGAGCATAGGCAGATACTCCTGACCTTTTTAAGAAGCCTGCTCTTACTAAAACTCTCTATAAGTCTAAACAATCTTTAGAACAAACAATTTAGATCCTCAAAGAGATTGTCTCTTGTGTTTTCTTAAAACTAACAAAGCAATCTCATAGTTGTTAAAGAAATCGCTCTTAAACAATAAATGCAGTGTTGGACCACATCTTTAATCGTTTTGTTAGCTAATTTTGAATTGAAAATTTGAGTAATATTGATATATACCAAGATTTGGAACGATGGTTTTATAGAATATCAAAAGCAATTTTATTTAGCTTAATGTGACGTAATAATACAAGAAAAATAGGTAGGACTTTAACAATGGGTAATAGCATTGAGTTGAAATCTGTTAAAGATCTTCTAGGAATGAGTTTTTATATTCCCAACTATCAACGAGGATATCGCTGGGAACAAACTCAAGTCATAGATTTATTAGAAGATATATTGGCATTCTCTAAAACTAGAAAGGAAGAAGGTGAAATTTACTGCATACAACCACTAGTGGTCTCTCAAAAAGAAGAAGACATTTTGAAAAAATGTAAAGAAGCTTCATCACTGGAAGATATTAGAAGATATCTAAGAGGTACTTGGAATGTTGTAGATGGCCAACAAAGATTAACAACTATTTATTTAGCTCTTTGTTATTTGGAAATTCCAAACAAATATGAGATTGTCTATTGTACAAGAAAAGAAAGTAGCAAATTTCTTTCAAGTTTTGGAGAGGAAGATACTAAATCAGAACCACCTCAAGAGAAATATGAAGATAATATCGATTTCTTTTTTATGCATCGTGCATACGAGGAAATTAAATCATGGTTTGACAATCACGATGATGAGAAGGATAAATTTAAGGAAACTCTTCTAACGGATGTTAAGTTTATATGGTACCACGTCGCTCGTGATCAAGAAATACCCGTTTTTAAACGTCTTAATATTGGCAAGATCCCTTTAACAGATTCAGAACTAATCAAGGCTCTATTCTTGAATAGAGGTAATTTTAGTTTTGAAGGTAAGGAAGTTGAATATATACAGGAAAGAATAGCTTCAGAATGGGATCAAATCGAGTATAGACTACAAGATGACGAATTTTGGTCTTTTATTAACAACAATGATTATGAAAAGCCAACACGAATTGATTATATTTTGGATTTAATTTGTGAAAAAATTGATTCAAAAATTAAAAAATCTGAAGTAAAAGTTATATCTAATGATTCTCACAAGACTTTCAGGTATTTTTTCATAGAATTTAATAAAAATTTAAAAAATACAGAAGATAAGCTTAAAACACAATATGTAGAGAATATTTGGAAAAAGATAAAGTATTATTTTCAAGTATTTGATGAGTGGTATCACGATTATAGGTTATTCCACTATGTAGGTTATCTAACTTCTATTTCAAAGCCTTGCAAAGTATCAGAACTGATAGATCTTTACAACAGTTCATCTAATAAAGAAGACTTTGTTAAAAAAATTAAATGGGAAATAGTTAAAAAACTACATACGTATTCTTGGCTTAAAAAATTAGAGACGGAAGATGCTTTAAAAGAATATGCTTTTGATCAAGATGGCAATGCCAGCAAACAAGATTGTGTCTGTATTTTACTTTTGCATAACATCGAAACTGTCATCCAACTAAACACAAAGCTAGTATCAGAATCTAAGTATAACCTTCCTAACTTTACCAAGTTTCCTTTTCACCTGTATAAAAAAGAAAATTGGCAAGTTGAACATATAAGACCGTATTCTGGAGATGATCTGCAAGACAAAGATAAACAAAAAATATTCCTGTCCTTAGCAAAGGAATATCTTGTTAATAAAGATTCTTTAAAAAGCAAGATCGACGATTTCTTGTCTGAAAAAGGAAATTTTGAATTTAGTTCTATTCTTGAAGAGCTCAACAAAACAGGAGAAGAGCAATTACCAGATGACGACAAAAATAAACTTTGGAATTTTGTACTATTGGACGAAGCAACTAACAAAGAATATGGTAATCAAATTTTTCCTGTAAAAAGAGCTTTCGTTATTAATAAGGAGAAGGGCAAGAAAATCAAATATACTTGGAAGAACGGCGAAATTGGTAAGCAAGAAATTGAGGAAATAGCTTTTGTTCCACCTTGCACGAAAAATGTCTTTACAAAAAATTACACAGACATGCCTTCGTCAATGGTTAATTGGACAAAAGAAGATGCCACTGGGTATTTAAATGATATTCAGAGAACTTTGAAATATTATATAACTGAATTACCTTCTATGGATGCTTTGTAAAATGCTTTATACCTTATTTAAATTGTTAGAAGAATACAAAGTTGTAATTCCAGTAATACAACGAGATTATGCACAGGGAAGAAAAGGCAAGGAGTTTCTTAGAAAAAGCTTTTTAACCCAAATTAAAAAAAGCCTTGAAGTTCCAAATAACAAGACTACTCTTGATTTTATTTATGGTAGTTTGGAAAAAGATAGTTTTTTACCCTTAGATGGACAGCAGAGATTAACTACTTTATGGCTTGTTTATTGGTATGTTGCATTAAAATCAAAAAAATTGAATGATGATAATATTAGAAAAATTCTAGAAAAATTTTCATACCAAACAAGAGCTTCTTCTTGTGAATTTTGTAAAGCAATTTGTAATGAGATTGATTTAAAAAAATATGAAGATTATAGAAATTCAAAGTCAGACAAAACTATTGCTGACGAAGATTATAGAAATTCAAAGTCAGACAAAACTATTGCTGACTTTATAAAATCTCAAACCTGGTTCTTTTCGTCATGGAACCAAGATCCAACAATAAATTCTATGCTCAGAACAATTGGTGGTGACAATGATAATTTAGAGGATAATATTGAAGTATTATTCAAAGATGCCGATTTTGAAGATTTTAGCGAAAAGCTATATTCAGAAAATGCTCCAATTGACTTTGAATTGATGATTATTAATTCTAAAGACTTGCCTATGTCGGATGATTTATACATAAAAATGAATGCTCGTGGCAAGGCACTAACCAATTTTGAAAATTTTAAAGCAGATTTAATTGGCTATATACACAGTAGTGATGCTTTTAATGGAGCTGCTCCTAATGCTCCTGAGTTAACTTATAAAGAATACCTTCCTTCCCAAATCGATTCTTGTTGGACTGATGTCTTTTGGTCGGTAGCAAGAAAAAGAGCTGAGAAAGAGAACATAAAATTCAACGGAAATATAGATAACATTTTTTTTGCTTTTATAAATCGCTATGTCCTAAATGAAATTTGTCTTAATGAACAAATGAGACCTGATGAATTTGCAGCAGGCTCAGAAAAAAAATTTAATAAATCTCAAAAAAGAGATTTTGAAAAGTTATTTGGTATAAGCGACAAATCAAAAACTGCAGACGATAGTTTGATCGTTTATGATGATTTTGGTGTATACAGTAAGTACCTGTCAGAAGAAAAAATAAATGTTTTAGATCATGTTTTCCTTATTCTTGATGATCAAAAAAATAAAGTTCATGATCAAAAAAATAAAGTTCTTGATTTAATCAATAGTGCTTTGAACTTTAATAACGTTGATGATCAAGAATCAGGTTATAACTTTATCCCTAAAGAATTTGTTTCAACCAATTTAAAGGAAAGAGTTTATTTTTTAGCAATTACTCTTTATATTGAAAGAACAGAATCTGCGGAGGCTTTTAATGAAGTTAATTTCAAAAAATGGATGAGAATTATAAAAAATCTAATTGAAAATGCTGTAGTTGAAAGTTTGCCTGTAATGGTAACGTGTATGAGACTTATAAAGGATCTATGTGTTGATCCAAATGTAAAAGATATTTATGAGACATTAAATAATTTTAATAATAATTTCTCCAATAGCCAATTGGGATTACAACTTTTAGAAGAAAAGCAGAAAGCCCAGAAGATCTTAGAAGAAAAGAAAAAAGGAAATTCCGATTGGGAAGAAAAGATTATTGATGCTGAAAATTATTCATTCTTCAATGGAACAATTAGATTTCTTTATAGAGATGAAAATAAAGAAATCTGTTGGGAAAATTTTGATGCAAAGTTCGAAAATGCAAAGTGGCTATTTTCAGATGAACAAAAAGGCATTGTAAAAACTGAGACTATAAAGGCTCTATTGAGATATTTTGATGGTTTCGATGAAATAAGAGGTCAATATCTCTTTACATCAATTGGGTATGATCATCGTAATAAATGTTGGAAGAAAAATATCTTGTGCAGCGATAATGCTTGTGTACAACGTAAAGTTCAAAAATTACTGATGTCTGATAAATATCAAGAGAATTACTCTGAAGATTATGAACACTTTATAAATAGTACGTTAATCGAACATATAGTTGAACAAAAAGAAAATTACAGATATAGATATACAGAACGAAATGGCTTAGGCGGAATTTACAAAGATTATACCCAAACGCAAGGTGTGCTTTTGTCATCAAATCGTAGAACAAAATGCAAGAAACTTAATGATTTGGTAACTGAAAAGAAAATAAGCATAGCAAATCAAAATTTAAACATCTTTGTAGATGATTATTGCTGGGGACTGTATGTTGATTTTGATATTAAAGAGAAAACTTATCGTTGGCTAGAAACAAGTGTTAATGGTAAAGAAGTAGATAAAATTGTTGAGCTGTATCAAACAAAGGAATATTCAAAAAATACGCTTCAATGGGATGATAGCATCAAAGATTCTTCAGATCTGATATCTAAAATTAGTCAATTTTCTTTTACATAAGAATTATTAAAATTAACGTACATAAGCCCTTAAGCAATTTTAGCAGAAAGGTTAGGTTGGTTAATGATCTGCCATACTAAAGTTGGCAGATCTTTTAACTTAACAATATCTCGATTAGATGGCTCTGATCTTTGACGGAGCAGAGCTATGCCATCGAGAAGTTCTTTAAAAATTTGATATACAGTGGACGACTTTCGGAAAAGTAATTCATTGAATAAAAACTCAAAGCAGTCATCCGTATATTGCTTTACAGAATGGGATGATACCATTTCATAGTTTTGAACGATTTTTCCATGATCTATTCTAGTGGCATTTTCAGTACAGCACCTCAATAGCCAATCCCCATAACGGGCTATAGGCACCTATCCTTCCTTAGCACCAAATCAGTGATTTTCAACTCAATCCAATCTTTTCTTGAAAATTAAATTAAAGCGTATGTATAATCAATCTACGTCCTGCATATTCAGGCGGAATCACAATTTAAGGCTATTTTAGGAATAGTTTGTACCTCATATGTTAGATAACGCAGTAGTTGTAAAGTTAAGTGGCAAAGCATTAGGCGGAGTTGAAGAACTGTCTAAACTTTTCACTGCCTGCCGTGGACAGAAATTAGTAGTTGTTCATGGAGGCGGCGTTGAGGTTGATGCTTTGTTTAAAGCTTTAAATCTTGAGGTTAAAAAGAAGAACGGTTTAAGAGTAAGTCCTCGTGAACAGATGCCATACATCAGCGCAGCATTAGCTGGTATGTGCAACAAAGGTTTACAGGCATTAGCTATTAAAAACGGTCTGAATGCTTTAGGTATGCTAGCAAGTGATGGTAAGACCATCACTGTAAGACAGTTATCAAAGGATTTAGGCATGGTAGGCGCCGTTGAACCTAATGATAAGAAGTACCTTACTTTACTTCTTGAAAACGGATATACACCAATCATCGCATCTTTAGCACACGATGATAATGGTGATCTGTACAATGTAAATGCAGATGATGCAGCACTTGCTATTGCAAGAGTATTAAATGCTCCACTGTATTACATTTCAGATGTACCAGGTGTCCTTGATAAAGAAGGCAAGCTCATTGATGAGCTTGATGAGAATAAAGTTAATGCTTTAATTGCTGATGGCACTATCTCAGGTGGCATGACAGTTAAAGTAAAGAGTGCAATTGATGCAACCAAGCTTATCAAGAAGCCTGTATACATTGCCTCATTCAAAGATCCAAATCTTGCAGAAAATCTAATCTCCCGGTCTCGGCTTGGCACAGTATTCAATGTCTAATAGCATTTGCAGTACATAAAAGACAATGCTTTAGAAAATAACTTTTATAAACAAACTGTTATAAACAAACATTGTCAGATTTAAAAATAAGAAATCTTAATATGTACTGCGGGCTTTAAAGCATAGTAAAACTATTAACAGGCATTTATATATTAAAAGGCTAAGTCAGATTAAATAAATCGTGGAGACACATCTATATGCCACCTATAAATCAGAATTCATCATCATTTGTATTATTAGATGAAATCAAACAGAACACATTAGAAGAGCTTTATGACAAGGTAGTTGATCTTTATGACAAGAAGTTAATGTCAAAAGAGGATCTGACTAAGGTTAATGAAGCATTAGTTACTTTAAATCAGGTGTTCTTAAAACAGGAAAAAGCAAACTTTACTGTAAGACAGGCAACCTTAGCTGATGTTGACTCTCTTATGGATATGATTGAGTACTGGGCAAAGCATGGACAGAATCTTCCTCGCAAAAGGAATGACATTATCCGTGGTATTCAGACCTTCGCTGTCTGTGTTAAGAATGACAAGGTAGTAGGCTGTGCCTGTTTATATGTTTATGACTCAGGTTTAGCTGAAATACGCTCATTAGGTGTATCACCTGTAATTCAGCGACAGGGACAGGGCAGGGCGATTGTAAACTACCTCTTAAAGAGAGCTTCAAAGATGTTCATTCAAAGAGTCTTTGTACTTACAAGAAGTCCTGAATTCTTCTCAAAAGTAGGCTTCCAGAAAACTGTTATTGAAGCTCTGCCTGAAAAGATTTTAAAAGACTGCGAAAACTGTCCAAAGCGTGAAAAGTGCGATGAAGTGGCATATATCTACAATGTAAAGGATCACAACTAATATGAAAATCACCAGAAAAACTTTTGACGAGGTAATGTTCCCTTGTTACAACCCAATGAACATGGTTATTAAGAAGGCTCATGGTTCATATGTTTTTGATAATGAAGGTAACAAGTACGTTGATTTAACCTCAGGTATTGCAGTTAACTGTTTAGGTCATACCCCTGAAGGCGTACAGAAGGTAATTAAAAAGACCTGCAAGAACTTAATTCATGTAAGTAATATCTTCTGCAACGAGTACACACTGTCATTAGCTAAGAAGTTAACCTCACTTACAGGTTATGACAAGGTCTTCTTTGTAAACTCAGGTGCTGAAGCTAATGAGACAGCTTTAAAATTAGCTCGTCGTGTTGCTTTTGATGACTATGGCGCAGAGAAGAATGAGATCATCTCATTTGTAAACAGCTTCCATGGCAGAACCTTCTTCTCTGTAACCGTAGGTGGTCAGGAGAGCTATTCAGATGGTTTCGGTCCAAAGCCTGCTGCTATTACCCATATTCCTTACAATGATATTGCAACCTTTGAAAAGACCATTTCAGACAAGACCTGTGCTGTAATTTTAGAGCCTATCCAGGGTGAGGGCGGTATTATCAAAGCTGATGATGCTTTCTTAGTAAAAGTACGCGAACTGTGTGATAAGTTCCATGCTGCTTTAATCTTTGATGAGGTTCAAACCGGTGTCGCAAGATCAGGTACTCTGTATGCTTATGAGCAGACACCTGTAAAGCCTGATATCTTAACCTCAGCTAAAGGTTTAGCTTCAGGCCTTCCAATCGGTGCTGTTTTAACCTATGATAACTTTGCTAAACACTTCGTACCTGGTACCCATGGTTCAACCTTTGGTGGTAATGCTTTAGCCTGCTCTGTAGGTTGCTATGTACTTGATAAAGTAAGTGATAAGAAGTTCTTAGAGAATGTAAAAGCAACCTCTGAGTACATTAAAGCTGCTATCAGGAAACTTGATGAAAAGCATCATGTCTTTGATGATGTAAGAGGTGAAGGCTTACTTATGGGTCTTGTTTTAAACAAGAAATACTCTGGTAAGTCAGGTGCTCTGCAAAAAGAATGCTTTAAGCATAAGTTATTAACCTTAACCGCTCATGGCGATGTATTAAGACTGGCTCCTGCTTTAAACATTAAAAAGTCTGTTGTAGATGAAGCTATGAAGCTTTTAGATAAAGCTTTAACAGACTTTGTAAAAGACAATGCTTAATAAAAGGGGATTTTAGAAGATAAGAGCTTAACAAGTTTAAAAGCACAACTTTTAAGTTTTAAGCTAAGTTTAATGAATCTTATCAGATCCGCTACAGGCACTGTGTGTAATTAACTGAAACATGCAGTGCCTTAATTGTCTTAGTGGTAATAGCTGAAATTCACCTCAAGCTAATTTTCAAAGCAAACTCAGGATCTTTGCAAAACGCAATCAGGATCTCTGCAAACCACATTAAAGATCAGTGCAACTAAAATTCAAGATTGTTTCCAAACTCTTTTAAGATCACTGCAACAAAAGTTCAAGATCATTGCAAACCAATCTTAAGATTTGTGCAAACTTATTAAAAGATCATCTGAAACTTTGTAGTACTCACAATAAAAGCCAGTAACTACAATTACTCAAAATTTTATTGTGTATAATTGATAAATATGAAGTAAAACAGGAACACAATAATGAACAATAATGAATTTTTACCACTACCAGATAATCCTGGCTGTTATGAAGAACTAAAAGACAGTAATTGTTACTTTGTAGATAAAACAGAGCACTTAAAGACTGTTTTTACAAGTTCTACAAAAGTTCAGTTGTTTACAAGGCCAAGACGTTTTGGTAAGACTTTGCTCATGACCATGTTTGAGTCATTCTTGCAAATCAATCCAGAAAAACCTTTTGATACTTCAGTTCAGCAAAAGTACTTTCAAGGCACCAAGATATTAGAAGATAAAGAGTTCTGTGATAAGTTCATGGGACAGTACCCTGTTATTAGTATTTCTTTAAAAGATGTAACAGGTAAGACCTTTGAAATAGCATATAAAAATTTTGCAAAGGAAATAAGCAAACTTGCAGAAAAGTATAGATATCTTTTAAACAGCCCAAAACTAGATGAAGAAGATAAAGACAAATTAAGCAAAATTCTTAAGGTAGAGTTTTTAAGGGAATTTGAGAATTCAGATTATCTGACAGGTTCATTAAGTATCATAGCTACAGCTCTTTATAAAGAATATGGAAAGTACCCAGTACTCCTTATTGATGAGTATGATGTACCTCTAGCTAATGCTTCATATCATGACATACAGAATACAAAACTGTATCGTGATGAGAAAGACTTTAAGGCTGACTTTCATTACAACATGGTAGATTTGATGAAAAGTTTTCTTGGTATTTTAAAAGATCAAAAGACACTCACCAAGATCATTATCACAGGATGTTTAAAGGTAGCTAAGAACAGTCTTTTTACAGGTGTTAATAACCTTAAGGTAAATACAGTCCTCTCTGAAAACGAAGACTATACAGGAATCATTGGTTTTACCAAAGAAGAAACCTATAAGTTCTTAAAAGACTATAAAATGGACAACTTTGCTCAAAAAGTAAAAGAGCATTATGACGGATACAAGTTCTATGACAAAGAGATGTTCTGTCCATGGGATATAGTAAGTTTCATTAGTGATTATTACAAAAAGAATCTTAAGGGAACCTTAAAATTAAACAGATTAGAAAACTATTGGGAAGGCACTACCTCTGATAAATCCTTATCAGGTTGCCTTGGTTATTTAACTGATAATGACAACCAAAAGATGCAGAACTTGGTTGATGGTAAGTCAGTTAACTTCATTCTAAATGAATCTATGAACTATGACACACTGTCAGAGCACAATTCAGATGATTTCTGGTCTTTATTACTACACACTGGTTATTTAACTCTTGATTGGGATAAGACTAAAAAGGAAGAGTTGTCTAAAGACAGTAAAACCAATAAAGAAGTTTTTGCAAGAATTCCGAATTTAGAAATACTTGAATGTTTTGAACATAACATTCAAAACAGATTTAATACAGAGATTGTACCTAACACTGTTGCAGATAAAATAGCTAACGCTCTTTTAAATGGTGATAGTACTTTTGCTCAATTAAAGCTTCGCTCTATCTTAATGGGCTTTATCTCGTTAAGAGATAATGCCACAAAAGCACCTCATGAGAACTACTATCATGGTTATCTAAATGGTCTTTTCACTAACTGCTCTGAAAATTTCTTCTCTGAATATCATTCAAATTTTGAAGCTGGCGATGGTTATGCAGATATTGCCTTTACAGATACATATTCAGAAAAAGCAGCAATAATTGAAATAAAAACAACAACTGTTGTTTCAGATTTAATTGATCTTAGCCAAGAGGCTGTCGAGCAAATCGAAGAAAAGCATTACGCAGATCCTTTTAAAGCTAACAAAATGGTTCAAAGTATCTATGCTTACGGAATTGCCTTTGCAGGTAAAAACTGTTTTATAACCTGTAAAAAACTTAAGTAGTTTCTCTCTTTCTCTTAGGCGCTACAGTCGTTCTGTTAAAGCTCTCATAGCGCCATGATTTTCAATTTTAAGATTTTGCTACTCATGTAAGTAAGATTGTAACAGCCCTTTAAAGAGAGTCTTTTAAAAAGAAGACTTACTAATCAAGTCTTACTTGTCCTAATGCTTTAATGCTCTCTTTAATTTCTATCAATTTAATTTGTGAGTCATAGAGCTCCTGAGTTATCCTGCAGGCTTTTGCTTTCATACTCTCAGTAGCCACTGGTAGGGGAATAGCCTTTAACTCTGATAACTGCAAAACCTTTAACTTATCTCCTGTGATCTTAGTTTTAATATAGTCCTGCATATCGTCATTTCTTAATAAGGCAAAGATAAGTTCCTGAGAATAAAGATCAGGATCTTTTGATCTGATAATGGCAAAGCACTGACCTGCCATGACTTTCTTTTGTCCTTCTTTATAGAAACCTACTTTACCTACAGCACCTTTTACAGAGATCACAACATCACCATCAATTAAAAGGTTACGTTTAGCCTGTTTTAAGCCAAGTTCAACCTCAACCTCTTTAGGTACTGAGGTAATGATGCCACTTTCGGGCACATCATTTAAATTTAACTCACACAGTTTCTCTTTAAAATCAGTATCCGCAGGTGCCTTACAGGTTAAAGCCTTATAGATAGTAGCTATCTTATCTAACTCTACAGTACCTTTTTTTATGTAGGCAACACTGTCTAAGACCTCAGTTGGAGATACATAAGCTGTAGGATCTAATTTACAGAGTTTATCAGCATTTGATTTTATTGAGCTAATTGAGACAAACTTACAGTGCTCTGAATTCTTTTGCAAAGAGTCTGCTCCTAAACAGGATAGGGCATGAGATACCTCATTTACAGTCTTTAAAGCTAAGACACTGTGAGCTCTTGATGAGAGTTTCTCATCAAGGCAGTTTGCTGTAGATAGGTTGCACAAAAGCAGTTTCTTATCAGTTATCTTTAAATCAGTAATTTTACTGTAAGCTTTTTTGCTGTCTGATGAGGCTGTGTTTAAGACCTCACTGTAGCCTTTTGCAACTGAATTGCTTACATTCTCTTTATCAAAGACTAAAACATCAATTAAAAGATCTTTATCAGCACAAAAGAATCTTGGTAATCTTAAGACGGCACTTAAGTAATTATCTTCTAATAAGGTCTTTCTGAAAAGAATGCCTTCATTAGCATTAGTGTAAGTAATTACATGAGGTATAAAGAGCACAAAACGCTTTTGTACTGTTCTCTTTAAAAGGTTATATAAAGAGTAATAGTACTTGCACAGATTCTGTATGTCACCTTTAAAGAGTGGCTGACAGACAAAAGCTGCACTATGAGGATTGTCGATTAACTCCTGTCTTGAAACATAAGGTTTTAATGGACTGTTAATTTGTAAGAGCAGTGCTCTTACAAAGTTAAGTTCCAGCGATGGAGTGTGTAAATATGAAGTGTCATCAATATCTGCATTACCTGCAGCATCGACCTGTTTTTTGCATTCTTCAGGGACTAAATTAGCTTCATAATCACGTAGGAAGACAGTCTTTTCATTTAGGTTTAAAGAGTCTGATTTTAAGCCTTGAGCATGAAAGCTAGTTTTTTTTAAGTTTTCATCAAATCTCTTTAAAGCTTCAAAGTTAACTTTAGCATCAATACTCATCTTACTGTCAACATTGACAAAACTGTCAATGCTGCAGTTATGATCATTTAAAAGTGAGTATTCAGCATAAGGCAGTACATTAGATAAAAAGAGCACTTTATCATTATCTTGACTGCAAGACTCAGATAGATAATCACAAAGTACTTTTACAAGTCTCTGTTCATGGAAAAAAGTATTTGAGAAGAGCTCATCTGCTGCATTAAAGAAATTATCAAAAATTACAGTATCAGTATCTAAAACTGTACCTTTGTTTCTTTTGGCAGGGCTTAAAGCGTTATTACTGTCAGCTTTACCATTAGCTGAAGGCGTATCCTGTACTGAATCTTTTAGATGTTCTATGTTTAACTTATTGATGAAACTGCACAGATTGGCTTTAAGTTCAGTGTATGGGTATGAGTCATAAATACTGATACCTAACTTATTTAAAGCATCAGTGTTTAGTGTTAAGTTATAAGAGCTGTTAATATTTAGTTTTTTATTGTTATCTTTGTCATCAGCCTCTTTTAAGTAAGTTTCATTTAAATCAGTTTTTTTTGCACCAATCCTCTCTAAAAAGTTTTTTACATACTGATTATTGCTGTTTTTAATCTCATCTGAGTTAATACATTTGATTAAATCGTCCAAAAAAGAGTCATGACATCCGCTTTCATCATATTTAGCATCAGTAAAAATAAGTTCTTCTAAACTTTTATCTTTAAACTGATAAAAGGCAACAGCAAGCTTTAGTAACTGTTTAGTGTTTGACTTATTAAAGAAAGTTGAAGAGGTAGCTTTAGATCTTAATGTCTTAATAATCAAACTTAAGTTATCCATGTTTACTTTATCTGTTAGCTCTTTCATGCTTTTGTCTCTTATTTACTGAATATCTCATCAATCTGTATTAAAGATAGTGTACAGAATTGTAAAACGAAAAACATAACCTTAAGTGATTTAGATATAAAAAATACCTAAAAATTTGCTTGATAATAATTAGGTATCGTATATACTGAAATATATCAAAGGATGATATTTGAAATTTGTTAATCCTAAAGGAGATCATCATATGAGAGTAACAGCTGACAAAGTAACAGAGTCACGTTTATTTATCACAAGTGATCTTCATTTAGGGCATAAAGCCATCATCCAATATTGTAACCGTCCTTTTGACTTTACAGATAAGGGGATTGAAGAGTGTGACGATTTTCTATTAGAGCAGTACAGAAATACAGTAAATGAGAATGACATGGTTATCTTTTTAGGAGATTTAACTTTTAAAAAGAATCACAAAGGTCAAAAGATGACTGAGATCTTTACAAAGCTTCCTGGTCGTAAGGTTTTAATTAAAGGCAATCATGACTGGTATAAAGACTCGTTTTACAGAAAGTGCGGCTTCTTATCTGTTAACAGATACTTAATCTTTGGGAAATACTTTTTATGTCACTTTCCAGTAACAGGAAAACATGATTACCATGGAAGACTCATGGATGAAGAGTACTGCAAGTTTGTAAAGGCTACACGTGGCTTTATTGGTGAAAAAACAGGTTTCTGTACCAGGATTATTCACGGTCACACCCATACTCAAAGAGTAGATGAGGATGACGGGATTACTCGTTATAACTGCTGTGTTGACTATAAACCTAATCACTATGCTCCTGTGGAGTTTACAAAAGTGAAGTTTCCAGATCTATACACTGAGGTTGCAGCCTATTTTCAAGCGCTTGAGTCAAAACAGACAGAATGACAAAACTAAATTTTTTTAATCAGTAATAAATAGGTATAGATTACACCTATTTTTTTATAAAAACACTTTTAAGGAGAGAGCTATGTTATCTCTTGAGAATAAAAATACCAAAGTAAACAGTTCAAACAAAATCAGATCATTAAACCAAAACTTTAAGGCAAGACTTAAGGATAAGTTAGGTTTCACCCTTAATCCTTATACACTTGTAAATAATGCTTTAAGATGTAAAAAATCAGGCTCTTTGCAGTTTAAATCTGAGTTGATAGAAGAGGTGACATCAAAACTTATTAAAGATAATAGAGCTGCATCTTATGACAGTTTTGCTTATAACTACTTTACAAAGTTGCTTTACAGACAAAAATGCACTGAGATAAATTGCGATAATGAAGCCTTTGAATGCTACGAAATGTTTTCAAATGATGACTTTCGTCCTTCTTCTTTTGATGAAAGCTTTTGTTTTAAGGTATTAGATTGCTGCAAAGGTAAAGGTACTTTAAAGACAGAGCTAATCTGTAACTTTGCTCATTTTATGTTAGATAATGGAGACTTTACACCATTATCTGCTCGTTATTACTTTGCAAAAAATAATGCTGACAGTGCTGATGATAGTGCCTTAGCAGTGATCTTAGTCTCTCATCTTTTACAGGAGACTCCTTTAATTGATCTTTTTACTCTGTACTATAATCACTGTGTTAAAGACAGTAATAATACAGAAAAGAGCGTAAATGATGATAATGGAAGTGCTCTAATTCCAGAAAAAGACTCTATCTTAAAAACAGACAAGCAAAATCAGGACACTGATGTTAAATATGACCCATGTAAGCTTTCAGTTGATGACTATGGTTTGTCTGAAGATAGTCTTAAAGCTTATCTGCAGTTTTTGTATATCTTTTCAAATCGCTTATTTACTCATGATGTGATTGAAGAGAACAGTCTTCATGGAAAATTTGAAGATCATTTTGGTTCTTATGCAAGAAATGAAATATCTTTAGCTAAGAGCTCATCTAATAAATCATATTTGGATAAGTTTGTTGAAGACTCCTACATTTATCTTGAAAAATACCTCTTTAAGACTGATGCGTTGCATGACATCATTCTCTTTGTAAATGAGATAAAGAGCACAATTGAAGATGGCAAAAGTGAGAGTGAGTTATCTGATCTTATAAGCTCAAAAAAGATCCTGCTTTTAAATAACCTTTTATCACACAGAAAAGAAATTCCCCGTCCTACTCTCTATGTCTTAAGATTAGTTCGTGACTGCCTTTTACTTACTTATCTCTTACAGGGTAATGATGCCTCTTTAAAAGCAAATCGCCTTTATAACTATCTGAAAGATCAAAGCCTGAAGGCACGTTACTCCTCAGTACGCAAGAGCTATGACCGTACCTTTGGTATCAGTTTAGCAAAAGACTATATAAGAGAAAGTACTTCATTAAATACTGACAGTGGCAGTATTGAGGCAACAGCTGTAAATGCTGATGATGTAGCTTTTACAAAACTTCAAGACAGTACTGAAGTGTCTTTAGTGAATGTAATAAACAGCCAAAATCCCCCTAAGTCTGGATGCAGGCACTTAGCTGATGCTTTGTATGATATCCCTGTTTTTAAATCCTTTATTTTAAAAAAGATGGTGCTTTTTTCACCTGTATTTAAAGACTGCCTTGACCTCTTCTTAAGTGTTCATGGAACAGGTGATCCTGAATTTGAATGCTTCATAAATGAACTTTCAGGTTTTGATTTTATCTTCAATGATCCTGATTTTGGGAAGATCACAAATGACATCTTAGTAAAGAACGGTGCTTACAATAAAGATGAAAAGGGACTTTTAGATAAAAATCAGGGCAAAAACTTACTATTAGCTCAGTATGAGAATTTGATTACAACCTTAAAGAGCTTCTATAAATTAATTGAGCATACAGTAGATATCTTTAAAGACAATACCATTGATGATGGTTTAGCTCATAACCATGATGGTTATTACAGTGAGATTTTTGAAAATGAGAATATAGAAACAGCAAGAAAAGAAAAAGCTGAACACAAAAATGCAAAGAGAAACGAAAAAGCTGTCAATGAAGCTCTTTTGAGTATTGCAGCTTTCATGAGATCACATTACCTGCCATATGATGCAGCAAGCTCTAATGCCTATAAAAAGCTTGTCTACTGCATGGTAGCTCATAAGCTTCCATTGATGAGAATTGATGGGTACAGAGGTAAAGAGTCTCTCTATCCATCCTATGTAATCAATCATAATAAGTCAGCAATCAATGCACTTTACAAAGATCTGTTAGAAACTAATTTGTCAAATTCTCTGAGCTCTAATTATGAGTATGAAATACCATCTTATTTAATCAGATTGCCTGAGAGTTGTCTGTCTTCAAAGAGTAATGTGGCACCTAAGGGCAAAGTGATCTCTTTAGATCCTTTAATGACAGTCTATGATAAGCAGTTTTATCACAGCCTTTATAAAAGCGCCTTTTTAAAGTATCTGTGTGCAACAGGATCAATGGAGGTAATCTGTGAGTTTATTGATAAGCACTATAAGGTTGGTAACTGTGAAGATGTTCTAATGCTGTTAGATTGTCTTCATATCTACTGTGACAACTATTTAAAAACAAAAGTTACGTCTCAATCTGATGATGACTATGCTAAAGAGATTAACTTAATAAGTATCGCTCTATCCTTCTGTATTGAGAGCGCTCAAGTATGCAGTCATGATAACAACGGCATTTACAGGAGTAACTGCTATGCCTTTAGATCTTATAAAGGTGAGGAAATCTCAGAGCTTTTAAACTCACGTTTGTCTTACTTTTACTTTACTCATCAGTATGTCTTTTGTGCAATGCAAAGTGTAAAGAACCTGTCTTTACAGCGCTATCAGCTACCCGTAACTGAGGATGCAGCTAATGTCGCTTATCTTGTAAAAGCACTTTGTGAGCATGATGTAAAAGATACCTTGTATACACTTGAGCTTTTACCAGATCTGCCAGGCTATACCTTTATGAAGTCTTATATTAAGGCTCTTGTAAAGGAGAATGACAGTAAGAAGCTCATAACTCATGATAAGAACTTAAATAATAGCAACAGTAAAGAGTCTGTGCTCTTATTATCAGATGGTACATCTTTATTTAATGATTCTTCAGTAATTTACGATCTTAGACGTGGTAAATACGGTAATGTTCCACCATCATTTATTTTCCAGATCGTCGTCTTTTACAATTCGAGATATGACAGATTTTCACTTGAAACTGTTAACTATGATGTAAGTTACCTTAAGAGAACCTTTTTTAACAGCTTTTATATGCCTTATAAGAACTATCTGTCCGTGCATTCAGCTCTTCATCATTATTGTCCTTGCTGTTTTGATGGTGAGTTTTTTAATGAGTATTCCCTCCTGTTCACTTTAGGCTCAGTAAACTGTGCTTCATACCACAATGCATACTCACAGTCATTTTTTAAGCCTGAGCCTGATTATTTAGGAGCTGTGCCTGCTTACTTTAAAGCTGGTTCAGATGAAAATAACTTTTCATTAAGATTAAGCTCTCGCTATACTCATGATCTTTTTGCAGAAAAAATGACAGAAAAAGAGCGTAAAAAGCAAAGAGCCAGACTTGAAGAGAAGATGCGCTCTCATGGAATTGATCCTAAGAACAGTGATTACCTGAAAAGAGATGATGGTAAAACTAACGCCACTTTAACAAACTCAAAGAGTATGGACGATTGTAGCTTTCATATTACAGGTAATAGGAAACTTCAAGATTACCTTTATGACCACTATCTTAAAGACTTTGAAGACAGCAAGAGCTTACACTCAGTCTCTTGTTTAGCCAAAGAGTATGGAGAAAAAATAAACGACAACGGCAGTTCTTCCATGAAGCGTTTTAGTATTGCTCATAAGAGAGCAAATTTAGTGTTATTCGGAGAGCATGGCTCTGGAAAAACTAAAGCTGTTGAGATTTTATTAAAAGCACTGAATATAAAGGAGCATAAGATAAATCTTGCGAGTCTCTCAAACTCAGGTATCCATGACTTTGCTAAAAACATTACAGAACAGTTCAAAAAAATTGACACTAGAAAACCATCAGTTGTGGTTATGGAAAACGTTGATGCCTATTTCTCTGATGTGCGCTATGTACGTGATGACAACGATTGGACCATAGAAGAGGTTAATGCTACAAAACAGGCAATTGAAGATATTGAAAAGAAAAATTGCTTTGTCATCATGACAGCAAATTATAGAGAAAAGATTGACTCAGGTCTTTTAGATTTATTCCCAAATACCTTTGAGATCTCAAGACCTGATGCAGATGATATTGTAGATTGTTTTACCTCAAGCTTTTCAAGGCAAGAGTTGAGCCTGTCTTGTATTAAGAATCTCTCAACTCAGTTGGACAGTATGTCTTTAAACTCAGTCTTTAAATTCATAAAGATGGTAAAAGCAGAGTTAGCTTTGGACAAAAATAAAAAAGGCAGATTTAATTTTGATCTTCAAGATACTTTAAATGCTCTTTTAAAGAAGTTCTTAGGCTTTACCTTAGATAAAGATGCCTTTTTCTCTCTACCTGGACAGACAGAACTTGAAAATTTTATCAATGATAACTTTATTGATTACATTAAGTATCCAGAAAAGTATCAGCGCTTTAAGCTTAAAATGCTGGATCCTATCATGCTCTATGGAGCCCCAGGCACTGGTAAAACCTATGCTACTAATGCCTTAGCAAAGTTTTTAGGCTGGAAATTCTTTACCATTGATGCCACTCAATATGAACAGAATTCAGTAGGATCAGCAAAAAAGATAACAGAGATCTTTAACAAGGCCAAAGATGCTGCTCCTTCTATTGTCTTTATAGATGAAGCTGACTCCATGTTTGCTAAAAGAAGAAGTTGTAATAACAACGAAGGTATTTCCCAGTTCTTACGCTCAATTTCAGATACAGCTAAAGACAGAGTCTTAGTAATTGCAGCTACCAATCGTATTGATGATATGGATGAGGCTATCTTACGTAATGGCAGATTCTCAAACAAAATCGAGATTAGCTATGCTGATACTAAAGGCGTTTTAGCTGTAATGGAGGAGTATTTAAAAGATAAACCAGTAAGTAATGATCTCTCCTTAATTAAGGCTGCATCAAAATTGTCAGGTCATCCTCTTTGTGATACCAAATCCTTTTTAGATTCTGTTTGTAAGGAAGCAGCCTGGCGTGATTCTAATAAGATAGAGCAATGCGATGTCGATGAAGCTTTATTACATCTAAATCTCACCTGGATTGAGGATAACTACTCCTATCGTGAAACAACTCATAAAAGAGCAGGTTTTATCTAGTAAGTATAAGTGAAGGCTTTAAGCCTTCACTATAAAGACTTGAAATCAAGCAGTTCAAGGAGTTTCTATGTCAGATCTGAAGCATTTACCAAAAGGCTATCAATTGCCAGAGAACAACTTTTCAAAAGAAGAGTGGAGAGAGTACGTTCAATATCGCAAAGAGCGCGATATAGAAATGTCACTAGATGAAATTGAGTTTTGGCTTGAGCTTATGGAGCAAGAGTTTAAAAAGGGGAAACTTAAAAGAGCAAAAGAGATCTTACATAAAATCCCTTATACCACAGACTTTGCCTTAGGTATTAAGAAAACTCAGTGACTAGGCACATTAGCTACCTGCAACTTGTCATTAGCAAAATAGGTTTATCTAGATGTGTTCTGATTGAGGAAATTTTAAGAACTACTTATCTGTAAGTCCTTGATGCAATGAGTGAGTACGCTTATCTTCGTTTTGGAAGATCGTTTTAACTTCACAGTAGCGGAACATATATTCACAAAACACTTTTGCAGAGCATGAGTTTTTTTCAAAATTCAACAAAAAATCTTTTAATAACGATTTACCAGCATTAAATGGCACTAATCAAAATTCTCAAAATTTTTATCATGTATAATTAAAGTAGAACTAATGAGTTGAGAACAAGACAATGACTACTAAACAATTCTTACCATTACCATACGGAAAAGACGTCTATAGTGAGCTAAAAAATAATGGATGCTACTTTGTAGATAAGACACCTTATCTTAAAAACATTATTGATGAAGATAAGTCAAATGTAATGTTATTTACTAGACCCAGACGTTTTGGTAAGACACTGTTTATGTCCATGGTTGAGTATTTTTTGAAAATAAACTCAGCAAATCCTGGAGACACCATACTTCAGCAAAAGTTGTTTAAAGACACCAAGATATTAGAAGACAGAGAGTTCTGTGCAAAATACATGGGACAGCATCCTGTTATCTGTCTTACCTTAAAAGGCGTTTATGGAAAGACCTTTACTTCAGCTTATTATAAACTGGCTGAACTTATTGTAGCTAAAGCTAAAGAATACAGTTTCTTAAAAGACAGTCTTGCTCTCAATGATGATGACAAGGCGACTTATGCTAAGTTATCAAGTAAAGATTTTTTACATAGAGCTGATGAAAATGCTCAATCATATGCAACTTCATCCATCATAAATCTAGCAACAATGCTGTATAAGCATTTTAAAAAGCAGGTTTATGTCTTAATTGACGAGTATGATGTACCTTTAGCAAAAGCTCAGGAATATAAGTACCATGATGACATGGTAACTTTAATCTCATCTTTATTCGATTTCTTTAAAACCATTCCTCAAGATCCTGAGACTGGCGAACAATATGTAAGTAAAGTCATTATGACAGGCTGTTTAAAAGTAGCAAAGAACAGCATCTTTACAGGGGTAAATAACCTCTATGTAAATACTGTTACAAGTCAATTAGGTACGTATACTGGAATTATAGGATTTACCAAAGAAGATACCTATAAGTTCTTAAAAGACTACGAATTAGATGATTTTGCCCAAAAGGTAAAAGATAACTATGACGGATACAAGTTCTATGACAAAGAGATGTTCTGTCCATGGGATGTAGTAAATTTCATTAAAGACAATTTTGATTTTAAACAGCAGGGACTATTGTCAAAAATAAAGGCTGATAACTATTGGGCAACTTCAACCTCAAGTTCTGCTGTATATGAATACCTAGGATATTTAACTGACAGTGATACTCAAAAGATGCAGGATTTAGTTGATGGCAAGTCAATTAGCTTTAAGCTTAATGAATCCATGAACTATGACTGTTTATCAGAGCATGATCCTAATGATTTCTGGTCATTATTACTTCATACAGGTTACTTAACTGTAGATTGGGAAAAGACTGGTGCTTTAACTCCAAATGAAAATAATCCCGATGATATTGTAGTAAGACTGCCTAACTTAGAGATTAAAGACTGCTTTACTAAGAATATTCAAAAGAGATTTAAAGATGTCTTTGTAAATCTTGAGTTACCAGGTAAGTTTGTAAATGCTTTAGTAAAAGGACAGCAAGTAGATATCTCTAATATCCTCTTTGATATGCTGCAAAAATATGTCTCAATCAGAGATACAGCAACAAAAGCTCCTTTAGAGAACTACTATCATGGTTTTATCAATGGCATCTTTACAAGTTGTGAAAAACTTGTCTCTGAATACCATTCTAACTATGAAGCAGGTAATGGATATCCTGATATTTCCTTTAAAGCTGAGCGTAATACCAAAGCTGTAATCATTGAGATTAAAGCTACCTCTAAAGCTGAAGAAATGGATGAATTAGCAGCAATTGCTCTAAGTCAGATTGAAGAGAAGAACTATGCAGAGCCTTTTACAAAGATTGCAAAGATTACTGATATCTATGCTATTGGTATAGCTTTTTGCAAAAAAGATTGCACTGTAGCTTGTAAAAAAATAAAGTAATGCTACTCATCAATTGATAAGAAAATAGATCAACACACATAAAGGTAAGTCTCTTGAAAGTTATTGATGTTTCTTACCTTTTAAGCTTAGGATTATTCAAACATGAATAAGAAAGTAATTGCCTTTATCTGTGTCCACAATTCTTGCAGAAGCCAAATAGCTGAAGCACTAGGTAGGTATCTTCTTTCTGATAAATTCTCTTGTTATTCAGCAGGCACTGTTTTAAAAGATAAAATCAATCAAGATGCTGTAAGGCTTATAAAAGAGCTATATGGCCTTGATATGGAAAAGCAGGGACAGAAAAGCAAGCTCATTAAAAACATCCCTACACCAGATCTTGCAATCTCAATGGGCTGTGATGTGTCTTGTCCTTTTATAGGTAGACCTTTTGATGATAACTGGCATTTAGAAGATCCTACAGGTAAAAGTGATGAGATCTTCAAAAGAGTGATCAAAGAGATTGAAGAGCATATCCTGCAATTAAAATCCTATTCTCAAAAATAAATTTATTAAAACTTTCACAGATTGCCGTACTAAGGTGTAGATAAGATCTTCTTAGGACGACCTTTAGGTCTTTTCGGTTTGTCCTCTTTTGGTTTAGGTTTTCTACCTCTTTTTTGGAGTTCAGGTTTAGGAACAGGAATGGACAAATCAAGTTTTTCTAATTCATCTATAACACAGTCAAGAGTGTGAACCCATTTATCATCTGAACTTTGAGGCTTTTCACTATTAAAAGAGTCAGTCAATCCCCAGGCAGTGCCTAAATCATCAATCAAATCACCAAACGACATCTTATCTAACAGATTTGTCTTAGAAACAGCTTTGAGTAGACGAAACGTGATGATGGTAGATACCAGATTGACAAACTCTTTACCCATTACAGCGAAATCACCTTAGACTGGATGAAACAATTAGCTTTTAGCAGGCTGAGCCTATCCTGATACCGCACAGCGCTGGCAGAAACAAAAAGAAAAAGGTTAAGATGTAAGCACAGGATATAAATGCCTGAAAGATGAGCATAAGTAGAACCAAGGTTACAAACTCATAGGAAAAGCCACCTACAATCTTTAAGATAATTGGTGTCTTAAAATCCTCAATTGCCTGAAATCTTAAGATTCTGCCAAGTGCAAATCCTGCTAAAGTCAGCATTACTAAATACTTACCAAAGCCTATTGCCAAAAAGAGGATCCTGATAACTGGCAATAAGATAACTTTATCTAAGTCCACAACCTTTGCTACCACCAGAACTGGTTTTATTAAATCAGCAATCTTACCTATCCTTACTAAGGCGTCTTCACAGTTATGAGAAAAGATATAGCAAAAGTCATCTAATTCTTCATAAAAGATAACCTTAGTACTGGGGCCTAAGTAATCAGCACTTAAGATAAACAGCAAAATGATAAAACCGATTACATAAAGTCTTAATGTTTTAAAAGTAAAACCGAACATATGATCCTGTCCTGTATTGATCCTTGGTTGTTATCTAAATAATTAAACATAAAACAGATGAAAATTGATGCAAGCAGAGCTTTGCATCAATCCTAAAAGCAGGGAAGTAATGCAAAGCAGTAAAGTCACAATCTTCTAAAACCATACTAATCACGCACCTTATTGTCAGTAAGAATTGGAATTACACCTTTGACAAAGCGACCATCAGAGAGTTTTGCCACATACTCAAAGTTAGGCAGTTCCATTAGAGCTGATGATGGGAAAATCCTGTCGATATAGGTATTAGCACTTATAGAGGCTGAGTCTTTGTAATTCTCTTTATAGGTATCAGACATCGTACCTGTAGAGATGTTCTTGGTATAGAATGTGGTATTAGGTAAAGAAGAGGTGATGACAGATGCTGTCTCTTCATCTTTTACTCTTAAAGCATACATAGTGTTGCAGTTACCGATTAACTGCATAGCTGCATCTTTAGAACCACATCTTTTAGCTAAATCAGAGAATGTCTGAGTTGCAATCGTAATTGAAAAATCGGCACCTCGAGCTTTGTTTAAAAGCTGCAGTAATGCTTCATTAACCACCTCACTTGCCTCATCAATAAAGATACTTACCTTGCGTCTTTGCTTTACCTTGTCAAATTTTGGGGCCTGTAAGATACTCATGACCTTGTCAAATTCAGGATTTAAAGCTTTATAACGAAGCTGTTTCTGTTCTTTTTCAGCTTTTTTCTCCTCAATAAAAGAGTTTATTTCATCCATATTTACAAGCTCATGGGTAAGAGCTAGGGCAGCCTTAGCATCAGGATCGACATTATCATCACCTGCAGCATCAGTAAAATCAGCTTCATGACTGCGTAAATTGTCATTGATGTTATAATTTTGTTTGCAACCTATGTTGCCATTTAGTTTGCCATCTAAACAGGTATTTAAAGCACTGTCTACTTTACTAAATACATCATCAGCATGGCGCAACCTATCATTTGCACTATGATTATTAAGAGCATGTAAATCCTCATCCATTGAATAAATATGATCCGCAAAAGAGCTTAGATCAGATAAAAGTAACTTACCTACATAAGAGCTTAAGGTGGCATTAGACATTGAATGCAAGGCGCAGTAAAAGACCTTATTCTTTTGGTAGATATCTGAAAAATCGGTTTGAGTTGGACTCTTTGACAAGATCTGTTTTAGGTTGTAACTGTTTAAGGTATTAAGTACGGTCTTAATACTTGCAGTGGTTCTTTCAAAGAAAGACTGTTCTTTTACAGTCATAGATATCAGCTTTTCAAATTCAGGATCAGTATCCAAATTTGAGTGCTGTTTTAGATACTTGTAATAGGTAAGAAAAGCTGCTGCCTTGACCTGAATTTTTACGTTCTTAAGCTTTGAGTTTTTCTTTTTAGCTGTAGTCTTTTTAGTCTCAGTTTTGCTTTTACCTGAGTTATTTGCTGTATCAGAAGCAGTACCTGAAGTTGCATCTTCAAGCTTCTTTTTAGGAGGACGACCACGTCTTTTAGGTTTTATTTCAGTCTCTTTAGAGTCAGTTTCTGTTTTTATGGTATTGCTGTTATCAGCAAAATTACCTGTCTGGCTGCTGCCATTATCAGCATAATTATCAGTACCTGATGAGACATCTGTATCTGCAATTTGAGCTTCAACGATATTATTCTCATCATTTTGAGCTTTTACTTTCTCTTTAAGAGCTGATAACTGCTCTGGTGTTAAAGATAAAGCAACCTCTGGATCTAAAAGACTATCCTCGCTTATATCAGAAATACCATCTAATTGAGCTTCATCGCCAATGCTTACTAAGAAATCTCTTACATGAGTGTAAAGGTGCTTTTCAATAGAATAACCTTTTAAGAGTCTTGCAAAGTACACAGCAAGATCTCGGTTTTGAGTTTTAGCTGTAAGTTTAGACAGACCTGCTACCATGCCGTCAAAGTAGCTTTCGATATTGGCATGATTGCAGATATGGTAGATATCAACAGGTAAATCAAGACAATCTAAGGCAGTTACAGCACAGGCTACAGCCTCCTGACCATAACTTGCAAAGCTGTCAGTATCAAAGGTTGACTGCTTCATAAGAGATGACAGTTTATCTGCAATATCAGAGGCACTTGTGGATGAGCCAAAGAGGTTAAAAGCAGATGTGGTTAAATTTGGATCTTTAACATCTAAAACATGGAAAGCACCATCACGATGAGTACAGGCACAGATTCTACGAGCTCTGCGCTTTAAATCGTGATCTCCTTTAGGATCGATAATGATGACAGTATCGTTTCTTTCTATGGCCTGAGTAATTAAAAGATCAAAGAATCTGGTTTTACCAGCGCCTGTAGTACCAAAAACAATGGCATGATCTTTAATATTCTGTAAAGACATGAACAGAGGCTTATGGCGTCTTTCCAGATTATGAATTTGAGCAGAGCCTTTACCGTGAGGCAATTGCTTTAGTCCCTGCTCCTGGAGGTTTGCCAATCGTCTTGCATGCTTTGGTAAAAACTCGTAGCCATATCCAATAAAGAGCTTATTGGTGATGTTTTTAGCAGCGACCATGGTCAGTGCTGCAATGTCATCTTTATTCAGATTTATAGGTACATAATCCTCACGGTTACGGTTTTCTTCCTTTTGAGATTCAATATGCCTGTCGATAAGACGGGTAGCTTCTGTAAACTTATAGTTACTGTTTTTATCTAAGATTGGCACTTCCTCGTAGCCAGAGAGCTTATACAACTCACTGTCACAAAGGTAGTATTCATTAGAATGCTCAGAGTCAGGTTCATATTTGAACATGCCCACATAGATAGGCACATTCAGTAAGATCACCAGTCCAAATGACAGAGATGATGATAGTGATGCGCCATCTAAGGCGCAAAAGATACAGGTTGCAAAAAGAGTTAAAGAACCTAACACAATTAACCAGGTAGGATCTTTAGTTTGAAAACTGTTTTCTACAGATTTTGATTTAAAGAACATTAAATAATCCTCAAAATAAGTTTGAGGCAGTGTACAGGGCAAATTTTTAAGAACAGACAATTTACTGGCGGAAACCGCGCCTAAGATCGGTCTAGTAGCGCACTTTAACTTAGGTCTATTAG
>ERZ1034952.656-NODE-656-length-31371-cov-4.111349_pt1 | contig 31371 bp, 20 predicted proteins | sample MGYA00520625_ERZ1034952 | MGnify/ENA primary metagenome ERZ1034952 (study PRJEB33766, sample SAMN09781773) | gut metagenome | biome: gut microbiome | host: Homo sapiens | place: Madagascar | study: EMG produced TPA metagenomics assembly of the PRJNA485056 data set... | reverse complement strand
TCGTTCATGGCCATCGACCCGTTCGAGGCGTTCTCCACCCGCTTCAAGATCTCCATCTGGGCGGCCATCGTCGCTTGCTCGCCGGTTATCCTGTGGCAGCTGCTGGCGTTCTTCCTGCCGGCGCTCAAGCCCAAGGAGCGCAAGTGGTTTATCCCCACGTTCATCGCGGCGGTGATTCTCTTCATCGTCGGCGTGGTGTTCTGCTACGCCGTCATTCTCAACGCGGCGTTCCAGTGGCTCACCGACCAGGCCGACGGCCTCGGTTACGTGGCGCCGCGCATGTCGTCGTACGTGGACATCATCATCAAGTTCGAGGTGGCGTTCGGCTTCGCGTTCGAGCTGCCGCTCGTCATCTTCTACCTCGTCATCTTCGATGTGGTACCGTACAAGAAGCTGCGCGAGAGCTGGCGTGTGATCTACATCGTGCTCATGATCCTGTGCGCCGTGGTGACGCCCGATGCGTCCCCGATCACCATGCTGCTCATGTTCGCCGCGATGGTCGCGCTCTACGAGCTGAGTTTGCTCATCGCGCGCATCGTGCTGGCGCGCCGTATCAAGGCGCAGAACGCCGCATTAGAAGAAGAGTAGGGCGAGATGCACGAACTGGGGATCATGACGGGCGTTCTCGATGCGGCTTCGCAGGCTGCGCACGAAGCTGGCGCGACGCGTCTGCTCAAGGTGAGCCTGTCGATTGGCGAGATGACCGAGGCGATCGAGGATGCGCTCGCGTTCGCCTTCGAGGCGCTCGTCGAGAACGATCCCTTCCTGAAAGACGCGCAGCTCGAGGTGAACATGATCCGCCCGAAGAGCCGCTGCCTCGAGTGCGGTGCCGAGTTCGAGCACGACCGCTTCCACATGTTCTGCCCCGAATGCGACAGCTTCGCGACCGAGCTGCTTGCCGGCCGCGAGCTGCAGATCGACTCGATCGAAGTCGACCTGCCCGACTAAGTTGTTCCGCTGTTGATGACGCAACAGCGGAACCCGCCGACGCTGCGGGCTTTACCAGCAGCTGGTCGAGCCCCCCTCTGCTTGCGGCACGCTCCCGCCCGCCGACGCTGCGGGCTCCCCTGGCACGTGATCCTGCCCCTTGTTTTGAACGCTTCGCCGCGCGAAGGCGGCTCGATTCAAAGACGGGGCAATCTCGCGCACCAGGGGAGCCCTCGCTGGCTTGGCTTCAACCTGCGGGCTTTATGAGCAGCTGGCAGACGCACCATCTGCTTGCGTCACGCTCCCGCTCGCTGACTCCACGGACGACCTGCGAGGCTAATGGGAAACAATACGGGTGCAATCTTGTTAGGCATGGTCTCGTGTTTTGCATATGTGCGAGGTGATTTACTGTGAAAATCGACATCAAGGAACCCATCCTCAAGAAGAACGATGATATCGCTGGCGAGCTGCGCCAGCGTTTCGCCGAGAACCACGTGTTCGTGCTCGACCTGCTGGCAAGCCCCGGCTCGGGCAAGACGTCGACGATCCTCGCCACCATCGACGCGTTGCGCGACGAGTTCAACATCGCGGTCATCGAGGGCGACATCGCCTCCAACGTCGACGCCGAGAAGATCTCCGCGCAGGGTATCGCCGCCGTGCAGATCAACACGGGCGGTGCGTGCCACCTCGAGAGTGCGATGATCAAGCGCGCCGTCGACGTGCTCGACCTTGAGCGCCTCGACCTCATCATCATCGAGAACGTGGGCAACCTCGTGTGCCCCACCGACTTCGATCTGGGCGAAAACGCCAAGGTGATGATCCTCTCGGTGCCCGAGGGCGACGACAAGCCGCTCAAGTACCCGGGCGTGTTCCAGGTCGCCGAGGCCGTGGTACTCAACAAGGTGGACACCATGCCCGTGTTCAACTTCGATCGCGCGGCATTCGAGTCGGCCGTCAAGCAGCTCAATCCCGCCGCGCCCATTTTCCCCATCGCCGCCACCAAGGGCGACGGCGTGGAGGCGTGGGCGAACTGGCTTGCCGAGCGCATTCGCCAGGCGTAGGCGCCGTGCGCGACTCTTCTTCGTTTCGCAACTGAACCGAAACAACCCGCCTCCATACTGAATCGCAGGTAAGGCGCATGCCGCGGTAGGGCGGCGTGTCGTCCTGCGCGGTTGCCGCCGACGGCGGCGGAAGCGGGCCAGTGCTGGCCGATGCGGAAAGGTGGGGCCATGCGACCTCAGGAAATGTACGAAGCATGCGTGACGGCGCTCGGCGATTACGTGCGCGGCGCGGGCTACAAGGACGTGGTGATCGGGCTGTCGGGTGGAATCGACTCGACCGTGGTCGCCGTCATGGCGGCGGACGCCCTGGGCGCCGAGCACGTGCACGGCGTGCTGCTGCCGGGACCCTATTCGACGGACCACTCCGTCGACGACGCCGAGGATCTTGCGCGCCGCGTGGGCATCGAAGTGCGCACGGTGTCGATCTGCGAGCCGTTCGAAGCGTTCGAGCATGTGCTGGCGCGCGCGTGCGGCGGGGCGCTCGAGGGTCTGGCGGCCGAGAACACCCAGGCGCGCTGCCGCATGGTGTGCCTCATGGCGATCTCCAACGCCCGCGACTGGATGATGCTCAACACGGGCAACAAGAGCGAGGCCATGATGGGCTACTCGACGCTCTACGGCGATACGGCGGGTGCGTTTGCGCCGATCGGCGGCTTGTACAAGACCGATGTGTACGCGGTGGCGCGCTGGCGCAACGACCATGCGGAAGCGCGCGGCGAGGAGCCGCCCATCCCCGAGCACGTGCTCGTGAAACCGCCGAGCGCCGAGCTTTCCCCTGGCCAGAGCGATGAAGCGTCGCTCGGCATCGCGTACGCTGAGCTCGATCCGATTCTCATCGCCGCGATGGAGCGGGGGGAGTCGGCCGAGCAGATCGCGGCGGCGGGCTTCGACCGCGCGCAGGTCGATTCCGTGCTGCGCCGCGCGGCGGCCTATGCGTTCAAGCGCGCCCTCGAGCCGCCGTTCCCGGATACGCGCTTCTACGAGTAAACGTGCGGGGCGCGCAGCGGCGGCAGGAGCAGCGTACGCGGCAGGTGCGGTGGACGTGCCGGCGCGCGCGGTCAGGCGCGCTGGCGTTCGCCGCGGCAGGCGTTGAGGCAGCTGCGCTTTTGACCCGCGTTTCCCGCGCGCCCCGCATCCGACAGTTGCACCGCGGGGTGTATGGCTGGCTCCGTGGCGCTCGTGTACCATGGGCCCATGCAGAAATGGGAGGACATACTCTACCGCGATGAACCCATGGAGGCGACCGACTGGCTCGTCGACGCCGTGGTCGCTGTGGGCGCGTTCGGCTTCGCCTGCTTGCAGCTCACGCTTTCGGTCAACCTCCTGTTCCCCGATGAGGTGCTGCGTCGCCTGCTCGGCATCGACGCGGTGGTTCCGACCGTGTACTCCGTGGCTGCGATCGCGCTTACCACGCTGCCTCTTATCGCGCGGCGGCGCTTCCCGTGGCCCACGTTCGTGCTGTCGCTCGTTCTCTGGGCGTTCTTCCAGCTTCAGACGGGCGCTGTTTCCCTATCGCTTGCCGGGCCGCTCGTGGCGCTGTTCACAATCGCCTACGAACTGCCGCGCGCCCATGCGATTGCAGGTGCGGTTGCAGCCGTTCTCATTCTCGTGATCGTCCCGTCCACGGCTTCGTCGGCGACGATGGCTTCCCTTTCGCTGCTGCAGAACGTCGCGTTCGTGGTGGCGGCGGCGTTTGCGGGTTATGCCATCCAGGTGAGGCAGGACTACCTGCGGGCAGCCGAGGAGCGCGCGGCCGAGGCCGAGCGCACGCGGGAGACCGAGGCCGAGCGGCGCGTTGCGGAGGAACGCGTGCGCATCGCGCGCGAGGTGCACGACATCACGGCGCACTCGCTATCGGCGGTGAGCATTCAGGCGGCGGCAGCGGAGCGGCTGATCGACAGCGATCCTGCGGCCGCAAAGGAGGCGATCGCGACGGTGCGCGCCACCTCGAAGGGCGCGCTCGACGACATCCGCGCCATGATCGGCGTGCTGCGCTCGGGCGAGGGCGCGGCTCAGACGTCGCCGACCGAGAGCACCGAGCAGATCGACGCGCTCGCAGCCTATCTCAAGGGGGCGGGCGTGTCGTGCGAGCTCGACACGGCGCATTACGATCGCGCGGCGGTGCCCGCGCACGTCGACGTGGCGCTGTTCGGCATCGCGCGCGAGGCGACGACCAACGTCGTGCGCCATGCGCAGGCCCGGCACGTGCGGATCGTCCTGCGCACGGTCGCGCCCGCAGCAACGCCGGGTGCGGCGGTGGGAAGCGCGGCGCCCGCCGCGAGCGCGCCTGTCGCGAATGCGCCCGTCGCGTTTGCAGAGATCATCGTCGAAGACGACGGCAAGGGCTGTAGTGATGCCGCAGCAGCTGCGGCGGCGGGCGGCCACGGCATCGAGGGCATGGGCGAGCGCGTGCGCGTGCTCGGCGGCACGTTCGGGGCGGCGCCGCGCGCAGAGGGCGGTTTCCGCGTGCATGCGGTCGTGCCGCTCGCCGCGCCCCAGCAAACGGAACGCAACGAACGGACGGAGGCGCAGTAGCCATGGCTGAGTCGGCGGATCTCATTCGCATTCTGGTAGCAGACGATCAGGATCTCGTGCGCAGCGGATACCGGGCCATCCTCGGTTCGTACGACGGGCTCGAGGTGGTCGGCGAGGCGCGCAACGGCGAGGAAGCGGTCGCGCGCGCCCAGGAACTGCGGCCCGACGTGGTGCTCATGGACATCCGCATGCCGGTGCGCAACGGCATCGAGGCGACGCGCGACATCACGTCGAACCCGCTGCTCGGACGCACGCACGTGCTCGTGCTCACCACGTTCGACATCGACGAGTACGTCTACGATGCGCTTGCCGCAGGCGCGAGCGGCTTTCTCCTCAAAGACGCCGATCCCGACGACATCGCGCATGCGGTACGCGTGGTGGCGGCGGGCGATGCGCTCATCCAGCCGTCGGTGATGCGCCGACTCGTGGAGACGTTCGTGCTGTCGCGCCCGCGCACGGCGCGCACGGGCGCGGGGCGGGGGAGCGCGCACGATGCGCTGGCGGCGCTCACTGATCGCGAGCGGGAGATCCTCGCGCTTGTGGCGCGCGGCCTGTCGAACGACGACATCGCCGCCGAGCTGTTTATCTCGCCCGCCACGGTGAAAACCCACCTTGCGCGCGTTATGGCGAAGACCGACGCGCACGATCGCGCCCAGCTCGTCGTTCTCGCCTACGAGAGCGGCTTCGTGGCACCCGGCGCTTAACCGCACAGCGCCTGTGCTCCTGTCCGTTCGTTTGTGACGAAACTTTGTCATTTCATCAAAATCTAAGTGCCTTCGACTGAGGTTTTCTCAAATTCGGTTGCATTCGCACAGGGGGCTGCTATAGTACATCAATGTTTAGCACTCGCCTTCGTTGAGTGCTAGCACTCGGGAAAGCCGAGTGGTTAGTTCAGCATCATGCGGAAACGCTTACATGAACCGAAAGGAAGGCACGTTATGAATCTGAAGCCCTTGGGCGATCGCGTCATTCTTCGCCAGGACGAGGCGGAGACCACCACGGCATCGGGCCTGTACCTGGCGACCGACAGCAAGGAGAAGCCGCAGACCGGCACCGTGCTCGCCGTTGGCGAGGGCAAACATGACAAGGACGGCAATCTCGTTCCCGTCCCGGTGAAGGTCGGCGACCGCGTCATCTACGGCAAGTACGGCGGAACCGAGGTCACCATCGACGGCGAGGACGTGCTGATTCTGCGCGCGGACGATCTGTACGCCGTTTTCGAGTAATTCAACCTGACGGCGCGTTCTGGACGGCGCCTTGCCTTTCAGAACCCGAAGGGCTTCGCACACGGCGCAAAGGCCGCTTAGCTCAACCCTTCGGAACCTTCAAGGCAATTCGCTCGCCCAGAACACGCCTGACTTTATGCTTGTTGGCAAACCCTCTGAAAGGAAGTTTCAGGAATGGCTAAGGAAATCAAGTTCCAGGCAGATGCCCGCAGCGGTCTCGCTGCCGGCGTGAGCAAGCTCGCCGCTGCCGTCAAGGTCACGCTCGGCCCCAAGGGTCGCTACGTCGCGCTCGAGAAGTCCTACGGCGCGCCGCTCATCACCAACGACGGCGTGACGGTCGCCAAGGAGGTCGAGCTCGAGGATCCGATCGAGAACATGGGCGCCCAGCTCGTGCGCGAGGTTGCTGTCAAGACCAACGACGTTGCAGGCGACGGCACCACCACCGCCACCCTGCTCGCCGACGTTATCGTTTCCGAGGGTCTCAAGAACGTGACCGCCGGCGCTGACGCGCTCGGCATCCGCCGCGGTATCGAGAAGGCCACCGAGACGGTCGTCGCCGCCATCAAGGAAGCCTCTACGCCGGTTTCCACCCAGGAGCAGATCGCGAACGTCGGCACCATCTCCGCCGGCGACGCCGAGATCGGCGAGAAGATCGCCGAGGCCATGCAGAAGGTTGGCCACGACGGCGCCATCTCCGTCGAGGAGTCCCAGACCTTCGGCATCGACATGGACATCGTCGAGGGCATGCAGTACGACCGCGGCTACATCTCCCCGTACATGGCCACCGACATGGAGAAGATGGAGGCGGTCCTCAAGGATCCGTTCATCATGCTCACCGACCAGAAGGTCGCGAACATTCAGGACATGGTGTCGCTGCTCGAGGACGTCATGAAGTCCGGTCGCCCGCTGTTCCTCGTCGCTGAGGACGTCGAGGGCGAGGCGCTCGCCACGCTGCTGCTCAACAAGCTGCGCGGCACGCTCAACGTGGTTGCTGTGAAGGCCCCGGGCTTCGGCGATCGCCGCAAGCGCATCCTCGAGGACATCGCCGCCGTCACCGGTGCGCAGGTCATCGACAAGGACTTCGGCATGACGCTGGCCGACGCCAACATCTCCATGATGGGCACCGCCAAGACCGTTAAGGTCACCAAGGACAACTTCCTTATCGTCGACGGTGCGGGCGAGAGGGGCGACATCGACGCGCGCATCGCTCAGATCAAGTCCGAGATCGAGCGCACCGAGTCCGAGTTCGACAAGGAGAAGCTGCAGGAGCGCCTCTCCAAGCTCCAGGGCGGCGTTGCGGTGCTCAAGGTGGGCGCTGCCACCGAGTCTGAGCTCAAGGAGAAGAAGTCCCGCATCGAGGACGCGCTGCAGGCAACGCGCGCGGCCGTCGAGGAGGGCATCGTCGCCGGCGGCGGTGTGGCGCTTGTGAACGCCATCCCCGCGCTTGACGCCATCGAGGGCGACGCCGAGGAGATGGTCGGCGTGAACATCATCCGCAAGGCCATGGAGGCTCCGCTGCGCGCCATCGCCGAGAACGCCGGTTACGAGGGCTCCGTCGAGGTTGCCGAGGTCAAGAAGGCCGAGGCTGGCTGGGGCCGCAACTACAAGACGGGCGAGTGCGGCAACATGATCGAGATGGGCGTGAACGACCCGGTGAAGGTCACCCGCACCGCGCTGCAGTCCGCGGCTTCCGTCGCGTCGCTCATCCTCATCACCGAGGCTACCATCAACGAGATCCCGAAGGAGGGTCCGGACCTGTCCGCTCTCGCCGGCGCGGCTCAGGGTGGCGGCATGTACTAAGAGACAGGGTCGCAAAGGCTCCGCTGGCTGATTGAGTCAGCGAAACCACCCCGAAGCGCCGCGGCATTCGAAGTTGCTCCAGGTCAAGGAAGCGATTTCGAAGCCGCGGCGCTTTTTTGTTGGGAGGGGGCGTGCCCCACTCCAAAAGACGAAGCTCCCCACCCCAAAAGGCGAAACGCCTCCCCCCATTACAAAAGGCGAAGCGCCTCATCCCTCTCCAAAGGGTGAAGCCTTCCATTCCAAAGACGAAGCGCCTACTCCCACCACTCCAAAGGGCGAAGCCGGCATCATGCGCGCTGGCAACGTTGGTCTTCGCCTTCCGGCAACCTCGCCTTGTTGGCGAAGATCAAATGTCCCAATCCGCATGGTGTCGACTTCGCCTTAGGGTGGGGGGCATGGCGTCGCCCCCAGCCGCTTCGCCCCCAGCCGCATTCCTGGCTACTCCCCATCCCCGTCTCCGCACCCTCCGAGTGGGTGTTAAGTTTTACAAGCGTTTTACCCACCTCTGACCTATGCTTTTCGGCTCCTTTACGCGTGAGGCGTAACCTTCAACAGTCTTTTTATGCACAAGTGTCAGTTGAAGCCAACAGAGAGAGGTTTGCGCGTATGTCAGAACGGAGTAGGACGGCGCCCTGTCGCGCTGTGCTTGCGGTGCTCGTGTCTGTTCTGCTTGCGATGCCCCTGACGGGCGTTGCAGCAGGATCGGCCTATGCAGAACCAGCTGCTCAGGAGTTGAACAGCCAGCCCGCTCAGGAGAGCGCATCGGCCGCTGCGGCGGAAGTCGGCGGCGACGCGCAAGCGTTCGGCCCCGACGGCGACAGCATCAAGATAGCCGTGCTGTCCGACACGCACTACTATCCGCTCAACTACGTGAGCGACTGCGAGGACTATGAGACCTACGTGGGCGGCGATCCGAAGATGCTGGAGGAATCTGGCTCCATCCTGGATGCCGCGCTGCAGATGGTGCGCGAGGACGCTCCCGACATCCTGGTGGTGTCGGGCGATTTGACCAAGGACGGCGAGAAGCTGGGCCACGAGCAGCTGTCCGAGCGCTTCCAGGCCATCGAGGACGAGACCGACACTGAGGTGTTCGTCATCAACGGCAACCACGACGTGTTCAACTACGAGGACTCCTGCACGTTCGAGAACGGCTCGAAGGAGTACGCCGAAACCACCACGGCCGACGACTTCCGCCAGATCTACGCGAACTTCGGCTACAACGGCGACTACGAGGCCGAGTACTTCACCAACCCCAACCACGGCGCGGGCGAGATAGCCGGCGAGTTGTCCTACGCGGTCGATCTGGGCAAGTTCACCATCGTCGCCGTTGACTCGGGCCGCTACAGCCCCGATGCCGACACCGGCTACAGCGAGAACGAGCACATCACCGCAGGCCGCGTGGACGACGACCTGCTGCCCTGGGTGGTGGAGAAGGTTCAGGCCGCCGAAGCTGAAGGCGACACGGTGATCGGCCTCATGCACCACGGCCTCGTGCCGCACTTCGAGGGCGAAGAGAACATCCTGTCCGAGTACGTGGTGGACAACTGGCAGGCCACGGCTACCGCCTTCGCCGATGCGGGCATGCGCTACATCTTCACCGGGCACATGCACGCCAACGACATCGCCCAGTTCACCTCGAACGCGGGCAACACCATCACCGACCTCGAGACAGGCTCGCTCTCTTCGTGGAGAAGCCCGCAGCGCACCGTCACCCTGACCAAGGGCGCAGCGCTTGACGACGGCACGCAGCGTACGCACGAAGAGTTCAGCGTCAGCTCGCGCGGCGTGTCCTCCATTGACTTCAAGGACCACACGGGCACCGTCACTCACATCGAGGACTTCCAGTCCTACACGCAGGACAAGCTCTACCCCGAAACCCTGTTCAACAACATGGCGAACGGCATGCTGCGCCCCATTCTGGAAGAGATCGGCCAGACGGGTCTGCGTGCATGGCTGGCCGAGAACCTGCCCGACGTTGACATCGACGCGATGGTGCTGGGTGCGGCGCGCGAGGAGCTGGCTGGGCGCATGGACATCGGGCTGGGCACGGGCGTCGGCCGCGTGCACGTGGAGTACCGCAACGGCGGCATCCAGCTTTCGCCTTCGGGCACGGCGGGGCTCATCGGCGACGCCACCATCACCGACGCCCAGATCCTGCGTTTGGTGGACGACGTGCTGAACGCCGTCGAGACGAAGTACGTCGACAACCCCGACTGGCTGCTAAGCGAAGTGGACAAGATCGTCACCCAGGTGTCGCAGATGGGTGTCACCTCGCTTAACGCCGAGCAGCACTCCATCTACGACCTGGTGCTGGTCGTGTTGACCGGGCACTACGCCGGCCACGAGAACCCGCCGGCGTGGGTGGGCGACGCGCTGTCCTACATCGAGTCGGGCGAGGTGGTGCAGACTCTCATCACCACGCTCATCGACGACCTCATGCCCATCGTCGACACGCTGCTTGAGGAAAACTCCATCGATACGGGCATCGCGTTCTCCGGCCTCTGGAAGACCGCCATCGACGGCGCCACCGACGACGGCAACCTGAAGAGCACGCTGGAGCTGTTCGGCTTCGACTCCGTCGCCATCCGCAGCATGATCGAGGGGCTGGTCAACGAGTACATGAGCCCGAGCTTTCTCACCGGCATGGGCTCGCTCATCTCCGAGATCGCCGGCTCGATGCTCTACGACTCCAATTTCGCCGATGACGTGATCGACGGCGAGGGCGTCACCATCACCTTCGACGGCACCGCCATGCCGCCTGAGCCCTCGGTGGACAACGGGCTGCTGCCCACGCAGATCACCATGACGCTGGGATCCAGCTCCGGCACCGACCGCAACTTCCGCTGGTACACGGGCACGAACGTGACCTCCGGCACCGTGCAGGTGGCTGCCGACGCCGACTTCCAGAACATCGTCGCCGAGGCGCAGGCGACCTCCGAACAGGTGACCAAGCCCAAGACCCAGCTGAACCTGGGCCTGGTGACCACCTACGGCACGCAGCAGGCCGAGCGCCATTCCGCCTCTGTGACCGGTCTGGACGACGGCGCCTCCTATTACTATCGTGTGGGCGACAAGGAGAACGGCTGGTGGAGCGACGCCTTCCCGTTCTCAACGGGTGACGCGGCCGATGTCGACGACGCGTTCACCTTCATCAACGTGAACGACTCGCAGGGCATGGTGGAATCCGACTACGACGTGTACAAGAACACGCTTGCGGCGGCCGATGCGGCCTTCCCCACGGCGTCGTTCACCGTGCACGGTGGCGACTTCGTGGATGACGGCGCCAACGAGGACTACTGGACCTGGGCGCTTGACGACGCGAACGGCGTGGCGCAGGGTATGTCGATGACGCCAGCCGCTGGCAACCACGAGGCGAAAAGCGATGTGGAGGGCATCACCGACGCGAACCCCATCGTGTCGCACTTCAACCTGGCGAACGTGCCAGCGGGGCAGGACCTCTCCAGCGGCGTGTACTACTCCTACGCGTACAAGAACGCCACGTTCGTCGTGCTGAACACCAACGACCTGGGCGCCGACGAGGGGCTGTCGCAGGCGCAGTACGATTGGGCCTACGACACGCTGGCGAACGCCGGCACGCAGTGGAAGATCGTGCTCATGCACAAGTCTCCCTACTCCAACGGCCCGCACCAGTCCGACAGCGACGTGGCGGCCATCCGCTCGCAGATTGATGCGCTTGCTGCGGCTTGCGACGTTGACCTGGTGCTGTCCGGTCACGACCACGTGTACAACCGCACGCCGTTCCTCTCGCGCGGCGAGGCGCAGGACGTGGCGAAGGAGACGCAGACCTACGAGGGGCAGAACTACGAGACGGCGCTGAACCCCAACGGCACAGCGTTTGTCATCGCCGGCACGGCGGGCGTGAAGAACTACGTGCAGACGCCTTCCGCCGACATCCCCAGCGAGGTGGCGCTGGATTTGGCGGTGCCCGTGTACTCCGGCATCACCATCGACGGCGACCACCTGTACTACCAGGCGTACAAGGTGGAGGGCGGCACGTCGGCGCTGGTGGACAGCTTCGCCATCTCGAAGGCCGAAGAGGATGCGCCCGCCTGGAAGCAGGTGGAGGACCTCATCGCCGCGCTACCCGAGCAGTCCGAGGTGACGGTTGACGACGAGGCGGCCATCGCCGAGGCGCGTGCGGCCTACGACGCGCTGTCGGCCGAGGACCAGGCGCAGGTGTCCAACTACGACCGCCTGACGGCAGCCGAGCACATGCTGTCGGTGCTGAAGGGCGTCGCGGGCAAGCGCACGGTGACGGTGGGCAACGCCGACGACTTCGCGAATGCGGTGAAGGATCCCTCGGTGGGCACCATTCTCACCACGGGCTCCTTCGAGTTCGACGAGGGCGGTCTGTTCGATGACGGCAACCGCGAGATCTACGTTGACCGCGATCTCGTGGTCGGCGGCTCCGGCGAGCTGAAGTTCTGCCGCTTCCACGTGCGCAACGGCGCGACGCTCGTGCTGAAGGATTCTGTGTACGTGAACGACACGCGCACGCAGGGGTCGTGGTACGACGCGCTGAACCCCGTTGAGGTGGAGGCGAACTCTACGCTCATCACCACGGGCAACGTCTCGCTGCGCACCGAGTACGGCACTGGCGGCGACACCGAGGGCGTTGCCGTGAAGCTGATAGAGGCTGGCGCCACTGCAATTCTGGGCAGCAACGGCACCTACTGGGGCTCCGAGGCGGCGGTGTATTCGCCAGCGGGCGGCACGTCTCTCGTCATCAACGACGGCACCTACAACGCGAAGAACAACACGCGCTTCGTCGTGGATTGCTACGGTGATGTGACGGTAAACGGCGGCACTATCTCCAGCTTGTGGACATCGGCGACGCTGCGCATCAACGGCGGCACGTTCGAGCGCCAGGATTCCGCCAGCAGCGACAAAGTGCCGGTGAAGTTCGACGGCGCGAACGCCTACGTTACGGGCGGCACCTTCATTCCCTACCAGGGCGTTGCCTGGCAGCTGAGCGTCGGCTCGACCGTGCACGTGATGGCGAACGGCCAGGGCGCCGTGCAGATGGGCGATGTGGACCCGTTCGTGGGCGCCATCCAGACACAGAACTACAAGAACGTCTCGGCGCCGTATGCGAGCGTCAACGGGTGGGGCGGTCAGGACGGCATCTACGCGGTCGATGGCGCCGTCAGCGCCAGCTCGGTGGAGGATGTTGCCGCGCTGTCTGCGACGCGCCTGTCCGACAGCTTCCAAGCCGACAACAGCACGATGAGCGCCACGGTGGCGTCTGGCACCTCGACGGTGTTCGGCAAGTACTACGTGAGCGGCGGTGGCAAGAGCCAGCTGTCCGGCATCTCCGGCGGCACGGTGATCGCCTACGGCCCGGCGCGCACCATCCAGAACAACCCGGTGGAGGGCGTGACCATCGACGGCGACGCGCTGCGCGTGGTCGATCTCAACCAGGACGGCGCGGGCACGCTGCGCCTGACCGGCTACACCACGCCGGCCAACGCGTTCGACAACGGCATCGCCTGGTCCTCCGACAACGAGCAGACTGCCAGCGTGAGCGCGGCGGCAGGTCAGGGCGTCGTCACGGTGAACCAGGCGGGCGGCACGAAGATCACCGCCACGTCCGACTCCAATCCCAGTCTCTCGGCGACGGTGGAGGTCATTGCCGTGAAGCCGGCGCTCGAAGGCCCCGACGAGCTGGACGAGAGCACGGCGGAAGCGGCGTTCAAGGCCGGTGCCGGGTTCTCCAACGCCAGCTACGACGATCGTCTGTCCTTCAAGTACTCGGTGAGCGACAACACCGTGGCGTCCATCGACCCCGACACGGGTGCGCTTGAGAAGCTGGCGGCGGGCTCCGTCACCGTGACGGCCACGCTGTACGTGGACGGCGAGCCCACCGACGTGACGGTGGAGAAGGACGTCGTCTGCAAGATGAAGCCCGAGGTCTCGGTCGAGGACGTGAACGCGCTGCTCGACGTGAAGGTGGCCGATGCGAACAAGGCGATGGCGTCCGAGCACGGCGCGCAGACCTTCAACGAGTTGATCGCCAACGCCGAGGGGCAGAGCGATTCGTACACGATCGGCGAGGTCTATTCCGAGGACACGCCGGCCGAGGGCCTGCTGGAGGGCGCGGCGCGCTTCTTCGACCTGGCGAAGGCCGACAAGATCTGGAAGGTGGACGTGACCATCCAGGCAGCGCCCTACGTGGCGGCCTTCGATAAAGCGCTGAACCTTGAAGAGGGCACGCATGCGGTTGAGGGCGACGCGTCCAAGACGGTGACGCTGGTGTGGAGCAACGGCGACCCGTCCGCCAATCCCGCCGTGCTCTCCGGCTGGACCCTTGAGGATCCGACGGCCACCCCGGTGACGTTCCAAGGCGCCTGCACGGTTGAGCTGCAAGAGATAGCCGTCACGCCCAGTGCGGGCAACGCGGCTTACGTCTACGACGGCGCGGGCAAGCCCTTCGTGTTCGACAAGGATCCGCAGGTTGAGGGCTTCACGGTGGAGTACCGCCTGGCGAACTCCGACGATGAGAACGCCTGGACGACTGAGACGCCCGTGAACGCCGGCTCCTACGACGTGCGCGTGACGCGCGCTGAGGACGATGCCTACGCGGCCTTCTCCCAGACGTTCGAGGACGGCGTGGTCATCGCCAAGGCCAAGCTCGCCACGCCCGACGTTGCCTACACCGAGGGTGAGACGCCCGGCAGCATCGCGGTGATCCTGCAGAACGGCGACGCCGACACCTATTACTGGAGCGAGAGCGACGACAAGTCCGACCCCATCGAGGCCGAGGGCGCTCGCTTCGAGGTGAGCAAGCCGGGTATCTACTACGCGTGGGGCGCGGGTGACGAGAACCACGAGGACAGCGACCTCGCGCAGGCCGTCATCGTGCAGGTGACGTTCGACGACAACGATGGCGTTGAGGGCGACGAGGCGGAAGGCGCCACGTTCACGAAGGGCGCGGCCCAGGTGCTTGTGCCCGAGGACCAGTGCCTCAACAGCTGGGGCGGCCTGCCTACCGTCGCGTGGGAGGGCCACGAGTTCCTCGGCTGGCAGCTGCCCGACGGAAAGGAGCTGACCGCGCTCACTGCCATCGGCGAGAACGTGACCGCCACGGCGCAGTGGGCTGTCGAGCCCGGTACCGTGACGCCCGCCGCGCCGACGGGGGCCTATGTGGCGGAGCGGCTTGGCGATGCTGTGAGCGTCACGCTCGACGGTGTGAACGAGATCAACGGCGATGCGGGCAGCAACGCGCATCCCGACATGACGTTCGCGGCCTCGGGCGAGGGCGTCCAGCCGCTCATCGCCGACAGCTTCACGGTGGGTGAGCCCACGCAAGGTGCCGACGGCGCGTGGACCGTCGAGGTGACCATGAACGGCCAGGCGTACCTGGACGCCTACGCGAAGATGGGCGATCCCGCCTACGGCGCGCACTACTTCGCCAAGAACGACGAGGACGGCCAGGAGACGTTCACGCTCGTTTACGACGACGCGGCGGGTGCCTGGAAGCTCGCCGAGGGCCAGAACGCGACCTTCACCTACGAGATCACCTGCCTGACGCTGCGCCCTGCTTCGGTTGAGAAGTACGTGGGCGGCACGAGCGAAGACGGCGGCCACTTCACCGATCAGTACGTGATCGACGGCCAGGGCAACGCCTACACCATCGCCGAGCTGAACGAGCTGCTCGACGAGGGCACTACGGCAGCGGTGCGCTACTACGACGAGAACGGTGCGGTGATCGAGGACGACACTAAGCCGGGCAGCTACACCGCGCGCATCGACCTGACCATCGAGGGCCCGCAGACGCGCGCGGCTGGCGGCGGGACCGAGGATTCGGTGGACGTGACGGTGAACGAGCGCCGCTACACGTTCGCGCTCGAGCCCTCCGAGCTCACCATTCGCGACGTGTCGGATGCGCAGGCCGCCGAGGCGGGCGATCTGAACGTCCCGCTGGTCGATGCGGACGACGCCACTGCCATCGAGGCGGCGCTCGAGACGGAAGGCGGCGTGGCGGCCGCGCTGCCCGACGGCGCCACGGTGTACTTCAACGGCAACGAGAGCGTGCCGCTGACCGACGTCTCCGACGTGACGCTCTTCTCCGACGACCTGCTGCCGGGTCAGCGCGAGCAGGAGCTCATCGACCACGCCAACGCGCAGCTCGGCGCGGGCACGGTGGGCGAGCACTACGACTTCCAGTACCTCGACCTGGTGGACCAGAGCCAGTCGAACGCCTGGGTGAGCTCAAGCGCGGGCACGAAGGTGCTCTGGAAGGTGCCCGAGGGGGCCGATCCTGCCACCATCAGGGTCTACCATTTCACCGGCCTGCACCGCGACTACAGCGCCACCGACCAGGAGGTGAGCGACCTCATCGCCGCCAGCGCGGTGGAGCCGATGACGCTCGACACGAGCACAGCGAAGCAGGGCTACGTGAGCTTCGATGTTCCCGCCTCCGGGTTCAGCCCCTACGTGATGACGTGGGGCGAGGCCTCCACGCCGCCGGCGCAACAGGTTACGGTGACGTTCGACGCCAACGGCGGTGCGCTCGACGGGGGTCATCCCGGCACCGAGACCGTCACGGCGGGCGGCACGTTGGCGAGCCTGCCCACGGCGAGCCGCACGGGCTACGACTTCGCGGGCTGGCAGACGGCCGACAGCGCCGAATTCACCACCGGCACCGTGGTGAGCACCGACCTGACGGTGAAGGCGCAGTGGACGCCGAAGCGGTATACGGTGACGCTCGATGCCCAGGGCGGCACGGTTGAGGGCGCTGCTACTGCCACGACGAGTGCTACGTACGGCGCTGCGCTTGGCGCGCTGCCCACGCCAGTGCGCGACGGTTACACGTTCAAGGGCTGGTTCACGCAGCCGCAGGGCGGCGATCAGGTGACGGAGGCCACCGTGTACCAGACGGCGGGCGCGACTACCTACTACGCGCAGTGGGAGCTGACCGCCCCCGCCACGGTGGCGCTCACGCTCGATGCGGGCGCGGGCACGTTCGCGGACGGCGCCACCGCAACGGTGGAGCTGCCGACGGGCGGCACGCTGAGCGCGGGCGACCTGCCCGTGCCGACGCGCGACGGCTTTGCGCTGGCGGGTTGGTACCTCGATGAGCAGCTCACCCAACTGGTGGTGCTGGAGGAGGACGCCGATCCCGCCGCAGGCGCGACGGCAACCGCGTTCGACGCGGATGCGACCCTCTACGCGAAGTGGCTCGAGGACATCGGCTCTGATGCGGACATCTCGTTCGCTGGCGTCACCGCCGAGTACACCGGCGACGCTGTGCCTGCGGCGCCGACGTTCGGGACGGATTTCCCCGCGTCCGAGCAGGGCGAGGTGCAGGTGCTCTACCGCTCGGGCGACGAGCCCTGGACGGACGGGGCGCCGGTCGGCGTGGGCTCCTACGACGTGAAGTTCGTCTACGAGGGCTCCGGCGCCTACGCGCCCTTCGAGAAGGAGTATGTGGCGGGCGTCGTCATCACTCCAGCGGCGCTGACGCAGACGGGCCTCGCCGCCGACCCTGCCGAGGTGCCGGCGGGCACGAAGCTCGCCGACGTTGCGCTGACGGGCGGTGCGGTGACCATGGCCGACGGCGCGCCGGTGACCGGCACGTGGAGCTGGGTCGACGTGGCGGGTGTCGTGAATGCGGCGGGTACCTACCGCGCGGTGTTCACGCCTGCCGACGGCGCGGCCAACTACCAGCCGCTCTACGCCGACGTGCAGGTGAACGTGAAGGCGGTTGAGCCGGGTGTCGATCCCGACAACCCGGGAACCAACCCGGGCGATCCCGATGGTTCTGGTGACGGATCGGGCGATGGAGGCGATACTGGTCTCGGCGGCGGTTCGGACAACGACGGCGCTCAGGGCGGTTCCGGCGGCGACCAGAGCAATGGCTCTGGTGCTGGAACGAGCAACGCGAACGGCTCGGCTTCCGGCAGCGCTCTTCCGCAAACGGGCGATACGCTGCCTGTTGCGGTAGCTGGTTTGATCGCAGTTGTTTCGGTTGCGTTGGTGACGTGCCTGGTGGCGATCACGCGCATGCGCCGCAGTGGCAGGCGATAAGCGATGACGTACGGCGAGGGGCTGTAGCGGGGTTCTGGCGACTCCTCTTTGGAGGGGCCGTCATGGTTGCCACGTCCTTTCGGGTCCGGTGGCGGATGACTCCTCCTCAGCGGGAGTTTTGCTCTGGATTGGGCCCTGATGGCCGTGCAGTTGCACAAAGCCTCAAGCTGCTTTTATCTGGCAGCCCCAGCATTGAGCTGGGGCCGCTTTTTTCGGTCAGATTCGCCGACGTGCGCTTTTGCGGCGGATTCCGGGAAGAGTCGGTCCAAGGTTTTCACCTACGGACTCTGCTGCCCGCATCGACTGCGGTTGCGGAGCCCCTCCCTAGGCCCGTCCAGGAAAACGCCCTCATCCCCCGAAGCTCGCTGCTTGGCAAAAAACCTGAGAAATGCACGCTCGTCAACAAGTCATGGCACAAAAAGGCGCGATATGCACTTTTCTAACGGGCCGACATGCGTCATACGGAGGGTTGTGCGCCTTCCGTCTTACTGTTTTCCCAGTTCAGCTGCACGCCCTTTTTCTCACGCAGCACGGACTCGCGTGAGAATCGTGCATTTCGGTACTTTTTCTGCCAAGCGTTTCGGCGGAGAGTGCATTTCTCAGGTGTTTTGCCACAACTTGAGGCTTTGATCGCGTTTTGAGCCAATCGGGACACAAACGCACCCGATGTTCTGGTTTCTCCCGCCTGCGAGAACGAAGATTGAATTCTTCTGATGAGCAGCTGTTCGGCGATGCTGGCAGCATTCTGTAGCGCGCGGGGGCTCGTCAACGAAGACATCAAGCGAAATGTTTTCGCTAGCAAACCCAAAGACACCCGTAACGAAAACCGGTTTTCGTTAGCGCTTCGGTTTAGCCCCGTAAGGAAGACATCACGCCCGATGTTTTCCTTACGGGGCTCTCTGATTTCCCGCTGGGGCATTTCGGTTAAAGGCGTGGGTGTTGTCGCCCCTGATCATATGAGCGGGTGTCGATATGTATTCCGTCTGTCGATGAATCGTGCGGAAGGCGGGCGAGCGCGGGGCGTTCGGCTACAATAGCCCGCTATGGAAGACTTTGCGCATATCGCAGGGCACGTCCTGGAGCACTCGATCTCCGACACCCTGTACCTCATCCCGTTCCTCTTCGTCACCTACCTCGCCATGGAGTGGCTCGAGCACCGCACGGCGGGCAAGACGCAGGAGGCCATCCAGCGCGCCGGCGCGGCGGGCCCCATCGCGGGTGCGGTGCTCGGCGCCGTGCCGCAGTGCGGCTTCTCGGCGGCGGCAGCGACTCTGTACGCCGGTCGCGTCATCACGCTCGGCACGGTGTTCGCCGTGTTCCTGTCCACGTCCGACGAGATGCTGCCCATTTTCCTCGCGGAGCAGGTGCCGCTCGACACCATCCTGAAGATTCTCGCCGCGAAGATCGTCATCGGCATGGTGATGGGCTTCGTCGTGGACGCGGTGCTACGCATCGCTCAGCGCGACAAGCAGAACCTGCGCATTCACGAGCTGTGCGAGCGCGATCAGTGCCACTGCACGAGTGACTGCGCCACCTGCGAGAACAATCCCGAGCTCGTCTACGAGCATCACGACGACTGCGCGAGCGGTTGCACTCACGAGCACCATCATCATGACCACGCACATGACCACGATCACAGCCACGGCTGGAAGGGCATCCTCAAGAGCGCGCTCATCCACACCGCGCAGGTGACGGTGTTCGTGTTCGTGATCACCATCGTGCTCAATGGCGTGCTCGAGGTCGTGGGCGAGGACGCGCTCGCGAGCTTCCTCGGCGCGAACCCCGTGCTGTCGGTGCTCGCCTCGGCGCTCGTGGGCCTCGTGCCCAACTGCGCCGCGAGCGTCGTGATCGCCCAACTGTACGTGGAAGGCGTGCTCGGCGCGGGCGCGATGCTGTCCGGGCTGCTCGTGTCGGCGGGCGTGGGCCTGCTCGTGCTGCTGCGCACGAACCGCCACCTCAAGGAGAACCTCGCGATCGTCGGCATCCTCTACGTCACCGGCGTTGCGTGGGGTCTCGTCGTGAACGCGCTAGGGATTGTGTTTTAGCGACGGGAAGCGTAGCTGTGGGCTCGCGACGGCGATCAGGGCGTGTTCGAAGGACGGCGTTCGCTGCTGCGGGATCTGCTTCGCTTCTTTCTCAGTGGCGCGATTCGGTCGTGAGCGCATTGCGCATTGAATGACCGACCGAAATGCGCGGAACCTCGACGTTTTTCACGGTGCGCCCTCTCGGTGCTATAGTCGGTACGAGCAACAACGAGAGGAGAACCTATGCCGCAGCTTTCTGCAGGACTCACGCGCGACGACGCGTTTGCGCTGCTCAACGAGCACAACAAGGAGCCGTTCCACATCGAACACGGGGAGACGGTCGAGGGTGTCATGCGCTATTTCGCGCAGAAGTTCGACCCCGAGAACGTCGAATTCTGGGGCATCGTGGGCTTGCTGCACGACGTCGACTGGGAGGAGTTTCCCACGCCCGAGGACCACACGGTGAAGGGCGCCGAGATGATCCGCGCGGCAGGCGGCACCGAGGAGCTCGTGCATGCCGTCCAGGCGCACAACTCCGACTTCAACGCCGCGCTGCCCGCCCCCGAGGCGTTCATGGAGAAGGTGCTGTTCGCCACCGACGAGCTCACGGGCCTCATCGGTGCCGCGGTGATCATGCGCCCCTCGAAGAGCGTCATGGACTTCGAGGTGAAGTCGCTCAAGAAGAAGTTCAAGGACAAGAAGTTCGCCGCGGGTTGCTCGCGCGATGTGATCCGCAAGGGTGCCGAGCTCTGCGGTTGGGAGCTCGACGAGCTGTTCACGCGCACCATCAATGCGATGCGCTCGTTCGCGCCCGACCGCGACACATTCACGCCAACGGCATAGTGCCGCTGCCTCAACGAAGAAGGCGCCGCACGGAAGGGGGGGGGTCTCCCTCCGCGCGGCGCCTTCTGCTTGCACGTGCTCCTAGGTGGTCTGGACGGCTCACGCAGCCCGACCGATTCGGCAAGCCTGTGCTTCACCCAAGTGCGCCTCTTTCCGCACCCGCTACTCCTCGGGCATCCTGAAGTTGAACCCATCCGCGAGGCTGCTCGGTGCGAGCACCACGCCGCGCCCGTCCTTCACGCCCTCGTACGCCATGCTCATCGAGCGCAGCTTGAGGGCGAGCGGCGCCTTCTCGTACGAAGCCGCCGCCTCCACGAGCATCTCGGAAATGTCCTTCTCCACCTCGGTGAGCAGTACGCGCGCGTTGCGCTCGGACTGCGCCTGCGCCTCGCGCGAAAGCGCATTCTGCAGCTCTTCGGGCACGGTGATGTCGCGAATCTCAACCGACAGCACCGAGATGCCCCACTGCTCGCATTTTTCGCCGAGCTGCTCCTCCAGATCCTTGTCGATCTGCTTGCGGCGCGGGGAGAGGTCGGTCAGATCGAGCTGGCCGATGGCGTCGCGCATGGCGGTCTGCGCCGACCACAGCACGGCCTTCGGATAATCCTCCACCTCGAGGCACGCCTTCTTCGCGTCCCACACCATCCAGAAGATCACGGCGTCGATGTCCACGGGCACGAGGTCGCGCGTGAGCGCCGCCTCGGCCGAGAACGACATGATGCGCACGCGCTGATCGATGCGGGTGGCGATGTACTCGATGAAGGGCACGGTGACGTACAACCCCGGTCCGGCGATGCGTCCGAAGCGTCCGAAGTGCAGGATCACCACGCGTTCCCACTGGGCCGCGATGCGAATGCAGGCGGCCAGCAGCATGCCGGCGACGGCGCCCGCGATGAGGCCCGCAGGGCCGATCAGCGGATACGTAAGCGCGGAGACAACGCCGAAGCCCACCACGAACAGCGCCATGGCGAACAGGTACACGCCGAGCCGGTTCGACTCGCTCGTTTCGCTCGCTTCGTCGTTGGAGGGCTTTGCCTGCTTGTTCTTCGGCGCTGCGTTCTCCGTGTTTCTGCCGAAAGCCATGATCCGTTCCTTTCGTCGGGCCCTGCGCAAAGGCTAGGAAAGCTTGTTCAGACGTTTTCTGACCAGTTTGGGGATGTCTTCGCGGACAATGCCCATCTCGAGGCATTGCCGGATGAATTCGTCGATGAGCGCATCGGCTGCAATGGTGGCCGAGTCGGTGCTTTTTTGGTAGCCGTCGTGGACGAACGTGCCGCGCCCCCGCTGCGTCACGATGTAGCCGTCGCGTTCGATGTCGCGGTACACCTTGCCCACGGTGTTGTAATTGACGCCGATGTCGACGGAGAGCTCGCGCACGGTGGGAATCTTGTCGCCCACCTTGTAGTACCCCGACGTGATGAGGTAGATCAGCCGGTTGCGCAGCTGAAGCCAGATCGGAATGCCGCTGTCTTTGTCGATCTTGATGGGTTGGGCGTCGTTGTCGGTATGACGAGGGGTCATGCGCGATCGGTACCTTCCGTTGATGGTGATCTTGCTATCTTAGCCGAACACGCACGGCTTTGCAGACGTGAAGCGCACGTCGCCGCCCGCTCGCGGTGCCTTGTGCGAACTTCAACGATTGCGCCCGCAACGAGGGGAGCGGGCTATATAATAAAAGTTTAACGAGCCCGATCGGCGCGTGTCGCGCGAGGTCATATGCACCGTGAGGGCGCTTTGGCGATCATGAATCATCTTGAGGAGGAGCAACTCGCATGGCCTACTATTACGACGAGCCGTCCCGTACGTTCAACGAGTACCTGCTGGTGCCCGGACATACGCCTTCCACGTGCGTGCCGAATGCCGTCAGCCTCAAAACGCCGCTCGTCAAATACCGCAAGGGCGAGGAGGAGTGTCCTCTGTCGCTGAACATCCCCATGGTGTCGGCCATCATGGCGGCGGTGTCTGACGACCGCATGGCGGTGGCGCTCGCTACCGAGGGCGGCCTGTCGTTCATCTACGGCAACCAGTCCATCGAGGACGAGGCTGCCATGGTCAAGCGCGTGAAGGACTACAAGGCAGGCTTCGTGGTGAGCGACGCCAACCTGCGTCCCGACATGACGCTCGCCGACGTGGTCGAGCTCAAGGAGCGCTATGGCCACTCCACCATGCCCGTCACCGAGGACGGCGGCCCGCACGGCAAGCTGCTCGGCGTGGTGACCGAGCGCGACTACCGCCTGTCGCGCATGTCGATGGACGAGAAGGTCGCCGACTTCATGACCCCGCGCGAGAAGCTCGTTGTCGCTCCTGCCGACACCTCCCTCAAGGTCGCCAACGACCTCATCTGGGATCACAAGCTCAACTCGCTGCCCGTGGTTGACGAGAACGACCACCTCATGTACCTCGTGTTCCGCAAGGACTACGACTCCCACAAGTCCAACCCCAACGAGATGCTCGACGCGCACAAGCGCTACATGGTGGGCGCGGGCATCAACTCCCGCGACTACGCCGAGCGCGTCCCCGCGCTGGTGGAGGCCGGCGTCGACGTGCTGTGCATCGACAGCTCGGAGGGCTTCTCCGACTGGCAGAAGATGACGATCGAATGGGTGCGCGAGCGCTACGGCAACGACGTGAAGATCGGCGCGGGCAACGTGGTCGACGCTGAGGGCTTCCGCTTCCTCGCCGAGGCGGGCGCTGACTTCATCAAGATCGGCATCGGCGGCGGCTCCATCTGCATCACGCGCGAGACCAAGGGCATCGGCCGCGGCCAGGCCACGGCGGTCATCGAGGTGGCCAAGGCGCGCGACGAGTACTTCAAGGAGACCGGCATCTACGTGCCGATCTGCTCCGACGGCGGCATCGTGTACGACCATCACATCTCGCTCGCGCTGGCGATGGGCGCCGACTTCGTGATGCTCGGCCGCTACTTCGCCCGCTTCGACGAAAGCCCGTCGAACAAGGTGATGGTCAACGGCACCTACATGAAGGAGTACTGGGGCGAGGGCTCCGCGCGTGCGCGCAACTGGGGTCGCTACGATCTGGGCGGCAAGAAGACGCTCGCCTTTGAGGAGGGCGTCGACTCCTACGTGCCCTACGCCGGCCCGCTCAAGGACAACGTGGCGCTCACGCTCTACAAGGTGAAGGCCACCATGTGCAACTGCGGAGCGCTCACCATTCCCGAGTTCCAGGACAAGGCGAAGCTCACGCTCGTGTCGTCGACGTCCATCGTCGAGGGCGGCGCGCACGACGTCGTGCTCAAGGACAAGAACACCTACGCTTCGAACGTTTCGCTGCACTAGACGGAGAATCGCCGGGTTTCGGCGAAAAAATGCAGAAAAATGCGCGAAGTTGGATGGCTTCGCTCTGCTGAGGGGGGTTGCGGATTTCCGCAGCCCCCTTTTCGTTGACGAAACACCTGATGGGAGGCGCAGCATCTCCGCGCGGTTGCGCTTCGGCGGCGCCGAGCAACCGCGCGACGCCCAACTTCGCGCATTTTTCTGCAGAAAGCCAGGGAAAACCCGGCAGAGAGTCGCCGCCCCACAAAAAAAGCCCCGACATCTGTCGGGGCCCAGTCTCGCGAACGCAGCAGCGAGCTTACTTCACCTGCACGAGGGAGAACACCTCGGCATCGGTCTGCTCGGCGATGGTGTCGCGGGGGTTGAGGAATGCGAGCTCCATGAGGAACCCCATGCCGGCGAGCTTCGCGCCGAAACGCTCCACAAGACGCGCCTGCGCATTCGCCGTGCCGCCCGTAGCTACGAGGTCGTCAACGATGAGCACCACGTCGTCGACATCAAGCGCGTCGGCGTGGATCTCAAGCGTGTCGGTGCCGTACTCGAGCTCAAACGACTCACTCAGCGCTTCGCGCGGCAGCTTGCCGGGTTTGCGCGCAGGCACGAAGCCGGCGTGCAGCTTGTAGGCCACCGGCGCGCCGATCATGAACCCGCGTGCCTCAGCGCCGACCACCTTGGTGACGCCGCGTCCCGCGAAGTGGTCGGCGATGCGGTCGATCACTTCGCCAAACCCTTCGGGATCTTTGAGCAAGGTGGTGATGTCCTTGAACACCACGCCCGGTTCGGGGTAATCGGGAATGTCGACGATCAAGCTGTTGAGATCGAGTTCTGCCATGGGAGATCCTTTCTTGAGACGGCGCGTTTCGCGCAACAGCACACTGCAGGCTCAGGGCGAAACGCCGCTGCCCGCTGAGGGTCGAAGCGTCGCGTCGCGCGTTCGAGCGCGCTGCAGCGGTGCGGGCTTCGCGCGCGCCAAACAAGAAGGGCCGACAAGCAGCGCCCGTCGGCCCTTCAACTCGTGCAGTTACGAGATGATGAACATCACGAGGAACGCAATGGCGGCCACCCACATGAGCGGCTTGATGTCGCGGATGCGTCCCTGCACGATCATGATGACGCAGTAGGCGATGAAGCCCATGCCGATGCCGTTGGTGATCGAGTAGGTCATCGGAATGCCGATGATGATGAAGAACGCGGGCAGCGCGTGCTCGATGCTCTTCCAGTCGATCTCGCCCACGTCGGAGAGCATGAGGTAGCCCACGACCACAAGTGCGCCGCAGGTGGCTGCGCTCGACACCATGCCGACGATCGGCGCAAAGAAGGCGCAGACCACGAACAGGATACCCACGACGATGTTCGACAGGCCCGTGCGCGCGCCGGCAGCGGCGCCCGAGGTGGACTCCACGAAGCTCGTAATGGAGCTCGCTCCCACGAAGCCGCCCACGGCAGCTGCGGCGGAGTCGACAAGCAGGATGGGCTGCACGTCCTGCACGTCGCCCTTCTTGTTCACGAAGTGCGCCTGCTCGCCCACGGCCACCACGGTGCCCATGGTGTCGAAGAAGTCACTCATGAGCAGCGAGAACACGAACATGAGCAGGATGGGCTGCATGAACACCTGGACGATGGCCATCGTGTTCGTGGTGGGATCGGTCTGGAACGGCGCGGCGAAGGCGCTGAAATCAAGGCCGAAGTTCCACTCGGTGGGCAGCAGCGTCACGCCAAGCGGGATGCCCACGACGGTGGCGGCGATGATCGAGATGATGAGGCCGCCCTTCACCTTGAGCACCTGCAGCACCACCGCGACGAGGATCGACACGAGCGCCACGATGCAGGTGGGGGAGGACAGCTCGCCCAGCGCCAGGATGGTGGACTCGTCAGCGGCGATGAGCCCGCCGCCCTTCAGGCCGATGAACGCGATGAACAGGCCGATGCCGATGCCGATCGCGCGACGCAGGTCGACGGGGATGGCATCCATGATGGCCTTGCGCAACCCGCAGAGCACGAGCAGCAGGATGACGATGCCCTCGAGGAAGATGACCGACATGGCTACGCGCCAGTCGACGCCCACCTCGCCGAGGCACAGCGTGTACGCCACGATGGCGTTGATGCCCATGCCCGAGGCGAGCGCGATCGGGCGGTTGGCGATGAGGCCCATCGCGATGGTCATGATGGCGGCGCCCAAGCACGTTGACGTGAGCGCGGCGGTGAACGGGATGCCCGCAGCCTCCATGAGCCCCGGGTTCACAGCGACGATGTAGGCCATCGCCAGGAACGTGGTCACACCGCCGATGACCTCGTCTGATACGGAGCTGTTACGCTCCTTGATCTTGAAAAACGCGTCCATGTTCCCCTCTCCTTGCGCGCTTCCTTGCCTGCGGACGCAACACAGGGGCGCACCGCCGAACGGCGCACCCCTGGCAGAATCTCAGCCTTCACGCCATCGCGCGATGCGATTGCGTCCTCTTCTGGGGTGCATTCTAGCAAAGGCGAACTGGGAAAACGAGAAGAGGAAGCCTACGGTGCGCGCAACGGCCCCTTTCGCGCGGGTTGGGTACGAGGACGGCGGTGGCAGAGGAAGAAAAAGGACGGGGTTGATGTCGTGCACGTACGACATCAGCCCCGTCCTTTTTCGCTGCCGCGCCTCTTTCGCTATCCCTCTACGTAGCGCGTGATGAGCTTGCGCAGCTCGTCGACGCCCGTGCCCTTCGCCGACGAGGTGAGTACCACGGGCGTGCCTTCGGGCAGCGCCAGCTCGCGCTCGATCATCGCGCGCTGCTTGTTCGCCTGCTGTTTCGAGAGCTTGTCGGCCTTGGTGAGCGCAATGGCGAAGGGGAAGCCTGCCTCGATGAGAAAACCCACCATGTGGCGGTCGAGCGCGCTCGGCTCGTGGCGGATGTCGATAAGCGACACGACGAGCGCGAAGTTGCGATCCTGGTTGAAATAGCCCTCGATGAGCTCCGACCAGCGTCCGAGCTCCTTCTTCGACACCTTGGCGTAGCCGTAGCCCGGCAGGTCGACGAAGTCGTAGCCGTCCACGTCGTAGAAGTTGATGGTGGCCGTCTTGCCGGGGGTGGAGGACACCTTCGCCAAGCCCTTGCGGTACATGAGCTTGTTGAGCAGCGACGACTTGCCCACGTTCGAGCGCCCGGCAAACGACACTTCGGGCAGCGTAGAGGGGGGCAGCTGCTTGGACGTGCCGTACGCGGCTTTGAAGCTGGCAATATGGAAGTTCATGTGGGTCTCCTGATGGTGTCTGTCGGACAAGCCGATTTGCCTATGGGCTGAATGCTGCCTTTGCACTCGCGCACTTTGGTCAGTGAAGGTGCGTTTCATAAGCGAACAATGATAAAATATTGATAAAATTCTATCAGAAAGGAGTCGGCCATGGTAATTCGCCCCGTATCTGATCTTCGCAACCACTATGCCGAAATCGAACGCGATGTTGCGGAAGCCGGCCCCGTTTTCCTCACAAAAAACGGTTACGGCTCTCTGGTGGTAATGAGCATCGACCAGTTTGAGTATCTGAACGGCAGCGTTGAAGCTGCTCTCGACGCCGCTGATCGCCAGGCGGCCACCACCGATGTGCGCCTCACGCATGATCAGGTGTTCGGTTCGATCCGCAAGGGGTTGCGCCATGAGCGCGAAGCCGCCGCGCTATAAGCTTCGCTATCTGCCTCTGTTCTGGGACGACCTCAACGAGGCGGTGTCCTATATCGCCGATGTGTTGAAGAACCGTTCGGTAGCGGAGCGTCTTCTTGACAGCGTCGAGGCAAAAATTCTCGAATACGCGCAGACGCCTCGCATCGCGCCCGTGTATAAAACTACGCGAAAACGACCTCTTCCCTATTACTGGTTTGAAGTGGGTAGCTACATGGTGTTTTACGTGGTGATCGATGACGTGATGGAAGTGCGCCGCTTCCTGTACGGCGCCCGCGACCTTACGCGTATGCTGCCGTAGAGGGAGCGCGCTTTCAAGCGGCTGTAATCTGGCGGCGGTTTTGCGATAAGACGGACGTTTTTGTGCAGCTCCAACAGTCGCCTGCAAGCCTGGCGAAAGGGAAAGACGATGAGCGACGACATCACCAAACTCAACATATATAAAGTAAGCGCAGACGCATTCGACGGACTTGAGCACGTGATCGAGCGGTACCCCGAAGGCGAGGAGCCCGTCGTGGTTTCCGTGCGGGAATACCGAGAATTCGTGAACGCCCTCTTCCGGAAACGCTTCGGCGCGTTCGACTCAACGAATCCCATGCATGTGAACCTGCGCAGAAAAATGATGGCGGGGGTGTGCGATGTCGGTTCGGGCGAAGCTCAGGAAGACCTCGTTCTGCTCAGCGCGGAACTGGCAGGTGTGTTGCGGGGCGCCGGAGCGATATAGCTTTGCGGATTGCCGTCGCCGCTCGTCATACGCGGCGATATTGCCCGCCCCTCCGTTCGCGCATTGTGCGTAGGTATTCGGCGGCGTTCATCCTGCTACAATAGGGAACCGCGAATCAGGCTGGTGTGCGGGCGCTTCCGCATGTCGGCGCATGCGCGACGCGATCCTCGTCAGGGCGCGCGGCAGGCTCCGGCATGGCGGCGAGCTCGCGATCGGCGCGTCCGCAAGCGTTAACCCCAGAGGAAAGCGAATCATGAAACAGTACAATCCGCACGAGATCGAGCCGCGCCTCCAGGCACAGTGGGAGGAGCAGGGGCTCAACACCGTACACGAGGATTCCGGCAAGCCGAAGAAGTACGTGCTCGAGATGTTCCCGTATCCGTCGGGCGACATCCACATGGGGCATGTGCGCAACTACACTATCGGCGACGTCATCGCCCGCTACTCGAAGATGCAGGGCTTCGACGTGCTGCATCCCATGGGCTGGGATGCGTTCGGCCTTCCTGCGGAAAACGCCGCCATCAAGCACAAGAGCCATCCCGCGAAGTGGACGTACGGCAACATCGAAACCCAGAAGGCCAGCTTCCAGCGCATGGGCTTCTCCTACGACTGGGATCGCACCGTGGTGGCGTGCGACCCCGAGTATTACCGCTGGGGGCAGTGGATCTTCCTGCAGTTCTGGAAGCGCGGCCTCGTCGAGCGTCGCAACAGCCCGGTGAACTGGTGCCCCGGCTGCCAGACGGTGCTCGCCAACGAGCAGGTGACCGAGGGCCGCTGCTGGCGCTGCGACTCCGAGGTGGAGAAGCGCGATCTCACCCAGTGGTACTTCAAGATCACCGACTACGCTCAGGAACTGCTCGACGACCTCGACCAGCTTGAGGGTTGGCCCGAGCGCGTGAAACAGCAGCAGGCGAACTGGATCGGCCGCTCCGAGGGCGCCGAGGTCGACTTCGTCCTCGTACCGCGCGAAGGCGAGCAAACCGACGGCGAGCAGATCATCACCGTGTTCACCACGCGTGCCGACACGCTTTTCGGCTGCAGCTTCTTCGTGCTGGCGCCCGAGTACGCCGGCCTGCACGACCTGGTGGCCGGCACCGAGTACGAGGCCCCGGTCATGGAGCTCGTGGAGGCTGCGTCCAAGGTGAGCGCCGTTGAGCGCGCCCAAGGCGACCGCGAGAAACACGGCGTCTTCACGGGCCGCTACGTGATCAACCCGGTCAACGGCGAGAAGGTGCCCGTGTGGGTGGCCGACTACGTGGTGGCCGACTACGGCACCGGCGCCGTCATGGCCGTGCCCTGCGGCGACCAGCGCGACTTCGAGTTCGCGCGCAAGTACAACCTGCCCATCATCCCCATCATCCTCGGTGAGGACGACCCGCTCTATCCGCAGCTCAAGGACGAGCAGAATCGCGTGGTGACGGAGGTCGACTGGGAGCAGGCATACGCTGCCGAGGGTATCCTCGTGCAGTCGGGAAAGTACACGGGCATGGTGGGCGGCAAGCACTCTGCCGGCGAGGAGGCCATCGCCGCCGAGCTCGAGAGCATGGGCCGCGGCCGCCGCAAGGTCGAGTTCCGCCTGCGTGACTGGCTCATCAGTCGTCAGCGCTACTGGGGCAATCCCATTCCCGCCATCCATTGCGAGCACTGCGGCGTAGTGCCCGTGCCCGAAGAGGATCTGCCGGTGCGCCTCCCCGAGGACATCGACCTCGCTGCGGGCGAGACGCTCGCCACGCACGAGGAGTTCGCGAAGTGCACCTGCCCCGTGTGCGGTGCGCCTGCGCGTCGCGAGACCGACACGATGGACACGTTCACGTGCTCGAGCTGGTACTACATGCGCTACACCGATCCGCACAACACCGAGGCGCCGTTCGATCCCGCCAAGGCCAACGCCTGGATGCCCGTCGACCAGTACATCGGCGGCATCGAGCACGCCATCCTGCATCTGCTCTACAGCCGCTTCTTCACGAAGGTGCTGCGCGACGAGGGCATGCTCAACTTCGACGAGCCCTTCACCAACCTGCTCTGCCAGGGCATGGTGCTCGACGAGCACGGTGATGTGATGAGCAAGTCGAAGGGCAACGTCATTGCCCCCGAGGACATGATCGCCAACTACGGTGCCGACGCCGTGCGTGCCTACATCCTGTTCATGGCGCCGCCCGACAAGGAGCTGCTGTGGAACGAGGACGGTCTCGCGGGCATGTACAAGTTCCTCAACCGCCTCTGGCGCCAGGTGAACGATCTGGCGGGCCAGGCTGGCGAGGACACGCTCTTCGCGGGTGAGGAGCTCGATACGGCGGCGATCCATGCGGTATCGAAGACGGTGCTGCGCGAGCGTCATCGCGTAGTGGGGAAGGTAGTCGAAGACTTCGACCGCAACAACTTCAATACGGCTATCGCCGCCATCATGGAGCTCTCCAATGCGGTGGGCGAGTATCTGCGCAAGACGTCGCTCGAGCAGCGCCGCTCCTGCGATCACGCGACCGCTTTCGATGCCGACATCGCCGAGGTGCTCGTGAAGCTCATGGCGCCTATCGCGCCGCACTGGGCTGACGAGCTGTGGACGACGGTGCTCGGGCACGAGGGCTCGGTTCATGTAGAGCCGTGGCCCACGTTCGATCCCGAGCAGGCGAAGGCCGACGAGATCGAGCTTGCGGTTCAGGTCAACGGCAAGGTGAAGGCGAAGATCACGGTGCCCGCCGATGCTGCGGAAGATACGGTCAAGGAGCAGGCTCAGGAGGCCGTCTCGCGCGCCCTCGAGGGCAAGGACGTCAAGAAGGTCGTCTACGTGGCAGGCCGCCTCGTCAACATCGTGGCGAAGTAACAGGCGTTCCCTTTATCTGTTTGCAATAAGCGCGGTGCAGCTCGGAAGAGCGGCACCGCGCTTTCTTCTTTATATACGTTGCACAAGGCGTGCGGCAAGGCGCGTTGGCGAAAATGATGCAAGTCCGCATCGCGCCCGTGCGCATACTAGATTTGGCGATAGCTACAGCGTTGCTGGATCCATAGGGGCAGCGACACGTGACGATTGTCGTGGCGTTGCTGGATCCGCATGGGGTGCGACCAGGTGTTTTACCTCTTCCGAAAGAATTGAAGCGCGTTCTCGCGCACCGCCAGAGGGGCCTGGCGAAAAAATTTTCCCAAAATCAAAAAAAGTTGTTGACACATGGGTAGGAGGTGCGTAATATATCTCCTTGCGCCGCGCACGAAGCGCGGGGCGGCCCGCCCCCCGAGGGG
>ERZ1034952.651-NODE-651-length-31483-cov-21.144489_pt1 | contig 31483 bp, 19 predicted proteins | sample MGYA00520625_ERZ1034952 | MGnify/ENA primary metagenome ERZ1034952 (study PRJEB33766, sample SAMN09781773) | gut metagenome | biome: gut microbiome | host: Homo sapiens | place: Madagascar | study: EMG produced TPA metagenomics assembly of the PRJNA485056 data... | reverse complement strand
GACATTCCGTCCACCGTGGGCGTTCTGTTTACTGATTCCACTAAAATCCATCGAATAACAGGAAATAGTGGAATTATTGTTTTGGGAGTAAATAATTTCCTCCATAATTGCAGAAAAGATCTAAAACAGAGGAATTGCTTCTTTTATAGAACTTTTTTCTATTCATTTTCCACCATTTTCATTAGTTTAAGGCTGTTTTAAAGGAAACCCGTAGCCCCAATGCGGGCTACGGGGATTCGATAGCATTTCTTAATTAACTCTCAATTTATTTCTCTTCCGCCGGAATCTGCTTCAGATTCTCCACAGGCTCCAGAATCTCATTGCTGCGGATATCAATGATAGGGCCACCGGTTCCTTCGATATACTCTCTGGTAATAGTGACTCTTCCAATGTTGTCATCCTTGGGGATCTCGTACATGATATCCAGCATGAAATCCTCAATAATGGAACGCAGGGCTCTGGCGCCGGTGTCGCGTTTCATAGCCTTTTCGGCAATTGCATCCAGGGCATCATCCGTAAATTCCAGTTTCACTTCATCCAGTTCCAGGAGCTTCTGGTACTGCTTCAGGATCGCGTTCTTCGGCTCTTTCAGGATCTTCACCAGCATCTCCTTGCTCAGTCCCTGCAGAGTACAGATGATAGGCAGTCGTCCGATGAACTCCGGAATCATGCCGAACTTACGGATATCCTCTACGGTCACCTTAGATAAGATATCGGTATCTTTATCGTATTTGTCCTTCAGTTCGGAATTAAAACCGATGGATGCGGTCTTGGTCAGGCGCTCCTTGATGATCTCATCCAGATCCGGAAATGCGCCGCCGCAGATAAACAGGATATTGCGGGTGTTCACCGTAGCCAGGGGCACCATGGCATTTTTGCTATTGGCACCTACCGGTACTTCCACCTCGGCACCCTCCAGCAATTTCAGCATTCCCTGCTGTACACTTTCACCACTGACATCCCGGGAATTGGTATTTTTCTTCTTGGCGATCTTATCAATCTCATCAATAAAGATAATACCTTTCTCCGCTTTCTCTACATCGTTACCTGCGGCTGCCAGCAGCTTGGATACTACGCTCTCGATGTCGTCTCCAATATATCCGGCCTCCGTCAGGGAAGTTGCATCGGCTATCGCCAGAGGCACATCCAGCAGTCTTGCCAGTGTTTTCACCAGATAAGTCTTACCGGAACCGGTAGGGCCGATCATAAGGATATTGGACTTCTCGATCTCAATCTCATCCATGGTATCAGTCGCAACTCGCTTATAATGATTGTATACTGCGACAGAGATAACCTTCTTGGCTTTTTCCTGTCCTACCACATACTCATCCAGACTTGCCTTGATCTTATGGGGTGCCGGAATATCTTTAATATTAAATACGGGCTTGGGACCTTCGGCTTTCTTTTTCTTCTTGAGTTTTTGCTTGTTGGGAATGCCGCCGTCTCCCTGGAGGTCTGCCAGGTTCACAAAGCTGATATTGGGGAATCCGTTCTGTCCGCCGAACTGATTCAGATCGCCTGGATTGTTCAGCATGCCCTGGTAGTCGAACTGGCTCACGGTCTCCATAGTCTTGTGCATGCAGTCATCACAGATGCAGATATGGTTAGGCAGCTTGAACATTCTGCCGGCTTTGCTCTCCGGTCTGCGGCAGATAAAGCAGACGTCCTCATATTCGCTGCTGTCCTTTTTGTTCTCTGTTTTTTTCTCAGCGGAATTTTCACCCGCAGTATCCACTACCTGCGTGTCCTCGCTATTTTTTTCATTATCCCGATTTTCGCTCAGAGTAGTCTCTGTTTTTTCCTCCTCGGGAATCACTTCTCTATAATCATCATTATAATTATCAGTCATGTTATTCTCCTCTTTGTCTATTGCGCAGTGCTCATCTCGGTATCTCTTCGTTCTACCTCGATGTCCGGGCTTTGCCCTACACGTATCGTGCCTTACGTAATCCCGCCTGCAAGCAGCCGGTTTTCGTAATCCTCGATCCTTGCTACTTTCTTCTCGCAGTACTCATCTCGGTATCGCTTCGTTCTACCTCGATGTCCGGGCTTCGCCCTACACGTATCGTGTCTTACGTAATCCCGACTGCAAGCAGTCGGTTTTCGTAATCCTCGATCCTTGCTGTTTTCTTCTCGCAGTGCTCATCTCGGTATCTCTTCGTTCTACCTCGATGTCCGGGCTTCGCCCTACACGTATCGTGTCTTACGTAATCCCGACTGCAAGCAGTCGGTTTTCGTAATCCTCGATCCTTGCACTGCTCATGCCTACGCTCATTATACCCAATACGGTTGTAGGGTACAAGTGAAGTTTTTCTAAACAAAATCCCCGGGAGAGCCAGTTGGTCTTCCGGGGATTATTCTAACCATCCGATTTTTGTGATTAAAATCGCTATATTTATTTTTTGTCTGCAGGTCTGCTGCCCAGTGTCAGATTCAGTTCTACAGATACATATTCACCGTTCTGAGGTCTCTGTACCGTTATGGTTGCGGAATCACCGGCTGCATAGTACTGTAATGTCTTCTGAAGATCAGAGTAGGAAGAGATGCTGCTGCCGTCGAATTTGGTAATGATATCACCTTTCATGATACCGGCATTAGCTGCTGCACTGCCTTCCTCTACGGATACCACATAGATACCTTCCGGCATGTTGTACATCTGAGAGATCTGGGAAGTTACTTCCTGCAGAGAGATACCGATATAACCGACTTCATCCTCAGCTACTTTGGTTCTGGTCTGACGCTCCATCAGGTCTGCAATGATGGGACTTGCAGAAGTGATAGGGATGGCATAACCCATACCTTCTACGGTAGTACCACCGATCTTGTTAGAGTTGATACCGATGACCTCACCGTTCATGTTCAGCAGTGCACCGCCGGAGTTACCGGGGTTGATAGCTGCGTTGGTCTGGATGAAAGTACCGGTAAAACCGTTCTCCAGAGTGATCTCACGATTCAAGGCACTTACAATACCGTTGGTAACGGACTGACCATATCCAAGGGCATTACCGATGGCGATCACCGGCTCACCAAGCTTCAGGTCATCACTGCTGCCCAAAGTAGCTACGGTAATAGCGTTCTTAGTGTCATCGCTCAGATCATTTAAAGATACTGCGATCACTGCCAGATCCATATCGGAATCCAGTCCTTTTACTTGTGCCTGTGCTTCACTGCCGTCGATAAAAGTAACGGTCAGTGTATCTGCGCTCTCTACTACGTGGTTGTTAGATACGATCAGCAGTTCATCATCGGTCTTGCCTACGATGATACCGGAACCGCTGGCTGCTTCTTCCTGTGTATACTGCTGTCCGAAGACATTGGCTGTCTCGGTAAAGTTATTCACAATAGATACCATGGCAGGCATTACTTTCTCTACCACGTCGGATACATCGGATTCTACATAAGTAACATTAGTAGCTGTCTGTGTACTGCTCTGTGTACTTTCTGTAGTTGCCTCGGCGGCGATCTCATCTACCACTGCGGTATCCGTACCTGTCTTAAGCATCCCGGTGCCCTGCTGTACCGCATAGAACCCGATGCCGGCAAACAGTCCGAAGAAAAGTCCCAGGCTGACACTTACCATAGCTTTCCGGAAATAGCCTCCATGCTTTTTGGTTTTCTTAGGCTCTGTATTGCTGCCGGTGCTTCCGCCCATCTGGTATGTGGTATAACCGTTTGCACTTTCCGCAGCACTTACACCACTGAATGTACCGGTCGTATTTTCATTGCCGGTTTCGTAACCGGAAAAATTATCATTCTCGTACATAATGCTTCCTCCTATCCAATCTGTAAGTGAGAAACTTTTTTTACCATTCTATGTTGTTATTTCAGTTCTTCCTCTCACCTTATGAACACAGTATAACCGTCAATTGTGACCGAATTGTGATAACTTTCTGAAGCAATTATGAAAGATCAAAAAATCCGAAGAAGTTTTCACCTCTCCGGATTTTTCTTGCTATTCCACCGTAACGGATTTTGCCAGGTTTCTGGGCTTATCTACATCGCAGCCACGTCCCACTGCCACATAGTAAGCAAACAGCTGTAGAGGAATGATTGCCAGAGAATTAGTAAAGTACGGATTCGTCTCGGGAATGTATACCACATAATCCGCTGCCTTCTCAATTGCTTTGTTGCCCTCTATGGTAACCGCCATGACAAAAGCGCCTCTTGCCTTTACCTCTACCATATTACTGATAGTCTTCTGGAACAGAGTCGGCTGGGTTGCCAAAGCCACTACCAGGGTGCCATCTTCGATCAGGGAAATGGTACCATGCTTCAATTCTCCGGCTGCATAAGCCTCGGAATGAATATAGGAGATCTCTTTTAACTTCAGGGATCCCTCCAGGGAAATCGCATAGTCAATGCCACGTCCGATGAAGAAGATATCTCTTGCGCCCACGTAACGGTTGGCGAAATGCTGGATCTTCTCCTTCTGTCCCAGCAGCAGTTCGATCTGATCCGGCAAGCATCTCAGGTCTGCCAGCATTCTGGCGAACTTCTCCTGATCAATGGTTCCACGCACCTTGGCGAACTTCATAGCCAGCATGTAAAGTGCGGTCAGCTGTGCACTGTAAGCCTTGGTCGTTGCAACGGCGATCTCGGGACCTGCCCAGGTGTACATAACACTGTCAGCCTCTCTGGCGATGGAACTGCCGACGACATTGACGATACCCAGTACCTTGAAGCCCTTTTCTCTGGACTCCCGTAAGGCTGCCAGAGTATCCGCAGTCTCACCGGACTGGCTGATGACAATGACCATATTGCCCTTCTGCAGGATGGGATCACGATAACGGAATTCGCTGGCCACATCCACCTCTACCGGGATTCTTGCCAGACCTTCGATGACATATTTTGCGGTAACACCGGTGTGATATGCGGAACCGCATGCCACAATATGGATCTTTGTGATCTCCTTAATCTCTTCATCACTCATATTCAATTCTTCGATGACGATATCGTTATCCTTGATACGGGGAGAAATGGTATCGTTGATGGTCTTAGGCTGCTCGTAGATCTCCTTCAGCATGAAGTGCTCATAGCCTGCCTTCTCAGCCGCATTGGCATCCCAGTCGATGGTAACCGGCTGTTTTTCTAATTCTTCTTCATCTACGGAGAAGAAACGCAGACCATCCTGCTGTAATTCCACGACTTCCTGATTGTCTACATAATATACGGTTCTGGTGTATTTCAAAATAGCAGGAACATCGGAAGCGATAAAGCTGCCGTTTTCGCTCTTACCTACGATCAGAGGACTGTCCTTACGGGCTGCGAAGATCTTATCCGGCTGGTCTGCGAACATAATTCCCAGTGCATAAGATCCTTCCACACGGTGAAGCACTTTGGTGATGGCTTCCAAGGGGTTTCCTTTATAATAGTAGTCTAACAGATGTGCCAGTACCTCGGTATCTGTCTCGGATACAAACTGATAGCCCTTATCCTGCATCTTTTTCTTCAGGGGAATATAATTCTCGATAATTCCGTTGTGTACTACGGCGATCGTTCCCGCATTGTTCATATGGGGATGGGAGTTGATGTCACTGGGAGCGCCATGAGTTGCCCAACGGGTATGTCCGATACCGGAAGTTCCCTTCATATTTGCACCGCCATGGGTCAGATTCTCTAAAACCTTCAGTCTTCCCACTGCCTTTTTGGTGTTGATCTTCTCACCATCAAAAATGGCCATACCTGCGGAATCATATCCACGGTACTCCAGTTTGGACAGACCATCTAAAATGATCGGTGCTGCCTGTTCTGTTCCAATATATCCTACGATACCACACATAGTCATGCATCCTTTCTGTTCTGTTTCCAGTATTCTTTGTTGGAAGTAAAAGCAAGGCACCATTTTTTCGGGAGCCTGCGATAATTCTTACCTAATAGATAGCCTGCATATTTACAGGCACATTGTATATAAAAATGGGGCAATTTTGCGGTCATATGTTGTTCCCGCAGATATGCCGTCACATCTTTCACCATCCGTTTTCCTTCGGATTCCGAAGGATACGCCGCGAAGACTTCCGGGTGTTCTGCCTGGGATACCCCCAGATCAAAATTCCTATGGAACTGCTGCCCATTGGTATAGTTATGAGAGTGTACAACCTCAGCATCCGCCGCATAAGCGATCGAATAGCCGGCTTCCACTGCCTTCGCCGCATAAATCATGTCTTCATTAAATATGGTATGTCTGACAAATCCGCCCAGTTCCTCATAAATCTCTCTGCGATATGCCGCACACACATTAGAGCAGAAAAAAGTCTTGATACCCAGGGTCTTAAAATCCTCCGCAGATTTGATCCGGGATTTGTCCGGATAATTGAATTCTCTGGTATAGCTTTCTACCGGTGTGGAATCTTTTCTCGGCAGCTGTCTGGCATAGGACACTGCTGTGCTCCCCTGCAGAGGTTCGATAAGATTTTCTATCAGCTTATTATCTACCGGCATGGCATCCTGCGTCATCATGACAAAGACATCGGCGGAAGACTTTTTCACGCCCATCCGTCTGGTTCCGCCATGGTCGAATTCCCGTTTGGATACATGATATACTTTTATATTCTGATACTGCTCTAAAAATCTGGTTCCGTAGATCAGCTGTTCAAAATACTTCTCCTCCGTATTTAAGAGGATCACCTGATGTACCGGCACGCTCTGACTGCCAAGCTTATCCAATAATGTAAATAATTCTTTCCCCGGTTTATACAGAGGAATAATCACATCGATCTCCATGACAGAGCGCTCCTTACTTTCCAATCTCTGGTTTATTATACTTTATCGCAGTCGGTTACACAAGTTTTTTTCTAAAACAGAAGGGAGCCCCGATCTATTCGGAAGACTCCCTTGTATTCCAGTTCGCTTATCTATTCAGGTACGGTGATGTGTCTGCATTAATCTTTCTGCTGTATTCCTTTACACTGTCGGTAACAGTATAGTTCGCATCATCAAACAGGAACTGATGGAGCCATACTACATTACTCTCCAGATCCACAGGGATAACACAGCTTCCCTTAGCACCGATGTTGCCGGTGTCACGCATGGTCTCCTCGGGGAAACCTCCCTCATCCACAATACGATAATTTGCAATATTGCTTAACAGATCCAGGATATCCTTGGAATCCAGGCTGGTGTAGATATCATCGATCGCATTATTGAATACCTTGGAAAGTGTTGCGTAATCTGCTTTCTTCGCCTGATCTTCAATTGCCTGAATGACCTCACGCTGACGGGCAGCACGCTTGAAATCGTTACCTGCGGTATAACGGATACGGCAGTAAGCGGTGGCCTGCAGACCGTTCAACAGCTGCATTCCGGTCTCGGTTACCGGTGTATAGTCGCACTTCAGTACTTCTGCAATACCGATCTGATAGTTGTTGATATGCTTGATCTCCTCGGAGTCTACATCGATATAGATACCGCCCAGACCATCGATAACTTCGCTCAGTCCCTTATATCCTACGGTTACAAAATTCGTAATATCCATATCCAGGTTCATGTTCAGCATCTTAACTGCCTGCTCCGCTCCGCCGTAGGAGTAAGCTGCGTTAGCTTTCTGATAAGAATCGGTACCGATATTCAGGTAGGTATCACGATATATGCTGACCAGCTTGATATCACCGGTATCCATGTTAACACTGGCGATCATAACACTGTCGCTTCGGCTGCCCTTGTACAACTGGCTTTCTTTTGTCGCATCCACACCGAACAATGCGATGTTCATATAGCCCTTCATGGTCTCGTCCTGCTGCACCTCTTCGGGAATCCGGAGTTCTTCGGTCTCTAAGACCGTGAATTTCGGGCCTTCGTTATTGGTATGTGTCATTACCAGATACAGTACTGCTACCATGACCAGGATCACTACGATCTCTACGCCAAAGATGATAACTTTTCTTCTCTTCTTGGCTGCACGCTGCTTCGCGGATTCTCTCCTTTGTCCGTTACTGCTGCCGGCAGGTCTCGATCCGGAAGGTCTCTGTCCCGCAGGTCTCTGTCCATTTCCGGAAGGTCTTCTTCCGCTTCCGGCAGGTCTCTGACCATTGCCGCCATGATTGTTAGAATTTGTTGCCATCTTGTTTTCTCCTTGCATTCGTAAATATTTAATAAGCATTTTTATTGATGAATCCGGTAAAGAAGGTCATCAGAATAATCTTAATGTCAAACCCTACTGTCCAGTTCTCAATATAATAAATATCGTATTCGATCCTCTTCTTGATGGAGGAATCGCCGCGCAGACCGTTCACCTGTGCCCAGCCGGTCAGCCCCGGTCTTACCTGATGTTTTACCATGTAACGGGGAATCTCTTCCTTGAACTTCTCCACGAACTGGGGGCGTTCCGGTCTCGGTCCCACCAGACTCATATCTCCTTTAAGGATATTAAACAGCTGCGGAAGCTCGTCAATACTGGTACGCCGTAAAATCTTGCCGATTCCCGTGACACGCGGATCGTTCCGCACTGTCCAGCCCTTTTTCTCTTCCGCCGCCGACTGCATTGCCATACTGCGGAATTTGTACATGTAAAATGACTTATTATGAAGTCCTATCCGTTCCTGCTTGAAGATCACAGGTCCGGGACTGGATAGTTTTACCAATATAGCCGAAAGTAGCATGATCGGTGAAGTAATGATAATACCGAAGATGGAACCGACAATATCCATTGCCCGTTTGATCATCATGTTACCGGTATTCGTCAGGGGCACATAACGGATATTGATCACCGGCAGTCCCATCAGGTCCTCTGTATAAGGTCTGCTGGGGATCAGACTGCTGTAATCCGGAATGAATTTCGTGTGCACACCGGACTTCTCACAGATGTCTACCACACCCTCCAGATAATCGTAATCCTTCAGAGACAATGTAATAGCGATCTCATCCAGCTTGTTTTCCGGCAGAATGTATTCCAGATTGCCAAGTGTTCCCAGGACTTTTACCCCTTTGTAGGTGGTGCCTCCCGGGATGTGTTCATCCAGAATACCACACACCACATATCCCCATTGAGGATTCGCAAGTATCCGGTCGATGTATTCCTCCGCTGCCCTGGAATACCCCACCAGCAAAATATGTTTCAGGTTGTATCCCTTTTTACGCATAGACCGTAAGGCTTTACGCATGAAAATACGGAATACGGAGGTCAGGAACACATTCAGGACATAAAAAATCGCCATGACGGATCGTGAAAAGTTGATCTCACGGATGATCATATACAGGATAATGATCAAAGCCGCCAGGCCAATGGTATTTGCCTGCAGAATACTGTATATCTCATGTCTGCGGCGGACGGTTCGCTTCGGAGAATACACGTTGCACCGGTAATACAGAAACATATACCCGGGTACAATAAAGGGAAGCAGCATATAATAATCCTGAACCGGCAGGACACCGATCCCCGGACCGTCATTCAATATATAAAATTTGATATAATAGGCAAGGACAAAGGATGCTGCTGTGATCAGCGCATCTATTATCACAAGAAGCCTGTTAAAGACTTTCTGGTTGTCTTTTATCATATAGGTCACCCAATCTGTAAGTCTGAAAAGCTTCTTTTTAACAATTTCATTCTACAATAACGGTGGTTTTTTCTCAACTTAAGAATTTATGAAGCAAATTCTTAAGATTTCATAAGAATTCGAAAAATGTTCAGGTACAGCTGCCACTGGATCTTCACATAGTTCCACAGATGACTCCATTGAAAGCGCACTTTCGTCTGCTTTCCCACAGGTCCGACAGATCTCTTCAGACCATTCAGCAGTCCCTTCAGGTATAGTTTTCCCATTCTCTTCTTGCAAAAAAACAGAAATTTTATGCCAAATCCAAGCAAAAAAAATGGCAGATTCAGGATCCACTGAAAAAGCGGCATGTTTTTCCCGATGACACAGACATTATTGGCGGAGGACAGTTCTGTCTTCCGCATATTATACCTGGACCCGGTGGATGCACTGCCATAGTGCAGTACCGCTGCCGCAGGCTCGTACCGGTTCTCATAACCGTAGATCCGGGCGCGGTAACCGATATCCAGGTCCTCCAGATAGGCAAAATGGTTTTCATCAAAATAACCGATCTCTTCAAATACGGAACGTCTGTAGATCGCCGCTCCTCCACAGGCGGAAAATACGCTGACATTTTTTTCGTATTTGTCTGCCGGGCGTCCTTTTCCACGGGAATACGCCCATCCCAGGGCACAGTAGCGATCCCCGGCATCATCGATAAGCTCCGGCTTGTCCCACATGAGCATCTTCGCACTGACAGAAAATATCCTCTCGTCCTCACGGATGGCATCGTACAATCCCCTCAGGAATCCCTGTTCCACTTTGGTGTCATTATTTAACAAGATCACATAGGGGCTCTGTGCCTTGCGGATTCCCAGATTCACTGCATGACAGAAACCGGTGTTTTCAGACATCGGGATCAGGCTCACCCTTACTCCCGACTTCCGGCACCATTCCTTTTCCAGATATTCCACACTTTCGTCCGCAGAGGCATTATCGATGATCAGCACTTCGTATTCCGGAGCGTTCTCCTGTCTCTCACACAGAGAGGTCATGCACTCCGGCAGATATTTCATTCCGTTGTAATTTGGTATAACAACCGTTATTTCACTCATAATGTCTTACACTCCCCCGGATATTCCGGCAGATAAAGCAATCTTCCCTGTTGCCGTAATGCTTCGGACAATCGCAGGCTTAAGGTTCGGATGTCCACCCCTGCCGGCAGTACAGTTACATCAAATACCGGTTGTTCTTCCGGGCGTCTTCGTATCTCGGTATACGGAACTCCCACAATGTTCTCGAATACTTCCCGGCAGGAAGGCTGAATACGAATGCAGCGAAGATCCAGCGCCTGCGCATCCTGGGACAACTCCGCTCTGTGAAGATATCCTCCGAATCCCTGCCTCAGCCCCTCGTAGAACACCTTTCCCTCCGCAGTCATTCTGCCGCCGATGATCTTGCCAGTCTTCCCGGACAATACTCTGCCCCCCACGGCTGCCACATCCGGGCGGTTCTGTAATACATCTGTATACTGTAAACGATAAAATCCCACATGCCTGGTCTCACAGGCAGTCGCAGGGATCCCCCGCAGTGCGGCATGATCCCGCAGAGCCCGAAGTCCCGCCTCGTAAGCGTATTTTTTGCTGTGGGGATTGGCTGCCGTGGATGCCTCGTGACATCTCCAGTGATACAGCACCTTGGGAATATGAAGAATGCTCTTCTCCCCGGCCTGCCCGTCCGTCGCCAGCACTTTAGCCACAGCCCGTAATACCAGGTCATAGTCCTGGGCACCGTCACATTCCTGTCGGAATTGCAGTCTCTTCATCAGTTCCGCATCCATGACCAGAAAATGACAGATATAGTTATTACTCAGAATTAAATCGTAATTAAAGTTTTCTTTATGGTTCGGATCATAGTATCTTGTCTCTTCTCCATCGCACTTATCCTCATCGGAATAGATGAAAGCGGCTTTGACACCTCTGTCATATGCTTTGGTGACCGCGTCTGCCATTTCGTACAACGCATCCGGTGTCAATACATCATCATGATCCAGCAGACCGATATACTCTCCCTTTGCATAGGGAAGTGCCTGATTGGTATTGGCAGCAATTCCCGCATTTTCTTTCAGATGCACATAGCGGATCCTGGGATCTGCTGCGACAGGTTCTGTATCCCCATCCATCGGCTCCTTCAAAAATCCCTGCTGCATCAACGTCTCCTCTACACTGCGGTCCTCAGTAGCATCCGCCAGGATCAGTTCCCAGTGTGGATAGCTCTGTACCATAACGCTTGTTATCATTCGTTTCAGATAGGTCTCCGGAGTCCGGTACAGGGGTACCACAATGCTGAAGGTAATGGGATTGTCCCATTTTCTGTCACTCTGCTTTTCCAGTTCCTCTTCCGAACAGGGCACAAAAAAATAGCGGTCTGTCTCTGTCAGACGCTCCCTTACAGAGATCAAGGTTTCCCTCAGGCCGTTACGTTGCAGATAATATAGAGTTTTCTTAAGGTTTGCCTTGTTTAGCTTTGCCACAGATACCTCCGAGTTTTTAGAAATAGCAACAGCAGCCACCATTCGCAAAATCGCTCTTACGAGCTTTCCTTTTGCTCATGTTGGTTATCTCGCCCTATAAATAGTATTGTATATTCTTACGAACGCAAGCGTTCGACGTATATGCAATACTATTTACACTGCTCTGCTGTTGCCGCAAAAGAGCAAATCGCCCTGTCCGGACGATTCGCTCTAAAAAAACTATACTAATTTATAAAATTCTCACTTATAATACTGCCTTTACATCCTCGGTCAGCTTCTCTACCTTAGCCTGTGCATCCTCTAAGCTGGTTCCCTTGACGCCCATGTAGAACTTGATCTTGGGCTCGGTTCCGGAAGGACGTGCACAGCACCATGCATTGTCAGGAAGCTCGAAATACAGAACATTGGACTTGGGAAGTCCTGTGGTAGTCTTCTCTCCGGTCTCCATGTCAATGATAACATCGTTCTGGTAATCACGGAACTTCTCTACCTTCAGATCTCCGAATGCCTTAGGAGGATTCTTACGAAGCTTCTCCATGATCTCGGCGATCTGTCTTGCGCCGTCGATACCCTTCATGGTGATGGTGTACTGGGTCTCCTTGAAGTAACCGTACTTCTCATACATGGATACCATCATATCCCACAGAGTCATGTTGTGCTTCTTGCAGTAAGCTGCTACTTCGCACAGACACATTACCGCTACAATAGCATCCTTATCTCTTGCGTGGGTACCTGCCAGACAGCCGTAGCTCTCTTCCAGGCCAAATACGTAGTTGTTGCTGCCGGTCTGCTCGAAGAGCTTGATCTGCTCGCCAATGAACTTGAATCCGGTCAGTACCTCGATCAGCTTTACGCCGTAAGCCTGCGTAATCGGCTTGGTCATGTTAGTGGTAACAATGGTAGTTACCAGTGCGGGATTCTCAGGCATAGCACCGGTCGCGGTCTTCTCTCTTAAGATATATTCTGCGATCAGCATGCCGGACATATTACCGGTAAATGCCACATACTCACCGGTCTTAGTATCTTTTGCATAGACACCCAGACGGTCCGCATCGGGATCAGTTGCCAGAACGATGTCTGCATCCTTCTCCTTCGCCAGACGTAAAGCATAGGTAAATGCCTTGGGATCCTCGGGGTTAGGGTAATCCAGTGTGGTAAAGTTCGGGTCCGGATTCTCCTGCTCAGGAACCACATAGACATGCTTGAAGCCTAACTCGGACAGGATACGTCTTACCGGCTTGTTACCGGTACCACATAACGGAGTATATACGATCTTGATGTCATCTGCCATTTCCTTGATAACATCGGGATGAATGATCTGCTTCTTCAGCTCTGCCATGTACTTGTCATCGATCTCTTTGCCGATCACTTCATAGAGTCCTGCTGCCACAGCATCCTCTCTGCTCATGGTCTTCACGGTATGATAATCCTTGATAGACTGTACTTCGGTAATGATGTCCTTATCGATAGGAGCGGTTACCTGTGCGCCGTCCTCCCAGTATACCTTATAGCCGTTGTACTCAGGAGGGTTGTGACTGGCGGTCACTACAATACCTGCGGTGCATCCTAACGTCCGAAGGGCAAAGGACAGTTCCGGGGTAGGTCTTAAAGATTCAAAAATGTATGCCTTGATGCCGTTGGCTGCCAGACATCTTGCTGCCTCATCGGAAAACTCGGGAGACATGCGGCGGGAGTCGAATGCAATTGCCACACCCTTACTCTGTGTACCGCGCTTGATAATATAATTGGCAAGACCCTGAGTTGCCTTACGAACGGTATATACATTCATACGGTTGGTTCCCGCACCGATCACACCACGTAAGCCGCCGGTACCGAATTCCAGTTCCTTGTAAAAACGATCTTCCACTTCTGCTTCGTTGTTACGGATTGCCAGAAGCTCCTCCTTGGTCTTCTGGTCAAAGTAATCATCATTTAACCAGAAATTCAGTTCGTCCATATAACTCATTTTCCTATCCTCCTGTTTTATCGCTATCTTTCAAATATCTTTCAATATCTTCAGTAAACGCTCTCCGGTGATATTTTACCATAGATTGCCTTTACTGAAAAGAATTATTTAATGTCCGCTAACTGCCGGATCCTTCAGTGCATAATCGCTGCGGTCCAGAGAGAAATTCGGATTGTAATAGGGATCTCCCGCCTCCAGTTCAGCCTTCCATTTTTCACGGAAATGCTCGGATTCTCTGTTGTAGCGCTCGGCCTTTTCCCCCTGATCGTCCAGTCCTCTGGAGATGGATTCGTAATGATACAGCTCCGCAAAAGGTGTCCACACGTTCAAAAGTCCCAGTTTACGCAATTTCAGACAGAAATCCACATCATTTAAGGAGATCACAAAGCTCTCATCCAGACCCTGCACCTGTTCATACAGACTCTTTTTCACTAACAGGCAGGCACCGGTCACAGCTGTGACGTTCTGGGTATAGCACAGACGTCCCATGTAGCCCAGGTTCTGTACCGGAATACGGTAATGGGTATGTCCTGCGGTACGGTGTGCTCCCAGTCCAATGACCACACCGGCATGCTGGATCGTCTTGTCCGCATAATACAGCTTGGCACCTACGGCACCCACATCCTCTCTCTGGGCATACATCAGCATCTCTTCCATCCAGTTGGCCGTGATAACCTCCGTATCGTTGTTCAGTAACAGGATATATTCCCCGGAAGCATAGGATACACCCAGATTATTCACTGCGGAATAATTAAAATCTCCATGATAGGTCACTACAGAAATGTGCCCGTCCTCACTGTGCAGAATACCACCGTCATGGCCACAGACTGTATGCAGCTTACATCTTTCTTCATAAGAATCGTCACCGGACAGTCCTAACAGCTGGGAATAATAGTCCTTAATCTCTGGTGTGGTACTGTTGTTCTCCACCACAATTATCTCTATATTGCTCCAGGTACTGTTCTTCTGAATCGAAGTGATACAACGCTTCAGATCCTCAGCGTGATCCTTATTGGCAATCACGATGGAGATCTTCGGATCTCCCAGAATCTGATAGCGAATACGGAAGATCGTGGCGCAGGCTCTGGTACTGGTAATCTGAAAATGCTTAAAGCCATGCTTTTTCAGATGATCCGCCACAGCCCCCCTGGCTGCCTCAATGGCATAGGGCTTCGCGTCAATGCTGGCTGCGGTACTGCCCTCATGACTTCTCCAGTAGTACATCAATCTGGGAACATGAACGATTTTTTCCGCTCTGTCGGTCAGACGCAGGATCATATCGTGATCCTGGGCACCGTCAAATGCGGTACGGAACAGTTCCTCTCCTTCTAAGAGCTTTCTGGAGAATACGCTGAAATGGCAGATATAATTATTCGCCCGCAGATTGTCCGGTGCATAGTCCGGCTTAAAATGCATGGTCAGCATCTTGTTAATGTCGTTTTCTTTGAATGTAGTCTCATCACAATAGAGATAATCCGCTCCCTGCTCATTGATCTCCTTCACATAAGCATACAACACCGAAGGATGCAGAATATCATCCTGGTCAAACAGGCCGATATAATCTCCGGTAGCCAGCTTGTAGCATTCGTTGGTATTATAAGAGATACCGCCGTTATGATCGAGGTGCTTATAAACGATACGGCCGTTTGCCTTCGCCGCATATTCCCTGCAAAGTTCCCCGATATAGGAATGCTCCTCGTCGGAACCGTCTGCCAGACACAGCTCCCAGTTGGGATAGGTCTGGTTCATGACGCAGTCCAACATCTGGATCTGAAACTCTCTCTTATTGTTCCACAGCGGAACGAGAATACTGATCTTCGGCATATAAGGGAATATCGTCTCTTCCTCTTTTTTTCTCTGTGCTGCATCGGGAAAGCTTCCGGTTCCGTAGGACTCCATCAGACTCTTCTGGCGTGTCTTGTTGCGGATCTTACGCAGGATATCCTTCGGTCCGCCGCAATGGGACAAGCGATCCCTCTGTCTCTGTGCGAAATGGATCAGACTTCTCGCCGGACCCGTGGCTTTCCAGAATTTATTCTTTTTGATCCGGTCCAGTTTGAACTGCAGGTCCTCTTTTTCCGCTTCCAGCACTACGATCTTATCTGCCAGATCCGCACATTTCTCGTGCTCCCTCTCGTAGGCTTCTTGATAATTGATCTCAGACATGTTTTTCCTCCGTCAAATATTTTCCCGTTGTATTCCACAGCCGCAGTCCACTGACCCGGTTCACCGCAAGCACGGCAATGACGTAATCCCCCGCAGGAAGTTTCTCTCCGGCGCGCTTCACGCAAAAGCCGCCCAGTGCCACGTTTTTCTGATCCGGAAGATTCTCTTCCAGTTCCTGTCTGTAAGCCGGCTGCAATTGCATGTGCCATATCCTCTGTCCGGTCTGCGCCGCCACATCATCCTCCGCTGCACAGGGCAGCAAAAGCAGATATTTTTCATAACAGGCATTGTCATCCCCCAGAATGACGCTGTAGCCCTGGATCCGCTCCGGTCCTGCCGTCTCTACACGCGCCATCAGGCAGTCGTCCTGTCTGGCACCTCTAAGTATTTTCTGTCTGTCTGCACTGTTCCATGCCGGCTCCTGCAAAATGTTCCGGTCGGTCACATAAGCGGGCACGATCCTGCTGTCCAGTCCCTCTCTGTTCAATCCCACCGGATAATAAGGATCCTCACCCCGGAATTCCGGATGCATCTGATAGAGCAGTTCCCGTTCCTCCTTAAGCCGCTTCCCTTTCTCCGGGCTCTCATCACTGCCACGGCTTAAGGATTCGTGATGATACGCATACCTGTCATTCAGCACCACATTACAATATCCCATTTCCACCAACCGGAATCCCAGCTCCACGTCATTGTAAGCTACCCGGAGTGCCTCACGGAAGCCACCGGCATCCCGGAATACTTCCGAGCGCAGTAACAGGCAGGCTCCCGTCACTGCAATACAGTCACAGGTGAAGCGGTTGCGTCCGAAGTAATAAATTCTGTCATCCTCCATGAACTGCAGCTTATGTACCGGTCCCACCGGCAGGTTCACGATGCCGTCATGCTGGATCTTCACGGAATCCGGATAGTACAGCTTCAGTCCCACACTGCCCACATAGGGCTGCAGGGCTCTCTCTGCCATCCGTTCCAGCCAGTCATTCTCACAGACTTCGATATCATCATTTAAAAACAGCAGCAGATCCCCGTCTGCCTGCTCTGCCCCCAGATTGCACATGGCGGAAAAATTGAATTCCGCCGGCTCATAGAGATACTGTATTCCCGCCGTCCGGGGTCTTAACTCTTCCAGCAGTTTTTCAATGTATCTGTGGTTCTCCTCACTGCTTCCGTTGTCCACCAAAAGGATCTCCATAGGGATCCCGCCCTCCGGGCGCTTCGTCAAAGACTCAAGACACTTCTTTAGCACCTTCGGGTTATCCTTGGAAGGAATGATCACCGATACCTTGTGCTGTGTGGGAATATATTCTGTCTGCTTCTTAAGTTCCCCACACAGCCAGTCAGACTCTCCCACTGTCTGATATTCCTCCCAGGGATTTTCTTCTCTGGCTCCTGTCCACTCACCATGGAACAAAATCTCTTCCATATGAGCAATACTGTGACAGTCTCTTTGGAAGCCTCCGGCAGTATAAAAAATCCTGTCAAAAAGCACCCGCATCTCTCCCGCGGTATCAAACAGGATCTCCTGAGCTGTATTCCCGCCAGCTCTTTCCCACAATGTTCTCCGCACAGCGATCACACTGCCGGGATAAAATTGCGACCGATACGTATCCGGCGACCAGCAGGGCTTATACCAGGGCGTGGTGCGTTCTGCACCTGCCGCCCACAGATCCTCATCTCCGTAGAGGATCTCCACCTCCGGATGTCTTCCGAAGAATGCGCAGATCCTCTCTTCGGCATTCACTGCCAGCCTGCCTTTTCGCTGTCTGATAATGACGAACTCTGTAGAGACTTCCACCGGGGGCAGAGCAGATCTTGCTGCCTCCTGCTCCGATACCCACTGTTCGTAAGTCACCCGAAGCCTGCTTAACTTAGCTTCATATTTTTTATCCTGTTGTCTGACAAGTATCTGCTTTACTGCGGTCCGAATGCCCAAGCTCTACGTCTCCTTAGAAAAATTTTTTCACTGCCCCCGCCATATCCTGTGCCATGGCAGGAGGGATCGGCACAATCTCCATTTTTACAGATAAAGTGTTGTCCGCCTGACGGTTCAGGGCATCCACACGAATGGTCATATTCGGATCCTCCGTGGGGAATACAATGCTGGGATACTCCGCACCGTCTGCGGATTTTACTATTTTCCCGTTGGTAAAAAATACCTTTTTCTCCTGCAGGGGTACCGGCTGTCCGTTCAACGTAAGCTCCCGCACCTTGCACATGCAGGAACACATGGCGGGATCTATCCGCAGAGAATGTATATTGCCGTCAAAATGCACCGTGAAGGACGCCAGCTTTTCCTCTGCATAGACGTTCTCCGGGAAATAAGAATTTTCCTCAGAAAAACCCTGTCCCTTGTCTTCATAGATCTGTACTCTCAGTTCTCCTTCTGTCTGCCGGAAACGTCCGATCCACTCCGTGGGCTGATAGATCTCGCCGCCTAAGAGATTCCGGATCTCGCCCATGGACAATTTCTGTCCGGTGACATATTTCTGGAAGGAGCTCTCCTGCTCTCTGTACTGTCTTGCCTCATTTTCCGTGATGCCAAGACAGTCTAAGATCCGGTCCAGTTCCAGGGCATTGCGTCTTTCGTCCTCCAGGACATAACAGTAAATTGCACGAAACGCCAGTGCTTTCGTATCTATGACGCGGTCAAAGGTCCACTCGTAATCGATCAGGGTCCAGTGATCCCCATCCACCAGAATATTAGCAAAGATCAGGTCAAAATCTGCTACCGGAACATCCTCCCCGTAGCCTACTCTCTCCAGATACTCCGCAAACAATTCATGGAATCCCTCCACATCCTGTCTGTCCAGGCACTCATCCATCAGCTCCGACAGAGGTCTTCCGGGTACGAACTCAAATTCCGCGTAAATGGCGCCCTCTTCTTCGCACAGATGACAGACATTGACATCCAGCCGGCTTCCGGCGTAGCGCTTTCTTAATTTCTCGTAAGCTTCCGCCATGTGACGCACATGGGCTTCGGCTTCTGTCGTGAGAGGATACTTCCGAACGGTGGGCTGTCCCTTTTCATCTCGTAAGATTTCCGTACGGATCCGGAATTCTTCCGCACGGTCATTGGAATATCTTGCATATTTCAGTTCCAGTGGCTTACCGATGATCGCCATGTAAGAGTTGGAAAATACAGAGAACAGCCCCTCTTCCACGATGCCGTCAAAGGCACTTTTTTCATCAAACAGCAACATTCTGTCACGATCAAAATTCCGCAGATTATTGGACAGTTCTCCCCGTCCCGGGAGATACGCGTCGGAATAGACCGTGGTCATAAATTTATAGTCGGGATACGGATAATAGAAGCTCCGCTCCCCCACGCCGCAGGCATCGAATATTTTTTCCAGTTTTTTCCGGGAAAAAGTACGGACCACACCGCCATTCGGATAATTTTCGATTCCGGAGAACCAGTCTCCCAGATGATCTTCCTTACAGCCGGCAAAATATTTCAGTCCATATTTATTCTCAATGGCAATGACGATCCTGCCCTCTTTCGCCAGGTGTTTTTGCAGAATCTTCAGAAAATCCTCATAAGGCGTCTTACCACCTATGTAAGCCTGCCCATACTCGAAGACACCGATCAGACAGATATAATCGTAATCAGTAGGCAGATCCGGCTCCACATCCGTAAAATTTCCCACATGGATCGTCACATTCTCACAGTCACTGTGGCGGTATGCATTGATCAGGCTGCGCTTCTTCGAGAGATCCACACAGGTCACCCGGCCTGCTTTTTTCGACAATGCTCCCGTAATGGCTCCGCAGCCGCTGCCGACCTCCAACACCTTATCCGTTTTTTTCATAGGAAGGAAATCCACGATATTTTCCCGCAGGGCAGACAGATGATATAATACCGGCCATTCTTTTCTCTCCGCAATGATCCGGTCATATTCCACGGTACTGTATTTTTTCACGATCTCTAAGATCTCGTCCTCCACACTGCCGTCGCAATAATAATCCTCTCCGGGATACTTATCCAGATTCAGTGTTACTTTGCCGATGGTCTCTGTCATTCCTTATTTCTCCTCTGCATCCCATACTTTCGTATCGGAATCCATATCATAATAGCCCACGGTATTTTTATCGGATACTACCGTAATATTCAGGGCATCATACAGTCTGTGATAGACCTCGAAGGTGTCCTGATTATAGCCAGTCACTCCCAGAGACAACAGATACTCGCCGCCCTGTAAGTTCATTTTCTGTGTAAAAGTCACATTTTTCACATCACCGGGTTCCACGCTGTCTAAGAACGCTTTCTCGATCATGGTATTGGTGCCGGTGATCTCCACACCGATAACATTTTTCACGGAAAACGCAAAAATCGGTGCCGGAATATGATCCATAAAACGGACGCGCATATGAATAGTGAACATGCTGCCTTTCAGGATCGCATTGGTGGGAACCCCTCTGTCATCCGTAATATAAAATTCCTCGATCTGCGCCTGCCTGGTACCGTATTCCAGTGCGTTGGGGTTCTGTCCCTTCGCCTCCATGGAAACCTCTGCGGCATCTTTGGCAGCGCCATCCGCCTTTTTCGCAGCGGCTCTCTGCAGGTCTTCATCATCTAAGAGATTCCCCGCTTCTTCGCCGGCATTTTCGGATTCATCGTACTGACCTACCAGTACCCGCTTGTAGGTGTCGATCATCGCTTTGGGGCTGCCCTCGCCCAGAATATTTCCCTGGTTCAGCAGATAGACGCGGTCGCAGTATTTGCTGATGCTGCTCAGATCATGACTGACGAACACAATGGTCTTGCCCATTTTCTTGAATTCTTCGAATTTGTGATAACATTTCGCCTGGAAAAATACATCGCCGACACTCAGTGCTTCGTCCACGATCAGGATCTCCGGCTCGATGTTAATGGCCACAGCAAAAGCCAGCCGGACGAACATACCGCTGGAATAGGTCTTCACCGGCTGATAGACATAATCTCCGATATCTGCAAAGCTTAAAATGTCCGGCAGCTTTGCCTCGATCTCTTTTTCGGAAAATCCCATCATAGTACCGTTCAGATACACATTCTCGATGCCGTTATATTCCATATTGAACCCGGCACCCAGCTCCAGCAATGCGGAAATACGCCCGTTGACCAGCACTCTTCCCGAAGTCGGATTCAGTACGCCGGTGATGATCTTCAGGATCGTGGATTTACCGGAACCGTTGGTACCGATGATGCCCACGGTTTCCCCCTGATAAATCTTCATATCCACACCCTTCAGGGCATAATGCAGCTTGTGTTTTGTCTTTTTCCCGAAGCCGAAGGCTTCCTTCATCCGGTCCGAAGGCTTATCATATAATTTATAGATCTTCTGGACATTATCGACCTCGATCGCCAGTTTTCTCTTATCCTGTTTGTCCTGCATAAATTTCTAATCCTCGCTCATCAGCGTTACGCTGTCTTTGTCGTACCACATTGCCAGAGAACGATTAGCTTCACTGCTTCCAAAAACGATCTGGGAAGCTGCCTTTCTACTCTGTTGTTGCGACAGAAACGCTTTCCTTTCCATACCATCGTTCCAGCAGATAATTAACTCCCTGATTCGGGAATTGATTCCCGTCTCCCACGTAGATCAGCCACGGTTGGTACGCATAGGGTTCAAATACAAGCACTTTTTCCTCTCCCTTTAGTGCATCCACCCGGTCCAGAAATTGCTGGTGATACATATAAGCATCCCCTGTGTGTACATAATAGTAAGCACTGTAACTCACATAAGTTCCCACAGGATTCGGGCAGGTCTTAACCACCAGGATGGCCAGCACGGCAAGTGCCGGGTAAACCCACCATTTGAAGTTTCCTCTCAGGGAATCCACAATTAACGCCTTCTGTCCGACATGCCGTTGCCAGATTGCACCCACCAGGTTAATTTCATTCACTATCAGCAGAATCTGCCACGTAATCTTCACGGCATTCAACGTTCTCGGAACTCCTCCATGTCCCATGGAATACAGACTTGGAGTAAATCCGGTAGCATACAGACACACTGACCATACCGGCAGAAGCCACGGCAGGCGAAATCTGAATTTTGTCGTGCTCACAAGTTGTAAGATCATCGGCAATAACACCAACATTACAATGATCGTCATCCACCCCGTATATTCCCACATATGAGAAAAAGCTTCTTTAAAAGAAAACAGTATCGCTTGTAACGGAGACATTCCCGGATTACCCAGGGCTTCCGCTCTTACTGCATTCCCGGGTGCTGTAACATTTTTATAAAAGCCTATACTATATACACAAAATGCCGGAACTAAACGTAACACATATTTTATATTACGATGCAACAGCGCATTTGCCACTATGATCGTAAGAAACGCCAAAAAAGTCTGTAATACCGTCACATAGTTACTACCTGCAACGATCAGCGCAAGAATTATGCTGGCTGCGATCAGTAATCCCTTACGTATTCTACCCTTCTTCCATTCACTCAGGCAGATTAAGGTTGCCAACAAAAGCATTGCAAATCCATGCATTCCCACATAATGGATTCCACCGTTGTACCAGAATAATCCTTCCGCAGGATAATACATTAGTTCCACCACCAGTGCCACTGTCACCGCCTGAATATACAGACACTGTTGCCATCCTCCCTGCAGTACATCCACCACCAGTGCCTTGACCAGCGCGAATATTCCTCCGATCAAAAGCAGCAGAATAAACAATAATCCCCAAAAATAATATTGTTCTCCCCAGACTAACGGTACCAGTGACATCAAAAATATGGAAGAATAGGTTCCCTGCCAGGTCCACCAGGTATGCTTTACATTCTCCCACACCCCCATTAATACGCCTGGGAGATTTTTTCCCATAAGGTAACCCAGCCTTGCAAAATATCCATAGCCATAATCATCACTGAAAGGAACTGCATCCTGCATAATACGTACGATTGGCACTAACAATAACAGCAGTCCGAGCACCGCTGCACCTGCCAGTAAAGATGCTGATGGTCTCCAGTTTTTTATTTTTTTCATGCAGTTCTCCTTAGTTTCGTTGCTATAATACATCTGCAAAATGTACCTTCAACCTCTTAAAGATCACAGCTCCCAGTCCGAACAATACCATGGTCACGATCCAGAAATACATCGTGGAGAAGAAATCCTGGAAGAACCACTCCTTCTCATAAATTGCGCTGCGGTAGCCATTCACGATATAGACCAGCGGATTCAGCTTCAGGATCATGATCCATTTCGAAGACAGCGCATCCAGATTCCACAAAATGGGGGTTGCCCACATGCCGATCTGCAGTCCGATGCTGATGATCTGGGACAGATCCCGGAAAAACACCACTACCGCGCAGGTCGTATAACTCAGCGCCAGCACAAATATAAACAGGCAGAAGCTGTAGTACACGATCTGTATCGTATATATAGTCGGATAATAACCGTAAATGGCTGCCACGATCAGCAAGAGACATACGAAAAATACATGGATAAAAGTAGCCGCAATAATCTTGATGATCGGCAGGATGCTGATCTTAAATACTACTTTTTTTACCAGGTAATTGTACTCCAGCAATGCGTTGGTACCGTTATTCAATGCTTCGCTGAAATAAAACCATGGCACCAGTCCCGCTGTCAGAAAGAGTACAAAAGGCACTTCCACGCCCTCCCGCAGAGGTGTGCTGGTATTTCCCATGATCTTGTCAAATACGATATAATACATTGCTACCGTTACGACCGGCTGTGCCATCGCCCATACCGCACCCAGGTAAGAACCTGCATATCTTTTTTTAAAATCGTTTTTCGCCAGCTTCCAGATCAGATGTCTGTTCTGGAATAACTCTACCGGCAGTCCGGTAAATTTATCATACCAGTGGATAAACGCAAAACATGCCGCTGCAATGACAACGCAGGAGATGATCTTTTTCGCCAGCTCCTGGCTCTGGTCCACAGTAGGTCCCGGATTCTTATGGAACACGATGAGCAGAGCCATGATCACTGCCGCTGTCACGAACAGCGCAATGCCTGTCTTCTTACTTATCTTCACACTCTTTTTCATGTTCTTTTTCCTTCATGTACTGTTCCAGGGTACCCCACTTGGTATCCTTCTCGGACAAAGTCAGCTCCATGCCTTCGGGAATGGGCCATTCTACGCCGATATCCGGTGTATTGTAAGCAATTCCGCCCTCGTCATCGGGATGATAGAAATCAGTACATTTATAACAGAACTCCGCATAATCGGACAATACCAGAAAACCATGTGCGAAATTCTTCGGAATGAAGAACTGCTTCTTGTTCTCTTCAGACAGAAGCACACCGTACCACTGTCCGAAGGTCTTAGAACCTTCCCGCAGATCCACTGCCACATCATATACTTCACCGCGGATCACACGCACCAGCTTGTCCTGCGGAAAATGCTTCTGAAAATGAAGGCCTCTGAGAACTCCTTTTTTTGATGCAGACTGATTGTCCTGTACAAATACTTCCGGGATTCCCGCAGCCTTGAAATCATTATAATTATAGGTCTCCATGAAATATCCTCTGGCATCGCCGAATACCGTAGGGGTAATAATCTTCAATCCTTCAATTTCACAGGTTTCTACTGTTATTTTGCCCATTTATCTCATCCTCACTCTTTTTAATTTATTGACTATTCATAGGTTATATTCATGTCCACACGGCCTTCGATACCGTCCACTTTTCCCTTGGAGGTATACTGCCAGGTCTTGTAATACCCCTGATATAACGGCACACTGCGATATTCCGCCAGCCAGATATGATAATTTTCCAGTCTCGCCGTCTGCAGATTATTGTTATACCAGTTGCGGCTGGCGTAGACACCTGCCGTGTATCCCGCATTTTCTATCGTCCGGCAGAATGCTTCACATATCAGTGTTCTGGTCTCCGCATCCAGTCCGTCCGCCCGGCCATTTCCTCCGGCACCTTCCGTATCAATAAATACGGGATAGGTCAGTTGGAAATCACGGATCAGCTCAATCACGGCAGAAGCCTCTTCCACTGCCTCTTTCTCATCTGTAGCCTGGGTAAAAAAGTACACGCCTACCGGAATTCCGGCTGTTGTTGCACCTTTCATATTGGCAATAAACTGTGGATCCTCCACCAGACTTCCTGTAACCGAACCGCGGTAGCCCGCACGAACAATGGCAAACTGCACTCCGGCGTTTTTCACCTTATCCCAGTCGATGGTGCCGTTCCACTTGGACACATCGATGCCGACCTTGGCATTGCCGGATGTGGTCTGCAGCTTCTGGATCTCCGTCTTGTCCGCATCCGCCAGAGCACCTGCCACAGCGCTGTCCTCGGCAGCCGCATCGACTTCGTCCTCCGTCTTGATCAACAGCGAAATATCGTCAATTGCCAGATACTCGACCTTGTCTTTTACATGCACTTTGGTCTCACTGACCGGTACCTTATATCCTTCGATGGGAAGCAGCTCCACATAATAATCTCCGGAATCCAGATCTCCGATGTAGATCACGCCGTCCTGATCCAGATCCTTGTAGTCTCCCATGCCGTCCAAACGCACATAGAAGCTCTCCCCGGTCACCGGCATTCCCTCATTGTCCACGATCCGGATACGCAGATCCTTTTCAATGGAAGTCGCTACCAGGGACAGGCGGTTGCTGTTGTCTTTTGCTGCCTCCAGGATCGGATTTACTTCCTGATCAAAAAATGTATTGTCTTTTAAAAATGCTTTCAGATCATTGCCGATTCTGCCATCCGCTTCCGCGGCATCCGTCTCCCCGATTGCGTCCGGCACAGGATCCACTGCTTGGCTGTCACCTGCATTCTGTGTTTCGGACGCTGTCATGTTCTCACTGGATGTGGATGACAGTTGTTCCCTGTTCACATACATTACCGCCAGTGCCACCAGAAGGATCACCGCCATGGAGGCCAGGATCGCCATTTTCCGCAGCTTAGAGTCCATTTGCTACCTCTACCAGATATTTTCCGTAATTCGTCTTAAGAAGCGGCTCTGCCAGTGCTAACAGCTGCTCTCTGTCGATAAATCCGCGCTTGAAAGCGATCTCCTCGATGCAGGAGATATACAGTCCCTGTCTCTTCTGGAAGGCTGCCACGAAATCCGCTGCATCCAGTAAAGCATCATGATTACCGGTGTCCAGCCATGCAAAGCCACGTCCCAGAGTCTCTACCTGCAGGGTTCCTCTGTTCAGGTACTCGTTATTAATACTGGTGATCTCGATCTCACCTCTTGCGGAGGGCTTTACGTTCTTCGCGATCTCCACTACATCGTTATCATAGAAGTACAGTCCGGGAACCGCATAATTGCTCTTGGGATGCTCCGGCTTCTCCTCGATGGAAAGTGCCTTACCGCTCTCATCGAACTCTACCACACCGTACTCTCTGGGGTCACGCACATAATAACCGAAAATGGTAGCTCCCTTTTCTCTTGCTGCTACGGTACGCAGTACTTTGGAAAAGCTCTGCCCGTAGAAAATATTATCTCCCAATACCAGCGCTACTCTGTCATTACCGATGAATTCCGCACCGATGATAAAGGCATCCGCCAGTCCGCGGGGTTTGTCCTGTACCGCATACTCGAGACGCATGCCAAGCTGGCTGCCGTCTCCCAATAATTCTTTGAATACCGGAAGATCTCTCGGGGTGGAGATGATCAGCACCTCTCTGATATCTGCCAGCATCAGTGTTGACAGCGGATAATAGATCATGGGTTTATCGTAGACCGGCATGATCTGCTTGGATATTGCTTTTGTCAGGGGATAAAGTCTGGTTCCGGAACCTCCCGCCAGTATAATTCCTTTCATAAAAAACCTCCTTAAAAATACTTGTTTTTTAACACACCGAATGGGAACGACGTTCATCGTTCCCATTGAGCAGATATTCTTTATTTTTCTTCATACATTTCATTGTAGTATTTCTGGTAATCGCCGCTGGTCACATTGTTCATCCAGTCTTCGTGTTCGAAGTACCAGGCGATAGTCTTACGGATGCCTTCCTTGAACATGGTCTCGGGATACCAGCCGATCTCTGCCTTGATCTTATCCGGCGCAATAGCGTATCTTCTGTCATGACCCTTACGGTCTTCCACGTAAGTGATCAGATCGTTGTTAATATGTGCCTTGCGGGGATCGGAATCCGGAAGCATCTCCTGCAGAGTTTCGATGATGATGTGGATGATCTCGATGTTCTGCTTCTCGTTATGTCCTCCTACATTGTAGGTTTCAAACAGTCTTCCCTGTTCCTGTACCATATCGATCGCCTTCGCATGATCCTCTACATACAGCCAGTCGCGGACATTTTTGCCGTCACCGTAGACCGGAAGCTTCTTACCATGCAGTGCATTATTGATGATCAGAGGAATCAGTTTCTCGGGGAACTGGAAGGGACCGTAATTGTTGGAGCAGTTGGTGATGTTGGCAGGGAAATGATAGGTATCCATATATGCCTTCACCAGCATGTCCGAGCTTGCCTTACTTGCAGAGTAAGGACTGTGGGGATCGTAAGGTGTGGTCTCATAGAAGAAAGCATTGTCATCATCGGGAAGGGATCCGTAGACCTCATCCGTAGATACATGCAGGAACTTTTTGCCTTCCTTGAAGCTGCCGTCCGGAAGCTCCCAGGCTGCCTTGGCGCAGTTCAGCATAACTGCAGTTCCCAGCACGTTGGTCTGTACGAAGATCTCCGGGTTGCGGATACTTCTGTCTACATGACTCTCTGCCGCGAAATGAACCACACGGTCAATATCGTTCTCTGCGAAAATCTTGCTGATAGCTTCTTTGTCGCAGATATTTGCCTTTACGAAAGTGTAGTTATCACGCTTTTCCACATCCTTCAGATTCTCCAGGTTGCCCGCATAGGTCAGGGCGTCCACGTTAATGATGCGGATCTCATTGTCATATTTCTTGAACATGTAGTGAATGTAGTTGGAACCGATAAAGCCGGCACCACCTGTTACCAGATAAGTTCTCATTTTTTCTCCATTCTGCGCAAAGGGCGCTTTTTGCTATAGATAATGATATTTTACCATAAAATATACAGGATATCAACACGGCTTCTTCGTACTTCGTGCTCTCGAATCCGTGACACACATTCGCATTCCGGGCTTTGCCCTACTTGCTCATGTGTGTTTGATTTGCTAATAAAGCCCCAGACACGCCTGCGAGCAGTCTCATCGGCTGTTCCTTGTAAATATTAACACGGCTTCTTCGCACTTCGTGCTCTCGAATCCGTGACACACATTCGCACTCCGGGCTTCGCCCTACTTGCTCATGTGTGTTTGATTTGCTAATAAAGCCCCAGACCCGCCTGCAAGCAGTCGGTCTGGGCTTTATTGCAAATCTTAATATCCCAAGTAGCTTAAGTTGAGGTCTACATTTCCGCTGATACCGCTGACCTTACCGTTGGACTTGTACTGCCACAGATCGTAGCGTCCGGTATAAGTAGGTGCAGCTGCATACTGTGCCAGCCAGATCTTGTAAGCACTTAATGCACTGGCATCCATTTTCTGGCTGAGCCAGGTCTTGTTTGCATAGACACCTGCCGTATAGCCGGCATTCTGGATCGTATTACAGAATGCCTTACATACTGCTGTTCTGGTGGCTGAATCGATCTTGTCTCCTCTTCCGCCACTGCCTTCCACATCCAGAAATACCGGGTAAGAAATCTTATATCCACTGATTCGATCCAGTACCATGGAAGCTTCCTGTACCGCTTCTACCTCATCCACAGCCTGGGTAAAGAAGTATACTCCTACCTTGATACCTGCTGCGGTTGCTCCCTTAATGTTGGTCTTGAACTTAGGATCCTCGATGAGTGCACCCTGGGAAGATCCACGATATCCCACACGAATGATAACGTAACTTACTCCGGAATTCTTCACAGCATTCCAGTCAATGGTACCGTTCCATTTTGATACATCAATACCCATGGTACCGGAACCAACTACCAGAGATCCATCACTTGCAAAGTTATATTTAGCTCCCTGAATGACCTGTTCTCCAGTAACCTTCGTACCGTCTGCCTTAAAGAAATACAGTTTCCCGTCCAGCGTCTGCCAGCCGGTGTATTTCACCGCACCCTTTATATAGAATTTTGATGCCGTATAGTAATCCGCATAAGCTGCTTCTCTGTAACCACCATTATCGTCAGATACGAACAGCTGCTGGTCGCTCTTGTCTTTCAGTTTGGTTGTCTTATCTTCTCTGGGATTAGAAGCCTTTATCGTTACAGTACATTTTGCTTCTACCTTTTCACTGCCTTCGGTATATATCACCGTCACGGTAACGCTGCCGGCTTTTACACCTTTAATGGTAATCGCCTTATCCTTTACGGATACAGTCGCCAGATTGGTATCACTGGATACCGCCGTTATGGTACCACTGCCGCTTATCGTAGCATTGATGGTAGTCTCTGCATTCGGATAAGTCGTTACTGCTGTCTTATCCAGTGTAATTGCCATTTGTGCAGTGACTTTAACTGCCAGATCAAGAGCCTTTGTCTCAGATCCCGTGGTCACATTTACAACGATAGTAGTATTTCCTGCAGCTACACCAGTAACGGTAATTTTGCCGTTACTGTCTACACTTGCCGTAGCAATTTTGACATCCTTAGGTACAACAGAATAGGTAGCTTGGGCATTGTTACTTACTTTCACCTGAGAAGTAATCTCTTTTCCGACTGCCACACTTACAGAGGCGGGATCCAGTGAAAAATTATCTGTAACCGTGATCTTCCAGGTATCTGTCTGTTTCGTTGTTCCGATCTGTGTATAAGCTACCGGAACACTGCCGTTCCCGTTAGTCTGCGTCACTCCGCTTTCTGCCGGTGCTTCGGTGGGTGCCTCTGTCGGTTCTGCCGTAGGTGCCTCTGTCGGTGTCGTGGTTACTTCCGGTGTTGCTGTGGATTCGGGAGTCGGTGTGATCTCCGGTGTCGTCGGTGTTGCCGTCGGTTCGGGAGTTGGTGTTGCTGTCGGCGCTATTGTCGGTGTAGCCGTCGGCGCTGTTGTCGGTGTTGCCGTCGGTGTCGCGGGCACTTCGTAAGTACATGTGATTGTTACGGTGCCTGCTTTCAATGCTTTTACTGTTCCGTTATCTACCGTTGCCACACCGGCATCCGAAGTCGACCAGGTAATATTGGCCGCTTTATCATTGGATGGCTTCAAAGTCTGACTGTCTCCTGTCTTCATACTTAGAGTTGCTTCAGCCATCCGCAGGAAATTACCACTGTATGCCACAGTTTCGGGATTAGTAATAGTATCTTTGGACACCTCCACATATGTGTTGGCCGTTGCAGTACTTGCCACCCACTGTACTGTATCCTGCAATGCAGATTCCACTACCGTATCTTTTACCTGTGTATCCTCTTTTGCTGCGTTAACCTCGGATTCCTTCTTGATCTCATTGGACACATCTACTTTTTTATAGGCAATGTCTTTTTTAACCTCAACCTTCTGTGTTCCTGTAGGTAAAGTATAGTCTTTGTATTTTTCATCAGTCAGAGCATTTACCGCTACGGTATAATTGCCTGGTGTGATACCTTTTTTATAGATGATACCGTCCATATCATCATCGGTCCAGGTCCCGCTCTTACCGTTGGGATCTGTAATCGTCACGCTGAACGGTACGTTGGAAACGAGTTTACCTGTTTTTTTGTTATTGAACTTAATCTTTAAATCCTTCTGTACGGAGACCAGTTCCAATTCCACGGTACAACCATTGGTGTATTCAGCTTCATCGTATTCCTTCTGATCGTCATCATCTTCATCCACTGCATTCGCTGCCGCGATCTTAGCCACTGTGGCATCTGCCACTGCTAACAGTCCCTGCTCACCGATCATATGGATTCCGTCTAACTGGGTACCAACGCTGACAAACTCCGATACCTGATTATCCACCATACGGGCGCTGGCATACACGCTGCAGGTCACTATTGCTAAGATCAGCACTGACACACCGGTGGCTGCCATGATACGATCCATAGCACTCATATTCAGGAATTTCGACCAGATAGCTGTAAATTTCTTTTTTCCCTGCTTCTTGGATGCTCTTATATTGTCCTTATATTCATAGCCGGATTCCTCATCATAGAATTTTTCCTCGTCAGCATAATACTCCTCGCCGTCTTCGTCTCCGATGTACCACTCTTCATCGGCGTAGTATTCTTCGCCGTCTTCGTCTCCGGTGTACTCCTCTTCATCGGCGTAGTACTCTTTGCCGTCTTCGTCTCCGGTGTACTCCTCTTTATCGGCGTAGTATTCTTCGCCGTCTTCGTCTCCGGTGTACTCCTCTTCATCGGCGTAGTATTCTTCGCCGTCTTCGTCTCCGGCGTACTCCTCTTCATCGGCGTAATATTCTTCGCCGTCTTCGTCTCCGGTGTACTCCTCTTCATCGGCGTAGTATTCTT
>ERZ1034952.650-NODE-650-length-31496-cov-220.573487_pt1 | contig 31496 bp, 59 predicted proteins | sample MGYA00520625_ERZ1034952 | MGnify/ENA primary metagenome ERZ1034952 (study PRJEB33766, sample SAMN09781773) | gut metagenome | biome: gut microbiome | host: Homo sapiens | place: Madagascar | study: EMG produced TPA metagenomics assembly of the PRJNA485056 data... | reverse complement strand
GATAAATGATAGGGTTAGGATAAATAGCAGTCTCTAGAGCTAACTGCTGATACTCATCTAATGTTAAATTCTTATTTTCCATTTTAATATTTAAAGTTTAAAATTCATGTTTCTTGCAAACCTTATCACAAGATGTTTCGCAATCTTTTTTGTAGCACCATCCATTGCCTAAGATGTCTTCGCATCCCATCCAAAGACAGTTACCACAACATTTTTCTTCTTTTTCCATATTACTGATGTTTTATCACTTCCAAATACTTCAATTTTGCGAATCGGTATGATTCATACACCTCATCTACATTCACATCTGTATTAAAGGCAAGAATACATCCTTTATCATCATAGAACCCAAGGATAATATACTTTTCTTCTACATGCCCTGCAACGTATGCACCAATATCATTACCTTTATAAAAAACAGGCTCTCCACGATACGCATTAAAAAATTCTTTATTTGTCATTATTACGTTTTTCTACCAAGAAACCAATTCCTGTATGAATATTGCCTAGCTTATAAAAAGACTGCCCCAAAGTCATAATGTAATTGGAGAAGGCATTCTCTTCTATATCAAGCTCAAAATCTTCATCCGTATCTGGTTCGCCATGTCTTACATACCCCTTGTTTGGAGTATAGAGTAATTTATGGTATGAACCTTTCTCGCAGATATAAAGCCCGCAGTCATAACAGTCTGTGCTCCAAAACTCAGGCTTTTTGACGAAACAGAGCATCACATCGCCATCATAGATAGGAATGCGAGACTGATTTTTATCTATTTTTTCGCCTACATAGTTTTTACTATCAATGCTATCTGATTGACGAATAACAGACACAACAGAATAACCACTACTAATAAGTTCAGCAATAGCAACATACGTCCATTGTTCTTTGAGGTCAAACTCCTGTTGGATTCTTTTACATTCCTTCTCGAAGATTATAAGGATTCTAGTTAAATCATCGCCAAAATTCGCCATATCTAAAATTAAACTATTGTTCGTATAAAGGCTATATGCCTCATTTGCCATAGCCAATACACGTTCAATATAATCTTTTGGCTTATTACTAACTCGCCAATACTCACCAGCCTTCATTTTCTGTAAGTAGGAGTACATATCCATAGCATCACGTTCATCTATCCCATGCTTCATACAAACTATCTTATACTTATCGGGATAAACACAAGATACTAATTCCGTAAACTCATCCATGACTTGCATGGCATTCAAAAAATCCTTTGCTTTCATATACTATCATTATTATAGTTCATCAAAGTCAAGCCACTCAATCTTATCGTAGCACTCATACAGAACTTCAATACGCTGTGTTCCGTCTCCTCTTGTGACAATCCATACATCATCACTCATTGCTCCGTAGTGAAGAGCCGTAGGATTTACGCCACCTCCACTATATCGGAACATCACCCACTTTCTTAAAGGAGGCTTATCTTCTTTTAGGTCGTGCCATAATGATGCCGCATTCACATAAGGAACGTTTTCCGTATCACAATCGGTAACACCAACCTTTTCTGTACTGAACGTTACCCCGTTCAGTTCATTGTAATCTACCTCATCTTCATTGCTACAGATATTGAGATAAATCTTCTTAGGTAAATTCTTTATTTTCATATCCCTTAAACTTAATTTATGAATATTTACCAATTCCAAATGTCAGCGTATCTTTCATCTGGTGGTGTTTTAATCTTTGGAAATATAGGAGTATTGCTGATAACACGATGGTCGCAACTTCCTGTACTTCCACTAGTAAGTGGCTCTCCGTTACAGACTAATCTATATTTACATTCATCACATTGTATGTAATTCATATCACTTGAATTTAATGATAAAAAACTCGGTATCAAGCCACTCATCGGAACACCAACCTTTCTTTGGCTTACCGATGGTGATGCTCTCTATCTCCTTCTCAATTCGTGGGCTATCCTTTCGGTAGCCGTTGATGAAGAGAACGTGGGTGAATGGGACGAACCTAGCGGTTTTCTTTTCAAGCAACTCTTTGAGTTTGGAATTACTTATAAGCATATCAAATTCTGGGTGTATTGTAACCTTGCGATATTTGTCAGAGCCTTCGTATTTTGCTTCGACTAACCGGTTTATCCAATACGCCTTAATTTCACGATACTCCTCGTTTTTTTCGCCAGCAACAATCATGCGATACCATTGCTTGTTAATGGTGAGGGTCAATATTTTCTTTTTCATCCTTACACCTCCTCCCAGTCTGTTGCGAGAATAGTCTCAGGAAGTAACCATAAAACTGGTGCAGCTCTTCCTACGCTATTATACATTAATGCCTCTGAACCAAGATAGTTCTTATCAATGTATGCGTATGTGCCGTCCGCAAAAATCTTACGTCTCACTTTCTTCCCCTCCTTCATTCTTCTCAGAGCCTCCGAGAAGTCAAATGTTTCCTTGCTCATAATGATTTTGCTTTAAAGTTGTAAATTGGCTTAATGACATCAATGACATCAACCGTAGGTTTGATTAACTCAACAATCTCTTCGGTTGGCTTGTATGCCATAGGTGCTTCATCAATGGTTTCTTCACAAACTGATGTGGAATAAATACCATTCATTTCATTCTTGTAAGAATCCATAGATAACTCTTTCTTTGCCTGTGTACGAGACATTAATCTACCTGCGCCATGAGGGGCAGAGCATAGCCAATCTTTGTTACCTTTTCCCTTGCAGATAAGAGAACCATCACGCATATTCATTGGGATAATGACTACCTCATCCTTTTTTGCACTGATAGCTCCCTTTCGCAATATACCCTTGTCTGTATCTATATAGTTGTGAATGGTTGTAAAAGAATGCTTGTCTGAATTTGGGTCAATATCCACACCTAGAGCATTGACGAGTCTGTTAGCTATAATTCTTCTATTATGCTCGGCATACTTCTGAACTATACGCATATCATTTAAGTAATCATCAAGCAAATCGCCCTCCAAGTAAGAAAGTTCCTTGCTAATATTTCTAGTACCTAACAACTTTATAGCACTCTGTATTTCCTTTTCTCTTCCTTCGCTTTTCAACTTGGCAATAACCTCAGACTTATCAGCTATTTTCTTACGACAATACTCGTAGGCAAGTTTTTGGTAATAGTTGCATACCCTAACTCCAAGGTTTCTACTTCCTGTATGTATCACAAGAAACTTCTCACCCTCTTCGTTTGCATCTAACTCTATAAAGTGATTACCCCCACCAAGAGAACCAACAGAACGATATACTATTTCCATGCTGTCAAGACAATCCCAAGCACGGAATTTGCCAAACATACAACCATCAACCAATCCGTTTATGTAGGCTGATACTTCTCCCTCGTTGACATTAAAACCAGACGGAATCAACTTATTGACTGCTTCATCAAATTTCTGTAAGTCAATATCAACTTTACCAAGTCTAACGACTTTCATTCCGCAACCTATATCTACTCCTACGGTGTTAGGAACTACTCTTTTGTCCAGCTCTATCACCGTGCCAATAGTACAGCCTTTACCTGCGTGACAATCTGGCATTATTCTTATTTCACAACCAGAGTAAGCATCGCTATTGGATAGAACTTCTATCTGTTTGATAGCTTCATCTTCTATTGTCTTTGCGAAAATCTTTGTAAACTCATTCATATCTTGTTCGTCTAAAATTATTCGTTTCTCCATACACTATTTTATCTTACAATTACCATAACTTTCCAATCAAATGATGGTCGTGCTTATCGAAAGCAATTCCATACTTGAACATTTCTTCAAAAAGCATAAGACGCTCCTCGTTGGTAGCCAACCGAGTAGATTTCTTTTTATCCTCGGTCATTGTGAAATGAGAGCCTACCATTAAATTCTTATCTTCCTTATGAAGATAAAGATAGCAGAAGAGATTGTAACACTCTGGTCTCCAACGCTTACATAACACAATCCAATCATTATTTATCACAACTATATTGCCTTCAGCGACAATATCTTCAAACATATTATTTTCCATAAGCTACTTCTTTTTACGACAAGGGCAACTTTCTGCGTGAACAACGCAAACACCATGTTTCGTGTCCACAACCAGATAATCGTGTCCTTCCTCAGTGAATACTGACATACCAATCTTCTTTGCAGGTTCATTGCTATTAGCCAAAGAGCGAATGCCCTCAAAAATCAATGCTCCTACAAACAAACACAAGACAAACCAAACGGCAGACTTGATTAAGTTTAAAATCTTATTCTTCATACATTCTATTATTCCATATATTCATACACTCAACGAACTCTTCGACTTCTTCTATACTATTCAATATAACAGTAATACTTCCGTCTTCGTTATAGTGCTGATTACTTACATCTACCATAGCTTTATCTTACTTCTCCTTATCGAATTTGTTGCAAACTCTTTCTATCTTACCAATTTCCAGAACATCTGAAAGCCAATAAAGAGGTTCATTCTTACTGGCTACCATAAAAGCATAGTCCTCTTCTGACCAAATTACTTCGCCTGTAGGCTTATGACCTACGAAATGAATTAGGTCGTGCTCAAAGATTTCTTTACCTTCACAATCTTTCAACCCTGTGAACATACAGACTGTAGAAGGGTCAACGTCAGTTATACCATCTTTTATATGGTCTCCTCCTATACATACCCTATTCCCAAGACGTACTAAATCGCCCTCAAACCATTTTCCTGAGTTGAGCTGCTTAGCCTTGAATTTAATGTTTTTTATTTTTATAAGCTATTCATATAAAATTGTTATTATTTTACTTTTATCTACCTTCAATATAGCTTCTTTTGCTTTATTAATCGAAGAAAACAAATAGTCTGGGCAAAGGTTATATGCGCCATAGTCCCAATAATGGATAAGTCCAAATAACAATGAATGTCTTTTATCTACACGATAAGCAAGGATTGGATTATCCTCAGAATCGTAATGTATGCCTTTAACAGCCTTACTTTTGCGATACATGTCTACTATTCTATAGGTTGCCATAACTATTTTTTCTTTAAATGTATACACTCTATTAATGACCTCACCCCATCGCACACAGGACAATAGTGTTTACCATCAATCATCTTCCAGTTTGAGAAGTCTTCAATATCAGTACTTTTGTCGTGGAATAGTGCAGAGCAAGTATCTGTACCGCCAAATACTTCTCCGCATCTATCACAAACAATCTGATACATTGTAATCGGTCTATACATAAGCTATTCTTCTTTAAGTTCAACTGGCTCATCGCTCCAAGACAATTCTCTTCCGATGAGCTTCTTAATGCTGCCATTTGGGATTGTAACAAAGTCATTTAATCTATCTGCATAACTACATCGTGTTGGAACCCACACACAATTAGCAAACCTTCAAGGTTTTTGCTCATAGACACGTTCGCAACCAAACATATCAACCGCTACCCATGCCATAACTATATCTTTTTAAGTTTTATTTTTATTGCCTTCAGATTTCTTTCACCTCCGTCCCAGAAGCATGAACGTCTAAGATAGAAAGATTGACCTTTAAGCCAAGGAAACTTTTTATAGAAAGCCTTCCATTTAGCCTTTCCTGCCTTCAAAGAAGGCACTTCAATACAACTTCTAGCATGGCAGCTACCAAAGACTAATGTATTATCACAAACGTTTTTATTCATATTTATTCCTCCAACTTATCAATAGGTTTCCAATGAGTGATAGTGCTACAATGCAAATTGAAGTTTAGAATGAATCCGTTATCATCCATAACCTCTCTACTAATTTTATCTCTTGGAATCTTACGTCTGTAAGACACATTCATATACCCATCTTTTGATATAGCAAGAACATTCTCGCCATACTCGGGCAACCCATCCTCAACAGATACCCAATCTGACTTGGATAGCTCCTTGATAGCTTCTCTACAGATGTTGCCTAACTTAACAAACTCCTCAAATGACTTTGGTTGCCAATTAGGGCTATAAGCTTGGTCGCAATACTTCTGTATCTGCTCAATCAGCTCTTTAACTTTCTTCTTATCCATAGTTACAAATTAAAATATTCACGTATCTGCTCACCTGTCATGCGATATACCTCAGATATTCGGCAGTCTCTAATTGGGCTATCCCATGCACTGATATATTCATCATTACAACTACCATCAGCAACACGCTCTACGGCTTCTTCTGGCCCTGTTGCAAAGTCAACGCTTAGAAGTTCCTTTTCCTCGTCACTAAGCCCTTTTCCTTCCAAAGCAATATTTAGAGCGGTTTGCAACTCGTAATGAGCTTTATCTGAATAGCCTATAGCCTTACCAATATGACTATTGATTGATTTCTCTTTCTTATCCATACTTCCATTTTCTCTTCTTCCCCCCTCCCTGTTGCCAAGTAGAGGGTGGTTAGTTACTTAGACGGCTCAGTATATGATACGGGCTCCCATACATCGTAAGCTGTCAGCAAAACTGGAGCGATAACAGATGGGGCAAAGATGATAGATGCTACAACATCTGGAGCATTCAACTCGTAGTTAACACCTTCTACTTTGTTTTCCTTACTAGCCCAACCATAAGGCTTTGCTGTAATCGTAGAGCCATCTTTCTTTTTAAAAGTCTTCTCGCTAGAGCAAGAAGCGAACAAAGTTGCAACGACTAAGGCTGCCAAAATAATCTTTTTCATATTACTTATATTTATATCCCATAAGGGACGGTTAGTTATTCTGTTACTTTTCCAAAACATGCAAGTCTTTTTCTTACTCCAGCAGGAATACGAACGCTGTCTATATCAAAATTATGTTTGTATAGTAAAACTTCTAGTTCATGTGATACTTCGTAAAATTCCACATCAAATACATAATCATATATTTCATCGTCTGAATCAATTACATATCCAGCAATATGGTAATTTTCATATGCCATTTTACCAAATTTTCTACTATAGTATTCGTTTAATCTTTTAACTATATTGGTGGTAAGACCATATAATTGAGCTTCGACATCTCTCCACGACATGCCTCCATTTTCACAAACACCAAATAGAAAATTATAAATTCTCTTTTTTCTTATATCGCCTTTATTTGCTTTATAAGACTCTAAACTTTTTATCAAGTTATCTATTCCCTCAGGATTATCAGCATCTTTGATAAGTTTAGCCTTTTCGATTATTATATCTATTTCCATATTTTATACGCTTTATTAAATGATACATTAGGAACTGAATCATCAGAAGGCTTTTCTTTGCCAAGTTCTAATGATTTTAAGATTTTTAATGCTTCTTCACTAGGTTGGGAAGTATTATTTTTGATGGTTGAAGAACTAGTAGAGTTAACTGGAACACTAGTTTTACTATGCGTACAAGAGCCTTCTCCCATAATAGAATTTCCGTATTCTAAGAACTCGCTCTTAGAAGGATATCTTCCATACCTGCGTTTGTAATCTTCCCGAAGAGTATGTATCTGCCAACCTGCTTTGTAGGGTCCAGCCGCAGATGAACCTATTACTTCATTAATATAATCTTCAAATTTTCCCATTTCATACTTTTTTAGGTGCGACAAAATATCTGTTGCTCAATGCTAATTCTTCAAGCAAATACTTTACATCATCAGCTACCAATTTAGCAACTTCTTTTGATGAAAGTGAAGGATTTGCAGCTAATCTTCCTTGAAGTGCCATTACTGTATAATCGTGTGTATATATGTTTATCACACGATTAAACTCCTTATATCCATTTTCTGTAATAGCTTTCAAATCACTAAGCCAAATAGCTAACTGTCTGTGTTCTAAAGAACAATCATCATTACAATTTTCTTGCTCTTCAGCTACTTTCTTACAATGTTCTATTGCTTCATTTAGTGTCATCATATTTCTATCTATTTATATCCTTTGCGGATGGTTATTACTCTACTACTTTCTCAAGGGAAAAATAATCAATTCCCCAAGCTTCACATACGTCTTTGTAAGGTTCTCCGTTTTTCTTTATTTTTCGGATAAAAAAATGAACCTTGACTTCATTCTTGGCAAGAGACATGGCTCTTTCTAGTCGTTCTATGATAAAGATATTGCCATCTTTATCTTTCACCTTGTCACCTTTCTGAAAAGGTAACAAACTAAGAAAGTCGTTCATTATACCATTCTGCTTTTTGCGAAGCTCTGATATTTGTGAATCCATCATCTTTAAACGACCTTCTACATTTTGTAATTTGTTGTATAATTCTATTTCTGTCATATTTTTAAATTTGTGCCTGAAGGCGGTTAAACTTCTTCTCTTTTAAGACAAGCTTCGGGAGTATATTCCGACCAGATACAAGTTCCACCTCTTGCCTTGCACCATCCATTATTTGTTTGGTGCTTACATTTCTTTTTCATACGATTTGTTTCTTGTGCCCGAAGACTGTTAATACTTTGTGATTTCAAATTGGTCGTAAAGCGGTGATTTCTTAACATGAGGTATAGAACCCAATCCGTTGTTACCTGTTACTATCACTATCATCATATCACCTTCATTATCACAAAGGTCTTGAAGTTGTTGAATAAATTCGCTTATAAGCATACTAATATATTTTATTGCCCGAAGGCGGTTAGTTACTTTAAATAATTATTTTATCTGGTAATTCAAATTGAATTTGAAATGTTCTACGTATAGGATAGTCTTGATTTACATACGTCTTACCAAGATAAGCAGTAGTTACAATACTTGCATACCCTAAATTACCACCGCTCTCATAACAAGTTACATCACAATTATCATATACTGTGTCTATATCTGCTATGATTTTTCTGAGTTCTCCTAATTTCATATCTCTATACTTTTATTCTTCTTATAATTATTATACATATCACACGGAAGAGTACAATAACAATATCTCGAATCTGATTCTTGACACTCTTTATATTTATTAAAAGGACACTTTTCCATTACCTACACCTCCATTTCGTGATTAATATTCAAGCTAAAGAAAAGGTGCTGTAACTGATGAACAAAGCTAATGTGAGCGATGTGACTCATGTCTAGACCAACACACACCTCGAACGTACCATCTCTATCTCTATCTACACATCTAGATAGATATAAAAGAGTTCTTTCTAGTGGAATGTAATGCCGCCAATCATGATACATTTCTTTCTTCCATCCATTCTTCTCTAGAATCTCTGGAGTAACAGGAACACCTGATAATTCTAATTGGTGTACTGGATGCTCTACATAAGATAATTCGTAATTATTTACTCCAAGCGTATCCATAATTGTATGTATTTTATTGTCATACATAACAATATCACCTTTGATATATTCTTGCTCCATATACTTTACTTCTTATTATCCATCGCAAGAGCTATATCATGCACTTTGCGACACATTTGACAAACATCTTCAAGACTTCTTGTATTCCAATCACAATACATTCTTCCGTGGTCTTCGGTTATTACTATAACCTGTCTATCACGGAGGATTCGCCATATCATTCTTAATTTCTGTTTCATACGCTTTACTTTTTACACTAAGTTCTTTCTAGCCCAAGCTTCTGCCTTTGGCTTAGTCTTGAAATGTTTGTTTTTTACTTCATGCCAAACTCCATAAGGAGCGGTCTTATATTCGATGAGAAACAAACCTTTCTCAATTTTGACTATTCTATATTCAAAATACATACGCTTATATTTTTAAATTGCTATCTAATTGCAAGCCAAAAAGAATATGTTGGAGTTCATCTACACATTTTATCATAACAGTATCGTCTTTTCCGTCATTGAAAGATACTCCGATAATTCCCAAGAAATTATTATATCGCAAAGTGAAAGGGTATTCTTGGTGTTTATACCACCTATGCCCAAAACATTCTCCTTCAGAGCGATAACATGTCCATCCATTCTTTTTAAGAAACTCTTCCCAAATATGAACGTGCATAATATCATTTTGACAAATTTTGCCCAAGCTTTGCCCATCAATAACTTTCAAGTCGTAAGAATAATCTATATTGAACGGATAGATGCTACAGACAATACAAATAAATCCGTGACTATAAACTATATCACCCACCATATAACGAGGTGGTTTCCTAAATTCTTTCTGTGCCATACGCTTTACTTTTCTAAAGATGAATATATCCATTTACTTCACACAGAACCTTTTCTAGCAGGTTCTTTAGAATATTCAATTCATCATTTGAATATGTAGCTATAGGATAACCATCAAGGGTAGTTTCGCCAAAGTAGCTACGACTTATCTTTAATGAGTGTTTATTCTTTTTCATTTTCTTTGCCTTTTACAATATTGTACACTTGTTTTAACTCATCTGTTGATAAGCGTTTGAAATCAAAAGAACTGATAGCGTAGACGAGAGTATTACGAAGATTCTCTTCTTTAATATCTGATATTTCCTTTTCTGTAGGAACAGATATACTTTTCCTATTCCAGCTATCGCCACCATATTGCCAGCCAGAATCTCTCCTAAATCTATCGTTATTAGCAATAATTTGAGTCTTTGTCACTTTATCAACCTTGGCGATACGTCTATAATACCTACTTGTAACTAGAACATTATCACCAGCAACCAAATCTTTAAGCTCTTTCATTGCTTCCTCCTTTCTTTTTAGGAACGTACTCATCTAACTCATCGTCAAACTCATAGCAGTCTGGGCAGTAGTGCTTATCACCTATCTCTGCCCATTCGCTTTCCATTGCTTGCTCTTTGGCAGTGCCTTCGTCCAACCAAGCCACAATGCCATTAAACTCATCAATGAAGGACTTTCCACATCTGTCACAAACTACAGAGTACATAGTAACTGGCTTAATCATGGTTGCCTCCTTTCTTGATTAAATCAAGTAAGTCTTCCACGAATAACAAATCAGTAAAAGTATATTCTCTAACTCTAACTTCCTGCTTTCCTTGATATGTGTAGCAAGCAGTTTCATATAACATAGCGTTCATATTACTATTAACTTTTGAGAATGCGAGAATCTTACCATTATCATTTCGAGGAACTTCGCTAGCATGGTGAAGCAATTCCTTTAAAGCTCGATTATATCCACGTCTAAAACCATACTCGAAGAAGCATCTATCATTATCCGATAATCTATCGTAGTATTCTTTATCGTCAAGTCGTGCAACTTCTTCTATTTTCTTATCTATCATTATTTTAAGTTTTATAATGACCTCCACGACCAGTATTGTGCTGGGGCTAAGAAGGTATATGGGCATAAAGCCTTAACTTACTTTCGCTCATTCTGTGTCGTGGAAGTTATATTTTATTTAGATTTTTTTGTACCTAAAAGATGCTCGTTTCCTTTATAAGGAATACACTCTGCGTATATTTCGCCTCCTACTGCATGATAGAAGTCACGTTGTTCACCAATTGATGATACACGATGTTCTGTATAAGCATATTGGCACAATTCCCATCCTCTATTGTTGTATTGCCCTATGTATTTCATCAAACACAAGTCCATAGGCTTAAACTCATACTTGTCAACAATCATTTTCTTTTTAACATCCCAAGCCTTACCTTTCTTTTCGAGAGCTGAGAAGAGCTGTTCTTTCTCTTCTTCTGTGGCATATCTTATAAATTCTATACCTTCGTTTTGAAAGTGACTATCACTATAATTTATAATAACTTTATTTGAATCTAAACGAACTCTATGATTATAAAATTTGCCATTAATATTTGATAAAATAAATATTATATTTCTATTGTTATATTTTACAAAAAGTATGTCTCCAATTTTAAACTCTGGTTGAGTCTTTTCAATTTTCAAAGTTTCAAGGTTTAACTTACCGCCACATCTATTCTCAAGCTCTCTGATATAACCATAGGCGGTATTGTTATCTAACTTGCTATACTTAGCCGTTTTTGCATTTGGCATACCAGCAAAATAACATCCGTTGAATTTAGTATAGTCATCAGATGCCCATTCTTTGAAGATGCACACAAATCCACAATCACTGATAAGCACATCGCCTCTCTTCCAAGAAAACTTTTCCCAATCACGCATTGATTTGCTAGGGTAGATGCACAAAACTCCTTCCTTGTACAATTTACCGTCTTCATCGAACCATGGATATTTATTATGATGCTTAACTTGAAAAGCATCACATACATCAGTAACGACATATAACGTAACACTTCCAAACATATCAGTCCAGAGTTTCGTACCTTCTGGCTTATTCTTTAATATTTTCGCTATGTTTATTTTTGTTTCCATATTACTTTACTCTTTTGAATTGAACAGCCTTTCCGTCTTTTCTAGTGCTTGCGCTACAGTCAAAATCTCCGCAAACATTCTCATAGATATTGTTACATATCTCATCGAAAAAACAACCATTACATTGTTCTTTCTCTGTCTTAACCACCTTCAAGACGATTTCTGACCCAATAGGTAAATCTTCCATAATTACACCTCCTCGTTGTATTTATAAACAAGCCCGACAACCAGCTTTACAAGCTCATTGTTCGTCATAACTCTAGTGTCTGTATTACCAAGTCTCAGCTCATCAATGATACGTTCTGCAACCTTCTTGATGTGTCCCATCTTTGACAGAGGGAAACGCTTAATGTCGGCAGCCTTGTCAAGGTGGAAACTCTCACGAAGGTAATCTGCACGAATAATGTTAACTGTTGAAGACTGTCGAGTAACTACCCATACACCCTCTTCTATAGAGTCGTACAAGAGCATATTCGTAGGTTCATACTTTCCGTTTATCTTTCGATAGAACGTCTTCGATATATCGAGGTCAGGAATCTTGTATTCCTGATAGCGACCTTTACTGTTCTTTGTGTACAGCGTTGGAATTTTTTTCATTTTTATTACGTTTTAAGTTAGCTATTCTAGTCTCTCTAATATACTCCTCAGATTTCTTCAATCCGAGTTTCTTAGCTTGTTTAGCGACCGCGTAAACGCTTCTGCCAACTATTCTAGCAATATCTTTGTTAGAGGAGTCTGGATAACCTGTTTTTAATGCTCTTAATTGAGCTTCATTCCAAGGAGAGCCAGTATTATCTTGTGCGTCTTCTCCATCTACGATAATTCCGTTTATATCAAGATTAAGACCACTGAATATGCAAGCATTCGCAAGTGCTTTTTCGGCACGTTTATAATCAAGCACCTTTTTACCGATGATTTCGAACCCGAGAGAGAGTTTGTCAGGGCACTCTGAAAACACTTTCTTATCTACAGATTCAGGATATATAGCTTCCACTGCATTACGCATACGAGAATGAACTCCCTTAATTGGGATAATAAAGTATTCTGCAATATTTGTTGCCCAAGAACCGTTATATTCATCCATTGTCTTTTTAAATGCGGAAACAGAAGATTCAAGCATTCCGCTCAATATTCCAGACATAACAACCATTGTGTACATCTTATGTCTTTCAATATGATGCTTTGAAAATTGGTTATCTAACGCATAATAACATTTCCTTACATCATCTTGTAGATTGAACTTGATGATAAAAGTAAGCTTATCCCATATCTCAGACATGCCGTCAGCTTTCATTCGTTCTTTGAATAAGTCAATCAATTCATCGGAAAATTCCTTCGCCTCTGTCATTCTTCTCTTTACATCAAACTTAAATAGCTTTTCATCTTCCGATACAAGTTTGAATGTTTCATCTATGTTTGATTTAACGATTTTAGCAAAGCCGCCAACCATCGAGTAGAAAAGCATGTAGAGTTTGCTTATCTGTTCTTTCGATGGAACTGCAAGAGGAACACCTGCGAGTACACACGAATCATTTGGATTCCAATTTGTCTGCATACTATTTAAGAAATACTTTAAACACACCACCTATTGCATTATCAACACTAATGCCTTCTGTTAGAAAATCACTTTTGAGAATATCATCAATAGAGTAACTCCAATCGCAACTACCTGTAAGACCACCCCAAGGTCGAAATGTCTTAAAACCAGATGATACATTATTGGCTGTATCGTAGTTATACACGCAATAGTTGTAACGTTTAGCAATTCTTTTGTCGTGATTAGATAATCCGTCCAATGGAATTATATTAACGTAATATTTTAGAGACAACGTAATTCTATCAGCGGTTGCATCAATGTAAAAGTCGCTACCACACTCGCCAAATTTACCATTGGTAACATGTACGTTTCCATACATATCTTCTATCGCATTCATCTTTTTTACCGCTAATCTTTTCATTAGGCTTTCTGTAATACCTTTTTGTTTTCTAGCCTCAACAAACGATTTCAGAAGTTCTTGTTGCAGCAGACTACATTCTGTAGTTGCTTGTGCAGACAAATTATTGATTACCATTCCGTCCATATTACTTTGATTTTAAGTTTCCGTATGCAGCATAGAAACTATCAAGCTGCTGTGTTGCGTGTACTAGCTTCTTGTTGTAGCTATCTCGTTCTGCCCTAGCCTTAGAGATAAAGATGAAGCTAACGATGAATGATATTATTACCGTTATCACGATGAACAACCAGGGCAGCTTGTGAACTGCCTTATTGATTGCTCTTCCAAGGTTTCTGACGATAACCCAGGAGTAGATCCAGATGAACACTACCGCCTGCTTTGTGGTTGCGTTCTCAATACGTTCTTTCTGTGTCATAATTCTAAAAATTTACTTGGTTCGGTTGCACCAGTTATCGGTAGATTGCCAATAACCGGCCATCCATATTTCTTTCTTTGTCGCATCAGGGTGCTCACTGAGCCATTCCTCTGCCATCTTACTTACGTCCGCCATTTTGGTCTCGTTTTGATTCTCTTTCAAGCTTCTTGTTCAAAACTTCAAGAGGAGATTTCTTAATATCCTTGCCTTTCATTTTGCAGTATTCTTCGTAAGAAACCGCATTCTTCACTGACTCCTCGTACTCTTTCTTCTGCTTTTCCATCAGTTTCTGATTACTAATCTCGGCTCGTTTCTCGTATAGCTTACTCATATACTTTTCGAGCGAAATAAACAGCTTCTGAGGATTTACAGTCTTTCCGACATACAGCTCTTCATAATCACCAATCGAGAACTCGTAGAAGAATCTGGTAAGCTCGCTAGGAGTGAGATGGTAATACTCCTGCCTGATGCGTTGAGCGATTGCCTTAAACTGGTAAGGAGTAGTTGCGTCGATAGCTCCAATAACCATGAACAGGTCGATAAGCATCATCTTAATCCAGAACTCGCTTGCGCCATCTTTGAAGTACTTATCAATCTCAACAAAGGACATGCCGCCTCTAGCGACAGAATCATATACAGAAGTAATGGTGTCTGTTCGATTTTGCAGAGTAGGATACTTATCAAGGAATAGCGCATATTGTTCACCATATCTTGCTACCGCCTGACTACATTCAGTCGGCAAGGATTGAACTAATTTTGTTGAAAGTTCGTTGCTGTTGTTCATAACTATTTGCGTAATTAATTTTAGGACTGAACAACCCAGTGTAGTTGTTGCCCATGGAATACTCAACGATTTCCTTTGCGTATTCGGGATTTCCGTTTGACAACTGTAGAAGTTTCTTTTTAAGAGCTTCTAACCCACGTGGCTTGTAAGTCTGACGTTTTTCTTTCTTATATGCAAGCCACATTTCAAGAGCTTCTTTGCAAGGATAATATTCTTCTTGTTTTTGCTCTGTAGTAATCTCGAAATCCGATAAATCGTTTCCTAACGAAAATGCAGCACCCATAAGAAATATTCTCTGTTTCTCTGCGTCATTAGGAAACAATTCGCTAGATTTCTGACGTATGTTAGTTGGTAACATCATAAGCTTATTGTATGTAATTTTGTTGTCTTTCTATATCATGCTGAATATGAAGTAGTGCGATATATTCATCAGAATCAGGGAAATCAAATCCAGCTTCTTCTTTTGCCCACGATTTGAAATCAGAAATTGATTTACTCATTTCGTCTTTCGTAAGGTCAGCAGAAGAACGAAGATACTTATAGCATTCTCCTGTGAATTTATCAATCCCTTCTCTGAGGAATATATCTTTGTTCACTACTAGCTTATAGAAATGTGTCTTAACTTCATCTAGAGTGTAGCCGTATTGAAGCGCAAAGGCAGATAGGAGCAAATGAAGGTAGGCATTCTGATTTAAGGAACGCCCACGTTTCTCTTTCAGCTCTACCATAGCACATTTGTTCTCCAATTCGGTTACTTTTGCTCTAAACTTTTCCAGTTCAAACACATTTTTCAGATTGAACCACATAAGCGTTGAATGCTAGTTTGATTAACTCTACGCTAGAATGGTAAATCATCAGGGTCAGATGATGGAGCAGTAGATTGTGGCTGCTGCGGTTGTGCAGGTGGAGTGTAAGGTGCAGATGGTTGTGCTACCCCTGCTGGTGCTTGTGCAGTAGCTTGTTGTGACACCTTAGTAACATTCCAAGCACGAATCTGATTAAAATATCTACCCTGATATTCATGTGCATCAATATCAAAGCTAACGTTAATAACCTCACCAGAATGAATACCAAAACTAGCAATTCTATCCGCTCCAAAAACATCAAAAGCCATCTTTTTTGGATATTGCTCTTGTGTTTCGATTACATAGGTCTGAGATTTCCACTCACCTCTTGCAGATACGCCGCTTCTTTCAGGTAAAACGGCAATAACTTTTCCTTGAATTTCCATTATTTTTTATTTAAAGAATTTTGTAAAACCAAATCTGCCAACTCGTCAAAGTAGGCAACATCCTTGATAGCGGAATCTTGCTCACCAGTAACCTTTGATGCTATAGAACCTTTCTTCATAATCAAGCTATAAAGATAACTGTCAATAGTATCAATTCCCATCAGAATCCACGATGTAACAGCATTCTTCTGTCCGTTACGATAAGCACGGCATTCACACTGAGATAAGTCTGCCATCGTCCAAGGTAGCTCCGTGAATACGACATTTGATGAAGCCGTAAGAGTTAGTCCTACGCCAGCAGCCTTAATTGAACAGATGATTATTCTTTTTTTCTTAGCTTGGAAAGAGTCAATAGCCCATTGTTTTTGCTGCTGATTATCAGAGCCAGTAACGGAACATACCTCATTAGGAAACTCCTTTTTGATTGCATCAACAACGTCACGATGTTCTGCGAACACAATTATCTGTTCTTCCGTATCATGTAGAAACTCGATTGTTGCCTTCATCTTTCCCTTTCCAGATATAGAACGAAGATTCATAAATTTAACTAATGCCTTCATTCGTAGCTTTTTTCTAGCTTCATCCTCAGAGCAATTCTTATATTCAAGAAGGAATGTAAGCAAGTCTTTCTGACAAGTATCATATTCTTCTTGTGTTTCAGAATCAAGAGTAACACTAATTGTTGTTCTTGTTAGTTCAGGCAAATCTTTGAGCACATCTTTCTTTTCCCTACGAAAGTAACATGTTTCGTGAATCTTTTGATTAAGCTCTTCGAGATTCTCGTTTTCTCCATATCTATTACAGAACTCGCCATATCCGCCAAATTCATCAATTCTACCAAGAATAGCCAACTGACAAGCCATATCAGTAGCATGATTAACCACAGGCGTACCAGTCAGCTCGTAGATATATTCCTTGCCTTGGCAAATACCCATTATTATTTTTGACTGCCTTGTCGTTGGGTCTTTAACTCTTGCAGACTCGTCAATAATGACCGATTTCAGAATATCGACCTCATTCCTAAAAATGAAATTTTTAAGCTTTAACGGCTTTTCTCCGAGTGATACAACGAAATATTTAGCAAGAGACTCGTAATTGCATATAACCACATCATACAAATCCATCTTAGTAAGATGATAGCCGTATGTTGCGTTTACAGAATCCGTAAGGATAAGCGGACGAAGATTTGTGAATTTCTTGATTTCACGTTCCCAATTGACTTTGAGGGCAGCAGGGCAAATAACCAAACAAGGAGTCGCTTTTGCACGTTCAATTGCAACGATGGATTGAACCGTCTTGCCAGTTCCCATATCGTCACCATTTATGCAACGCTTCATAGCGAGTTCCATGCGTACACCCTCTTCTTGATAATCGTATAATTTTGGTTTATCTGACATAATGATAATTATAATAAACACCACATTCTGAAAGCCCATTCAAGAGCCTTCTCTCTACCACGCAAATACAACTCGTCACCACGTTCAATCTTTTTGTAGAATACTTTCTTCTTAGTCTTTGAAACTGCAAAGATAAAGTCTTGATTTCCGTATCTAGGGTCAATGCTGTGCGTCAAGTCCATATACCATGCACGGCTTCTATCCCAGTCCACGAAATCAATCTGAGCTTCAAATTGTTCTTGTGACGTAGCTGCGGTAGTCTTCAAGTCACCGCCAAACTCGCCAAGCCACCAGTCGAACTTACATCGTACAGGCAGTTCAAACTCGAAACCTTGGTATTCCATCTTCATGTGTGGATTGATGAATGTTTTCTGACCGACCGCATTTTTCAAAACAAAATCAAGAAATCTGTCCTTTGTTGCTTGTTTCTTTAAAACTGCAAGTCTGTCTAATCCCCATTTCCAATCCTTCTCTGTGTATTTCTCATCATCAACCGTCATAGCGTAATGATTACACTTTTCTGGTTCAGTAACGAGAGCATCAACGAGAGTACCAAGATGGAATGCCTTTTTCTTGTCTGATTCCTTAACAAAGTTAAGCTGTGGGTTAAGAGCGAACTTCAATGCGGTGAGGTCTGAGTTGGAAACCTCACCACGTGAATAATAAGGGTCAAACGGTTGCTCTGCCATATTACTTAGCTGTTACTTCATCCTCATATTTAATATAAGGAGAAACGATATACTCTTCCTCATTGTTAGCATGTTTCTCGCAAGCCTTGCGCATAAACTCCAACCTAGAAGCAAGTTTGTCAGGTGACATAGAAGAACCCTCAATCGTCCACCACTGCTGAATAATATCGAGCCAAGCGTTTTTGTCAGTAACGATAAGACGTTTTGTGACCTTTATTTTCTGTTTACTTGTGTTGCCAACAGAAGTCTGAGCGAAGAGCGATTGGGCTTGTGCAGTAGCATGTTGTGCTGCGTTTTCAGCATCACGTTTCTCTTGCTCTGCTGCAAGCTTGCGCTGTTGTTCTTCCTTTGCAGCCTCATCAGCCTTACGGATAGCCTCTTCTTTAGCCTTACGTTCAGCCTCGGCAGCAGCAGCTTCAACTTCATTTGCCTTGCGTTCAGCCTCGGCAGCCCTCAGTTCTGCTTCTTTTACCTTTCGTGCAGCTTCGATAGCTTTCAGTTCAGCCTCCTTGCGTTTGCGCTCTTCTTCATCTTTGATGCGTTGGATTTCTTCTTGCTTTTTGCGCTCTTCCTCGGCAGCCTTACGTGCTTCCTCTTCCTTACGTTTGCGCTCTTCCTCAGCCTTTCGGGCTTCTTCTTCCTTACGTTTGCGCTCTTCCTCAGCCTTCTTGATTTCAAGAAGTTCAGCAATCTTAGAGTCAAACTTCATAAGGAGTTCGTCACGTGTAGTAGTGACAGTCTGCTTATAAGACGCAAGCAACGATGCGGAAATTTCCTTGTATGCGCCATTCATAATATCCTTTGCATCATTCTCTTCAATTTCAGAAGAATATGAAGGCTTGTTATTAACGAACAGATGTCCGAGGTCAAGAACATCAGAACACTCTGTAATACGTTTCTTAACTTCATCCTTGTTATCAAGGGTGAGAAGAGAGAACGTATTATTAAGTGAGTTGATAGCAGCAGAAGAATGCTCAGTAAGAAGATTGTTGAGCGTATCAATAGTATCAGTCTTCAACTTAATCTTAGCCTCCTTAATGCGCTCTTGTCGCAAGCGTTCTTGCTCTGCTTTCTTCTGCTGTTCTAACTTGTAGGCAGCATATTCATTGCGCTTCTCCTGAATCTTATAGACAACTGAATCTGTATTCTTGGCAGAGATAAGGCTCTCCATCATCGTAAATCCTTTACGGACAATATCGAACACTTGGGTAACACCCTTACGTTTCTCTGTCATTGCTTTCTCTGTCAGTTTAGCCTTCTTGATAAATTCAGCAGCTTTCTCGTCAAGAGCATCATTCATACCAGACGCACTAATATCAGACAGAAGAGATTCACCTGCCTGAACACATGCCTCATAAGACTTTCTGTTAGCTTGCACCGCATTTTCTGTATCGGATTTGAGCGTTGCAATCTGTCTTGTAATGTTGTTGGCTTGTTGTTGTACCAACTGCAATTCTGTATTTTCAGCCATATTTTATAAATTAAAATGGAGAATCATCGTCAACCTTTGCCTTAACACCATTTTTCTGTGTTTCAGCTTGCGAAGCACCAAATGCTTCTTGTTGCTGCTGTTGTTGAGGTTGGCTGTCAACATCAGCTTGTAACATACCGCCAAGACCGACAGGTAACTTAGGATAAGTCTTAAAAGCATGCTTACAAGTCTTAGAGATAAGGAATCCTGTATCAATATCCTTGAAGTACATTTTGCCATCATTACCAGTATAACTACCTCCATATAGAGCGTTAGCCTTGTGGTCTTGACCGCCAAATTTAGCAGAATATTCACGCAATCTGTCGATACCTTCACGGTCAAGAACGAAGTAATCGTATGAGTTATTTGGAAGGATAATCTTTACGTAACAAGCAACGATACGTGAATTTGCTGGTCGTGGATAGGTCTTCACATAATCAACAAATTTATGACCGTCACGCTCGCCGAAGCGGAAATCATCGCAATCATATACCACTACAGGGTTGTCACAACGAAGAATCTGTCCAGCCCTTTGACGAAGAAGAATCTCACCATATCCTGTATATGTAATCTTAGCAGTATAAGTTGATTGTCGGGTATTCTTGTCGTAGTTGCTATAACCCATAAGGTAACAGAGTGTTGTAGTTCCCTTTTCTAGCGACAATCCATTAATCGCTAAATTCATAAAGGCATCGTGAATATTCAACGATGTTGCTTTTTCGAGATACCCCTTAAACGAGCCGTTGAGAAGCTCATTATTAAACAGAGCCTTCTGTTCTTCAAAGAACACTTCTCCACCATCTCCGAACTTCTGATTGTACACCTCAATAAACTTATCCCTTGCCAAGTCGCAAATCTGATTATGAGGCGTTTTATTTAACTGTTCTATATCCATTTGTATAGATTTTAAAATTAGTGAACTCTATCAATATAACTAAAGTACGTTTCCACCATTACAGAACCAGTAGTTGTAGGTCTTTCGTAATAATGTGGAATCGTACCTAACTTTCTGCCATCACCATCTTGGTAATTCAGAAAAATAGTTCTAGCCGCCACTTCTCTTGACTTGTTTGCAGTAAGTTCCATCAAGCAAGCATGTAACTTACGTTGATGGATTACTGCATTAGCCATTCTTGGCGGCATAGATGCTATAAGTTTGTCGATTCTACTCATTCTTTTCCTCTTTGTTTTCGGAAGATGGAGCATGATGTTCGAAGACATCGAAGACCTTAGTTTCGTTAAGACCTACAATGTCGTAATCAATCATAGTCTTTCCCATCGCCTCATCAACGTATCGAAGAGCACGTGCCAACGACTTAGCCTGAACCAAGTAAGTTACGTTAGAACGTCTCTCTTTCTCACTCTTCTCATCAACAGTGATAAACTGGAGTTTTGCCTTGTACCACTTATCATCATCATCCAAGTCAGAGAAGAAAATCTCGCCATAGTTGGTTTTCTTTGCGCTTGTAACGGCAGAATCACCACTAATATAGCAACTCATTTCATCAATGATAGATGTTTCTGCCTCGGTGCAAGAAAGTGCATCAACAACATAAAGTTCGTTGACTACTTTTTCCGAGCCATCCTCCATTGTCTTTTGGTACTTGATTCTAGTCTCATACCAAGATGCTGTTCTTGCTCTCATTACTCACCATCCTTTCCATTATCAGCCAAAGAAGCAATCTTATCAAAGAGTTCTTTGGCAACCTCGCCTTTGATTTCGATGCACTTTACGTTGCTATCACCATCGTTGTCACCATCACCGTCACCTTCGCCATTGTGAAGTGTTTCATTCTCGCTCTCCAAGCGTTTGCGAAGAGCCAAATTCTCGTTGTTGTGCAACAACTGGTCGAGAATCAGTACACAGTTTGTCTTCTCAATTTCTTTGTCATTGCAAACAACCTCATCAGTACCATTGATGATTTTCACCAATTCCTCGTACTCTTCCTTTGTCTCACAGTTACGTGCGACACAACCGATAACCTTAAAGCGGTCAATCTCGAAAACCAACTTAATTTTGTCTTTTGCCATAATTAGCTACATATTTAATTAATTAAACAATAATAATCTTTCTCTTTCTACTCTTTTCTTTTTGCATAGTGCTACACTAGCCTTGCAAAGTTCAGTATTATCTCTGTAATAATCTCTTTGCTTTTGCAGTCTTTCTTCACGATTTCTCATATATCTTTCGTGGTCGAGCTGACTGCGCCTTGATTCACTTCTCATTTTGCTAATCTTCTTTACCCAGACCTAGCATCATCGCTATTGCGCCAACGACTGCGAACATAAGAGCGGTTGCAGCAAACGCAAATAAAATTATACTCATAGTCCTAGCTTTTTAATAACGTTGTCTTTTGCGTGTTTATATCCATCTAGGAAGGCTACTGCGATAATGTATGCTAGTGCATCATCGTAGCTTTCCTTTCCTCCTATTGCGACTGATTTGTCAGCATACTTGTAAGCAGTCTCTATCGTCTCATCTTGATAACCGAAGGCTACCAGATTCTTGTATTTCTCACTGTTCTTGTCTATCATAATTCAAACCTCGTTATAACTTTCTTTCCGCATACTGTCTTGCTTGCGAAGTTGATTATCTCAGCAGCAACTACAAGAACAAGCATAGCAACAAGATAGCATATATAATACATACCTTTCATAATTCAAAAGTCTTTTTTAACTTTTCTATCTTTTCAGAATTTAATCTACGATAACAATCGAAGTAGCCAGTTACATATATGGAGAACAGATTTAATGCTCTCATATTAAAGTAACCATCATCACAAAAATCCAATATCTTACAAACTAACGCCCAAGGCTCGTTTGCGTCTAGCCCCATAATTTTCATGCGTTCAAAATCGCCTTTTGTCAATGGGTCTTTCTTTAATTCTTCAAGTGTTAATCTCGCCATTACACACCTCCAGTACTTTGTAAAAAAGAGCCTCGGCAGTTGGCAAAATTTAAGTGATGAATCCTACAAGAATTGTATTGACTATTTCCCGATGGTCGGTCGGAACTGCCTTGGCTCGTTAAACATTGACCTATTCTAAAGAAGTGGAGATTTGAGGAATCGAACCTCATCGGTTGGCAACATCCCATTGGATTTCGGTCAGCAGTCATAATAAGAGTTTTTTATTTTTGTGGGTTCTGCCTCCTAATTTCTTGTATGTTCCGTACTTTGCCATACGCTACGGTCACAATCTCCAGTTACCGATGATAGCTACCAGATTTCAAGAGTGCTACTATTTCTAGCAGTGTACCATTATCGTTCTTGCCCAAGGAACACTATCATCGGTGTGGGCTACATGGTTATGAAAAAAAACTAATTTCAAAGAATAATCGGTGCAGTGCTCAGACTATTACAAAGTGAACCTCACGTAAGTTCCACCGCACCGATTCACGTGAGCATATATAAGGGCAAATGAAAAGCTACATATCTGTAATTAAAACAAGCTAGGCTGTATCATTTCCAACTGAATGCGCTTGCAAGCCTTGTCGTAATATTCTTTGTTCAGTTCAAAGCCGATGAAGTTCCGCTTCTCCCTGATACAGGCAATAGCAGTAGTGCCACTTCCCATACAGTTATCAAGAACGCACCCCCCCACATTGGTATAAGTCCTAACGAGATAACGAATTAAATCCACTGGCTTCTGTGTAGGGTGAATCTTCTCTTTATCTCGTTTGAAAAATATAATATCGTTTGGAAAACGTTCTCCATTGTTGATGGTTGTAATTGGCTTGGAATGTTTGTAGTCGTAATTTGTGGATGATATTCCAGTCCTATTACTTATATAAGGCTTGCAACCAAGTATCATCTGAGGATTATATATCATCGCCAAATTCTTATCTTTTACAAAACAAGCACTAGATTTAGAAAATACCAAAATATTTTCATGAATCTTCATAGGAGCAAAATTACTATTTAAGAATCCAGTAGCATTTTCTTTTTGCCATACAATTTCGTACTTAAAATCATTCAAGTTGCTACAGGCGAGCACGGCAGCAAAAGGCATTTGAGAAAACAAAATTATTGCACCGTTTTCTTTGATTATTCTGTTATAATGAGTCCAAAGGTCATTAAGAGGGATAACGCTATCCCATGCATTCTTGGTCGTTCCATACGGCAAATCACATATAATGCAATCCACGCTTTCGCCAGGAATCCTTTTCATTCCCACTAGGCAATCCTCATTGTATATCTTATTCAATTCTATCATGATGGTAAATCAAAATAAACTTGCTTGTGTATATCGCTTTCTCTTTTCAAGCTGCGGAGATACCTCAAACATATCATTACTTATGTATCTCTTTACATTATCTACACCTTGTGAATAGATTTGTTTCTTGATTTCAAAGCCATAAGCCTTTCTCTGCATTGATGCTGCTGCAACTATACTACTGCAACTACCTGCTGTTGGGTCGATAACAACATCATCTGGGTCTGTAAATAACCCTATCAGCTTTTTCAGAAGTGGAATAGGTTTCTGTGTCGGATGACTACGTGGCATACCTAAATTTCTCGGAAATTCCATGCAGTTCATAACCATTTCTCCGTGATTATTAAACTTAGGCAGCTTGTCACGATAGAGTATCAGACCATATTCACAGTTGCCAACAACCTTCATATTGGCTTTCAAGACCTGTGCAGAATAATTCTTTCTGAACACCAAAGGGATGCAACCCTTGAAGCCGTACCTCTCACCTAATTCCTTGTAATAAAACTGCTGTTCCCATCCGCAAAAGATAATCATGCAGGGTGCTTTGCCCTTATCTTTCGGTTCTGGTCGTAACATCTGCGAACAGAAGTGCATGAACTCGGCAGGACGGAAATCTTTGTCAGTATCGAAAAATTCTTCTCCTGCAAGTTCGCTCTCGCCATTTTTGTTATCTCCGTCTTTATACCAAGATGGATTGCTTGCGTAAGCATTAACACCGAGATTATAAGGTGGGTCAGCCAAAATTAGTTGAGCTTTCGGTATATTATAATGCCCAAAATTCTGAAAATGTGTATTAAATACACCTACTCTATTATGAAGCATTCTGAACTCAGGTTCTATCTTTAATTCAATATCATCAACTGTATGTTTCATATTAAACTGTTTTTAAAAGGATGCTTCGTTTCCGAGGTTTCAAAAGGCACACCACTTACCAAACTTACAAGAGGTTTTATCCCTCTTATGGTGCGTTTCCAATCCATGCTCATGCCCATTGATCAACTCCACATCCAATTCTACGGCAACCTTAGTCAGCGTAGGGGCGGTTTACATAACTAACTATAAATTTTAAATAAATTATGAATGAATTAAATCTCACAATAACTATTTCCGTCAGGTGGGTAGTCGATTATCTTCCATTCATTCTTCTTGATATGGATAGCTTCACGAAAAACCACAAACGGCTCACCATTATGACGTTTCTTATTGTGTGCAACAATCTTACTGATACACCCCTTGGCAGTTATTCTGAACTCCCTGAGAGAATGAGTGTACTTTGATTTTACATCACAAACAATCAATTTTCCGTCTTCCCAAAATATGAAGTCTGGTTTATAGCTATGACCGCTAACCATCAGTCTTTTATCGTACCGAATCTTTGTTTTGAGTTGTTTCGGCACAAGCATATAAAGGGATTTGAATATGTTGAGTTTCACTTGCCTATGAATACAAGAAACTCGTTTATCAGCAAGAAGAATTTGGTGATACAGATATTCTTCTCTACTATCGTACTCAGTACCATCTTTCGAAGTGTACTTGTGTTGAACAACTCTAGTAGCCATAGCTAATATTCTTTAGATACGTTACTAGGATTTTTCACAAGGTTAGCGTAAGCCTCGCAACCATACCTCTGAACCTCTCCAGTGGAAAACTGAACGATGTAATCGCCTGTGCGTGCTATCAAGCTGCCTCTTGTGCAATTATCCTTGATTTGAACCGTTATAGATTTACCGTCCTCACCTACATCAACCCTTGACAAGTATCTTAGTTTTTGGAGCTGTTGCAGGTTGTCACGGTGAACCTTTATACTATATATTACTTTCATCTTTCTTTTTTTGTTAAAACCTTGGCGGCAGACTAACTTAATAATCTGACCGCCAAGGGAAAACAGCCTAATATAAAATTCAATCATGTATCATGACAATACATTGCGCCCTTAGATGGTATCGAGCCATCTTCTCTACATACTGGTCGGAGCATTAAATCTGCGTATGTAGCGCATTACCTAATTGCTTTAAGGGCAAAACTCAACGACTTATCACAAGCGGTTGAGAAAAAAACAAATTATTTAAGTAAACAAAATACTTAAAAAAGTTATAATAAATAAAGCACTACTACTTTCACAAGCAGAAGTATATAGATAAAAAAAATTACATTTTATCCAATAGATGTGTAGTTCTAGACTGAATCGAACAATCTCTAAGAGAACCAAAATCTCTTGTGCTACCGTTACACCATAGAACCAGAAGCATCCTATTCTCACGAACTAGATGCTAAAACTTAGAAAACTAATAACTTCTTTACCTTATAACCTTATAACCAAAAAAATGAGTGTTGCAGGTACAGGACTCGAACCTGTGGCTCTAAGTTTCATATTTTAACTTAGCGAAACTACCAGTTGTTCTAACCTGCAATTTGTGCAGCCTATCTTCACAGACAGACTGCATTGCCATCATTGTCAAATTCAAATTCAAATTTTGTTAATTAAAATATAAACAAACAAGTAATCAAATAAAATATTTATGCAAAAACATTTAGAACTTTGGAGATATTATCGGATTCGAACCAACATTTCTATACGATAAGAACGGTATCTTCAAGTTGTATAGCGTGCTTCCGTTTACACCAAATATCTCTTTGTTGTTATTTAATTATATTATTGAGAAGTAATCTCTACTTTAAGTAGTGTTTAAGTCTCATTCTTTGACTTAACTCTGTTCAGAGTTAGCTAGACTTCTATATTCGTAATAAACGTTGTACTATCTAATAATAATAATTGAAAATTTGTGCATGGAGGCGGAATCGAACCGCCACTATCTCACACGATAAGAAGAGGTATCATCTATTGTGCGAGGTGTGCAAGAATACCACTTACACCATACCATGCTGTTTTATGTATCTAAAACCATGGAACTTTCTGTCGTTTGTGAATGCCACGATATTAATCGTTTCCGTATTCCCGATACAGCTAGCATTGACGTTCCGTTGACACTCCATACATATTATAAATATCTTACACGTAAGATGGCAATAATACGTACTTCGACTAGAATACTACATAGCAAACGATACAGACCTATATTATGCCCTTTGCTTGTGCTGATGTTTCAGCATAGTTCATCGGTATAGTCTATGTAATATCTGTTACTGACTAGTTTTTCGTATGTCGTGCGTCCTTTTCGCCAGGTCACGGCATCCATCGATGCTCTCCGGCTACTTCTTTTCCACGCATACTATTCTGTGCGTCAATATATCAAAGAACTCTTCTCTAGCTTTCAGTTTCACCACTTGTAGTGATAATCTGATTCTAAAAGAATTGCGGTAACGGCAGGACTCGAACCTGCGACCTATCGGTTAACAGCCGACCGCTCTGACCAACTGAGCTACGAAACCATATTGGGCGAGCATATAAAAGAAATAGTTAAAAACTCGCCCATCCACCACACTTGGTGATATTAAACAACAGAACTCTAATATATACGATGGCTTTCAAGCAGATTATCTATATCGCTTGCGAGAAAAAAAGCCGAGTGTCCTATCATGCAGTGTGGTAGCTTTCCGCTCTTTCTCAATTCAACGATGAACGACTTTCCCATACCCATGTATGATGCAGCCTCCTCAGTTGATAGCCATTTCTTAGCAATCTTTTCGACCACTACTTTCTTCTTCGGTGTCATAGGCTAATCCTCCTGTTTTCGCTCAATCAAAGGAAAAACATCGTGTTCCTTTAATTCGTCATACAAGAAAAGCCTACCTTTTTGTGTCCACTTAGTGTGCATCACCGAACCAGCAGAACCATTTCTGTGCGTTATCGCAATCGTATCTGACTGAACGTAGCCATAAGGAAGGAATTTAGCGTACAATATCCATTGACCACCAACTTTGTGCTGGATGCCGAAATTCCTTAGAAGAACATTGAACGCCTTTGCGGAATATCCGTAGTCCTGTGCAATTTGCGTTGTTGCCACCGTTTCCTTACTTGCAAGAATCATATCAACGTAAGTAACCTTTGGTTTCATTTCTGCTATCGCTCCGTTCAACTCAACAATCTCTTTTGAGTTTGCTTCAAGCTGTTTTTGTTGCTCCTCAATTTGTTGCTGTTGCTTTGCAGCTAACATAAGAGCTTCGGCAAACGATTGAGGAACCTGATACTGTTCTCGTTCTTTTATCTCCAGTTCTTCCCAACGATTGATTATTTTCTCTCGAAGAAGTGCATCGTAACCGCTTGCGAGTATTAAGCAACCTTTCTTGGTAAGACTGTAACATCTTTGTTGTCTGTTTGATTTATCAGTGTAAGAGGTCAGTCCAAAATTGGACGCATCTACACCTTGCGCTAACAAACTATCAATATCACGTAAAACGTGTTGATGCTGTTTCCCTGTAACCGTTGCTATTTCGAGCGATGTCATTGTTTCTTTCTTGATAATCTCTTCCATTTCAACCTCCTATACATTATTTATTATTTTACTCAGCCTTCACTCGCTTTCGGTACTTAACATTCTCACCAAGAATAATATCTCTTGTATGAGGGTCTGTAAGACCAATTGTAATTGTGTTGCCTTTTAGGAAAGTGTAATACACATTTCCATCATCCCTTGGGTAGGCTTTCTTTACGTAAGTAACAGCCCCCTTTGCTGCAACACAAGCGAGATAGTTTGGCAATTCAACTACTAACTGACCGCCTACACCAATATTCTTAACATCTTCGGCAGTAACTTTATTCGCTTTCATTATTATTTCTAACTCGTTTCAAATTATTAACTAAAAAAACTTGGTGAAACGAGGTAAAACACGTATCTTTGCGGTGTCAAACGTTTAGGATGGGTTCTTGCACTCATTCCACCTTGCTTTTGTCTTTCAGTATTACTAACTGATTGACGGTTGCAAAGGTACTATAATTACTCGAAATCACCAAATGTTTTCGGGTGAAATCGTGTGATTTAAATATTTATTAACATTATTCGTGTGGTTTAGTTACGTATTTGCAACTATGGAGAGTAATTTAGAGTTAATTGGGCGGATAAAGACCCTTATGAATGATAGTGGTGATAGTGCCAACGCATTCGCAAAGAAAGTTGATATTGACCCTGGCAACTTCCGCAAGAAGCTAAAGGGCGAGTATGGAATAACAAGAAAAGACCTATATAAGATAAGCAAGAAACTCGGTGTTAGTCGTGAGTGGCTTGAAAATGGCACAGGCAACATCTTTGTTAGAACTGCATATAGTATAGGTGGTGACATCAACATCGGTAACAATGTTGAGAAAGCTGTACAAGATGCCATGAGCGCATCAGAAGATTCAGCTTTCAGCAAGGCATCAAATATCCTTGGTGGTAGTGAGAACGCACTAGAGCGAGAAAACAGGCTACTCCGTGAGCAGCTCGCACAGAAGGATGCTCAAATCAAGCAGCTAATGGATTTGCTGGCAAAGAAGTGAGAATGCAAGCAATATGCAAGCAGACATATTTTAAAACAACCACAACATTATAAAAATCAAAAAGTTATGGCTGATACAGACAAGAAGATCATCCTCTCAACGATTTTGAGATTACTTTTGCTGATTATCAGATAGTTATAAACATCAACCAGCTATATTGCAAGCGAAAATAGCCAGAAATACCCCGTATCTCACGTTAAATAGGGTAAGTTTTGCAAGCAATATGCAAGCATTTAGAAGGAGAATAGGATATGAAGATTTACATCGACAACAGAGACTTCAAGGTGTACTTGTCCGTTACCCACAAGTACAAGAGGTTCTACGTGTTCACTGGTTTGCAGACTACGGAGAAGTTTTCTGGTATGGTCTTTCCACGTTCCGACAAATCGGCAAAGGCGAAGACCAACAGACTGGCGCAAGTGTACAAGCTGTGTGATGATTATATCAACACGCACAACAGCGAGACGGTGGCGCAGCTAAAGGAACACCTAAAGGAATTGATTGTAGGCAAGAGAAAGGACATCAAGAATACCATCGTGGCGACAATCGAGAAGTTCATCGACACCAAGGGTAATGATGGCACAAAGAAAGCGTACCACACCTTGCTTACGGACATAAGCGAGTACGATGCGGACGCTACCATCGGCGGAATTGATTTCTCCTGGGTAGAGGCATTCTACAAGCACGAGGAAGAAAAAGGACGTTGCAACAACGGAATCATCAACGACATTGACAAGCTAAAGTCCGTATTCAACTGGGCAAGAAGAAAGAAGCTCACCACCAACTATCCTTTTGAACGAGCAGCGTTCAAAAAGGACAAGACACGCAAGCGCAACCTCACCATGGAACAACTACGAGCCATCCGTGATATTGGCACGGACGCACATGATGCACCTTACAGGGACTTTTTTATGCTTGGCTTCTATCTCATCGGTATGAACCTTTCCGACATCTTGGACTTGAAGAAAAGCGATTATAGGGATGGTAGAGTTGTGTTCAACCGAAACAAGACCAATCGATTGTATGACATCAAAGTTGAGCCAGAGGCGCAATCCATAATCGAAAAATACATGGAGAAAGATAAAAAGAAAGAAAACTTGCTGAACTTTCTTTCTCTCACTCACTCGGCAGGATATGCTCAATTCACCACGAAGCTGAATCATTGCCTACGCACATTGGGCAAGCGAGCCTACGATGGCAAGCACTATGATTGGAAGGATAATGCTATTGAGCCAGACTTGACGAGCTATTGGAATCGCCATACGTGGGCAACGTTTGCCGCAAAGATAGGAATACCGATGGAGATTATCGGAAGGGCATTAGGACACTCTATTTGGGATAATTCGATAACTGGCGTTTATGTAGAGTATGATACATCGAAGATTGATGACGCAAACCGAAAAGTTATTGATTATCTGAATACAGATTTTGAGTGTAACAAAGACAACAAATAAAACTCAAATGATGTTTTGAGTTTTCTGAAAGGGCAAATAAAAAAGGGAGGCTATTAACCTCCCTTTCTTGCTATTTATCCGATAGAATAGTTTCTATCTTCTTACGATAATCAACAGAGCCATCAATGAATGCGTGCATAAACAGACTACTATCGTTTATTGGCACGATGATAGGCTCGTTGATGAAATCCTTTGTGACTTCCGAATTATTCACCAATGCAGAAACAAGTCGTTTCTTTTCGTAATTGAAACCTTGTGTAAATCCTGCTGCAAATGGTGTAAGCGAGTGAAAGAATGGTGTTGGTGTTTCACTCAG
>ERZ1034952.649-NODE-649-length-31515-cov-6.427368_pt1 | contig 31515 bp, 30 predicted proteins | sample MGYA00520625_ERZ1034952 | MGnify/ENA primary metagenome ERZ1034952 (study PRJEB33766, sample SAMN09781773) | gut metagenome | biome: gut microbiome | host: Homo sapiens | place: Madagascar | study: EMG produced TPA metagenomics assembly of the PRJNA485056 data set... | reverse complement strand
CGGTCACATCGCTATCACCTCATTCTTACGGGTCACGGGTTGTCCGCTATTCGCTGCGGCTCCCGGTGAGAACGTTCAACGCCAGGCTGACCAGCAACGCCATATCAATGCGAAGCATCTCGGTCTTGGTAGCGTAGCCCATAAAACGTTCAATGCGGGATTTATCGATCGTAAAAATCTGTTCCAGAAGAATCATGGACGGTTCTTCAAAAGCCGGATTGGAATCCACCAGCACATAGGTGGGCTGGTTTTTCTTCTTTTCCGTCCGGGTCGTCAGTGTGGATTCGTCCACCTGTCTGGTATCTCTGCGGTTCATTTGCATACTCCTTTTCGCTGATATATAAAAACGCCGTCCGGATTTCCCTGAACGGCGTTTGGAAAAGGTTTTGTATGGTCTCTCTTAATTTGCCCCCGGCACCCCTGAGAAAGGGAAACATTCAGGCGGTGGATTTGCACCACTCCATTGGCCTCTCGGCCACCCCGTCTTCTTTATGACCGGGCCGCGAATTACGGAAGTATCATTGTCTAGAAGTACCTGAAGCTGCATATTCAATTTTCAAGGTCCGCACGGCCCCGGTCTTGCTCCCTTTCGGGGCCAGGCCGTTTCCGTGACATAATTGTATTGTACTTTCGCAGAAAAGTTTATGGACTTGTAGTCCAAGTTGCCCACCCTCTTAGTCCAAGTTCTGGGATACAACAGGCAAAAATAAAAAATCCCGCCTGAAAATGGAAGTTATCTTCCATCTTCAGACGGGTCCTTAGAACCATTTTTCTATTAAACGCTGCTACTCACCCATCAGATACGCATACCTGTGCATCTGCCATCGGACGACTTGCTCAACACGCTGCCGGATCTCCAAAGGGTAGTAATCCGCCAAAGACTCCAATTCTGCGCAGACATCTTTTGCGGTGAATCCGAAGCGGAGCTGAATCCCATACAGTTCCTCCGCAGCATCCAATTGCGCATCAAAATTGAAGCTGAACGGCTTTGCCTCAATTCGTTTGGCACAATCTTCAATCGGCAAATCAAGCGGATAATCATTGCTGGTATCCGTAAACAGGCACAAGCCCTGATCGAACAACGGGCTGAGGGCGTACTGTTCCGTTTCGGTATTGTACAGCACCGCAATGTTAGCTGATCGCCCTTGGATGTATGCCCTGTCTTTTTCAAAGGCGTATGGTCGTCAAGACGGATCTGCTCCATGCTGTGCCTCCTCATTTTTTAAAATCAGAACCCATTGCTCATCTCCTGCCATCCGCCCCTGTGTTTTTTCGATGATAAACAGCGGGTCATAAAACGGAAGTCCCATTTCTTTTAGGATATCCTTTGCATGGTCGCGTGTCTTGGGAAAGCAACGGCTTTCCAGAAACCACTCAAAATCATCCCATGTCGGATGCTCCACTACGCCGAATGCACGAAGCGGAATTTTATGGGTATAGTTCTGGATTATGATTTTTTTGTGCTTGAAGTCTACATCGATTGCTGTGCAAAGCTGGTCGCGGTACAAAAAGCACATCCGGGTTTTTACATCCGGGTCATTGCTGAAGCGGTGAGCACGGTCGATCTGATTGTACACGGTCTGTCGGCTGACCTGAAAGGTTCGTGCGATCTCCGCAACGCTTTTTCCCTGTTGCTGCATCGCAACCATCTGGATGATCTGCGGCAACATAAAAGCAGGCTTTCGCCCTGCTGCATGGCGCAGTGCTTCTTTCTGCGCTAACTGCCGGTATCGTGCGGCATCCTTGGAAATTTCCCGTAGTTTCTGAATGTCAGTCGTCCCAAATACATCGTAGATCTGATGTTCAAATGCTGTTTCCATGCGCTCACCTCATTTCTGCTCTCGCTATATCACAGCGCAAGAAGAGTGTCAACAAATTATTTATTGACAGATTTTCAATGAAACATCCAATTTTTTGAATTTCGCTGCAAAAAGCCCCTGCGGGCAAATACTCGCAGGGGCTTCGTTTTGCTATGCGTTGGTGTGTCTCGCGCCAACTCAGGCAGTTATTCAATTTCAATCAGGTTAGGATTTTTCGGCAGAGCCTTCTGCTGCAGAGGCAGAGGCAGCCGGATGTGAAGGATACCATCCTCGAACTTTGCATGGACGTCCTCTTTCTTCACAGCATCGCCTTCATAGAAGCTGCGGGCGCAGGTGCCTGAGAAGGTCTCGCGACGGATGTAATGATTCTTGTCATCCTTCTCATCATTGCTGCGACTACGGACGGTCCGAGATGAAAAATTCTACAGTTTCCGTTTTGAGGAGACCGTTTTCGGAGCCCCTGCCATCCGCGAAGAAGGCAACTGAGCACCGCTGTCAGCCGTTTTGCATTTTCCGGAAAGGAACTGAATCCTCCCTTCCCTGCCCTGTGCAGAAAGCGATATGCACCTCTATACCCACAGTACAGGGCATTTTCATGTCCCAGACCCAAAACAACATGTTCCAAGTTTCTATCGATGAAACGTATATTCGCCATTGCATCTCAATGAGTGAAACAAATCACATTCTTATATTCTTATTGAGAATGGTATTTAATTTTCAAAGCGTGTTTTTCTCAGTCAAATTGATTTACAGATATTAGCGTGTTATAATAGTTAAAGAGCCACTCGCAGAATCATTTCGATGAGGAAGATTGTATGGGCTTTGATGCATTTATCAGCTACCGAAGGGAAAACGGCTTTTTGATGGCTCAGGTAATTCGGAATCGTCTGGAAGAGAAAAGCATTCATTGCTTTCTCGATCTGGAAGAACTGCGCTCCGGAAGATTTGACGAAAGGATCCTGTTAGAGATTCAACAGGCGCACACGTTCATTTTGGTTCTGCCCAAAAACACACTTACACGCTGTTCCAATGAAAATGACTGGGTGCGAAGAGAGATTCTCGAGGCTGTAAAATATAAAAAAATATTATTCCGGTAATGTATGATGGATTTAAATGGCCTTCAAAATGGAATGAGAAGATTCCCGACGAGATTCGGAATTTAGAAAAGATGAACGGCATATCCGGGTCTCAGGAGTATTTATCTGCAATGATCGATAAGATCATCAGTTGTATGCCTCAGGATAAAATCAAAAAACACTTGTCTTCCGGTACAGCGAAAGAAAGGATTCCGTCTGACACTCTTGGTTTTTTTACGCAACAATGAACTCACTCCAAAGCGATTGCTGTGTTGATATGGCATTTCATGCAGGAACTCAGTGGAGGGAGTTGAGCGAAAAGACCGCAACACTTAATGATATTCTGGATAAAAAAATCAAGCTTCGGATTCTGGCAAATCGAGCGGAAACAGTAAACGAAATCACAAAAAGTATGAAACAGCGGCTAAAAATATATCGCGGCTTTGATGAATGCCTTTCAGACTGGCATGAACTGGAATGTATGTATCCTGAAACTGTTGCGGTGAGAATTCCCAGTGTTCCTCTTTTCCATCGAATTTATAAAGTGAGCGGAGATGCAACTGGTGCGCTCAATGTTAGGTTTTATAGTTACGGAAACGATTCTCCTAACAAGGACTTTCGCATGATCTTCGAATATGGGACACCAGAGTATCAACTGTACAGTGATGAATTTGAATATTTATGGAAACATTCGGAAAAATATCTTTCTAAAAAACAATAAGATCTCTTTACAAGAGTCATATTTCAAGCGCCTAGTCCAAAGCTCTTTGCGCGAACATGCAAAAACCTGATGGAAAGGGAAACTACTATGAGCGAACTCACGACATTCAGATTGTCGTTCTTCGATTTTTTGGATCGATATCCGCTTTATTCGTACCGGAACAAAACCGGCGCGCTGAATGTTCTTCTTGTTGGAAATGGTCAGAGAATGCTGGAGGAGCTTTTACCCACTGTTGCAACAAACGGACAGCTTCTTGACACAGCACTTCATATCACGCTTGCCTGCCCCAATCCGGAACGCAGCATGGAGCTGCTGCTGCAGAATGCGCCCTGGCTTCCGCATTTTGCAGCGCTTTCCTGTGTCGGTCAGACGGTTTTGGAAAACGAACGGGAAGACGTGCTGTGCACCATCGCCTTTGAAGGATCACCGCTGGAACCAGACGGCATCGCGCAGCTCGCCCCGTCCTGCAAAGACTGTCCGTATATCCTCATCTCCACCGGCTCCGACGAGAAAAACGCCGCGCTGGCGCAGGCGCTCGGAGAGCGCTGCGACCGTCCCACCCTCATCGCGTATGTCCAGCGAAAAAAGCCCTCTGTGCTTCCGGCTGTCCGTTCCGAATGCACCGTTCTGGTCCCGTTCGGCTTTGACGACGTCAAAACGGAGCTTCCGAAAGAGCTGGAAAAGATCGGCCTCAATCTCCACGCTTCCTATGCCAAGTCGGCTGACAGCCGCTGTTCGGTCCGGCAGATCCTTTCGGACTTCTACAACGATGAATATACCTATGCGTCCAACATCGAGGCTGCCATCCACGTCAAGGCAAAGCTTCTCTCCTGCGGGATCGACTGCAGCGATCTGGATCAGGCTGCAAAAGAGTTCTCCGACCGTCTGGCAAATGATCCCGCTCTCCTCTCCCGGCTTTCTGCCGTAGAGCATAATCGCTGGGTCCTCAGCAAAATTTTTGCCGGATACCGGCAGCTGCAGGACTACGATTTGATCTACCAGAACGGGAACACCACACACAGCACGACGCAGAAATGGCACACCTGCCTGCTGCCGTCAGACCACACCGGTGTTTCGGTCCTCACTGAGAAGGCATGGCAGGCAGCGGAAGCCGGTATCGCGCCCGACCCGAAACTGGACCCTCTGGACCGGATGACGCTGATCCTTCATCAAAAATGCAAAGAGCGTGCAGATGCCTGCAGCAGCACTGTGAACAGTCTGCTTAAAACGCTCCGGGAACTGCTTGCGGAAGATCTGGACCTCTCTCTTGCCGCATCGGACACCTTTGACCAGCTGTCTCTTTCGGTCTCGGAGCTGAGGATGCACAAAAAGAGCGCGCTCTCTCTTTATCAGCGGTCGTGGCGAAACCTGTACGACCAGATCCGGACGAACGGCGGCGCATGCACTTCCACGCTGGTCTCTGTGATGGACAGTCTGCGGGCCGAAACCGGCGCGCTCGTGGAATACGTATCCCGGAAAGACTACAAGGAGCAGGACCGCATCCTCTGCAGGGGCATCCCCTATGCATTGACCCATGTGTTCTACCCTGCGGTCATGAAGCTGCTTTCCGAACGGATGACCGAGAACATTTCCGCCATCCAGCAAATGGACCCCGACGCGATCACGTTTGTCGGGATCGCACAAACCCCGATGGAGCTTGCTCAGCTTCAGAACACGCTCGCAAATCTCAAGCGTTATACCCGCCGCTATCTCCCGGAGAGTACGGTCCGGTATTCCATCCTCCTGCCCATCGCACGGTCCGGCATGGCCGGAGAAGAGCGCGAGGATGTCGTGTTCGTTCCTTCGCTGGAGCGCAAAGCTCTCGCGAACGAACTGGACAGTCTGTTCCCGGCAGCCCCGGCATACATCGACACCACCGGCGCTTCCCCGCTCCTGATCGCCGCCGCGCTGGAATATGCCGACTGTCACAGCTGCGGCGTGTTCTATAGCTGCAGCGGAACTTTCCAGAACATCTCCCGCGCGGAAGAGCTGGAATACCCTTTCCCGAAGCAGCCGTTTACCGTCGGGCAGATGTTCGACCTCAGCGGCGCGGACACTATCAGCGTGGAGTCCGACCGCATCACCGGTCTCGAGAATGTCTACCGCGAGCTGTGGAACATCGTATCCGTGGACAGCCTTCACTGGAAGAGCCTTCTGAAAAAGATCTCGACCCAGTCGGAGGAACAGACGTCTTCCCCGCAAAGACCTGCCGCCCTGCCGGACGACCGGATGTTCCGGTTCTCCTTTGCGGGCGAAGGCGATGAGGTGACGCTGCAGATGCAGCCGGACACCCTGCAGAAACTGTTTCCCCTGCTGCGGCGGCTGGCAAAACTCAACTATCTTCGGGATTTCTCGACCAGCCTGACCTATGGCGCGACCCGCATTCTCCGGTTCACGGTCCTTCCCGGCATCACAGATGTTCCGCTGTTCCAGAAGGAGATGCAGCGCTTTTGCAATGATTTCGATCCGCAGACCATGTTTTTTGATCTGAACTACAACAACAGCGCACTTCTTATGTGCGGTCTGCGGTACAGCATCTCGTTGGCAGACGACACTCCCCTGTATCTCAAATGCCACAAGGACATCCTGCAGAAGCTTGCCGACATCCACTGCATCTATGATCTCACCTGCGACGACGAGCAGCGATGTTCCTTCCGGCTTGCCAGTCCCGAGATGCGGCACATCATTGAAAAAGAGGGAAACGCGGCAGAGACCTATGTGTACTATACGGCTCTGCTGGAATGCGGGTTCGATGACGTGGAAAACGGCCTTTACTTCCGTCACGCCGTCGGCTCGGAGATGCGCAATGAGATCGATGTCATCTGCACTGGCGGCGGTGGTTCTCTGTTTGTCAGCGTCAAAGACCGCAACGAGACAGCACTTGCCGCAAACGATCTGGACTATCTGAACATGATTGCATACGAGATCCGCTACGAGGCCGAACACTTTGGCCTGAACGGCAAGGCGGTCCTCGCCGCTCCGGCGCTGCCCATCTATACCCTCTCCCAAAACGGGACCTGCGTGCTGAGCGCCTACGCCAAAAAATGCCGTTCGCGCGGTGTTTATCTGTGCGGCAAAGAGTGCTTTCAGAGCGGGATGCTCGGCCGTTCGCTGACCGCTGTTCTGCACGACACCGATGGTTCCTGGTGTGAATTCCTGCGCCCGGTTAGGAAACCTGCCGTTACGACCCCGGTCGCAGAACGCGCTTTCCCATCGAAGCCATCGCCGGATTCATTTTCACCCGCCATTCTCCGCTTTGATGAGCTGAAGATCGGTCAGGTCTATTACGGCAAAGTCATCAACATCGATCGGGGACTCACCTTTGTGGATATCGGCGTTCGCGGATGCAACAAAATGCCGCTGAATGGTGCCGTACCGCTCCGGGAGGTTTCCGATAAGTATATCCGCAATATCAACGACGTTTTGCATGTCAACGATATCCTGAAGGTAAAGGTCATCGCGCTCAACCCTTCTGCATCCAAATTCGATCTTTCCATCCGTCAGGCCGAGAAAGCCTGAGCGATTCGCAATCCGAATATGGCATCAAAAACCGATCCCGGACAAATCATCCGGGGTCGGTTTTTTCGCCTTTTGGGGTCCTGCGGCACGGATCATCGGAAAAGCTTTTTCCAGAACATCCTGATTTCGCGCAGTATCTGCTGGATCATGCTCTGTACCCTTTTCTGCCAACTCTTTGCAGTTTTTTCCATCTGCTGTACAGGCTTTTCCATATTCGGCAGGTGGAGCTCCGGATCTTCTTCCGCAAGAGCCATGTATCCTTTCCGTGCATCTTCCCTCATCATTTTCAGTAGCTCCCCCAATGCTCCGAATGACACCGCATCCGCAGCATCTTTTTTTATCGTGTCTGCCAGAAAAAGACCCGGATGTCGCACCATGCGCTTCCACCGTGTCTTCTCCGCATTCAAGTGCATCCTTCTCGCCCTGCTCCATGAGCCAGACCTGTCGAGAAGAATCGAAAGGCTGTTGTAGATTTTCTCCACGTCCTTCAGATAGACATCCGGCTCTTTTTCTTCCAGTTCACGGTAAAGTTCCAGAGCTTTTCTGAGCAACTCTTCGGCTTCCTTCCAAGCGTTTCTCTGATACAAAATGATTGCAAGATCATTGCAGCAGCCTGCCACATAAGGCGTTCCGGCATCGGGTTCTTTCTGAGCAAGCGCTTTGCTAAGTGCCAATGCCTCGCGGTATTGTTTCTCCGCCTCTTCCCTTGAACCAGCTTCGTGCAGACATCCCGCCAGAGCACTGCGGACCTTCACCACATCCGGCAGATAGACTGCCGGATTCTTCTCCGCAAGTCCCCTGTAAAAACCCAGCGCCTCGCAGTACAGTTCTTCTGCACGTTCTGACGAGCCAACATTCTCGAAATGGGTCGCAAAATTGCCGCTGCACATAGCCAGATACGGCAAATTCGTCTCTGGGTCTCTTTCTGCCTGTTTTCTGTAAATATCCAGTGCTTCGCGGTAGAGCTCTTCTGTTTCCTTCAGCGGGCTGATTTTATCGAGTAGACGTGCAAGGTTGTTGCAGCACATGGCTACATCGGCCTGATATGTCCCCGGCTTTTCCGTCTCAAGTTCCCGGTAAAGCTTCAGCGCTTCCCGATGCAGAGATTCGGCCTTTTCCCAGGAGCGGCTCTCGCAAAGGAGATTTGCCAGATTGTTGCAGCACATGGCTATGCCTTCTCGGTATGTTCCTGGTTTCGCCCTTTCCAGCTTCCTGTAGGTTTTTAAAGCCTCCCGATAAGCCTGTTCTGCCTTCGACGGATCCTTTTGCTCCGAATAGATCGTCCCCTGCAGATTATTCAGGTCTGCTCTCTGCGCATCCCCGATATGTTCCTCCACCCCATACCATTTTTTCAACCACTGTGTGACTGCGATTGCTTTTGGGTACTTCCGCTGATGTTCCAGAAATACCGCATAGTCATACATCATATCCAGTACATCCCGTTCCATCCGGCGTTCTTGCGCCAGAGCAAGGACATCTTCGTAAATCGTGATTATTTTTTTTTGCATTCTCTGCCGTATCACCCTCAGCCCTGTAAGTATCGATAAGTGTTTTCTGTCCAGAAAAATATTCACAGATGCGCTTCTGTACCGCATCGGCGATCTCTCCTGCCTGCCACACCTCATCCTTCCATTCCGGGGCCTCCAGCAGTTCCTTTGCAGCCTCGTATCTGCCCTCGTCTATGCACTTCAAGGCATCCCGCTCACGCCAGTTCATGTTCTGACCAAGGCTGCGCTTTTCGACGGTCTGCCGGAGCAGGTTCAACACGTCCATCTCCAGTGCATGGAGCTGTTCGGTGATCCTGTTCCGATCTGCGGCGTTTTCATGCCTGCGCCGCATGATGTCGCTGTCCTGATTTTTTACATTCTCCAGCGCCAGCCTGCTTGTCTCTGCTTCCAACCGGGCTTTCTCCGCACGGAGCTTCTGCACAGTCTCATTCTTGCTGTAAAGAGGGATATTTTCTACCGAGAGCACCTCATGCCCGTCCAGCGACGCCACGCCGTCCTCAAGCTTCACGGTCCCGCCGATGGTATGATCCCGTGTCAGCTCCAGCAGCATGTTCAGCTTGATGGCATCCACTTCCACAAACATGGAATAGTAATGTCCGATCTCTTTATCAAGCCGCTCCATGAAGGCACGAACGTTCTTTTCTGCAGACTCTCCCTCCGGCAGTCTCTTGAAGTAGGTGTAAATTTTCGGCGCACCGGTCTTTTTGAACTGCTTCAGTGCCACATTGAACTCCTCAATGGTATAGACGGCATCCGTCTCACAGTCGGAGCCTTTGCCGAAAATGATATAGAAATACTGCGAAGCCCGAATCTGCTGATTGTATTCCTCCTGCTTGCGTTCCTTTGCAACTGCATTGGAAAAGTCTTCACAGATGAAGAGTTCAAGGTAGATATCCTGACAAATATAAATGTCGTTCAGCGTGCGGATAAAATCACTCAACGCCAGCCGCTCCTGCGCAAATTCCACCACAGAGGATGCGATGAACAACTTGATATATTTCATAGAAGTCCTCTTTATTTTCAGAGCATCTACCGGACAAAAATCTTCCTCAGGAGCCGTCAACGCGCCCTGTTCCGTCCGCACATCCTGTTCCACATTTCCATAAAATCATCGTGATCTCATAATACCACAGCTTTTGCAGGATTGGAATATCTTCGCAGCGGGGAAGTCCGAAAGTGCCGACGCAAAGAAAACGTCCGCCTGTTTCAAAAAAATCGCGTAGACGCTTTTTTGTTTGAAAAAACTTTACTTTCGGGCCTTTCCATTTCCAGATTCGGAGACTTCTTTCCGAACATTCTTCCGAAAGGAGCAGGCGCAGTAATCTATTGGCACATCCCAACGAAAGGAGAACCGCACAATGACAGCAGAACTTCAAAAGAAGCTGACCGCACGGCTGGTCCGGGACTACCATCTCAGCGAGCCGGATGCGCAGGTAAAGGCCCGCATGCTCGGACAGAGCTGTCCGGCCCCGCTGCAGAAAAATCTGGAGCAGTGGGCCTCCGGGCAGCCGCTGAGCGAGATCCGCATCGGACGATATTCCATTCCCATGATCATGGCGATCTGGGGTCAGCCCGATTTTTCTGGTGCACTGGATGTCCTCACGGAGTACCTGACCGGCGACCGTGACGCTGCAGAGCGCCGCATCTGGCAGATGCGGAGGTAGGCGGCATGGGGGATCACGGCACACATCCGACCCGGTATGGGAGCCTGAGCAACGACAGCCTGTATGCCATGTACCGTGAGAGCGTGTACCGCAGCCTGACCGAAGCCGAAAAGCTCGACCTGCTGCAGGAGACCGTGAACCGGGATGCTGCAGAGCGCGGTGAGCTGGGCAGTCCTCGGGTGCAGTTTTCCAACCTGCCGCACAACGTGAGCGGGGAGGCGCGGGACGGCGCCATCTCCGTCAACCGCGACCTTGCCGTGAACGGCGTCCAGACGCTGACGTACAACGGCCAGACGCTCCGGCATCCTGTCGATGACTACAACATCCAGACGCTGAACACGGTGCTCCATGAAAATGTCCACTGCTTTCAGGATCAGGTCATCGATGGCACCATCACCGCAGATGCCCGGCTGACGGCCGAGTATCAGGCCAACGGCTTCACCACGAGTGTCGTCCAGCAGGGGAACCGCCTTTCCCTCGGGAGCCAGTACCTCACCGGCGAGACCGCAAACGGCTATTACCTGTATTATTTTCAGGCCACCGAGCGGGATGCGTTCCGTTCGGCTGAGATCAAAACAGACCAGATCCTGCAGGGCATCACGGCAAAGTACGGCACCGAGCCATCCTTTGCCGCTTACCAGCGCACGACCGCTTCCACCGGCTATCAGGCCACCGAGCAGCGAGCCATTGCACGGTTTCAGAACCCGGACTTTGTAAAGGACCTGAATCAGACGCTTCAGAACCAATACTTCAACACCAACGCACCGGTCGATGCAAAGACCGAGCAGGCCGTCAAGGCCGAAATGGTGCAGAGCCTGCACGCCCTGCAGGTCACGACAAGACCTTCCCACACAACAGAGGAGAATCCGCACATGAGCAATGATTTCAATTATACGCCCGTCACCCTTGAAGCATACAACCAGTCCCTTCGGGATTCGGTCAATGCCTACTACGTCCATGCCATGAACGACCCGAACATGAGCAAGGAAGAAGCGATCCGATCGACCTCCGAAATGGCCGAACGCTACCTCAATGCCGTGGACGAGTTCAAGGCAGAGCCCGCCATGAACGAAAACGCCGAAGCGCAGCCCGTCACCACCGCCAGCGTAAACAACGGCATCGACGGCGGCAGCGGCGGCATCGACGGCGGCAGCGGCGGCATTGACGGCGGCAGCGGCGGCATTGACGGCGGCAGCGGCGGCATTGACGGCGGCGGCATGAGTCTGTAAAGGAGGAAAAACTATGGCCTATCAGTTTGGGAATCGTCTGCCCTGTCCCGCATCGCCCCGCAAGCGCAATGCAGGCGTCTACACCAGAACGCTGCGCGGCCAGACCGTCCGGGATGCGCCCGTCCCCACATGGACCGCCGAAGCAGCGCAGCATCCCTTTGTCGTGTTCGAGGACCCTTCCACCAGAAAGCGCATCGGGCTGAGCAAAGATATGCTTTCCTGCGGCTTTCTCACCCTTGCAGAGCCGGGCGGCGGCAAGACCAACCTGCTGGACCTGATCACGGACCGGCTGCTTGCCACACAGGAGAGCGGCGACAAGCTCATCATCTTTGACACCAAGGGCGACTATTACCGCATGTTCGGCAGCCGAGTCCCGAAAGAAGACTGCATCGTGCTGGGCACAGGCACCGAGTACCGCGGCCTGACCTTCTCCCACAACCTCTTTGCCGAGATCATGCCCCGCGGGCTGGATGGGCGTCTGGTGTATACCGAGGACGCCGACGCCAATGCGCTGGAAAAGGCCAAGCAGATGTTTTCCTGTATGGAAAGCCAGACCCAGCCCATCTTTCCCGCCATGGCCGAGCAGATCATCGCCGGCCTGCTGACCTACTTCATGCGCACATACTGGATGTCTGCTCCGGCCATGCTGAACAACGAGGCCTTCATCGCCTTCGTGACCGGCAGCACGAACGAGCAGCTCATCCGGATCTTCAACCTCGACTACATGAAGGACTACCGGAACTGCACGAGCTATATCACCGGCAGCAGCAGCGAGACGCAGGGCGTCAACAGCTACATCGGCACCGTCCTCCGGCAGCTGTTCTTCGGCCCCTTTGCAAAGCATCTGCCGGGCCGGGAGTTCGCCATGCGGGAGGTGGTCGAGACCCCGGGCAGAAAGGTCGTGTTCATCGAGTACGACCTGCGCTACGGCCAGACCCTTGCCCCCATGTACGGCCTGCTGATCGACAGCGCTCTGGCCACCGCACTGGGCGGCCGGAACACCAGCCGCAGCAATGTCTATTTCATCCTTGACGAGATGCTTCTGCTGCCCGAGGAGCCGAAGCATCTCGTCAACGCGCTCAACTTTGGCAGATCGCAGGGCGTCAAGATCCTGTGCGGCCTGCAGAACGTCTCCGGTCTGGCAAACGCATACGGCGAGACCGGTGCAAAGCGAACGCTCGCTTCGTTCCAGAACATCGTTGCCTTCCACAACGCAGACTACGACACCCGCCGATTCCTGACCGAGCGGTTCGGCGACAATTACCAGAACATTTCCTTCTCCGCGCAGCAGAACAGCACGCATGTGCAGCGGGAAGGCCACACGGTCGAGGACACCGACGTCCTCTCCCTCGGGCTTGGCGAGGCCATCGTCAGCCTGAAAAATGAAGCTCCGTTCCTATTCAAGATGCCGAAGTATACCTGAATGCCAAAGGAGGCAGACGCTTATGTTCCATGACAACAAAGAGATGATCCAGCACGAGTGCGACCGCCTGAACGCGGTGCGCGGTGTAATGGGCGGTGGTGTTGACCACACCACTTTTTTCCACCGTATCCGGGGCGATCTGCTGATCTCCGGCTACATCGCGTCCGACCCCAGACTCCTCAACGATCTGCTTGCCGAATACCTTTACCGGAACGATATGCCCACCATCCTTCTGTCCTGCCACACGGAGCCTTTCGAGCATCTCCGACGCCTGCGCAGCACAGACTCCGACCGCAGCCACATCCTGATATTTGACCCCGCCGAGCCGATCTATCATCCGTTTTATGAGATGGACAACCAGAAGCTGCTTTCCTTTCTCCACCGCGCAGCCGAGTCTCTGGGCTATCACACGGCCATCGACCACATCCTGCAATACGCCTCTGCAGCTCTGAACATCATCGCCACCGCCTATCCGGTGTCCCTTCCCGCATTGGCCGATCTGCTTTTGTACGACGACGATTACATCGCCGACTATGCCCTTGCGCAGGGCCTAAATGATATGGTCTCCGACGTCATCCTTGCCAATCACGAAGCGGGTATCCATCTCCGGCGCATCTGCGAGAAGCTGCAGTCGGCTTTCAGCGCCGTGGCCGACCCGAACGCCGACACGCATTACAGCATTCAGAGCGCAGCACGGCAGGGCACGGCACTGCAGGCGTTCTACACTGTCTCTCCGGAGCAATCCCTGATGGACGAGTACCTGAAAGAAGAGCTGCTGTGCGCCCTCCGGCAGGTCAACCGGGTCCGTGTCATTGCCGATGAACTGGAGTTCAGCGGGTCGGATGACGCGCTGCTGCGCTTCCTGTTCAGCATGAAGCGTCAGGGCCGCGTCGAGCTGATCTTCCTCTCCCGCAACGCGCAGGAGTCGGCAGACGGCATGCCGATGAACTTTTCGAACGTCGTGCTATCCGGCCACGACCAGCCTGCCGCCACCGAGGCGCTTTCCAAAAGCCTGTGGGGCACCTACCCTCACAGCTACCCAGTCCCTGTTGCCGGAAAACCGCCGGCCCTGTTCTTCACGCTGCGCAGGAGCACGAGCTGGCAGATTTCGACACAGGAGCGTCTGCGCGTTCGTGCTGCCGATCTTTTTTCCCGTCAGGGCTTTCTGGGGCGCACCCCGGATCTTCTGGCCGTAAAGACCACCGCCAACAACTCGATCTTTCTGGTCTCCTCTGCGCAGTTCCTGTCATCGTCCTCGCGCACATCGGCGCTGACCAGACGCCCGGCCTGACCGACTGCCGGCGTCCCACCCTAGGTATTTTCAGTTTCACTTTCGGAGATCCGGCTCAAAACGCAGCGCCGAAACTTCCGTTTGTGATAAAATGATTCCAAACCCGAACAAAAGGAGGTCCCTCAGTTGAAATACACCAACAATATCTTCGGGGCAGACGCTTCCGGCGGTGTCTTCGGTCCGGACAGCCCGTTTCGCGGCGGTCTTTCCGCAGTCACGGTCGTCACGCTGGTGCTGACGGCGGTCTCTGCCGCAGCCGCCATCTGCCTTATCGTGAACTTCGAGGCCGTCACCGCCCGCATCGCGCTCTGGGTGGCGGGAGCCTTGTCGTCCGGCATCGCGGTCTTCCTTGTGGTCGGCGGCATCGTTTATTTTATCCTGAAGCTGAAGTGGCGGATGTACCGCAGCTTCCGAAGATGGTAAGGAGGGATCAGAATGGATTATGATGTCACAGTCTGGACCGTGTTCAAGCGCTTTTTTCTCGGCTGGCTCATCGCAGGCGTCGGCCTTGTCATCGTGAGCTGTGTAAAGCACGGCGATTTCATCATGGCAGCCGTCGCAAACAACGCGCTGGCATGGTTCGAGGCCATCCTGCCGATCGGGCTCACCCTCTACGCCATCGGTCTCATGATCAAATCTGTGTTCCAATAAGGAGGAACCGCTATGCCTGACTACAAAAAGCTCGACGATCTGAAAGGCTATGTCCGGACCCTGCTGGACAGCCACGCGCCGGTCATCACCGCAGAAAAGGCCGCGCGCATCACTGCCGTTCCCGGCGTCCCCGGCGCGCGGGTCATCTCCTGGTCCGTGGATGCCGACGGCGCTTCGCTGGTGGAAAAGGACGCCGTGGTCTGTGCCGACGCATCCGGCGTGCCGGACTGGGTAGCCACCAAGGCCGATCCGCTGGGGAACCCCGTGATCGACCGGAACGGCCACGCCAACCAGTGGATCATCTGCGATGCGGTGTTCCGCAAAAAATATCAAGCCGTACCGGGTCAGCCCGGCCTGTACCAGCCTGCAGGCGGGCCGCAGCGCTTTGTCCGGCTCCCGGAGGCTGTCCGGATCATCCAGTGGGGAGAGGAATGGAATGTGGATGCCGGCGGGTATATCAACATCACCGACCCGGAGGATCTGTATGTCATCTCCGGCCGGGATTTTGCCGATACCTACCGCGTTCTCTAACCGGACATCAGGCTTGTGAGGAGGAAGCGCCCATGATAATACGATAAGCAAAAATGCACTGTGCCAGAGGAAAGGCACAGTGCATTTTTTGTGCTGTCTTCAGCGGGTCGTTTCCGGCAGTCCAGCGGCTCAGTGCTCTGTCCGTTCCGGCACGCGGACGATGTCGTCCAGCGCCGACCAGCGCGCTTCGATGAGATCTGCCGTTGCCATGACATTGGAGTAGTCGATTGCCGTAAAGTCCTTTGGGGAATAGTCGTAGCCGCAGTTGACCGCTCTCTCTCCTTCGTTCACCCGGTACATCCGCGCCTTCCGGTCCCCCGCAAAGCGCTGCCAGTCCTTCTCGTGCGGCTGTCTGTCGTCGTCCGGATCCAGCACAGACAACATCCTCTGCGCCAGCACAGCCAGTTCTTCGGACGAGCACAGGCAGCCGTGGAGACGCGCAATGTACAGCTGCTGCTTGGGATTGCCCGCTTTCATGTAGGCGAGCACCTGCTCAGGCACTGCCGGTTCCCAACCGCGTGAGTAGGCCCACCGGACCCAGCGCGCATGCTCTGCGCGGGCAAGCCCATCGGTGGCGCTCTTATCGGCTTTTTCCAGCGCCGCACGGAACTGCTCTGCCAGACTGCGGCCAAGCCGGATGTTCTTTTCCTCCGGAGCCGTGCTGCAGAACCTCTCCTCGCAGACGATATGCTCTGCCAGCTCGGTCCTGAGCTGGAACATCCGGTACGGCAGGTACAGAGCTACCGCCATCGAGGAATCCCGGTTATAAGTACGGGCAAAATAGTCCACCAGGTTTGCATTCTTTGTGCTGTCGTCCGCATCTGGAGCGACCCCGCAGTACTGCAGCTGTGTCGATTCTGCCACACGCTCCCAGTAACCGCCGTCGATGTTGTCCCACGAATAGCGTTCGGGGAGCAGTCCGAACGGAATCAGATTGTAGTTGTTGTACCAGCTGCTGCCGTGGTCGATGGACTGCACGGCCATGTTCTCTGCCAGATAGGCGATGTCCGGCTCCCGGCAATAGAACGCAATGGTCGGCTGTCCCTGACTCTGCAGCGCTCTGCCATTCCGGACCCGGTCCCGGATGTCCCACTCGCGCAGCCGGATGGCAAGGTTGAGGTTCGAGACATCGTCGCCTGCATCGACGACGTAATAATCAAAGGTGTCCACCATCGTTTTGCCCCGGTTGATATATCCCATAAGGCGGTAATCCTCGAGAGACGAGAGGGCACAGTTGTTCTTCAGGAACTCCACAGACGAGATGCCTTTTTCCTCCGGCAGCTCTCCGAACATGGCCGGGGCCTCCATGCGCAGCGCATTTTTGATTTTCTCTGCGGCAGGCGAGATCAGGTCTATTTTTATCCTGAGCTTCTGATAGGCAAAGGTGCCGAGCCAATATGCTTCCCGCAGCAGCCATCCGGCAAGCGGGGTGTTTCCCGCACTGATGACGGTAAAGCGGATGGTGACAGAGCCTTCCCGGAGGCTCTGCTCCGACTTGCCGCGGATAAGATCGTAGAGTGGATGCTCTGCGAGAAGGGTCTGTGCAGCGCACTTGGCATCGTCAAGGATGAACACCCGGACGATGAAGATGCCCAGACGCTTCAGCGCCGTATCGATCAGAGCACCGTAGCGTTCTTCCGAGACGCGGATTGAAATGGTCGTTCCGCTCCAGCGTTTCGTGGCCTTTTCCGGGTCTGTGAACCTGCCGTGTTCCGCGGACGCAATGCCGTCCAGAATGTAGAGCAGATGCTGGAAATTCTTTTCCTGATCGTCATCGAACAACAGATAGCGGGTGTTCCGGCTGCTGTTCACCGTTTCCTGCAGCGCTTTTTTGTTGTCCGCGTACTTCACCAGCTTCTCGGCGTCCTTCTCGGCATCTTTCCTCATTTCTTCCGGTGCGGACTGAAGGAAAGCCTCTGTGTACCGGTTCACAGTATTCGCCACGACCCTTACGACGCCGTGCGATGCCTTTATGCCCGGGCGCAGAAGGAGCGGTGCCTCATCCAGACCGTACTTGCTGCGCAGTACATCGTAGGCTTCCTTGCAGCCGAACCGGGCCGCCCGGAGCATCAGGCCTTTGGCATCCAGCGTATGCTCCGGGCTTTTGCAGCCATGGTCGGAGCAGCAGAGCGACAGCCAGTAGTACGCTTCGCCCAGCGCCGCATCCGGCACGAACCACAGGGTGATGATCTCCTCTGCCGCCTTGCTGCACTCCGGATATCTTTTATCGGAAAACGCTTCCCGGCACTTCTGCAGCAGGCTTTCGGCACGGTCCCCGTTATCGTCCAGCGCGATCCCGCCGCCCGCATCTGGCTCTGCGACTTTGCGCTCCTTCTGCCGGAAGAGAAGGTCCGCAAGGGCAGGCGCCTTTATCTGTTTGCTCCAGCAGGGCCATGTCATGGCAATGATGGTCAGGCAGGCCAGAGCCTCTTCCAGTTCCAGCTTCTGAAGCTCCTCCGCGCACTGTGCCAGTTGGGGGTATTTTTTGCTCCGTCTATGCAGTTCGTCAAACAGCTCGTCCGCATCTGCGGCAAGCGCCCTGCGTTCAGGGTCAGTCAGGTCTGCCAGCATGGATCTCAGCTTCTCGCAGATGTCCGGAAGCAGCGTGAAGTCGGAAGCTTCAAATCCCGCTTTTCTGGCAAGTTCCAGAATGTTGTCTCCGAGGACGCAATACTGGTTCTCGGCTTCGGCATGGCCGGTAAAGAACCGGCTGGCACTTGCGCTGCCCATCCGTGCAAGGTCGCTCTTGTCGGATACCAGACTGTATTCTGCCGGGAGCAGCCCGCGCAGAAGGACTTGCTGGCTGTTCCTGTCCTCGTCCTTTGGGGCCGCACCTTCCTGCTTTGCAAGTGTTGCCGCCATCCTTTCGCGCAGCTTTGCCGGGAACAGTCCGGCCAGCGTGATGCGGAACGGCCTGTACAGGTATTTCGTATCCATGATGTGCAGTGTCGGAATGTATTTGCCGCTCAGCGATGCACGCGCCTCCCTGCAGCCGAACCGGGCAGCCTGAAGCATCAGCGCTTCGCCGTCGGACACAGAGTCTGTCTTTTTGAAGCCGTGCTCACAGCAGAGCGCCAGCAGATAGGACGCTTCGCCGAGGACGGCATCCGGCACAAGGCTCATGCCGAGCAGTCTCTCTGCTATCTCGCCGCACGCTTCGTAGTCTGCATTGCGGAGCTTTTCCCGGCACTGTGTCAGTAGGCTGTCGGCATACGCCTTTTCTTCTTTCAGGTCTTTTTCCTCTTTTGTGGGCGCAAAAAGGAGGAATGCAAGGCGCTTTGCGGTCAGCGGGTCGCTCCAGCAGCTCCACGTCAGCGCAGTGACCACCAAATACGCTAGTCTTTCTTCCAGCGAAGGCAGTGTCCAGATCTCATCTGCGTGCGCAGCCAGCTCCGTGTACGGAGACTCTTTGAGCAGTCCGAGCAGCTCTGCCGTGCCGGTGTCAAGGTCTCTCCGCTCTGCTTCCGGCAGGTCTGCCAGTATGATGTTCATCTGCTTCCAGATGCGCTCAGGCAGTGTGAAGTCCGAACGCTGAAACCCTTCTTTCCAGAGAGACTCCCGGATCATGTTATCTCCGACCGCACGATACTGGCTTTCCGAAAGAGGCTTTTCAGGCTCTGTTTTGCCGAACCCTGCTTTCCCGGATCTGGCTTTTTCAACTTTCGGGCCAAGGCGGCAGGTCAGAAAGCGGGTAAACGCATCTCCCTTCAGCTCTGCAAGGTCCGTGCCGTCGGGCATCCAGCGGTATTCAGCCGGAAGCAGCACGCTCAGGATATTCACTTCCGACCGTTCTGCGGTCTCCGCAGCGAGCTTCTTGCGAAGCTTCAGCGGGAGCAGGTCGTTCAGGGTGAGCCGGAACGGTTCATCCCCATACAGATACTTCACATAGATGGTCTTTTTCATTACACTTTCCGTTGCCATAAAGTACCTCCTCGCACAGTTCCGGACCAACCGGAGCTGCCTTCTTTCCCGTTCTCCGGATCTGTCACCAGTATACCATCCTCCCGGCAGCAGTTCAAGGAGTTTCGGTATAAAAATATTCCCTTTCTAGTTTCTCGTTTCTCGTTTTTCGTTTTCTCTTTTATCGTAGATTCGTGATAAATCAAATCTCTGCAATAACTTTCGGTGTTTTTGAGTTTTTCTTTCAGGATTTACCACTTTGTTTTTTACCGGAAACTTCTTTTCCCGGTATAACCTAGTCAATCCCAAACGACAGACACCTGAAACAAACACAACGGAGGTCAACCACCATGAAGAAACTCAATGCTGCTGTTAACCCGAGCGACCGCATCATCATCGTCGATGTCAGCTCCTGCGACGAAGAGCTGATCCAGTATTTCCTCATCGAGGCAAAGACCCGCTGCCTGATGGAGCTTGGCGAACCGTTCAAGTTCTCCCTCTCTGTAAAGCGGTATTTCGGCGAGAACGGCCGCACCGTGCGGGAACTGACCAAGTTCAACGAATGGTACAATCCCCGTCTGCAGACCGAGATGAAGCGCATCTGGCGTGCACTGGAAGCGCAGTGTCCAGTCAAGGCCGCTGCGCTCTGCCTCAACAAACCTGTGCGCCGCTCTTACGATGATGAGCGCGCCGCCTGATATCTGCCATCTCACTTTCGGGTTTTCCTTTTCTTGCTTTCGGATGCCTTTCCGAAAGAGCCCGATAGAAAGCGGCGAAAGGTCTATGATCTAATCAGTCAAACGAAACGGAGGTAAAACACATGACAGAAATGTCTCAGGACACGAAGCGCCGTCTCAAGGACCTCGATCAGGGCAAGACCAAGTCCCTCGGTCTGTTTGAGCGCATCGCCATGAAGTACGCCGGCCGGTCGGACGGCCGCAAAGGTCTGCTCCGCTGCACGGACGGCGAGTGGCACTCCAGTTTCCTCAAGGGTGAGATTGACGCTTACGAGGAATATTGTGCCGCGCAGGTCGGTTACCTGAAGATCGCGGAGGAAGAGCTGTTTCAGCAGATCAATACCCAGTTTGACCGCATTCCCATCCTGCGCCGGAAGCTTGACACGGCAAAACAGCACCTGACCGATGCGCTGAACACTGAGCCGGACACTTCCCGTCGGGACGGCGAGGAGGAGCTGAGCAACGGACAGGTCGTTTCCCGCCGTCACCGTGAGCGTGAGCGGCAACTGGCGAGATACCGTTCCGAGGTGGATGCGCAGGAAAAGGAGCTGTCCGACGCCGTGGATGATGTCTTCTGCAAGCTGAGTCGTATCCGCGAGGCGTTTGACTCCTGCCAGAAAGTGCTCTCCCGTGTGCGCCAGCACAGCCAGCGTCGTATCGATATCTACTGGCGGACCGCCAGCAAGCATCTGCCAGAGCTGCCCGCCGTTCCCAATGTGACCTTCAGCAACAAAGCCGAGCAGACATTTGTCGATCATTTCAACGACGTTTCCGCACAGGCAGAAGCTCTCCGCTCCCTGCTTGCCGCTGAGATCTGACGAGAAAGGAGATCACCTGATGTTTTTCTTCCGCAAAGACAAGCACTCTCAGCCGACTGACGATGCGTTTTACGCACAGCAGCCGGTGCAGTCTCCCAAGCCCAAGGAAGGCTCTCTCTGGAAGACCCTCTTTTCTTCCCTGTTCAAGACCGACCTTCCGACGGCATCCGACGATGACGCAGCCCTCAATCTGGTCCACGATTTCCGCAGACGCTCCAATACCCTGTTTGAAGGCTACCGTGCGGTGCCGTATCATACGCAGAAGACCTATGATCTTGAGCAGCTCAAAAAAGCTGATACGGAGCTTCTGGGTCGTATGTTAACGGCGCATTCACTGGACGAGGGCAACATCTCGATCCTCGTCACCCGTATCCTCGGCCCGGTGAAAAGCGAGATGCTCTATCTGGACGATCAGTCGCTGGATCATTGTGACTTCTATCATCGCCAGGCCAAGAACATGGCTGCCCACAGTGCCGACCTGCAGAATATAATTTCTCTTTGCCGCGCAAAACAGGAGGCTTTGCTTGCCGAGCACGAGGAAGCCCTCCGGCTCTGGGACCAGTATATCGGAAAGACAAAGCACCCCGGCAAATCCGCCGACAAGCCCACCGACAACAAACTCAACGATGAGGTATCTATCCATGAAAAAGACTAACATGCCCAACAACGCCTTTATCCTCGAGATGAACGACGGCGGCGAGCTTCTCCGCCGCGACATACACTCTACTACCCTCAGCAAACACAAGCCTGACAGCCCTTTCCTGTCTACGCCTGTTTCCTTCCTCCTCATGGTCATGTGCGTGGTCATTGATGTGGCCTTTTTCCGCAGCCTTTTCGTCCAGATTTCATACGATACACCGTTCATGATCTGGCTCGAGACCCTCGGTTTGGCGTTCGCAGCCGACATCATCCCTGCCTTTGCCGGCATCCTGGCCAAGAATATCGCTCAGGGCCTTCGCCGTGACAAATTCAACCTCGGCCTTCTGCTCTGCGTCCCTTCAGCTGCGTTGCTCGTGAACGCGGCTCTTCGCATTGCCACCTTGTCCCTCAATAGCGCGACCGGGGTCGCCGATGCGGAGAGCATCGCACTGGCGATCATCTCCATCGTCATGCCCATCCTTACCTCGCTGGGCAATTTCGGCATCAGCTACCAAACCTTTGATCCCCTTTCTAACCGGTTGATGCGGGAAGAACTTGCTCTTGAAGAGCTGGATGACACCCTCCGTCGCCTCGAAGCCCTGCTGAGCGAAGCCGACAGCTTCAACGAAAACGAACTTCTTAAGCTGGACCACGAGCACCTGCTCGTTGCACAGCAGCAAGTCATCAATGATGCGCTGGAGCGCGTCAATCATGCCGGGCTTACACTGGCCGAGCACCTTCAGGATCCTACCTCTACCAATGTGGTCGGTAAGACGCAGGTCAACGATATTATCCAGCAGCTCACCACAGAGCTGAACGCGATCGGCTCTGCCTGTGCGGGCCGCTTCCCATTCCTCACCGACTCCTCCACCGCTGCCGTCAGCTTCCCGCGTGACGCATCCACCACGAAGACCGCTGTCTGAGACGATGCGCGCCGCCTTATCACTTTCCAACATTTGCCTTGTCACTTTCGGATGTCCCTCATCCCACAGGACATCCGAAAACAGGCACTCTGATATCCTGATCTCAACCGAAAAACACACCCACAACAAAGGAGATTTTTCCCCATGAAAATGCATTTTGTTACCAAGCTCATAGCCGCTGCCGCCACCGCTGCCGTTTTGTTGAGCACCCTGACCGGCTGCTCCGGCTCCATCCACATCAACCCCACCGCTCCCGCTTCTACCGGCAAGGCTGCTGTTGCCTACTGCGTCGGCGCAACCGCCAACAGTAAAGCCATCGATTACAGCTCCGTCCCGGTGCTGCAGAACAGCCTGCTCACTTCCGCAGAAAGCTACGGTCACTCGTTCATTATCCGGAATGATGGACAGCCCGAGCTGGTTGATTCGACAGATTTCGACATCCCCGAGCAACAGAAAAAAGCCAGCAAAGAGCGTCTCCAGCGCGATGCGCAGGCTAAGGCAGCGGCGGTCTCCGCTACAATGGCCAGCATCAGCGCGGTCAATCCGGAGGTAGACTACCTTGAAGCCATCCGCGTTGCCGCTTCCTGTCTCCGCAGTCTGGATGACACATACACCTCGCGCACCATCTACATCTGCGGTTCCGGCCTGAGCACGACTGGCTATATCAACTACCAACACAATATCCTGAGCTGTCCCGACCCCGCCATCATCGTCAGCCAGCTTCAGGAACAGCAGGCCCTGCCTGACCTTTCCGGCATGGAGGTCGTCTACATCGGTCTCGGCCAGACGCAGGCTCCGCAGGAGAAACTCACCCCCAAGCAGGTCGCCACTCTGACCAGCATCTGGCAAAGCGTTATCGAAAGCTGCGGTGCCAGCTTTGAAAGCAACGAGTACATCTCCGTTTCCACCGACCTGAACAGCGTTGAGCTGCCTCCGGTCTCCACAGTGGCCGTCCCCGCAGATGCCCCCATCACCTTTGATGCAGCATCCACGGATTACAGCCAGCCCGTGGCCTTTACAGAGGAGACGGTCGCTTTCATCGCCGACAGCGCCGAGTATCTGGATCGCACGGCCGCTGAACAGACCCTTCAGCCTGTCGCGCAGTACCTCAACCAGAACCCCTCAGCAGCGTTTCTTCTTGTTGGCTGTACGGCCGGCGAGGTGACGGACAATGAGACGCTCACCCTCTCGAAAAACCGCGCCAACGCTGTAAAAGACACACTGGTCCAGTTTGGCGTCAGCGAGAGCCGTCTGACCACCGTCGGCCTTGGTTCCTCTGATCCCTGGCACGTGGTGGGTGCGGACGCCGCCAACCGAAAGGTCGTCCTGCTCGATGCAGGTTCTGAACTGGCGCAGCAGTTGACATGATATTTTAAGGAGGTTTTCCATGGAACAGATGATCCTTCTCAAGACAAGCAGCGGCATCTCTCAGGCACCCTTGCAGGCAAAGCTGTTGAGCGAACGCATCCTTTGCGTTCAGGGCGAGATAAACGCCGACAGCGCCTGTGACTTCGTGAGCAAATTGATCGAGCTCAATCTCGAATCGACCGACGAGCCGATCACCGTGCTGATCAATAGCCCCGGTGGAGAGGTCTCATCCGGCCTGCTCATGTATGACAGCATCGTCGGTTCGGCGGCACCCATCCGCACCGTTTGTTTGGGCAAGGCCTGCAGCATGGGCGCTGTTCTCTTCATGGCAAGTCCACAGCAGCGCCTGATGCTGCCCAACTCCGAGCTGATGATCCACCAGCCGCTGCTTGGCGGCACCGTTTCCGGAAACGCTTCCAGCATCCGCTCCATCAGCGATTCCCTGCTGGAAACAAAAGACCGGATCAACAAACTCATCTCCAAACACACCGGCAAGAGCCTGCAGGAGGTGGACGACGCAACGTCTTATGACCACTACTTTTCTGCCGGGGAAGCCATCGACTTCCATCTGTGTGATCGCATCATCACTTTTTCGGAGCTGATCGAGCTGCTCCGAAACGAGGAGGAATGATTCATGATCAAACTCAACACTGCCACCCCCGAAAACGACAATGCCAAGGGCACAGACGACCAGATCATCTTAGGCGACGGCTGCATATACAGCAGCGACAGCCGCGAGACCGGCCTCAACAACAATGTTCTCGTCGTGGGCGGTTCCGGCTCCGGCAAAACGGTCTCCATTGCAGAGCCGCTGCTCCTGCAATCCTATTCACGCAGCATCATTTGCACCGTCACGAAGCGTCGCATCGTGAACCAGTACAAAAAGCTGCTGCAAAGCCGTGGATATGCGATCTGGGATCTGGACCTCGTGCATCCGGCAGAGAACGCCAACGTCACCTACGACCCCCTGCACTACATCAGGAGCTATTCCGACATCACTTTTTTATCCCACTCCATCGTCAAAGCAAACCCCCAGAAGCAGCAGAACTCCAGCGCTGACCCCTACTGGGACGAAGCGGCCACATCCCTTATGAATGCGCTCATCGGACTTGTTCTGGCGACCGATAAAAACGCCACCTTTGGCGATGTCCTTGAGCTTCTCGACACGCTTGTCTTCATTGATGACGACGCCGGCGGCATTCAGACGACCCTTGACAGGAACTTTGAGCAGCTGGCGAAGCAGGCTCCCAAGAGTTTTGCCGTCAGCAACTGGAAGAGCTTCTGCAAGCTGCCCATCAAGACGGCCGGCTGTGTGTACGGCACGCTGCACGCCACCATCGACTCCGTGTTCACGCCTGAACTGCGCACCATGTTCCATTTAAACAGGCCGATCGATTTTGAGCAGATGGCCCGGAAAAAGACAGCCCTCTTCATCACTTCTTCTCCGGTCAACCCCAGTCTCAACTGCTTCATCAGCATGCTCTACGCGCAGCTATTCAAATCCTTGTTCGAGTTTGGGGAAGAGCAGCCCGACGGCCTTCTGCCCATCCCGGTGCATCTGCTGGCTGATGACTTTGCCACCGGCTGTCCCGTTCCCCTGTTCGACCATTACATCTCAGTCTTTCGTGAAAAGCGGCTTTCTGTCACCCTTCTCATCCAGTCCGAGAGCCAGTTGAGCTCCCTGTACGGCGATCGCTCTGCGACCACCATCATCAACAACTGCGACAGCTATGTTTTTATGGGTTCCAACGACCTGCTGACCGCCCGGAACATCTCGTTCAGAGCCAACCGGCCTGTGGAAGATGTCCTCCACATGAAGCTTGGCCGCCAGATCCTGTTCCGACGCGGCTCCCGGCCGAAGTTCGTGAACCGCTACAACACCTATGCGCATCCGGCCTACCGGCAGCTCATTGCCGGGTCCGCCGGGGACCTTCATGATTCTCTGGCGAAAGGAGCCTGACCATGGATATTTCCGAAGAAAGCAGCCGCCACACCGCATTCGTGCAGAGCATTTTTGTCGGCCCTCTTTCAGACGACAGCGAGAGCCGCTCATGCTCCGAGCAACAGGCCGCTCTGCTGGCACAGCTTTTCAGCCGCCAGTGACAGAACGCGTGGCCCTGTCCCCATCTCATCGCAGCGGCCGCATTCTTTTTTCCTTGAACGCTCCCACTTTCTGAACTGCCCGTTCCGGCCCCCATCCGAAAGCAGCGGACCCGATACACTGATGCTGTCCAAAACCGATCCCTTTAAGGAGGCACGAATCTATGAAGCAAACGCTCAATCGCCCTGTGGCACAACTCAGCGTCGCAGCCGGAGGCATCCTGTGGTTCCTGTGCAGCATCCTGTATTCCACCTGCAAGGATCAGCTGCCCGGCACCCTGCTGATCCCCATCCTGTGCTCTGTCCTGTTCGCGGCGCTTTTCCTTGTCATATGGCTTGGTTCAAAGGCGACCGGCTCCTTCGACAGGAACAGCCCGCTGTACTCCGGCACCGGCTCCATGCTCGGCCACTTCGCGCTCTGTCTGGCAGGCGTATTCTGCCTGACCATGCTCTGCGAGTTTTTCTACGAGCTTGACCCGGAACAGCAGCCCACCGAGCCAACCAGCTACATCTTCGTAATCGACGAGTCCGGCTCCATGGAGACGAATGACCCCGACGGCAAGCGCTATGACGCCATTACTCAGATCATGAACGCTTCGGACAGCTCCCTGCCCTATATGGTCTATGCCTTCGCAGGCGGCACAAGAGTCGTGCGCGACATGGCTCCGCAGAGACCGGACGAGACGACCATCCCAATCAATACCGAGGCCACCGGCACCGCGATCGTCGGTGCCATCCGGAACATCCTGCAGGACTACAAGTCCGGCGGGTGGGAAGGCGGCCAGAACCCCAGGATCATCTTCCTCACCGATGGCTACGCGACCGACCTCAACAGCAGACGCATCTTCTTCAACCACACGCGGCAACTCAACCGGGCGCTGGCCGAATACAACTCCCTCGGCATCACCATCAGCACCGTCGGCCTCGGTTCCGTCGATGAAAGCCTGCTGCAGAAGATGGCAGACTCCACCGGCGGCGTGTTCATCAGCGTGGAACAGGCTGCCGACCTTGCCTCCGCCATGGAGCAGGCCGCCCTGTCCTGCTCGGCGCGGAATTTGTTGTCCACCCGCCATATGCGGAGCATGAACGCGCTGTACGCCCTGTTCCGCATCTCCGCACTGAGTCTCATCGGCTCTTTCATCGGCGGTTCTCTGGCTCTGGCCTACATGAACGATGCAAGCATCCCGCTCATCGTGAGAAGCAGCGCAGTCAGCGCCATTCTGGGCAGCATCCTTTTCGAGGTCGGTGTCCAGAACGGCGGCTCACAGAGCTTTTTCTGGTTTCTGCTCTGGCTCCTGTTTGCCGCAACGTTTGGCTGCTGTCCCCGCAAGACCCGCCGTCCGAGTGCGAGAACGAATGTCCTCTCCTGCCAGAATGTATCCGGCACCCTCTGCCAAACCGGTGGTAAGCAGATGCCCGTATAACCATCTGGTGGAAAACCTTGGTTCCGATTTTCCATCCATGCTTCGCATGTGAGAGGTGGTAATTTTTCCAGACATAGAATCAGCCCGTCTGTGGGCCACCGAGTAACTCCGGTGGATGTCACAGACGGGCTGATTTTATGGACTGCCATAATATATGGGTTACTCCAAATCAAAACAGTTTTTTTGCTGTTCCATAAGAACCGTCATAATTCGCTCTTTCAGCAAAAAGTGGAACTGTTTCGGATAGTGATCCAGAAACTTATCAAGAATTGCTGCGATGTCTTCCCGTTCAAAGCTCACTGAAAGCTGTTTTCCGTACATAGCTTGTGCCGTATGAACTGTCTACGTAAACCGGGATTTGAACGGAAGGCACTGCGCCTTTGTCAGATATGCACGGCTTTCAATTTCAGGGCTGTACAAAGCAAAATCCAGTAAGAAGGAATCCCCGCAGTCAAAAATCGGGCAGGGCTTATAACCTGCTCTATCCCGAATCAGCGCAATATTGTTCAGGTGTCTGTCCTGATTCAGAAAAAGTGCATCGATTTCAAACAATGTCGTAAGATATGCGCCCATATCCTGCATTCCGGTCGCCTCTTCCATTGCATCCGCAAAAAGCCGGATTCTCTCTTTCAGGCCTGTCCTACGTTTACCGCTGTCGTGGATGCGCTCTACGGCACCGGCTTTCATGGCAGTCTGCGTCCTTCCGGCCTTACCGCCTGTGCGCTGATGAATTGTCAACACGAAAACGGTGCGTTCGTTCTGACAGTAGACCTGCCCAGCGGCATCAACACCGACACCGGCGAGGTGGCTGAAGGTGCCGTCCACGCCGACTTGACTGTCACGTTCGACAGCCGCAAGCTGCTGCACACAGCTGCATCGTCCGCACCGCTCTACGGCAAAATCGTCTGCGCCGACATCGGCATCCGGGACGAGTGGCACTCGGTATTCTGATTTTCTATTATGCTTCAAGCTGTGTTCTTGATTCGTTCATTTTTGGGTGTTACATTATACTGCCGCCTGTAAGAAACGGCACCAACGCAAAAGCCCCTGCGGGCAATTGCTCGCAGGGGCTTCGCTATGCAATGAGTTGATGCTTCTCACACCAGCACACGGCAGTTATTCAATTTCAATCAGATTGGGGTTTGCAGGCAGAGCCTTCTGCTGCTGGGGTGCAGGCAGCTGGATGTGCAGGATGCCATCCTCGAACTTTGCGTGGATATCCTCTTTCTTTACGGCATCGCCCACATAGAAGCTGCGGGCGCAGGTGCCGGAGAAGGTCTCGCGGCGGATGTAATGGCCCTTGTCGTCCTTCTCATCATTGCTGTGATTACGGACGGCCTGAATGGTCAGGTAGCCGTCGTTCAGTTCCATCTGAACGTCTTCCTTCTTGCAGCCCGGCAGGTCCACGGCCACATCGTAGCCGTTCTCGGTCTGCTTCACATCGGTCTTCATCATGTTTGCACCGCGCTTGCCGAAGGTCTCACGCTCTTCACGGTTCATCGCACGCTCCAGCGCACCATCGTTCCAGAACGGATCAAAGAGATCATCGAACAGATTCTCATGGAAAACAGCAGGCATAAACATAAATCATTCCTCCAATCCCGGCGTTCGGGTCGGGTCAAAAATCTTTATGTTGTTCACTCGGAAGGGCTTTCCGGGAAGCCGCCCGATCACCTTGCGGCTCTCTCTTTTGCCCTTCCTCCTGAGCACGCCATAGTTATAGCACCGTTTGTTAGCAGTGTCAAGCATAGAGTGCTAAAATTCACAGAAAGATAATTCTTTGATAATCTTTCATGCGATCTTTCTAATTTTCCGTCCTGTACTCGTTCTTTTTCTGGTCTTACACAGACCACAGCGTTTTTTCGTTTCTGAACCATCCTGTTTTGGCTTGAACTCCTATGATTATTCTGATAGAATTATCATAGAATCATTCAAGGAGGGATGAATATGATCATTAAATCCTCGACCACTCTTCGCAATGATTACGGAGCCATCTCCGATCTGGCGCACCACGAAGCAGAACCGATCTATATCACCAAAAACGGCGAAGGTGATCTGGTCGTTATGAGCATTGAAGCATTTGAGCAGCGGGAAGAAACCATCCGGCTTCGCGCAAAGCTGGAAGCCGCCGAGGATGCTCGTCTTTCCGGAGCACCGTCCTACACTCTGGCCGAATCCAGAAAGCGGCTGGAGGCGCTCTATCAACGTGGCTAAACTGATCATTCTGGAATCTGCACAGCGTGAACTGGAAGAAATTGCAATTCTTCACATGAATCTTGTAGGCCCCAATTCAGCCCGCAAAATCACCAACCTGATCCTAGATACCCTTTCCCGTTTGGAATTATTCCCCTTGTCTGGCCCCCTGCCAGAAGACAGAGAACTTCTCAAAAACGGTTATCGCTATGTGATTGCAGGAAAGTATATCTGTATTTACCAGCAAATTGCAGATACCGTCTATGTCTATCACATTGCCCATGGTGCAAGCAACTATCCGCTCTTATTCAAGCGACTTCTGCATGAAGAATCTTCTGCCGACAAATAATTTTTTCCATCCACATAACGTGTGGATGGGATTTTTTGTTTAGGAGTCTCTCGGAAAAAGGCGTTCTCACCCTTCCATCTTCTGAATCACCGCATCCAGCCAGCGGCACAGGGTCTCCCCGGCCTGATTGGCGATTTCCAGCACACGGGCGTGGCTGTGCTTCACAGTCTGGATGCCGGTAGCCATATTCGTGATACAGCTGACGGCCAGCACCTTCATACCCAGATAATTGCAGACCATGGTTTCCGGCACGGTGCTCATGCCCACAGCATCGGCACCCATGCCCGCAAAGGCACGGATCTCGGCGGCCGTTTCGTAGCAGGGACCCATGAAGCCCAGATAAACGCCCTCTTGATAGGAAATGCCCAGCTCGTCGGCGGTCTGTTTGGCGAGATTCCGCAGTTCCAGACTGTACGGCTCGGTCATGTCCGGGAAACGCGGGCCAAAACGCTCATCGTTGGGGCCGATGAGCGGGTTCGTACCCATCATGTTTATGAAGTCGGTGAGGAGCATCAGGGTGCCCGGCGCAAACTCCCGGTTGATGCCGCCGCAGGCATTGGTCAGCACCACCTGTTCCACACCCAGCAGTTTCAGGACATAGAACGGGTAGCAGACTTCCTTCATAGAGTAGCCCTCATAAAAGTGGAACCGTCCTTCCAGCGCATAGACCTCTTTCTCGCCCAGCTTGCCTGCCAGCAATGCGCCCTTGTGGCCTGCTACTGTAGACACCGGGAAATTCGGGATATCCTTGTACGGCAGTTCTTCCGTTTCGGTAAAATCAGCGGTCAGATTACCAAGGCCGGAGCCGAGCACCACCGCGATTTTCGGGCGTTTGGTGGTATGCGCTTTGATATATTCCGCACTCTCCTGTGCTTTTTCATAAAGATATTCCATAGGTTTTCTCCTTTGCTGTTGTATGCATTCACTCTTCCATTCGTTCCTGTAGCTGTTTTACCGCGTCTTGCAATACATTGCTGAATTGCTTCAGGTCATCTTCCGTGATGATTTTCCACAAGGGTTTTGTAGACAGAATCCATGTCATCCGTGCAGGGCCGTCCTGCCCTCTGCATTCAATCCAGAATTTTACCGTCGATGGAGATGGTGACCACCTGCCAGGGAATAAACTTTCCGCTGGTCTGCAGCGCCTTTTTCGCTGCCATCTCCAAACCGCCGCAGCAGGGCACCTCCATGCGGAGGATGGTCACACTCTGGATGTCATTATTGCGAAGGATCTCGGTGAGCTTTTCGCTGTAATCCACAGCGTCCAGCTTCGGGCAGCCAATGAGGGTCACCTTGCCACGCATGAATTCCTGATGGAAATTGGCATAGGCGTAGGCCGTGCAGTCCGCTGCGATCAGCAGCTTTGCCCCCTCAAAGTAAGGTGCGTGGACCGGTGCCAGCTTGATCTGCACCGGCCAGTTGCGGAGCCGGGAAACTGACTGCACGGGAGCAGAAGCAGCACGTTCGTCTGCCTCCGTCTGTTCCAGCAGCCGCATCCGGGAGCCGGGGCAGCCGCCTTCGTGGAGGTGTTTCATCTTTTCCTGCAATTCCTTTTTCTTTTTGTTCTCCTGCACCGCCGCCTGCGACCATCACCAGAAGCTCATCCGCAATCTGGTCAGCGTTCTGGCAAA
>ERZ1034952.647-NODE-647-length-31520-cov-9.543493_pt1 | contig 31520 bp, 37 predicted proteins | sample MGYA00520625_ERZ1034952 | MGnify/ENA primary metagenome ERZ1034952 (study PRJEB33766, sample SAMN09781773) | gut metagenome | biome: gut microbiome | host: Homo sapiens | place: Madagascar | study: EMG produced TPA metagenomics assembly of the PRJNA485056 data set... | reverse complement strand
GGCAGTACCGCCTCGAAAAGCAGCGGGAGACAAACAGCCGGACGGAGTGAACGAAATAGCTACGGCTTCGGGGCGGCTCCGCGCCGCCCCCGCCGGTCGGCCTTGATCCGGAACGCCTGCACCGGAATTTCCAGGTGCTTTGCAATCCGGCAGGCGGTCTGGTAGATGATCGGTTTTCTGGCAAAGGCATTCCGGATTGTGTTTTCGTGCAGCCCGCATTTGTCCGCAAGGCATTTATAAGGATTCAGCACCGTCAGCTCTTCATCGTACATCTTCTTCTCTCCCCGTGTTGAAAACTTCGTTCTGCGCGTCTGTGATCGCGCTTTCGTCGATCCCCAAGTATCTTACCGTTGTTTCGATCCGCTCGTGTCCGAGGGCCCTTCGCGTCAATTCCAGCGCCCGCAGGGGATCGCCCGGTGTCCGTCTCTGGAAATGCCGGAACATTTCGTATGCGAAGGTCTTCCGCATCCAGTGCGTTCCGTGTTCCGGTCCGAGGGCTTCCCGAAAGAAGCGGTAGACGGCCAGCCGGGAGAGCGCTTTCCCGTTCTGGCCCCGGAACACGAATTCTTCCGGCCCGGTGTGGCCGCGTTCCGCCTCCGCGTTCAGGTGGCGGACGATGAACTTCCGCCACGTCGCTGGGATCGTCATTTTCCGTGATTTCGGCCCCTTCCGGGCTTTGAGTTTCAGGAACGCGACGGTTTCCCGGAGTTCGCCGGTCGCGGAGTCGATCAGGTCGCGCCGCCGCAATGCCGTGATCTCCGATATCCGGCAGCCGGTCGGTACGCCGATCGCCGCGATCGCCGCATACTTGACCGGCAACCGGCAGCAGAGTTTCAGCGCTTCGGCCAGTTCAAGGCGTTTCATTCCGGACATATATTACCGCCTGCGCCGGTTTCTGCGGGTCTTTCGACGCTGCCGTTTGAAGTGATTGCGATACAGGATTCGCAGATGATCCAGCTCTTTCTCCTTTTCGCTGCATTGTGCGTCCGCGCCGTTGTAAGCCATTTTCCACACACGTGCCTCGCACTCGGCTTTCTGTTTCTCTTCGTTCAGAGTTTTTATATCGAGATCATCAACCTTGATGAATTGGCCGCATTCCCGCCTACTCCGCACCAGTTCCCGCAACGAATGCAGTTTATCATGCCATTTCCGGAAGGCTTGCAGATTGCAGGGAATACCACAGCAAAGCAACATCTCCAAGTTATGGTAAATATCCCCGTACAGGTGTTGCCATAACTTTTCCGCGACTTCCCGCTCAGCGTAGTTTCTGACCACATCATCGCCAAGCCGGTTGTATTGCAGTTCCATCCGGTCAATCGCAACGAACTCACGCAGTTGTGGCGCGAACTCAAACCAGTGACAACAACCTTTGATTCGTTCCGTATAGTAAACTTGCATCATTCCCCCGCTCCTTCCTCGTGAATATTCCCGATTACTTCGATTTCGGTGATATCCCGGTCAAACGCCCATTCAAGCGTTGTGTAATCCCAGTCCGAATTGTGTACATCGACGACCAATCCGCCATGCCATTTGATTTCAGAATAGTACTCTTCGCCGTCCGCATCCCAAACACGGCATTTGTCACCCTCGAAAATCTGCTTGCCGTTCTTATCTTCTCCGGTAGTGCCTTGCTCCTTCACGAACCGTTCCGGATTCCTGTCGATACCGGTAAGAGTGATAATGCCGCCGTTCGGAATTACCCACGCGGGGAAAGTATGTTCTGTGCCGTCTTCGGCAACAATGGTCTTTTCAATTTCCCCGAGATAACACTTCTTGTCATTATCCCAAACCCTGATTTTGAATCTGCTCATTTCCCTGCTCCTTTCAAGACTTCTAACGCAAGGCCAGAATATGTTTTTACGATTTTAGTCCAGCGCGGATTCGCCGCCACCATTTCGACGCAATTTTTAGCTTGCCGAATATTTTCTTCCAGCTCCGCGATCCGGGAGGCCTGCTCCCTGATTTTGGCATAGCGTTCCGAAAAAGTTTTTTGACAATCCTGACAATACAGAAGATTGTCCCCGGAACGATGATAGGCGATACTTGCGGTTCCTCCGCAAGATGGACACTTAAATTCGCTCATCTCAACTCCTCCTTGTCATAGACTTTCGGCGGCTTCGACACTTCCGGCGGTTCCGGCAGCCGTGGCCCTCCCGGACGAGTTGCGCGCCCGATCTCGACACCGAGCCAGAAAGCGAAATGCACCAGCCCGATTACGAGAATTGCGATCAGTTCAATGTTCATAATTGATTTCCTTCAAGATATGATTTTGTGCGTATGCGATAATCCATTCAGCGTAAATGCTGTTGGATTCTTTGCCGTCAATCAAGCGGGACAGAATCCGCTCGATATTCTTCCGCTTAACCCTCGTTTTGAATTTTCGGTATTTCCGCTTTCGGTTTGATTCATAATCCGCGCATAGCCTTCTGTACCATTCGCAATTGAAGGACGCGGCGGCACGAATACAAGCACCGACATTGACCGGATCGCGCTGCGGAATCAGAATGACCTCAAGGCGGCTGCATTGAAGTTCGTATTGCATTTCCTGTAAGGCATACTTTAACATGGTTCAAGAACGTTTCCCTTTCCAGATTTTGAATCTTCCTTCGTCCGCCATGCGGTCGATCCGGCTCAGGACCGCGCCGCCCGTATCAAGGTTCGAGAACTTCCCGACAAGCTCCCGCGTGTCGTGGTTTGAGGTGAGCCAGAGGCGCGCCCTCGCACCCTCGTAGACCTTGTTCACGAGGTCGTACACGAGTTCGCCCGCCGTGTCGTTGATCCGGCGCTTGGCGAGGTCGTCGATCAGCAGGATATCCAGAGACAGCAGCCGCACTTGGAAGTCGATCGCGGAAAGCATTGACTGCTGCAGCTCTTTCGCATACTCCTTCGACAGTTCCGGGAAGTCGTAGAAGCGGCAGCGCTTCCCGGATCGCGCTTCGAGCAACAGATTACAGGCCGCCGCGCGCGTCTTGCCGATCTCGAAATCTCCGATCAACAGCAGATTATTTGCCCGGTTCTCCCTGATCCAGCTCGCAAGGCTGTGATTTCCGAGCCTTCTATCCCAAACCCGGAATTCCGGTGGAATCCTTGCTTCCTCCGCCCTTCGCCGGGTTTCGAACGCCTCCTTTTCCGCCCGCTCCGCTTCCTCCCGGCGTTTGCCGCATTCGGCGCAGTTGGCTGTCAGCCTGCCGCCGAACGGCTTCATCAGTTCAGGCGGCAGCAGCAGCTCCTTCTCCGTCACCCGGCCGCAGAGCGGGCAGGTGAACTCAATTTTCATCAACTCAGTGTCTCGGCACATAAGTTCCTCCTTCCTTCGCCGTCCGTCCCCCGGTTTCCTGCTCCCACATCTCCGGATTTTCGAGATAGCGCCCCTCCCGGAACCATTTTCCGCACGGCGTGACGTATTTGCGCAGCTTCGGCGGCCACCTCCCCACGGCGGCCGCGTAGGCCGACACCGCCTCCTCCAGCAGTGTCAGCGCCTTGCCGACCGTGCCGCCGGGCTTGTCGGCTTCGCGACGGACCGCCTCGACTATGGCGGCCAGGTCGTCACGCACATTCAGGCAGCGCGGATGCTGCCGACGGAGATTTTCGATCCGCACCGCATGCGCGCGAATAAACTCTCTCTCTAATATCTCTGTCTCTGTCTCTGTCTTACGTGCGCGCGTAGTAACGTTTTGTAAACCGGGTTGCGGTTCGTTTTGTAAACCGTTTTGCGGTTCGTTTTGCAAACCGTTTTGTAAACCGTTTTGCGAGCCGGGTTGCGGTTGTTTTTGTGCGCCTTTCCGCTGCGCGGTTCTGCGTTTGTTCGACTTGTCGATCGACGGCTGCATGAGCGTGAAATACGTTCCGAGCAGCCCTTCCAGCTTCGGCGGCTCCCCATACAGGGAGTAGCGGCATATCGCGTGATAAAGTCTGCCGCGTTCCGCGTCTGTTTTCAGGGCTTCCGCAATCTCCACCCACGTGCGGAAGATGGTTACTGTTTCGTAGTCGCTCATCTGCACCACACTTCCAGCGCAAGGGCCAGCGCGGCAGCGCCGGCCACGAACCAGATCGCCGCCGCCCGGCAGCGCAGGACGAAAGCACGACGACGAAAACGGGCCCGTTCGCGTTCAAAATAACTGTTCGGATAGAGGTTCATAATTCCGATCCTTTCCTGCAAATGGGGATGTAGCGACCGTACCGGATGAAACAGACCGGGCAGACTCCTTTCGGAATCGCAATGTGCGGATCAACCGGCGGTTCGCTGTGTTCCAGGCATTTTTTACAGAGCTCCATCACAATCCCCTCCCGAGTATCCGGATGTCGATGATCTGGCTCATCCAGATCGTCCAGCGGGACGGATACTCCGTTTCTACGCCGTCCCACGTGCAGAACGCCTGATGCACGAGCTCGATCGTGTGGCGGTTCTCCCCGGGCTTGAGCCAGCCGATCCCGGTGCAGAGCCCCGTCCGGCTCTTGTTCTTCGCCTTCCAGCGAATCAGTACCGGACGGCCCTCCGGAATTTCGTAATCGCGGCTCCGGGTTTTCACAAGCACGATTTTCCGTTTCATTTCCGCGCCCCCTGTTTGTGGTAATTCTGTTCGAGATAGCGGTTGATGTCGCCCGGTTTGATCCGGTAGAACTTGTCCACCCGGATGAACGGGATTTTCCCGTCGTTGCAGAGCTGCCGCATCTTCTCGTTCGAAACTCCGAGCGTTTCGGCGGCCTGGTCGAGCGTAAGGGTCGGCATGACTGTGAAGCGGGATTCGATCCGTTCCGCGATCCGGTCGCCGATCGCCACGGCAAGGGCTATTTCATTCTCCATCGTGTACCTCAATGGTGTATGGTGGCAGTTGTCGGAACATTTCCGCGATGATTTGATCCATCTTTCGTATTTCCCGGTCGAGTTCCGGGCGCGGCGTGTCGAAATGAGCGTCGAGAATATCTCGCAGCAGCGAGTCCGTGAACGGCGGCTTCCGGCGGATCGAAAAGAGTTGTAACACATTTCCGGGGTCATTTGCATGACGGCCCGGATGTATTACAGTCTCCCCCGCCTGATACCGCCGGATGGCGCAGGCTATCACCTGCGCGCCGTTGCCGGGCGAGAATCGCGCAATCTGCCGCGCATATAATCGGACACTGCTCACGGTTTATCCCCTCAGCCGATCATGGCGGTCTGCTTGCCGGAAGAGGCGACTCCGTGATGGATGGAAATACTGTCTGCATCGGAATATCCGGATCGCGCTGTTCTTCCCACGCGATAAGAGCTCTTCCGTCCTTGTGTCAAATCCATCTTTGACATAAAAAGTTCTACGGCGGCAGTACGTTTCAGAATAAGGCCGTATTCCTGTTTCTGTTCCTGTTCGGTCGTATCAGCCTGATACATGGCTTTGACTTTTTCCAGAATGCGACGGGTAGCCCCGAAAAGATAATCCGTGCGGGTCTTCGACGGGGAATAAAGAGAGCTCCAAAGAATCCCGTCCTTTCGGCGCTTCCACAACGCGGTGAGCTGGCGGTGAAGATAATCCGTGAGATAGAGAACGATTTCGGAATCACTCGGTCTGCCGACAACGATCATATGAACTTGATCTCTCTGGCCCGCGTCTTTTGCGAACTTCCAGCCCTGAATGATTTTGCAGCCGAACATCTCCGCTATATTCAGCAGCAAATGACGTTCCCACGGCTCAAACCGGCTTTTCGCCCATCCGTCATTCTCCTGCACCGGCTCGTCGAACTCGAGTCCTCTGATCGAATCGAGATTGACATTTTCCCGCTGTGCGATCCTGATCGCCTGTGCCATCGCAACCGCGGCTTCATTCTCATTGGGGCTTTGAGCCAGTGCGAGCAGCTTCTTCAGTTTTTCAATCACGTTGTTCATAGCATGTTTCCTTTATGCTTGGGTGATTTAAATTGTGACTATATGAACACTTTAAGGTAAAATTTTTTTTGCTTCTTCGTTCAGAAGGATGCGAATCAATTCAGCATCGGATCGAATTCCTTTTTCTTTCTTTATAGCCTCAATTTTCTTGAGTTCATCTTTATTGGCGCGAAGAGCAAACAGCCTTGATCCGTCCATGTATAGCCTCCTTTCTAATTTTAATATATGTTCCTATGTGAACATTTTCAAGCGTTTGTTCTAAAATCTTTTGATTTTTTTATATCCTGTAATATCTTAGAGGTGAAGAAAGTAACAGAAGGAACTATTTATGAGCATCTTCGACGAACTTCGTTCGGCCCTTCGCAGTAAATACGATGGGGGGATGACGCAACAGGAAATCGCCGATAAGAGCGGAATTTCCCGTTCTCATATTTGCAAGCTCCTGAACGGTTCCCGTTGCTTTTCGGAAGTGACACTGGGAAATGTATTCAAGTTGTTTCCTGATGCCACGCTGTTGCTGTCCCCATCTTCTACTGTGGACGAAACAGATTCCAAGATACTTGAACTGATCCAAGGATTGTCGCAGAAGGATAAGCTCAATCTGGTTGTCGAGCTTTCCCGAATGACTGCCGCCAAAAGTACAACCGTGGCCTCCGAAGCAAATGAAAAGATCGGATAGGTTAAAATTTCGCGGCAGTTTCCCTTTTTTGAAAAAATAATCACCTGTGCGAATTTCGTAGATAGCGAGCTATAAATGATTATTATACGCATCTTGACAATCGTACTTTGGTTTTGGGGTTGTGGCATTGGAGCAGCGCAAATATTCCGCACGACGTTGCCATCTCTATACCAAGTATCTGTTATGCAAAGGATATCTTGGATTTTACTTTGGTTCTTATATGTACCCTTATATTTTACTCTAAACAAGTACAAGCGGAAACAATATTTAACTTATTTTATTTCTCTTTTTATATTGGTCGGGGCAAGTTTTTTAATGCAGGGCTATGCAATATTGGCTTTTCTGCTGGTATGGCATTATCCACTTGGAATTGTTTTTTATATTGTGTTTTTTTTATTCTGCTACCGCGTACTACTTCCGGTGAGAGTAAGGACTGCCATAACCGAATATATGGAATCGCGGAAAGATCCGCTTAGGGTTTACAAATTTCAATATTTTCCGGAAAATTATTATTCCTTGAATGAGAAATACAAATATGCCTTGCGTTGGATGTCTGATGAAGAAAAAGAATTATGGGGAAAGCGGGATGATGATTTATCCGCCGAACAATTGGCGCAAAAGAAGAATATTTTAACTCATGTTAGAAGCGTTACTCGTCCTCGGGGCCGGTGATTATATTTCATCATTTAGCTTAAAACCACAAAAACGGGAACAGAAATGGACATATTGAAACAGATTGGGCTTCTATGCGGGGGAAGTGTGATGATTGCGTTCTTGTCCGGTTGTTGGACGGTCTATGAAACACCGCCCGTTGCTCTTGATTGCTCGCAAAAATTTGATTTGAATCTCAAACTGGAAGGATTCGAATTGGTTTCTTTGCGACAAACCGGTTTCAGCAACAGTTCGGGGAGCGCGACAGCATATAGCTGGCAAAACAATAGTACCGCGACGGCTTACGGTAATTCAACAACTGCCCATTATGAATATCGCCCGGATGATACATTTGCCTATTCGGTCACGGATACTTTTGAGTCGCTCGGATTCAATATCCGAAGTGATAACCCGGAACTCACTTTGGTAGGGAGAATCGGAAGTGGTCGGTTTGATTGGGGAAGTCCGTGGCTCTATTTGCGTGACGGGTTGGCGCTACTTGTGGCGTTTCCTACCTTCATGATGATCGGAAGTTACGAGCGATTTAATGATGTTCGTGTCTTGGTTTACGATATTGAAGGAAAGAAAATAGCTGATTATTATTCAAAAAAAAGCTGTTATGTCTTTTCTCTTGCTTTCCCATTCGCCAATTTCGGCAATGAAAAAGCATATGAATGGTACGGAGATCGTAAAGCGGCTGAATTTTCCTTGATGGATTGTGTGAATCAGTTTCTTGTGGATTTAAAAGCTGGTAAGTTTGATAATTACATCAAAAAATCAAAAGAATAAATATGTAGGCGTAACCAATGGCACTTCGTCAACGCGGAAAAGATAATTTTTATCATGCCTATTTTCGTACCGTTATTGCGTTGCCGGATGGTCGGCTGAAATATGCCACTACAACGGTAAATCTCGGCACTGGCGATCTGGTGACGGCACGAGCATTGGAAGCTGAATTGATGAGGAAAAATAAAGCAGCGCGGCTGCATCAGCGAGCGACGGCGCGTTTGACTGCCTTGGAGGTGGCAGCAGGGGAGCGTCCTATCTCCGAAGCGCCAACGCCGATTTTGCATGTAAAGCGCCAGCGGAGACTCAAAATCGGGGATGCTTTGGAAACAGCAAAGAAGTATCGGGAATTGGGGGAAACAACGGTAAAGCGTTTCCGGGCTTTCTCGTTCGCGGTTCCGTACCGGTACATGGATGAGATCACGCCGGAAATCGCTTTTGACTATCTGGCGAAGAAATGTCCTGATCCTGCAAATGGAAAGAACTTCAACAACATTAAGTCGGCATTGAATATCGTCTTCCGGCTTACTCTGCTGGATTCCGGCATGGACGAATCGCCGTTCGCCAGAATTCCGAACCGCAAAAACTCTTCCAATCACCAAAGGCCCTTCACCGAAAAGGAATTTATCCGCATTTATACCAATGCTCCCGAGCCCTGGAAGAGTGCTGCTCTGATTGCGTGGTTTACCGGATTGCGGCAGAAAGACGTTTTTTCTTTGCGGTGGGATTGTATTGCAGATGATGTGCTGACGGTGCTTCCGGCGAAAACGGCCCGGTTCGGTCGGGCAGTACGGATACCGATACATCCGCAACTCGCAGCCGCTTTGAAGCAGCTTCCGCATGTTGATGAGCGTGTTCTTGGTGCATGGGAATATAATCCGGCTTCTATTACATTCCGGCGCGCTTTCGGGACGCTTCTGCGCCGGTTGAAGATTGAAGATACGGCGGATGGTTTTGTCGCGTTCAATTCTCTGCGCGATAGCTTTGTCACGCGTTGCGATGCCGCAGGAATTCCGCGTCACGCAGTGCGCGGTTTGGTCGGGCATGTTTCCGATGATCAGACCGACTTGTACAGCCACGATCTGACCACTGCGCGGTTGGTTCAGCAGCTTCCGGCGGTCAATTTGGACAAATCAACAGGAAACGATAATTTGTAGATCAATATGTGTGTCAATGAACTATTTGAACTTAGTTAATGGGTTCGAATCCCTCTCTCTCCGCCATTTTTTTTGCCTGCTGTAGACTGCCTGGCATAAGAGAGCTGCATTTTATTGATGAATCTGAAAGGCATGATTTTTTCCCTCTCGCATAAAGTGCTTCTCCACTCGTCGCAGTAAAACGAACCATAGGCTGAAAATAATAAAATTTTAAAGTCATCTCCCGTTCCCTGAAGCCCGGCGGCAAGCACCTGATGGATCTGATGAACGGCGACTTTGCCGATACCCATTTCCCCTGTCAACTCCGGGATGGCGGAGAAAAGGACTTACGCTGTCAAAATTCGAGCGGGATAAGCTGGAACGGATTCTGCTCTGCGGACAGCAGGATTTTCCGTATGGAAGCACTTCGCCTCATCCGTTTTTTGAAGAAGGATGTCCGCCGCGGCTCTATTCGGCCTATGAATACGCCGGATCATGCGCGAGAACGGAATGCCCGTCGCCGGAGCGTATGCGAATTTCACGGAACGCCCCGCAAATGTCGATGAAATTCAAATGGAAATCTGTTCAAGGAAGGATTGAATCAAATGCAAATCAATATTGCTCCCTGCGGCTTGGTCTGTTCCCGTTGCGACGCCTATCGCGCCACACAGGAAAACAGTCCTGAAAAACTTGAACTCGTTGCGGCCGACTGGCGCAAACGGTATCATTGCGATGACATCAGGGCCGAATTGATTCCCTGCGACGGCTGTATGACCGAAGGCGGGCGCAAATGCCATCACTGCGAGCATTCGTGTGAAATCCGCAAGTGCGTCGGGGGAAAGCAGGTGAAGGTCTGTTCGGAGTGCGCGGAATATCCGTGTGAAAAGCTCTCCGGCTTCTTCGAGTATGTCCCGGAAGCGCAGGCGGAACCGATGAAAAAATTGCTTGATGCCATCGCCGAAGTCGAGAAAAACATGCATTCGGCGTTCTGAAAGAGAGACCGGGGCGGGGGGATTTTCTATGCGAAAGGCTCCAGCGTCCGCAAAGACGGCTCCCCGCCGCTCATTGCCGCTTTCGGCCCGCTTGCGGTATCGCCGGAATTTCAGGAAAGGGGGATCGGTGCTGCATTTACCGAATTTCACCAACGGATTCGGCGGCGTTCGACCGGAATTTCCCGCCGAAAACGAAACAGGTCAGGTTAGGACAGCTCTGCCTCGGCATGGGCGCGATCCGTCCGGTTGCGGAGGATGATTTTGAAACCGTTTATGAGATCGTCAACGACGCGGCGCAAGCCTGTCGCGGCATCATCCCCGCCGACCGCCGGTGCGAACCGCATATGCCGCTGAAAATTTGCAAAAACAGGATCGTAAGAAATGAATTACAGAATAGAGTGTGTACCGGAGTTCACCGTTTTAGCGAAAATTCGGTCGTTTGATGCAAAAAATGCCGCGGAGGAAATTCCGAAATTCTGGGAGGAATACTACCGGAGCGGCAATGGCGCAATCGCCTGCGGACAATTCGGCATCTGTTTTGGCGGCAGCGCCGGCGGAACATTCCATTACGGCATCGGCAATCGTTGCGAAGTGGAGCAAAAGCCTGACGGCGCAACGGTCTGTCACGTTTTCAACTGTCCCGATCTGACGAGAATACCGGACGGCTTTGAAGTACGCACCATTCCCGCGCAAACGTGGCTGAAGGTCGAAGCCCGCGGCGCTCTTCCCAAGTCCATTCAGAGCACCTATCCTGAAATCGAAAAGGAGTGGCCGGGCGGTCTGGAACGCATTTACGGCATGGATATTGAGGAGTACGGCTGCTGCGAAACTCCGGAGGATTCGCAGAAAGACGACTATCTCTGCCGGATCTGGATTCCGGTCAAACTGCTTGGAACGGAACATTATTCCGTCAAAACCGATGTTCTGACCGCGTCGGAATTCAACCGCCTGGGATGTGCGGCCGGCTGGGAAATGCCGTCCGAAAAGCAGAGCGCCGCGGCGCTGCGGAACTCATTGGTCACATTTTCACTTTACAATGGAGGAACATTGATCGGCATGGCTCGACTGATCGGTGATCGCGCCATGGCGTATATGGTGCGGGAAGTCGTTGTCCTGCCGGAATTTCAGAAGCAAGGTGCAGGAACGTTCCTGATGCTGGCCGTTCAGCAGTGGATCGCCCGGGACGTTCCGGACGGCTGGCGGGCAAGCTGTGAACTGTTTGCGGCGGAAGGACAACGGGATTTTTATCAGCATTGCGGTTTTGTCGCGCTCCCGCATTCCGGCAATGAAAACGGCATGAGTACGATGATCATCGGGCAAAAATGAAGTGTCATTTTGAAAGGAGCCCCGATTTTCCACGCGGCATGTTGTTTGATATGCTGCCAGATTTTTTTCGACAATCCGCGCAAAATTATTGTCGCGGCCGGCGACCTGATGATTTCGCGCAAAATAATGTATGAACGTGCCGGTTTCCATGAAACGGGACGGCGGAACCATTCTCACTTCTCGGGATATCTGATTGATGATGAATATCAGCTGAATGCCGAACCATGTTGTTCGACCTGGCCGCCAAAGCCGAAATCCGGAAAAAGCAAAGGAGTTGTCTGAAAATGAATCATGCCGTCTTTCCCAGAACCGGGGATACCCAAACGGTTTATCTGAAAAAGGTCATTACGAATCCGAATATTCAGGTCGGCGAATATACGATCTACAATGATTTCGTCAATGATCCGGTATTATTCGAGAAAAACAATGTATTGTATCAGTATCCGGTCAACCATGATAAATTGATCATCGGCAAATTCTGTTCGATTGCCTGCGGAGCAAAATTCATCTTCAACAGCGCGAACCATACGCTGCATTCACTCTCGACCTATCCGTTCCCGATTTTTTTTGAAGAATGGGGACTTGAGCGGAAAGAGGTGGCTTCGGCCTGGGACAACAAAGGCGACATCATCATAGGAAACGATGTCTGGATCGGTTATGAGGCGGTCATTCTCGCCGGCGTTTCGATAGGTGACGGAGCCATCGTAGGGACGCGTGCCGTGGTAACCAAAGATGTTCCGCCCTATACGATTGTCGGAGGAGTGCCGGCAAAGCCGATCCGCAGGCGTTTTGATGAAGCAACTGTGGCACGCATGTTGGAGCTGCAATGGTGGAACTGGCCGGATGAACGGATACGGAAAGCGATCCCGGCAATCCAATCGGGAAATTTGGAAATCTTAACTCAATGTTGAAATTCGATTTTCGAGGAAGAGCACATGCACAGTCGTTTTACCAATATAAATTCTATTTCCCGGCTGAACACTTGTAATTTCCGAGATCAAGTGCAGTTTATTGATATTTGCAATTCAGCTTTTTTCAGATGTTTTATGCCGATTCCCTTCCGGCCGGTTTCTGTGACCGGAGTGAATCCGGTTCTTGCATGAAGTCCGCCCCGACCTGTCTTTCCGCCGGGAAAGCGGAAAGGCAGGTCGGGGCGAATGGTATTCGGCGCAGCATGACCTGTCCGGAACCGGTGCTGCCGGATCAGTGCTTCCTGTATCCGCACTTCGGGCAGACGCCGTCGATCAGGGCGACGCCGCAGAGCGGGCAGCGGTCGATCGTTTTGCCCGGCGCGTACTCCTGCGCGGCGGCATTGACGCCGCTGGTGAAGGTGATCTTCGCGATGTTGAGCTTGTCCTTCAGCAGATCGTAGACGATCTTGATCATGCCTTCGACCGTCATGGTCTCTTTGGTGACGACCAGGCGGCAGTCGGGATAGGCGGTTGCAAGCCCGGTCCGGAAAGCTTCCCCCTTCATCTTGTTGGCGGGAGCGCCGTTCCTGATCCCCTGCTTCTCGTAGACGTCGAGGATGGCCGGAAGCAGCGGGTCGTCTTCCCGCAGGACCAGGGCGTGGTCGAAGTTTTTCAGCACGTTCCAGGCGACTTTCTGAATCTCGTTGCAGGGATAAACCATGTTGACGCCGGGCTCGATGGCATCCTCTACCTCAATCGTCAGGACGCCGGTGTGGCCGTGCAGATACTGGGCCTCTCCCTGGAATTTGTAGAATCGGTGCGCGTACTGCAACTCGAACTTCGTGATGCTTCTCATGTTTTCCGTCCCTTCTGTTGATTATGGTTAGGGGAAACAACTGTTTTTGCCGCCCGGCGGCTGAACACTGTCCGCAAAGTCCGACGATCCGGATCTCCATATGGGTGACCTTTCCGGCAGCGCTTCCTGCGGAATCATTGCGCCTTCCGGCCTGTCGAAGTCCGGAAGCCTTCCGCCTTTTTCACAGATGAAAATGTCCGTGCGCTCCCATCCGGGAGCCGTAACGGGCGTTCTCGGTTCCGCATGTATCTCGGGAGGCATGACAATCCGGTTTGAATGATTTTGAATTTTGAATCTGAATCAATATAGTATTCATTTAAGATATAATCAAGAACAATTCTTATTTTATCCGGATCTTTTACCGCCGGACCGGAGAGTTGGAAAATGACGCAATTTTTGCATGAGGCTGCTTGACATCAATTGTCTTTGGATTCATGTTAAAGGAAGGTGCGGCATTCGTGGAATATCGTGATTTCGTTGTTCCGTATGCCGGTTGTCCGGAGGAAAGCTCCGTTGTCAGTAATCGATATCTGGGGAAATCAGAATGAAGTTTCCGATATTTCTTGCCAGCGTGGCAGCCGGCTGCATGCTGGCTGCCGCCGATTTTCGCGGCAGTGAACTGTTCGACCGGAACCGCATTGTTCCGGAGGGGATGGGGGTCAACATCCATTTCTTCGACCATGAGTCCGGCATGGATGCGCTGAAGTCGCTCGATATGCGATGGCTCCGCATGGACATCACCTGGGATCGCGTCGAGCGGGAAAAGGGAGTCTATGACTTCTCGCAGGTCGATAAGCTCATGAACGATGCGAAAGCGCGCGGCCTGCGCGTGCTCGCCATCATCGATTATGCGAACAAACTCTACGAGCCGGAGCAGAAAGTGATTTCCGAGGCCGGGCGCCGGGCCTACTCCGCCTATGCCGCCGCGCTGGTGCGGCGTTACGCCGGGCATGACGTGATCTGGGAGATCTGGAACGAGCCGAACAACAGCGGCTTCTGGCCCGGCAACGATCCGGGCGAGTACATGGAACTGGTGAAAGCCGCGGTTCCGGCGATGCGCGAGGCGGATCCGCAGGCTGTGATTCTCGGCCCGTCGGCTTACCGCGTCGCCCCGGAATACATGGAGGCCTGCTTCAAGGCCGGATTGTTCGATTATGTCGATGCCGTGAGCTTCCACCCGTACCGCCGCCACCGGCCGGAGGAGGTGCTCGACGATGTCGCCGTGCTGCGCGAACTGATGCGGAAATACCGCGGTCCCGGCCGCGAACTGCCGCCGATCGTCTGCAGCGAATGGGGATTCAGCGCAACCCAGCACGACGGCGAGAACGGGCAGGCTCTGCGCGTGCCGCGCGCGGCGCTGCTTTCGCTTATGGCCGGAATCGACCTCTATATCTATTATGACCTCTGGAATGACGGCGGCGACGCGACCAACAGCGAACACAACTACGGGCTCTTCACTTCACCGCCGTTCCTGATGGAGAAGCCGGCCGCTGTCGCTCTCAAGACGGTGGCGAAGGCGCTCGCCGGCTTCCGGTTCTCGCGCCGGATCGGGGCGGAGGAGAATCCGAACCGCTTTCTGCTTGAGTTCGTCTCGTCTTCCGGGGAAAAACGGTATGCGCATTGGAGCGACGACGAAAAGGAGCACGAATGGCGGATTCCGGCCGGATTCGGCATGTTTTCCCGCGTCACGATGACCGGGCAGAAACGCATCGGCGTTTATCGGCCCGGCGACCGTCTCGTATCCGGCCCGGCGGTCGAGTACCTGATTCCGGAAGCCGCCAAGCCGGAGAACTGGAAGGTTCTCGGGGTGCTCCTGCCGGCTCCGGATGCCGCCGGGCCGTGGCAGGCCGAACCCTCCGCGGAAGCTGCGGTGCGCGGGGAACGCCTGGCGACCGGCGTCCGCGACCTCTCCGGCGCGGTCGATTACTGGTTCCGCCCGGAGAAGGAGGATTTCGGCAAAACGATTCTGACCGGCGGAGATCTGGACCGCTCTTTCCTGACGCTTGAGTTCCGGCTCGACGCCGAGGGACGCCCCTCGGTGCGTCACCGGGTCCGGCAGGGGCAGAAGTGGCTTGAGCCCATCGGCACCAATGAAGCCGTGCCGCCGGGCCGGTGGACCCGCATGACCTATGCGGCCGGCTGGGAAGGCCGGCGGCTCTATATCAACGGCCAGATGGTCGCGTCGGCTCCGGCGGAGCTCGGCCCCGTTTCGCCCGCATTCCATATCGCCCCGGCTCCGCTGAAAGGGGAGGCCGGTCAGCTGAAGGTCATCTCCGGCGACGGATTTCAACTCTGAAGCGGAGAGGGCCGGGCGGATTTGAAGAGGTGAAAAAACGTTTTATGCCCCGGAACCGTTACGGTTTCGGGTTTCTTTGTACACTGTGTGCCTGTCACCAATGAAAAGAGAGGTCGTTGACAATGGCGAACAATCGGCGGGAGGAGTGGGTCCGGCAGCTGCGGCGCATGGCCGACCCGGTTCTGGAGGCGCTTCGGCAGAGGGTTTTGAAACAGGCGATGCCGGTCGAGTCCGCGGCGCCCCGTTCCGACTGCACCCATATGGAGGCGTTCGGGCGGCTGCTCTGCGGCATTGCGCCGTGGCTTGAACTCGGGCCGGACGGCTCGGATGAAGGCGCCCTGCGCCGCCGGTATGCGGAGCTGACGCTTGAGGCGGTCGCCGCGGCGGTCGATCCGGCTTCCCCCGATTACCTCTGGGCGCCGCCGGACGAGCCGAAACCGAATCTGCAGCTGCTGGTGGACACCGCGTTTTTCGCGCACGCGCTGGTGCGCGCCCCGCGGCGGCTCATCGGCGGCATGACGCCGGAGCTGCGGAAGCTGACGGCCGATCTGCTGATCCGCTCCCGGGTCATCACGCCGGGGCCGAATAACTGGCTGCTTTTCTCCGCGATGGTCGAGGCGGCGCTGCGGAAGATGGGCTTTCCGGCCGATTCGACCCGCATGGCGTATGCGCTGCGCCAGCATGACCAGTGGTTCAAGGGGGACGGCGTTTACGGCGACGGGCGCAACTTCGCTTTCGACTATTACAACAGTTTTGTCATCCAGCCGATGATGCTGGACGTCGTCGAGACGATTGCCGGTGACGCGGAGGAGTGGGAGCTTCTCCGCTCTCGGGTTCTGCGCCGGATGCGCCGGTATGCGGCGATTCAGGAGCGGCTGATCGCGCCGGACGGGTCGTTTCCGGCGGTCGGGCGCTCCATCGCCTACCGCTGCGGCGCGTTTCAGGCGCTGGCGGCGATCGCGCTGCGCCGGGAACTGCCGGAGGAGCTGCATCCGTCCGCCGTCCGCGAAGCGCTTTCCGCCGTCGTCGCCCGCACGCTGGATGCCCCCGGGACCCGGGATGAAAACGGCTGGCTCCGGATCGGCCTCTGCGGCCACCAGCCGGGACTCGGCGAGATATACATTTCGACCGGCAGCCTCTACCTGGCTTCGACGGCCTTCCTGCCGCTCGGCCTGCCGGAGAGCGACGAATTCTGGAGCGCCCCGGCCGAACCGTGGAGCTCCGTGAAGATCTGGTCCGGCTGCGACCTGCCGGCGGACCATGCGGTTCAGGACCTCTGATCCGCGCGGCGGCCGCTTACCAGCGGACGTGGGTTTCGGTGTCGTACCGGGCGTTCAGCCCGGTATAGGGATACTCGGATGCGTCTTCGTCTTTTTCCGGCAGCAGGAGGCGGGCATGGCCGGTGATGCCGCCGTTCCCGCGCAGGTTTTCCGCCCGGATGACGATATCGAGCCTGCCGGACTGCGTGAGATCGGCAGGGACCGGATAGCGCCGCCGGGCAGCCCAGTATCCGGCAGTCTCCTCGCCCGTCGCTCCGATTTTCACGCCGTTGACGAAGCTTTCGTCGAGGTCGTCGACTGCGCCGAGGTCCAGGAGCAGTTCCCGGCCGCGGAAATGTTCCGGCAGCGTGACTGTCCGGCGGTATTCGGCAATTCCGACGAATCCTTCGTGGTGCGGCAGCTGGAGGTTGTAGAAGCCGGGGACGACGACCGTTTCCGGCTTTCCGCCGTCTCCGGCTTTGAACTCCCAGCGGCCGCTTAAATCAAGCTGCTGCCCGGCGGCGAGCGGGCGTTCGAGCCGTTCCGCCGTCGAGGGCAGTCCGGGGCCGTTGGCGGCGATGATCCGGTTTCTGAGCTGGGCGAAGCGTTCCGCCAGAATCTCGGCGCTCCATTCCGCAGAGGAATCCGGGCCGTTTTTCCGGCCGCGTTCTCTCTCTTCGCGCTGCGGATCGGCAGGGGTTTCCAGAAAGATGATTCTGCCCCGGCCATACCGGAGTTCGGCTGCGAAGGCCGGGAGGGGCAGCGGGATGAGTCCTTTGCCGGAGAGCACGGTGAGCGTCTGCGGCGCACGCAGAAAGCCGTCCCGTTCCGTCAGGTCCGGCCAGTGGGCTTTCCCGGCCGGAGTGAAGGCGAACCGGTTGACGTTTTCCGTCTTTTCGCGCAGGCCGAAAAGCGGGCCGCTGCCGGGCGGTGCGAGCAGGACGGCGCCGTTCCGGACTTTTTCGAGATAACCGGCCGTCTCCGCCGGGGTGACGGCGGCCGGCGCAAGGAATTCCGTTTCCCCTCTTTCCGGGTTCGGGGCGGCATAGGCCGTGACGAGGCCCGAGGCGACAAGCAGTGCCGCCGGGTCCGGCTCGCTCCGGCCGGAGATCTCGAGCTGGCAGAAGACGATCCGCCCCGCGCCCGAACGCATTTCGAGCAGCGGCGTATAGAGCAAATCCATGCCGCAGGCGGCGAGAATCCGGCAGTCGCCTTCCACGGGGCGGCGAAGCGGATAACTTGCGACCATATTGCGGTTGCTCCAGTGCCAGAGCGGGCTGGCGACGCTTTCTTCGGTTTCCGGCGCGGGCGGCTGCTCCGACGGCGCGAGCGTTCCGTTTCCGGCCCAATCCCGGCAGTCGCCGTCCGAGAGGCCGGGCAGGGACAGGGCAGGGGAGAGGAACACCTCGCGGGCGTAGACCGGTCTGGCGCGCAGCCCGAGCCCGGCAAGCGCTTCGGGGGTCTGTTCGAAAAACAGGACGTTGAGTTTTCCGGCGTCGATCCTTTCTTTCAGGTGCATCCGGAGGGCGAAGGATGCGAACTCCGGCGTCAGGCTCTCGCGGCCGACGGCGAGCAGGGTGATGTCGTCAAGCGTGTCGAGCCCGACCGCGTTGCGGCAGGTGATCCCGGCGGCCTGCAGTGCGGCGGCGGTCAATCCCTTTTCGTCGTACAGGGCGACGGAGTCCGCCCGCCGCGCCGCCGGGCGCGGGAATACGGTGATTTCGAGGGCGCGCGCCGCGCCGGCGGCGGTCAGCCGGAAGCTGCTGCGCGAGGCGACCGCCGGCAGTTTGACTTCAATCGGCAGCCGGGCGGTTTCCCCGGGGGCGAGGAGCTCTCCTTTCCGGTTCCCGGCGACGGTTTTTCCCGCCGCGTCAAGCAGCCGCCAGCCGGTTTCGAAACGGGTTTCCGCCTGCGTGTCGTTGATCAGCGTGAGCCCTTTCCGGAGCGTTTCGCCGCCGAAGTAGTTGCGGCGTCTGTCGCTCGGTGTGGCGGCCCCTCCGTCGAGGAGGGTGAGCCGGGGAGCGAGAGCGTCCGCCAGCGCCGAAGCGGCGGGCAGCGGCCGGCTGGGGTCGATATCGCTCTGATACTGGATTTTCCGCAGGTCGGGGGTCCAGCCGAAGCGGCGGAATTCCGGAGCCTCCACCTCCCATGCTTTGGCGGTGTGGCTGGTCCGGTGCGGTGCATGTTTCCGGAACGCATAGTGGATTTCGGAAAACGGGCAGATGCCGGAAATTCCGAAGCTGCGCCAGAGAGGGATTGTTTCCCGGAGCAGGTCGCTCCGGAGCTTCTGGTGCCAGGGGGCGTCATAGTAGACCTCGGCCGCTTTGCCCTGCGTCGAGGCGGCGGTGGAGGCAAGCATTTCCCGGTCGGAATCCCGGTAGACGGCGGGGCCGTAGTAACGCGCGAGGTTTTCATGGTAGAACAGCGGTTTTTCCCCGGGATACTGCAGGTCCATGCCGTAGAACGACCGGATGTAGGGGAATCCGGTTTCGATGATGTGCAGCGGTTTTGTTCCGATGGCGCTCCAGACCTCCGGCCATGCGTTGCGTTCGGCCTGCGGCCACCAGCAGAAGTAGGCGTTGCTGGTGATGACCGGCCCGAAATTGCCGCCCGCCTGGAAGAAGAACGGGCGGGACGGATCGTATTTCCGCATGATCTTCACGGCCTCGGAGCAGATGCCGGCCCGGCTTTTCTGGAACGCTGGCAGATAGCCGTCGGCCATCTTCAGCGGATGGTAATCCCAGCCGTAACCGAGGAAGTTGCTGGAAAGAAAGTACATGACGCAGGAAGGATGGTTGCGCCGGCGGCGGATCGATGCGGCCATTCTCGTTTCGAGATTCCGGCGGACCTCCGGATCGTTCCAGATTGCGAACTCCCGGCCGGTGACGCCGTCGAGGTTCACGAACTGAAGCAGCCCCTCTTCGTCGCATATGCGCATGATGTTGTCCGGATGATTGTCTTTGGCCTCGACCGGGAACAGCGTGCGTACGCTGTTGTAGCCGAGACGCTTCAGCGTCCGGGCGACGCGGCGCGCTTCTTCGGGGTCCGAGCTTGCGTTGGCCCAGCCGTCGTGATTGAAGAGGTGAATCCTGCTGCCGTTCAGGTAGTAGTCGCGTCCGCGCAGTTCGAATTCGCGGAAGCCGAAGCGGACCGGCTCCGGCTCGTCGATGAGGGTGCCGGAGCTGCTTTTCAGTTGAAAGTGCGCAGTGTAGAGATGGGGGGTGTCCGGGCTCCAGAGCCGGGGATTCTCCCATCTGCCGCCGAATGAGATCGTTTTCTCCTCGCCGGGGGCGAGGGTGACGTCCGGAGAGACAAAGGCGTCCGGAGCGTCCCCGCCCGCGATTCGCGCTTCGGCGCGGAGAGTCGCCGGGGCGGCGGAGCGGTTTCGCAGCGTCAGTTCGAAGGTTATGGTTTTCCGGGTTACGGAGGTGACGATTCCCGGATATTCCGCCGTGACTGGCGGTTTGATGAGAAGCGCGGTGTCGCCTTTGATTCCGCGCCAGTTCCAGTAGCCTCCGTCGTCGACGGCGTGGATGGTCAGGAAATTGTCCTCTCCGAATTTCAACCGTTCGGCCGGCAGCGGAATTTCGAAAAAGGCGCCTTCCGGCAGGTCGGCCAGCTTCCGGCCGTTCAGGTAGAGCGTTCCCTTCTGGCTTCTGCTGAGCTCGTCGAGCAGGAAGATGACCTGTCTGCCGCGCCAGGCGGGATCAGCGCGGAAGGCGCGCTCGAAATAACCGCTCACATAGTCGTAGGGCGACCGGCCGTGGTAATCCGCATTGCGGGGCAGCCGGGCGAGTTGCGCGTTCCGGCGGTAGAATTCACAGTCGGCCAGTCCGTTGCCCTGGCCGCTGTACCGGCCCGGAACGGCGAGATACTCCCAGTTCCGGACATCGAACGGCCGGTCCGGCGCGGTCAGCTGGAAGCGCCACAGTGCATTCAGCGTCATTCGTCTGCGGGTCGCCGTCGAGACGGTTTCCGCGCCGTTGAGGGACCACAGCGGGAGTTCCGCCGGCCGGACCGGGAGCTGGGCGAGGGTTTCTCCGGCCCGTTTGCGTTCCCATGCCGCCCGTTCGGCCGCGTGGAGACGGGCAAGCTCGTCCGGCAGGACGAATGCGTCGACCGCGAAGAGCTCCGCGATGGTTCCTTCCGCCTGCGTCCGGGCGTAAACGTCGGTATCCGGGAGGTCGCCGACTCCGAGTTTTCCGGTTGCGGCCCCGGCGGCGGACGGGGGGGCGGGCGCTGTCCGTTTCCGTTCGACGGTTCCGTCGAGCGCCAGGTAAAGTTCCCCGGAAACGAGATCGAATCCCGCGGCGATCGTTGCGGGGATTCCCTTCTTCAGCGGGGCGGCGTCAAGCGTGATTTCGTGTCTGTTCCCGCCGGAGGCGAGTGTGAATGCGAGTTTTTCGCCGCGTTTGGCCAGCTCGCAGCGCAGGCCGGGCGCGTCGGCATACAGAATTCCGTGCGTTTCGCGGTCGTCGGCGCCGTTCCATTCCGGCGTGAACCGGCAGGAGAACGATACGGTCGGGCCTCCGAGCCCCGGAATCCGCTCCAGCACGAGGCTGCCGTGCCGGTCATAGCCGTGGCGGATGATTTTGACGCCGCCGCCGGCCGGGAAGACCAGTTCCGAGGCCGTGAAGGAGCCCGCCCCCGCCGGCGCGGTTTCGCCTTCGAACGGATCGTAGACGAGCGTTTTGCGCCGGACTTTGCCGGGTGTGGATTCCATCGCTTCCCGGACCTCTTCCGCGGTCAGGCACTTGTCGAAGAGCTTCAACTCGTCGATTGCGCCTTCGAACTGGTCTCCGGCCCGGAAGTCCATGCTGCCGAGCCGGAGAACGGTCTGGAGAGGGCCGGGCTCGGTGACATCCTCGTTTTTCGTGCAGGCGGCTTCATTGCCGTTGATGAAGACCCGGTGCTTGCCGTTCCGGCAGCCGAAAGCGAGGTGAACCCATTCGCCGGGAGCGAAACCGAGGCTGGAGAACGCAACGCCGCGGTAACGGTTTTTCGCGTCGAAGTGGTTCAGGATGAATTTGCCCCAGTTGTCGAAGCCGGCGTAGAGGTTGCCGCACTCCCAGCCGAGGTTGGTGCGGAAGAGGTAACGCCCCGGTTCCCGGCTGCCGTAGTTCGCATTCCCGGACTGATCGGGCCTGACCCACATGGCGACCGTCCATTCATTCCGGCTGAAAATTCCGCCGAGGTTGTACTGCAGGTCGCCGGGCGAATCCTTGCGGCTGAAGTGAAGCGCTTTCCCGTATTTTCCTTCGACGAAGGAGAGCTTTCCGGCCTCCCGGAGCCCGGCGCCGTCGAGGGCGAGCTCCGGCTCCGCGGAACGGTCGAACGAGGCGTAGAATTTGAGATTGTTTTCCTCCGCGCCGCCGGAAATAACGGCACCGAGTGCGAGCAGGATACAGATGAGTCCGGATTTCATGGCAATCACCGCCGGGTCAGTAACAGTTGTGGTAAACGCCCTGGCCGATCTCAAGCCCGTTCCACTGGTCCCAGTGGGTGAATTCCCCCATTGTGACCGAGCGCGCGTTTCCTCCGGCGAAGAGGAAATTGCCGGAGTTGGTGTGGCGCGTCTGGACTTTCGGCGGCAGGTTGAAGTCGTAGGAGTACAGGCAGTAGGCGTTCCCCGTGTTGCCGGAAGAGTCTTCGGCCAGCAGGTACGCCTGCGAGAGGGTTCGTATTTTGTTCCGCTTGCAGAAGCGGTCATCCGGGAATGCGTGGTTGTCCCAGTTGACGCCGCCGAGATAGGCGTTCATCGCATAGGAGGTGATGACTGTCCACTCCTGCCACTCGCCTTCGACGGGCCGGGCGGAGGGGCAGTGGAGCCTGGTTTTGGCGAATGCCTGAAGTTCGCTGCCGGCGGCGCTCAGCGAAGAGAAGATCATCGGATAGATCTGACGCTGCCAGAAGAGATTCGTACCGGTGTAGCCGCCGATCGTGCCGTAGCTGCGGGGATAATAGTCGTTGTAGGTCATGGCGTAGAATTCAAAGCCCTGTCCGAGCTGCTTCAGGTTCGACAGGCAGGAGATCGACCTGCCGCGTTCGCGGGCCCGGTTCAGCGCCGGCAGAAGGATTCCGGCGAGAATGGCGATGATCGCGATAACCACAAGCAGTTCGATGAGGGTGAAGCGGCGTTTGTTCATGATTTTCTCCTGTTTGGGTTGAGTGAATGAATTCCGGTTGTTTCATGGATATCCGTGTCGGGAGAGAGAGGGGCGGAAGCCGGCCGTGCATCCGTGGCATCTCTCCGAATATTTATTATATGATAAATCTGGCTCGATGGCAATAGGCCGGCCGGAAAATTCTTCCGTATTCATCCGGATGATGCTTATTGATATCCTGCTCTGCGGCGAGAGGAACGTTCGGAAAGCCGTCTCCAGTCGATCGCGTAACAGAAGCAGTCGCCGGGATGGTCCGCCAGATTCCGGTAGGCGGCGCGGATCGCCTCCGGTTCCGGCTCCACGATGCCGGAGAGCAGCGGGCGCAGCGTGTAGCCGCCCGCGAGGACCCAGTTCAGGCCGCGCTTCAGATTTTGCTCGGTCCGGGAGAGTGGATTTTTCATCTCCCACCCTGATTCGAAATGCAGGTCGCGGTTCCAGATTTCGCGGCAGAGCTGCGAGGCCGCGAACGGGCCGTCCTTCACGATGCCGACCATGCTGCATCCGCCGCCGTCCTTCAGGCTTCGCGCGGAGGCTTCCAGACTGGAGGAAGAGCAGACCGTGTCGATGACCAGATCGAACTGCCGCTCGCGCGTATTGAAATCCTCCGGCGGGATGGCGCGGCCGATTCCGCACCGGGCCGCGAGTTTCCGTCGCCCGGGCGACGGATCGACGCCGGTCGTGTCGCATCCGAGAAGCTTCGAGGTCTGGGCGGCGAGGTTGCCGACCGGACCGAGCCCGATCACCGCGACGCGTTCCGGCAGAGGTTTCCGGCGGCAGAAGGGGTGCAGCCCGATGTTGATGAACCGCAGGAAACCGGCGAGTTCCGGCGGCAGCCCGTCCGGCAGCGGCAGCAGCAGCGAGCCGGAACCGGGGGCGTGCAGATTGCAGTGTCCGGCCGAGCTCTCCGCCATCGACGGGAAGACGAAACAGTGTTGTCCGTCCGCGGTGTGTCCGGTCCGGATGTAGCCGGGCTGCACCGGCCGGCCTTCCCGGATGGAAAAGAGCTCGGTTCCGGGGCTGACCGTGCTGAAGTCGGTGAAGAGCACGCAGCCGCCCTCCGGCGGAACGTATTCTTCGGTGGTGAATGACACGTTATCCAGCCCGTTGAATGTCAGAATTTTGCGAATCATGTTCCCGTTTCTCCTGTTCGTTGGCGACGGTTTCCAGAATTTCCATGGTTTTCAGGCTGTCCCGGAGTGTGGCGAGTCCTTCGCGCGGCTCGTTTCCCCGCACGCAGTCGAGGAAATAGCGCAGTTCGGTTTCGTAGCCCATTTTGATGTTGCTGTTGCCGAACGCGGCGAATTCCCAGTGATGTGAATTTCCATGCGGCGACGGCGCGGGCGGGTAGTAGTCGAGCGAGGCGAAGGCGTTGGTGAAGATCATGCTGCGGTCGGCGAAGAACAGCTCGGTTCCGAATTTCAGGTTGCCGTATTCCGGCGCGACGAAGGTGTGCAGAAGGGCGTTCATCCGTTTTCCGGCGGCGTCCTTCAGCCGGATCTCCGTCAGAATGTTTTCGCCGGAAAACCGGACTTCGGAGGTGACTTCCGCGATATCCTCGAGGAACGATGCCGCGAGGTTGACCGGGTGGACCGCCTGAACGGCCAGGTACCTGCGCAGGAACGAGAGGTCGTCCGTTCCCGGCATTCCGTAGATTTCGTCGGAGCGGTAGGGGCCGCTGGTGAAATAACGCACGATGCCGTACTCCGGCGCGCCGGTCCGGTGCTCCGCCATGAGCCGCCCGGCTTCGCGGATTACCGCGCTGTGACGCATCATGAAGCCGACCTGGCCGTAGACTCCGGCCGCTTCCGCCCGTCCGGCCAGCTCCCGCGCCTGCCGGACGTCGGCGCCGGACGGCTTTTCCGTATAGAACGGGATTCCGCATTCGATGCAGAACGCGCCGGCCTCGAAGTGCAGTTGCGGCGGCCCCACGACGATCACCGCCTCCGGCCGTTCGCGCCGGATCATTTCCCGGTAGTCGGTGTAGGCGTGTGCCGCGCCGTGTCTGCGGCGGTTCGTTTCCGCCTCCTCCGGGTCGAGTGAACAGACCGCCAGCAGCGCCGCGTCCGGCAGGCCGGAGAGGGCGGGATAGACAAAGCGGTTGGCATGATTCCCGCAGCCGATGAAACAGATTCCGATTTTTTTCATTGGATACACTTTCCGTTTGTTTGCGTCTGCTGATATTATGCGTTATTTTAGTGAAAACGGAATGGAGAAAGGATTTATAATGATGGAGAAAACCGTTGTATGCGTCAATTGATTCAACCGCACCTGCTCGGCATCGACACCGGACATGCGCCGGGATTCCGGTTCGACTCGCCGGGAGCGATCGACGAAACCTGCCTTGTCATGTGTTTCCGCACTCCCGTCCGGATTCTGACCCGGAACGGCATCGAAACCGGCGCGCCGGGATGCTGCATCCTGCACAGTCTCGACTTCAGGGAGTATCATTTCAGTGTGCCGGGCTCCCGCGAGGGATTCCGCAACGACTGGCTGAAGGCCGCTTTCGAGGTCGTCTCGCCGATCGTTGCGGAGCTGAAGCTGCCCTACGACACGCTGCTGCCGACCGGGCGGCCGGATCTGCTCGAATCCGGCATCGCGGCGATCCGGGCGGAGCTCGAAAATCCCGACGGGTATTCGGATACCGCGGTCCGGCAGCTGCTGCACCAGCTGCTGCTGGCCATCCGGCGCGCCTATACGGAAGAGATGCGCTGCCGGACCGTGATGACGCCGAGCGAGCGCGACTATTACCCGGCGTTCCGGAAAATCTGCGATTCCCTGCGGAAGGAGTACCGCCGCGAGTTCCGCATCGGTTCCCTCGCCGCCGAAGTGAATCTGAGCCCGGAGCGGTTTTCGGTCCTCTACCGGAAGTTTTTCGGCAGGTCTCCCTACGCGGAGCTCATCGACGCGAGGATACTTGCCGCGAAGCGTCTCCTGACCAGCACCGCTTTCACCGTCAAGGAGATTTCCGCCATGTGCGGCTGGCAGGATCAGTATTATTTCTCGCGTCTGTTCAAGGAGAAATGCGCCGTTTCTCCCCGAGATTTCCGGCGGCACTACAACCGTTACGCCAAATAAGCGGTTTTCTCCCGGCGGAGCGTCCCGCTTGTGGTATCGCGGCCGTTCCGGATATTGCATGAAAATGCAATGAAAAGCGATGGAACCCGCTGAAATCCGCTGAAACGAAAATGGTTGCAGAGACCTGAAGAAACAACGGGGGCAGGAACGGGCGATGATTTCGCAATTCCTGCATGCATGATTTCTTCGGTTCGAACAGACTTGTGCCGTGGCCGGAGTTAGTCGTTTAAATGTCAGCCGAATCGGAAGAAAACGGTTGGGTGTATCGTTATTTCAGTATAAAATCGGCGGAATCTTTTTCAATTGACACCTGATAATACAAAAAATATGGATTATTTCAATATTTGACTTGCATCTGCGTGAAAAATGTACTATTGTTTATATAAGAATCTTTTTTTGAGTATGATCATGAGGTCAAACACAGAGTGCCGTTTTCTTCCGGTTCAGCCGCACGGAGATGTCTCCGGGGCGGCTGGTTCCGTTCACCCTGTCGGTTCCATATCTCCGGCTCCCGAAGGTTCGCTGAGGATTCAGCGAACTTGCGCCGAACGAAGTGAGGCGCAAGCAAGCAAACAAGCAAGTCTTGTGCCATATGTCTTTGTGATGTAGGGCGTTCTATCTTTTTTGCAGATTATTTCTGCAATTCATTCTATTTTGTCAAAGACCGCTTTTCCCCTGTTTTCCGGGGAGGGCGGTTTTTTTGTTTTTGACCGGGAATTCAACTAACAGAGAGGCGTTCTGAATGGACAGGAAACAAGAGGTTTTCGCAGACGGTATCGGGCAGATTCATTTTGCCGGCGGCATGATTCGTTTTGATTTCGTGACGCTTCAGCCGGAGCAGGAAGGCAAGGCGCCGATCCCGGCTTCGAATCTTCGCATCATTATGCCGCCGCAGGGATTTCTCAGCGCTTTCCATTCGATGCAGCAGCTGATCGACAAGCTGGTTGAAGCCGGTGTTCTGCAGAAGAACGGTACGGCCGCTGCAGAGGAAAAATAATCCCGGGATCGGATGTCAATGGTGTTGTCGACACAACGGCAGACTCTCTCCTGCGGGCCGGTATATTCGGTTGAATCGTCCGGGCCGGTTTTGTCCGCTTCCGGTACCGGCGCGTTCCGGGTGTCGCAGGCCGGGATCGTCCATGCCGGAGGAGTCGCCGCGATTGCGGTGAACGGCGGTTGTCCCCGCGGTGCGGCTGTGGTTTCCGTGTCGGTGACGTTTCGGCGGCTGCTGTACCGGTTTGTCGGATCTTGCCTCCGGGAATTGACGGGTGTGTGCATTGTTGCTTCCGCCCTGAAGGGCCGCGCCGTCCGCCGCGGAAGAGGGGGTGTCCGGCATCTGCCGGTCCGGTTTTTCCGGGAAGGAGGCGTTTCGCTTCCGGCCGGGAGGCTGCGGCTATGAGCATCATGATGAGTCAATGGAACACACGGATGAAAGCAGGGAATTTCCGGAGCGCTCCGGAAATATCCTGCTGTTTGTATTGACAGGACAGAAATACTCGCTGTTGAGATAAAAAACAAAGAACCAAGGGAGTTATGCTATGAGTATCATCTACACAGTCGACCCTGCGGAAGTTGCGTCCGAAACCAATTTCCACACGATTCAGGAGGCGATCGACGCGGCGGCCGGAGTTGCCGGGGCCGGGAATCCGGTGGAAATCAGGATTGCCGCCGGAATTTATAAGGAGGCGCTGACATTCCCCGCCGGCAAGGGCAACATCACGCTTTCCGGCGCCCGGGCGGGAGTCGATGCCTCTTCCCCGGAGCGCGGCACAGGCGAGACTGTGCTGGTCGGTTACATCCTCGGCGCCGACGGCGGCGGCGCCCTGACCAACGTGACCATCGACGGCATGACGATCGAGGCCGCTTCTCAGGCGCAGATCGATGCCGGGGAGATTCGCAACAGCGGCAATGTTCCCTATCACGGGGTGATCTGGTCGCAGTATCAGAGCGACGGCTTCACTTTGAAGAACAACATCATCACCAACGCCGGAAATCCCGCCAAGGGTACGATCTGGCTTGGTGCTCAAGAGAATGCGACGATCACCGGAAACCGGGTGACCACGGTACTGCCGGACGGGGAGGTCAAAAAGGCGGCCACGCTGGAAATCGGCGGGACCTCCGGCACGACCACGATCACCGGGAATGTCTTCGATTCCGCTCATAATGCCGTCAACCTGAGCGGGAACAACGGCGGGGACATCACCATATCCGGGAACCACATTCTGAATGCCGCCAAATGCGGCATTCAGGTGACCAGCGCTCCCGCCGGAGGAAGCATTTCGATCACCGGCAACGTGATCGACAATTACGGTTCGGCCGTTTCCGGAAAAGCGGAGGACGAAGCGGCCATCGCTTTCCAGAAGCGCGGCGGGGCCGGGAATGAAGCGGTGGTTACCGTCACCGGCAACAGCGTCAAGGGGGATTACGATGTGCCGCTGCTCTTCTTCAGCAACAATCCCGCGGACGTTGCGGGGTCCGTCATCAGGGACAACGTATTTCAGGGCGGCAGTTCGACCGGCGTCTACATCAAGACTTCCCAGGGAGTGCAGACCGCCGATCTGGCGGTCGCCGATAACTTCTATCTGAATGCAGCCGGCGCCCAGCTGACGGAGGTTCCGGCTGTCCAGGTGGAGAGCGATTCGACGGTGAACACCACGCCCGATCCGGAGGCTGCCGTCATTTCTCCGGCTGTCGTCGTCGAAACCGGCGCTTCGGTCGTGATTGTCGATGCGGCCTGGGCTGCCTGCGAAGCCGGAACGCTGGTAATGGCCGGGGGAAAATGCTACACGATCGGCGTGAATGCTTTCGGGACCGTTCAGGCGGCGGCCGATGGTGTGGAAACCGGCGGCACGGTCAGGATTCAGGCCGGGGTTTACGATGAGAATCTGATGCTCACCAGGAGCATGACATTGCTCGGGGCTGCCGGAAATGGCACGGTGCTCAATGGCGGTATCGGGGCCGCCGCCGATCATATTGTCATTGACGGGCTTTTCATTCGTCCCGGCAGTGTCAATACGGTTGATGCGAATGGCGACGCCGCCGCCGGCGTATCAGTCGAAAAGCACGGCATTACCGGCCTGACGGTCCGAAACTGCCGGATCGATTGCTCGGCGGCGATAGGCGGCAATGTGAAGGTTTACGGCATTACCGCCGGCTTGGGAAGCCGTTCCTATTATTCTTCCGCCGTTACGCTTGAGAATAACCGCATTACCGGTTATACGACGGGAAACGCCGTTTCTGCCACGGCCCAGAACGGGATCTATCTGCGGTTTGTGAGCGGTGCGACTGTCTCCGGCAATACGGTTGAAGGCTTTTCCCACCACCTGATGCAGTTCCAGGCAGGCAGCGACGCAACGGTGACGAACAACGTTGTCCGGGATACGGACCGTAACGGCATTCAATTCGGAGCCACTGCTTCCGGAAGCAATCTCGTAAAAGGCAATGCCGTTTCGGACTGCCGGGGAGCCAGCAGCGATGACGCGGCGATTGTGCTCCGCAATGACGGAACCGGCTCCATGACGGTAACCGGAAACGAGGTGACCGGCAATAAGACCGGTGTCTACATCTCCGAAGTTACCGATGTAACGCAGCTGGAGATCACCGGTAATATCATCGACGGCAATACGATCGACATCGCCGGAAACAGTGCGTCCGACATCACTTTGAGCGGCAACAACTATGGAGCGGATGGCGAAGCCGTCGTCAGCCAGCAGGGCGCCGGGAAGCTGGATCCCGGTGCGTCTGCTTCGGCGGAGACCGCCACGACCTCCATTTTCATCAATCCGGCCTGGGCGGGACAGACGACCGTTATCGGTCCGGACGGCAAATTCTACACGGTCGGCGTCAACGCCTTTACGAAGGTTGATGCGGCGGTAATCACCGCAGACACCCTTAATCTGGATGTGACCGGGCCGGCCGCCTGGCTGGGACGCCAGACCATTGATCTGAGCGGGGCTGTGGGCAAAACCACCGTTACGTTCCACGATATCACCGACTCCACCGTCGGCGCCTATCGCACCTATTTGAAAGGTAACAACTCCACGGTCGTCACCTTCGACAATGTGACTGCTCCCTGCCACATTTTTATGGAAAATCTGAGCGAGATCGCGCTTGTCGGAAACTCGCAGCTTGAATTCACCACCTATAACAACAACGACAGTCTGAGCACGCCTACATTCACGAATGTCGGAAAGCTGACCGTCAACGCAGGGACTCTCTGCTATTTCAGCAGTACGAATCAATACGGGTTGGGGGAAACTGTTATTTCCGGCGCCGGCACGATCAAAACTGCCGGAAACATGCTTGTCGGCGGCAACACGAATCAATTTGTCGGAACTTTGGAGATCGCCGGCAGCGTGACGATGGAAAGCGTCGAAAGCGGTTTCGCCAACGCGTCGCAGATCATCAACAACGGCACGATGTACTGCAACGCCGCCGGCACCATGGTTTTCGGTCAGAAGATTACCGGTTCCGGCATGATCACAGCCAGGAAGGAGGGCGGGACCGAGGTCGTGATTACCGGCGATCTTTCCGGCTACACCGGCAAATTCGACGCGCTTTCGGGGAACACGATCAAACTCAACACCACGCTGAACGACACGGTCAATCTCTCTCACTCCGGCGGTTCTGCCGGGACGGTGGAGCTGAATGGGGACGGCAGCGGAAAAACGGTTACGGTCAACAGCACGACGGATACCTCCACGGCGCTGAAGGTCTTCATGAACTGGAACGATGTTCTCGTTCAGGCCAACGGCAATGCGGAAACGAAGGTGTACGGAACCATTTTCCTCGGCAGCAATGAGGGCGGAGCTTCCGTCTCCGACCTTGAGGTGAGGCTTTCCGCAATGAATCTGACCGGTGGGTCGGTCGGTCACATCTATCTCGGCGGCAGGGGCGATACCATCAATGACGGCGACGATGCCGATAAAAATGCGATCGTGCTGCATGTCGATTCCGCTTATTCCACGATTTACGGAGCGGGAGAAAACGGTACGGTCAACGGCGACATCACCATCAACGTCACCGACAAGGCGTGCGGTCTGCCCTCTGCTTTCGCCCCGAACGGGCAGATTTATGGCGGCGGAACCGGTAATACGATCAACGGCAATGTGAATATCAATGTCAATGCCGGAGAGGCATCGGTCGGAGATATCTTCGGGGCCAATGCTTCCGGGGCAATCGACGGCGACATCAATATCACGCTTTCCTCCGGAAAAGTGAGGCAGCTGTACGGACTCCGCAACGGCAGTGCCTCCGGCAGCAGCGTGAAGAATATTGTCATCAATGTGGAAGGCGGCAGCGTCGATGATATTCGCGGCGGCAACTCCTCGGCCGGCAAGGTGCCGGGTGAATTCCGCGCCGACTGTGTGCAGATCAACCTGACCGGAGGGGAAGTGACCGGCAAGCTTTATGGCGGGTCGCAGCTCAATGCGGGCAGGATTGACATCGTTGTTGACGGTGCATCTGCCGGGGATATCTAGTCGATCATGCAAAAGTATCCAACCACTTGATTATCAATAGAAAAATTTGATA
>ERZ1034952.634-NODE-634-length-31893-cov-9.417614_pt1 | contig 31893 bp, 30 predicted proteins | sample MGYA00520625_ERZ1034952 | MGnify/ENA primary metagenome ERZ1034952 (study PRJEB33766, sample SAMN09781773) | gut metagenome | biome: gut microbiome | host: Homo sapiens | place: Madagascar | study: EMG produced TPA metagenomics assembly of the PRJNA485056 data set... | reverse complement strand
AAGACCGCCTCGTTATGACCACTTCGATATCTCTCCATATGCACTTTTCAGTGTTTTGTTTTTGCATCTCTGTCAGACGCAAGATGTATTCTATCATCAATTTATTCTAATGTCAATACATAATTTTACATTTTTTTAATCTTTTTCAAAAACACTTCTGCGACATCCAGATCCTCTGGTGTTGTGATCTTGATATTCTGATAAGATCCCTCTACAAGGCGAACTTTAACACCAGTTTCCTGCTCTACTACCATGGCATCATCTGTTATAGATGTCATATCTTTTTTGCGAATACTCTCATGAGCCTTTTTGATAAGATCATATGCAAAAATCTGCGGTGTCTGAATCGTCCAGACTCTTTTTCGATCCGGAGTCTCTCTGACAAAATCTGCCTCATCAGATACTTTTACTGTGTCTTTTGACGGCATGCCAACAACACATGCCCCTGTTTCCCGCACGCCAAACATCCCTCTCTCCAGAATTTCTTCAGTTATAAAAGGCCTTGCTCCATCATGTATAAAAACATATTCACAATCCCTGCACGCAAGCAATCCTTTATATACAGAATCGTAGCGTTCTTTTCCTCCTGCTACAACCGCAGTCACTTTTGTAAATCCATAATGTTCTATAATTTCTTTTTCACAATAAGAAATCATGTCTTTTCCTGTAACTACAATGATATTCTGAATCAATGGACTTCTCTCGAAGCATTTCAAAGAGTAATATAAAACAGGATGTCCCTGAATTTTCAGAAATTGCTTCTGTACTTTACTGTTCATTCGCTTTCCCTGTCCTGCTGCCAGAACAATCGCTGTTGTTTTTTCCTTCATTTCAGAAACCTCCTGTCTTATCTTCAGGAAACACTAACACTTACCTTACTGTTCAACGTTCACCAAGTCTCAGATTTGGAACTGCATTCAGGTCCCATCCATGTCGTGTGCCCTTTATGAATTCATAATATGCTGCCACACCAATCATTGCCGCATTATCTGTACAGAAAATAGGTGATGGACGATAAAATTTGTATCCATGTTCTTCACATGCCTTTTCCATTGCAGCGCGAAGAGTTCCATTTGAAGCGACGCCTCCTGCAATGGCAATTTTGTTCATATTATAATCTTTGGCAGCAAGCATAGTATGCTCTACTAAAACATCCACTACTGCATTCTGGAAAGAGGCTGCCAGATCTGCCCTGTTCACTTCCTCCCCCTTCATCTGTGCCTGATTAATATAATTCAATACAGCTGATTTTACTCCACTGAAACTGAAATCATACGGACAATCCCCGATTTTTGCACGCGGAAATACAATCGCATCAGGATTTCCTTCTTTTGACAGCTTATCAATCTTTGGTCCTCCCGGATATCCCAACCCTATTGCTCTCGCTACTTTATCAAAAGCTTCTCCGGCAGCATCATCACGTGTGCGTCCAAGAATTTCAAACTCTCCATAATCTTTAACAATGACAAGATGTGTATGTCCTCCGGATACAATCAGACAGAGAAAAGGTGGCTCCAGATCCGGATGTTCAATATAATTCGCCGAAACATGTCCTTCTATATGGTGCACTCCTACCAGTGGAAGTTTTTTTGCATACGCAATCGCCTTTGCCTCTGCAACGCCTACCAGAAGTGCGCCAACCAGACCCGGTCCATAAGTTACTCCAATGGCATCCAGATCATCCAATGTCACATCTGCTTCTTTTAACGCTTCTTCAATTACCTGATTTACCTTCTCAATATGTTTACGCGAAGCAATCTCAGGCACAACCCCACCATATAATTTGTGAAGTTCTATCTGCGATGATATCACATTGGAGAGAATCGTTCTTCCATTTTTTACCACTGAAGCCGCGGTCTCATCGCATGAACTTTCAATTGCCAAAATCAATGTATCTTTCATTTTCAGACTCCTCTAGTCTTCTTCAAAATTCAGTTCCATACTTTTCCCATCTTTGCCAAGCCAGGCATTGGGAAAAATTCCTCTTACCATATCCATATATTCCTCTGGATGAATCAACGACGGACTGTAATGTGTCAACCACAATTCCTTTACCTTTGCACCATGCGCCAGAGTTGCTGCTTCCCTAAAAGTCATATGTTTATAGCCTTTTGCTTTTTCAATCTTATCTTCTTCACCATACATTCCTTCACAGATAAACAAATCTGCCCCTTCTGCGTTGCGAAGAATGGACTCTGTCGGTCTGGTATCTGTTGTATATGTTACTTTAATCCCTTTTCGATCAGGTCCCAGAACCATATTCGGAGTATAGATTATACCATCTGCTTCTATCGTCTGTCCCTTTTGAAGAGGATTCCAGTATTTCAATGGTATTTCCTGCTCTTTCGCACGTTCCGGTGAGAATTTTCCCTGTCTCAGAATTTCAATCGTATATCCATAACAAATAACATTGTGATTTACTCTGAACGCAGTGATCCTGTATCCGTTGAGTTCCAGTATCTCCTGCGGCTTTGTGATCTCAATAAATCTGATTTCGAAGGGAAGCTCCGGTGCAATCACTCTCAGCGCGTTTACGACCCTCTCCAGGCCCTTAGGTCCAACCAGTGTAAGAGGCTCCGTTCTATCCGCATTTCCCATTGTAAGAAGAAGCCCCGGAAGTCCACTTATATGGTCTCCATGATAATGAGTAAAACAGATCACATCGATTGGTTTAAAGCTCCATCCTCTTTCTTTCACCGCAACCTGTGTTCCCTCACCACAATCTATTAAGAGACTGCTGCCATTATATCTTGTCATCAGTGCAGTCAGCCATCTTCTCGGAAGCGGCATCATTCCTCCACTTCCAAGCAAACATAAATCTAACATATATTTTCACTCCTGCATTTACTGCATCTTTGTCATCAAAACTGCGTTCTCTATAGGTCCTGTATAATAATCTCTGCGCAGACCATCTTCTATAAATCCAAGACGTTCATACAATCTTCTGGCTGTTCCGTTCCCTTCACGTACCTCAAGATGTACGATATGAATCCCGGAAATCTCAGCCATCTTAAGCATACTGTCGACAAGAAAATAGCCAATTCCTTCTCTCTGTCTGTCTGGACTTACTGCCACATTCAGAATATCACCCTCATCGAGAACTGTCTGCATACTGCAATATGCCAAGATTTTTTCTTTTTCCTCTATAACAAAAAACATTGTATTGTCTTTTGTCAAAAAGGTAAAAAAGCCTTCTTTTGTCCATGGATCTGAAAACAGCTTATTCTCAATCGCTGTAACCTGCTCCAGATCCTCTACCATCATTTCACGAAATGTCATGCATTACCTTCAGCTTTTGCTGCCTCCCGCTCTGCACGTTCACGTTCTGCCTGCGATACACGGAGATAATCCGGAACATGTTCCATTGCTGTCTCAGTTCTGCCATCACGATAATAAAGCATCCCAAGAGCCGCAACTGCTGCCGCCCTCTGCTTATTCACATGTGCCGGTGCAAATGAATACGGTGTCTTCAGTTTTTCTTCGATAAGCGCACGAAAAACCGGAACACCATCTCCCAGGAACGTCACCTGCTGCCCATATGAATTCAACTTCATGAGCATATCTTCCATTGGAATTGCCATCTGATCTTCCACAATTTCAAGTTTGTGATCTGTAAAACGATATAGTCCTGTATAAACCTGCTTGCGTCTGGCATCCATGATCGGACAGATCAACCCTGGTGTATCATACAGATTATAGGCAAGTCCCTCTACAGTTGGAACCGCCACCAATGGTTTCTTCAGAGCCAGTCCCAATCCTTTGGCCGTTGCAGACCCAATACGCAGTCCCGTAAAAGATCCCGGACCTGCAGCAACTGCAATCGCATCAATGCTCTCCAGTTCAAGTTCTGTCATCTTCGAAATCTCATCCAGCATCGGAAGCAGTGTCTGTGAATGTGTTTTCTTATAATTTACGGTATATTCTGCTATCAGAACATCATCTTCCACAACAGCTACAGAAGCTACAATTCCTGAGCTGTCAAGACCTAAAATCTTCATATTCTTTCTCCTGTAAACCTTCTATGGTTATTTTTCGATAATCAAATCCCTGTGTCAGATCTTTCTCTATTGTGACGGAAATAATATTTTCCGGAAGGATTTCTTCAATCAGCTGTGCCCATTCAATCAGACATATTCCTTCACCGAAGAAATAATCATCATAACCAATTTCCTCCATCTCTTCAATGTCACCGATCCGATATACATCAAAATGATAAAATGGCAGTCTGCCCTCTTCATATACCTGTACAATTGTAAAAGTCGGACTGTTTACCGGTTCTGTGATACCAAGGCCTGACGCAACTCCCTGGGTAAAAACGGTCTTACCTACACCCAGATCTCCCGTCAGTGTATAAATCTGTCCAGGAAGGGCCGATTTTCCTATTTTTTCACCCAGGGCATATGTTTCTTCCGGACTTCTTGTCTCTATTACCATCTTCTGAACCACCTTTTTTCTTGCAGAATTGTTCTTTGCATATTATAATAGAGCCCACAGAGAAAAACAATACTTTTTGCAAAAGGAGATTATGATTATGGCAAATACAAATCCTGTTGTCACCATTACCATGGAAAATGGCGATGTTATGAAGGCAGAACTGTATCCGGAAATCGCCCCGAATACTGTAAACAATTTTATCAGTCTTGTAAAAAAGGGATTTTATGACGGACTGATTTTCCACCGTGTCATCAATGGCTTTATGATTCAGGGCGGCTGCCCGGAAGGAACCGGAATGGGTGGACCGGGATACAGCATCAAAGGTGAATTTGCTCAGAATGGTGTAGCAAATGACCTGGCTCATACACCTGGTGTACTTTCCATGGCAAGAGCAATGCATCCAAACTCCGGTGGAAGTCAGTTCTTTATTATGCATAAAGCAGCTCCTCATCTGGATGGAAGCTATGCCGCCTTTGGAAAAGTAATCGAAGGTATGGATATTGTTAATAAAATTGCTGAAACAGAAACTGATTTCAGAGACAGACCATTGGATGAGCAGCAGATCAAATCCATGACTGTTGAAACATTCGGTATTGACTATCCGGAACCGGAAAAATGCTGATTTAACTCAACTTTAAAAGAAGCCCGTACAGACACTGCCATTTCACCTTAACGGCATGTTTCTGTAAGGCTTCTTTTTCTGTTACTGTCTAATGCTCAAATGTCATAACCTGTCCGTCCAACAGCGCATAATACAACTCCTGATCTTTTTCAATCTTGGCACGTCCATTGGTTCCTTCTGTGATTGCTTTTTGTACGCTTCCAATATCCTGAACAGGAACAAGTAATTTCATCATAACTTTATCTGTGTATTCACTATCCAAAATCGGAAGTTTTCTTTCTCCGGCAATATACTGGATTTTCCCGACCCCAGTATAATCTGTTGTGATCTTCATGGAAATTCCCTGTTTCTTAAGAATCACCCTGCTCGCAGCGAGTCCTTCCTGTACTGCTTTGGAATATGCCCGAACAAGTCCTCCTGTTCCAAGCAGAACTCCACCAAAGTATCTCGTCACAACAACTGCTACATTATAGATATCTTCTCCAAGAATCACATCCAACATTGGTCTTCCTGCTGTTCCTGATGGTTCTCCATCATCACTGCATCTGGTAAATTCCCGATTCATTCCTATGGAATAAACAAAACAATTGTGTCTTGCATCCCAGTATTTTTTCTTCATTTCTTCCAGAAACTTAAGAGCTTCTTCCTCACTCTCTACTGGTCGGACGGTTGCAATAAACCGGGATTTTTTTTCGACAATTTCACTTTCTCCGCCCTCATAGACCGTTTTATACTGCTCCAGCATACTCTTCCCTTCCTAAAGCACAGGCTGCAACCGTCCAGCACGATCACAGCCTGTATTTCATCTCATAATCTGCCGCAAAGGCTATTCTTCTGTTCCACCATCACCGGTGTTTCCACCATCACCGGTGTCTCCACCATCACCAGTGTTTCCAGAATCTCCTCCGCCATTTCCGGAATCTCCTCCGGAGTTGTCTCCGTCACCAGTGTTTCCAGTGTCTCCTCCACCATTTTCGGAATCTCCTCCGGTATTGTCTCCACCATTTTCTCCATTGTCATCCGGATTCGGTTCTTCCGGTATTGGTGTAAGATCCGGATCATAAGTTTCCTCTTCCGTCGTGTGTTCCTGCATACTGTCATCTTCCTCATAAAAATGCTGATCACAGTAATCTGTCGGAACATCACCTATATCAAAATATTCTGTAATAACCGGACAGCCAGCTCTAGGAAGCAGACCTGTTTCCTCACAGACACTTATCTTCTCAACACTTGCCGGCATATCAAAATCTTTATCTTCCAATCCCTCATGAATTCTGGTCATCACCTTTTTCCAGAGGTTTTTGTGGAAGTTTCTTGCATCCTCCGGGAGCTTTTCATTGTTATCAAAACCAGACCATACAGCACATGTATAATATGGTGTGTATCCCACAAACCAAAGGTCATTATACGCATCTGTTGTACCGGTTTTACCTGCAACTGTCATATTATCAAGCTGACATGCGGTACCTGTACCCTGTGTAACAACATCCTCCATTGCACTTGTCAGAAGCCATGCTGTACTTTCCTTGATCACAGATCTTCCCGCTGAATTCTTTTCTATCAGCACGTTGCCATTATGGTCAAGAATTTTTGTATAATAAATTGGCTCTATATAATTTCCACTGTTTGCAATTGCAGCATACGCTGCGCAAAGTTCAACATTTGTCACACCATGAGTCAGACCACCCAGCGCCAGCGGAAGATTTGCATCTGTCCATATCGTTCCATTCGCATCTTTATCCGCTTCGGTTCCATGTGCAAGTGTTGTAAATCCAAAATTATCCAGATACTGCAAACCAAGCTGCGGTGTTACTTCCTCCAGACATTTTACTGCAACAACATTAATAGAATTCTGGATTGCCCTGCGAATAGTTGTCGTACCTCCATAACTTTTTGAGGCGTTGTTGACCGGAGAGCCATCCGGATAATTATATGGTTCATCTTCAAAGGTCGTTGCAAGAGTCATTCCTTTTTCATTCAGAGCAGGTGCATACGTAGAAAGAATCTTAAATGTAGATCCCGGCTGTCTGGTCGTATCGGTTGCACGGTTCAGCGTAAGACTTGCGGTCTTTTCTCCTCTTCCGCCAATAATCGCCTTCACATAGCCCGTATGCTGATCGATCACACTCATGGATGACTGTGGCTGCGGTGCAAAGCTTACACGTTCAGCTACAACTGTACTTCCATCTTCCAGCACATGTGCCTTATACTGATCGATATAACTCTGCCCTTCTTCCTGAGAATCAAAAAGAAGATCGAATTCTGGATCTGTATTCTGGAAATAGAGGCAAAGCATTTCTTTACTGTAATTAACTTCTTCACCCTGCGGATTTTTAACCGTAAGTGCATAGTCCAGTGCATACTGAACGTAATCCGGATAATTTGACGGATCTGCATATTCTTCATCAAGTATGCTCTGAATTCTGGCATCCTGAGTTGTATAGATACTCAGTCCACCACTGTATACCAGATTCTGTGCCTGCGTGCGGGTATATCCCTTGATATTCATCAGATCATTGATCACCTGATCGATAAGTTCATCTTCAAAATAAGAATACACGGTATTCTCTGTTTCTGAATGAACTACCTGTGCCTCCTGAATTCTTGAATACACATCATCATTAAGCACCTGATCATACTGTTCCTGAGTAATATATCCCTGATCACGCATATGATCCAGAACTTCTTTACGTCTTTTGGCATTCGCCTCCGGATACTCGATCGGGTTATACTTTGTCGGGTTCTGTGTGATTCCTGCCAGAGTCGCACATTCCGAAAGATCCAGATCCCATACATCTTTATTAAAATATTTACGGGCTGCTGCCTGAACACCATAGGTTCCAGCTCCCAGGTTGATGGTATTCAGATAGTTTTCAAGAATCACATTCTTATTATTAATCGTTTTCTCAACTTCGACTGCCAGATACTGCTCCTGTATTTTACGTGTAAAACGCTCCAGCCAGGTTGACTCCTGTGTCCAGTTCGTAAAAACATTGTTTTTGAGCAGCTGCTGTGTAATAGTACTTGCACCTTCTGAAAGATCTCCAGAAGTAATATTTTTTACAAATGCACGGAGAATACCTCTTACGTCAATTCCGTTATGTTCATAAAAACGTTCATCTTCGATTGCCACAACCGCATGCTGAAGTTCTACCGGTATCTGATCTATTGAAACCGGTAATCGGTTTGAACTTGGTGCTGTCAGTTTACGAAGCTGATTCCCATCTCCATCATACAAAAATGTCGCATATCCAAGAGGTGAAATATCAATGTCATTTGCATCAGGAGCATTGTCTATAATTCCTCTAAAAGCTCCGATTCCTGTACATCCTATGATTACGCATGTTGTGATCAAAGCAACAAACAGGACTCTGATCAAAGAAACATGTGCTCTTTTTCCCATCATGGCAGTACGGGAAATCAGTGAATTTCGTTTCTTTGAGACTGATTTTTTTCCGTAATTCATGGTTTTCCTCCTTTATAGTCCGTTCTATTATATCAAATAAGAAATCGTAAATAAAGCCCCAAATAAAAACTTCACATTTTCTGAAAATAAAAAGAAGCCTTCCTTTTACAGAAGACTTCTTCTATATTTTTAAAAGTTATTATTTTAAAGAACCATTCTGGCTGCACCATAGATACCGGCATCATTTCCCAGTGTTGCTGTCATGAGCGGTGTCTCTTTGCAGGATGAAAATGCATATTTCATGTAGTATTTCTGAATACAGTCGATCAGTGGCTGACCAGCCTTTGAAACGCCGCCTCCGATAACAATTGCCTCCGGGTCAACAACTGCTGCAAATGCTGCAAGTGCGCCTCCCAGAAGATCCCCTACATACTCCATTGTGCGAATTGCAAGTGTATCACCTGCTTTGAATGCATCCAGCACATCTTTTGCTGTGATATTCTGAAGCCCGCGAAGTGTACTGTCTTCTTCCGATGCTGCAAGCATTCTTCCTGCTACCCTTACGATTCCGGTCGCAGAGGCATACTGTTCCAGACATCCCTGATTTCCACAGTTACATTTTTCTTCTTCATCACGCACAACCATTGCATGTCCGATTTCTCCACCTGCCCCATGTGCTCCGGCTACAATTTTGCCATCTATAATGATTCCGCCTCCAACACCAGTGCCAAGTGTAACCATGATAACATTCTGAGAACCAGAAGCTGCACCTTTCCATGCCTCACCTAAAGCAGCAACATTGGCATCATTTCCTGCCATTGTCTTTAGTCCGGTCAGATCGTGAAGAATCTGAGCCACCGGAGTAAATCCCCAGTAAAGATTCACTGCACAGGCCACTTCTCCTTTATCATTCACAGGTCCTGGAATACCAATTCCAACACCTTCCACTTCCGCTTTGTCGATGCCCTTTTCTGCCATTTTGTCATTAATAGCCTTTGCAACATCCGGAAGAATATTCTCACCTTTATTTTCTGTTCTTGTAGGGATTTCCCATTTGTCAATCACAGTGCCATCGGTCTGAAAAAGACCACATTTTACTGTTGTTCCCCCTACATCAATTCCAAAACAATACATATCTGTTTTCCACCTTTCCCTGTCATTTATTAAAACAATAATGCTGTTTTATCAACTTTCCCGCTTACGTGCAATATTTGCCTGTACACGCTTATACAGTTCTTCCGCTGCATTGTAGCCCATCTTTTTCTGTCGGTGATTGACAGCTGCTGATTCTACAATGACAGCAAGATTTCGTCCTGGCCTGATCGGAAGCGAATGGCAGACAATCTTGTTTCCAAGATATTCTGTGTATTCTTCATGAAGCCCCAGACGATCATACTCTTTATCACGATCCCACTCTTCAAGCTTAATGACCAGATCGACTGACTGAGTATCCTTAACACTTTCTACACCAAACAATGTCTTTACATCAATGATGCCAATACCGCGAAGCTCAATAAAATGTCGTGTGATATCCGGTGCTGAACCAACCAGTGTTACATCGCTGACTTTTCGGAGTTCTACGACATCATCACTTACAAGACGGTGTCCACGTTTGATCAGTTCCAGCGCAGCCTCGCTTTTACCAATTCCGCTCTCTCCTGTGATCAGGATTCCCTCACCATAAACATCCACAAGCACGCCATGAATAGAAATACATGGTGCAAGCTGAACGCCTAACCATCGGATGATCTCTGCCATAAGACTGGAAGTTGTTCTTTCTGTAACAAATGTCGGTACATTATATTTGATTGCCATATCAATCATATCCTGAGATGGCTTTGTCATAGTACTAAAGATAACGCATGGAATTTTGCTTGAAATAAATCGTTCATATTTCATCATTCTCTTCTCATCGCTGAGCTGCATCAGATATGTGTACTCTACATAACCAATGATCTGAACGCGTTCATTTGCAAAATGTTCCAGATAGCCGGTCAGCTGCAGAGCCGGACGATTAATTTCTGCTGTCAGAATTCTCATTTCCGACAGATCAATTTCAGGAGTCAGATTTGTAAGGTTCAGCTCCTGTACCATCTTTGTCATCAATACACCTTTCATAATGTGTTCTCCTTTAATGTTTATTTATCAGGGTGAAAAAATTCATACACCTGTTTTGCACTTCCTGCGTTCATAGATTCCGTTTCCGCCAGTTCTTCTACTGTGGCATCACGAATTCCCTCAATAGATCTGTAACGCCGCATCAGAGCCTTTCTTCTGCGTTCTCCTATTCCCGGAATATCATCCAGTATTGAATGAACCTGTTCTCTGCTTCTCAGTGATCTGTGATACTCTATTGCAAAGCGATGAGCTTCATCCTGGATTCTTGTGATCAGATGAAATCCCTCACTGTTTGTATCTATTGGAATTTCTATATTATTGAAATAAAGTCCTCTTGTACGGTGATTGTCATCTTTGACCATTCCGCAAACCGGAATCTGTATTCCCAGTTTGTCAAGAACGCCAAGAGCTATGTTTACCTGTCCACGGCCACCATCCATCAAAAGCAGATCCGGCATTCTCGAAAAGCTGTCAAACTCTCCATTACTTTCGTGAGTAAAACGCCTTGTCAGAACTTCTTCCATACTCGCATAATCATTTGGCCCCTGTACAGATTTGATTCGAAATTTACGATAATCACTGCGCTTGGGCTTGCCCTTTTCATATACAACCATAGAACCTACGGATTCAAAACCGCTGATATTTGAAATATCAAAAGCCTCCATCCGGTTAAGATCTTTAAGCCCAAGCCATTCTTCTACTTCATGAACCGCTCCTATGGTCCGTCCTTCCTCTCTGCGAATACGTTCGCGGTCCTTTTCGAGGACCATACGTGCATTCTCCCAGGCAAGCTCTACAAGTTTTTCTTTCGTTCCTTTCTTCGGAACAACAATACGTACTTTCTGTTTTCTTCTGGATGTAAGCCATTCTTCAATGACTTCCGCATCTTCTATTTCTGTCTGCAGAGTTATTTCGCCCGGTATAAACGGAGTACCTGCATAAAATTGCTTTATAAAACTGGACAATACCTGTGAACGTGTATCACCCCTTGCAACGCGGAGATAAAAATGATCTCGTCCGATCAGTTTACCATCTCGCATAAAGAACACCTGAACAACTGCATCCTGTTCTCTCATATCCAGACTCTCATCCATATCGCAGGCAATGATGTCCCTGTCCTCTTCCCCATATGCCGTAATTTTCTGCCGTTCTCCAATCTTCCGGATACTTTGGATCAGATCCCGCGCCTCCGCCGCATCTTCAAAGCGCATTTCATCAGAGGCCTTTTGCATCTTTTCTGTAAGCTGTTCTATTGTTTCCTGAAAATCCCCATTCAAAAAACGGATGACCTTCTGAATATTCTCTTTATAAGCCTTCTGATCTGCATGCCCTGTACATGGTCCCATACACTGTTTCATATGATAATACAGACACGGTCTGTCTTTCCCGCAGTCTCTTGGAAGGTTTCGATTGCATGAACGAACCTGATACAGTTTTCGTACCAGTTCTATAACGTCTTTTACAGCACCGCCACTGGTATATGGACCGAAATAGCGATTCTTGTCTTTTTTCATTCTTCTGGCAAACAAAACTCTTGGATAGGCCTCCTGAACAGTTACCTTGATAAACGGATAACTTTTGTCATCCTTCAGCATGGTATTGTACTTTGGCCGGTGCTCTTTGATGAGGTTACTCTCAAGTACAAGAGCTTCCAGTTCTGAATCTGTAATGATATATTCAAATCTGGCTATGTGGGTAACCATCTGCTCAATCTTGGCGCCCTTATTACGACTGCTCTGAAAATACTGCCGCACGCGGTTCTTAAGACTTACAGCCTTCCCCACATAAATAATCTCGTCCCGCTCATCGTGCATCAGATAAACACCTGGTTTCGCGGGGAGTTTTTTTAACTCTTCTTCAATTTGAAACATATTACTCCTCAGTGTGAGATATTTCCATTTCTTCTGCCTGAGTCTCCGGCTGTTCTGCCTCGGAAACTGTTTCTGTTTCTTCTGCAGGAGTTTCACTCTGGACTTTCTCTGAGACTTCTGCCGGAATTTCATCCGGGAGTTCCTCCAGATTCTCCGGAATCTCCAGTCCCTTCTCAACTGCACGGAAGATCTTCATAAATTCCTTACCCGTGATCGTTTCTCTGCGGATCAGATATCCTGCAATCTTGTCCAGTGCCTCCCTGTGTTCACGCAAAAGCCGCTTAGCTTCCTCGTAAGAATAATGTAAAAGCTGCATAACTTCATGGTCGATTTCAGTTGCTGTATCATCTCCACAGTTCAGTACTGCCCGACCTGACAGATACTGATTCTCCTGCGAAGCAAGCCCCATCAGTCCAAATTTCTGAGACATACCATACTGTGTGATCATTGCACGTGCAACTTTAGTTGCCTGCTCAATATCATTTGCTGCACCGGTAGTAACAGTATCAAATACAATTTCTTCTGCTGCACGTCCACCCAGATATCCAACCAGCATTGCTTCCAGTTCTTTCTGCGTGTTGAGATACTTTTCTTCTTCCGGTACCTGCATAACATAGCCCAATGCACCCATAGTTCTCGGAACAATTGTGATTTTCTGTACAGGTTCTGCATCCTTCTGCAGTGCATTGACCAGTGCATGTCCGACCTCATGGTAAGAAACGATTTTTCTTTCCTGAGAACTTAAAATACGATCTTTCTTCTCTTTACCAACCAGAACAACCTCCACAGATTCCTGAAGATCTTTCTGGGAAACAGCTCTGCGTCCGTTTTTGACTGCAAGAATTGCTGCCTCGTTGATCATATTTGCAAGATCAGAGCCCACAGCTCCCGATGTAGCCAGAGCAATAGCCTCCAGATCCACTGTTTCATCCAGCATAACATCCTTCGCATGTACTTTGAGAATTTCTACACGCCCCTTCAGATCCGGACGGTCTACAATAATACGTCTGTCAAAACGTCCTGGTCTCAAAAGTGCCGGATCAAGTACTTCCGGACGGTTTGTCGCTGCAAGGATCAGCAGCCCTTTGGATGTATCAAAACCATCCATCTCAGCCAGCAGCTGGTTCAATGTCTGCTCACGTTCATCATTGCCACCGCCATATCTGGAATCACGACTCTTACCGATGGCATCAATCTCATCAATAAAAACAATACATGGTGCATTCTTCTTCGCTTCCTCGAACAAGTCTCTCACTCGTGAAGCACCCACACCTACAAACATTTCTACAAATTCTGAACCAGACAGTGAAAAAAACGGTACATTTGCCTCACCTGCAACAGCTTTGGCAAGAAGCGTTTTACCGGTTCCGGGAGGTCCGACGAGAAGGGCACCTTTTGGAAGTTTTGCACCGATTTCCGTATATTTTCCCGGATTATGAAGGAAATCAACAACCTCCTGCAAAGATTCTTTTGCCTCTTCCTGACCGGCAACATCTTTAAATGTTATACCTGTTTCTTTCTGGATATAAGCTTTGGCACGACTCTTGCCAACTCCCATAATTCCACTTCCACCTTTGTTCATCCGGCGCATAAAAAACATCAGCATGAAGAACAGTACTACGGTTGGAAGCAATATGCCTATCATAGTAGAAACAAATTCACCCATAGCATCCGGCTGCTCATAATGGAAAATTATATCTGTTCCCTCCAGACGTTTGGTCAGTGCATCTGCATCCTCCATCTGATTTACCTTATAAGTTGCATTCTGATAAGATTTCTGGATCTTCGGAACTACTGTCAGTATACCGGACTGAAGAGTAACTTCCTTTATCTGATCCTTTTCTACCATTTCGATAAATTTATCATAGGTGATCTCGCTGGACTTGTCGCTCATCATATCTGTCACAAAACTTAAGCAGACCAGAGAAATCAACAGACAAATTAAAAAAGCCAGAATAGATTGGCGATTTTTATTCGGTCCCTGATTATCAGGATTGTTTCGATTCGGACGGTTTCGATCCGGCCGATTATCCATCTGATTATTCATTCTTGTCCTCCTCTTGTTATCTTCTTTATTATAAAGAGATTTCTTGTATAAATCAACTGGAAAACTGTGAATGTTTGTAGTATACTGGGAACGTGATAGCCAAAAGTTTGTTAAGGCTAAATGTGATAGGAAAGGAAAACGATAAATGAAAATTGGATTTGATAATGACAAATATCTTACCATGCAGTCCGAACATATCCGTGACCGTATCAGCAAATTTGACAACAAGCTCTATCTTGAATTCGGCGGAAAACTTTTTGATGATTATCATGCTTCCCGCGTTCTTCCTGGTTTTGAACCAGACAGCAAACTTCGTATGCTCATGCAGTTGAGTGACCAGGCTGAAATTGTTATTGTTATCAGTGCCGCAGATATTGATAAAAACAAAATGCGTGGAGACCTTGGTATTACCTATGATGAAGATGTTCTCCGACTGATCGATGCCTTCACCGAGTGCGGACTCTATGTCGGCAGTGTGTGCATCACACGTTATGCCGGTCAGGACAGTGCTGATCTCTTTAAAAAACGTCTCGAAAAACTTGGAATCAGAGTATACTTCCACTACAGCATTCCCGGATATCCAAGCAATATTCCTCTTATCGTAAGCGATGAAGGATATGGCAAAAACGAATACATTGAAACAACCAGACCTCTGGTAGTCATCACTGCTCCAGGACCTGGAAGCGGAAAAATGGCAACATGCCTTTCTCAGCTTTACCATGAGTATAAACGTGGAGTAGCTGCGGGTTACGCAAAATTCGAAACCTTCCCGATCTGGAATATTCCACTGAAACACCCTGTCAATCTGGCATACGAAGCAGCAACCGCTGATCTGAATGATGTCAACATGATCGACCCGTTCCATCTGGAAGCATACGGAGAGACAACTGTTAATTATAACCGTGATGTTGAAATTTTCCCTGTCCTTCAGGCCATGTTCGAGAAAATCATGGGTGAATGCCCTTACAAATCCCCAACAGATATGGGCGTCAATATGGCCGGTAACTGTATTATGGATGATGAAGTATGCTGTGAAGCATCACGCCAGGAAATCATACGCCGATATTACAAAAGCTGCGATGCTCTGCTTACAGGTACAGGTACAGAGGAAGAAGTACGTAAGATTGAACTTCTCCTGAAACAGGCTCACGCTTCTCTGGAAGACCGTAAGGTTGTTCCGGCAAGCCTTCAGAAAGAAGAAGAGACCGAAGGTCCTGCCGCTGCTCTTGAGCTTGCTGACGGACATATGATTTACGGAAAGACTTCCGACCTCCTCGGAGCTTCTTCCGCACTTCTTCTGAATGCATTAAAAGAACTTGCAGGTATTCCTCATAAAACTCATGTAATTTCACCAGAAGCGATCCGACCGATCCAGGAATTAAAGACACAGTATCTTGGAAGTAAAAATCCAAGACTTCATACCGATGAAACACTGATTGCACTTTCTGTCAGTGCTGCCAACAATCCGGAAGCACGCAAAGCTCTGGAACAGCTTCCTGCATTAAGAGGATGTCAGGCTCACACCTCCGTTATGCTGTCTTCTGTTGACATTTGGGAATTCCGTAAACTAGGCATCGAACTGACCTGTGAACCAAAATTTGAAAAAGAAAAGAAATATCATTAATCAAATCTATTCCTTGAACATATGTTCAAAAAATCCGGCACAACAATGTTGTACCGGATTTTTTATACTGTGCAGGTCAATACACAAATTTTTATTCAGTTACAGAACACTTTCGATTAATCTTCATATCCGTTTGGATTTTTCTGCTGAAAATTCCAGGAATCTGCACACATTTCCCTGATTCCATATTCAGCTTCCCAGCCAAGCTCTCTTTTTGCTTTTGTTGCATCAGAATAGCAGGATGCTACATCGCCGGCACGACGTGGTTTGATAGAGTAAGGAATCTTCACACCTGTTGCCGCTTCAAAATTCTTTACAATATCAAGAACACTGTAGCCTTTGCCTGTTCCAAGATTATAAATATTAAGTCCGGAACCAGCTTCCAGTTTCTTCAATGCTTTGACATGACCTTTTGCGAGGTCAACTACATGGATGTAGTCTCTGACACCTGTTCCATCCGGTGTGTCATAATCATTTCCAAATACGCCCAGCTCTTTAAGTTTACCTACTGCCACCTGTGTGATATATGGCATCAGATTATTCGGAATACCATTCGGATTCTCTCCGATCAGGCCGCTTTTATGTGCGCCGATAGGATTGAAGTAACGAAGAAGTACCACATTCCATTCCTGATCTGCCTTCTGGATATCTGTAAGAATCTGCTCCAGCATGGACTTTGTCCAGCCATATGGATTGGTACACTGTCCTTTCGGGCATTCTTCAGTGATCGGAATGATTGCCGGATCACCATATACAGTTGCAGAAGAGGAGAAGATAATATTCTTAACTCCATGTTTTCTCATCACATCTACAAGAGTAAGTGTTCCTGCAATATTGTTTTCATAATATTCCCAAGGTTTTACCACAGACTCTCCAACTGCTTTTAGGCCCGCAAAATGAATACAGGAATCAATGTTTTCTTTCTCAAATACTTCGTTCAGACCTTCCCTGTCAAGAATATCTACTTTATAAAATTTAACTGGCTTTCCTGTAATTTTTTCTACACGTTCAAGGCTTTTTTCACTGGAGTTGCTCAGATTGTCCAGCACAACTACATCATATCCTGCATTCTGAAGTTCTACTACAGTGTGACTTCCGATAAAACCTGCTCCACCTGTTACTAAAATTGCCATGGTCTTTTCCTCCTGAAGTTTATTCTCTTTACGTTTCGCTGTCATTGTAGCACCATTCTTTTTTTTTCACAATATTTTCTCAAGGCATCCATCAGATTTTACTAAAACTTCATCAGATTTTACTATAAATCTTACAAACCGCAACCCGCCTCAATCCATCAAGCGTTTCCTGTATGATGATGCTGATTTTTACTTATGCTTCTTCCCACAGTTTCTGAGGATAGAGTCCCTGATCTTTGAGATTCTGGATCGCAGCCATTACCATAGGCTTATCTTCCTTATATGTAACGCCATACCATTTATCTTCAGATTTCAGGACTTTAACCGTTGCTTTCTTTTCCTGAAGAAGCTCATCTACTACAAACGGAAGGAAATATTCACCCTTCAGCGGATTATTCTGGATTGCATCATCCAGGAATGATCTAAAACGTTCTTTTAATTCCTTAAGAATGCTGTTGGAAAATCCCCACATGTTCATAGATACAATGCTGCCTTCCGGAAGCATTGTCCATGTCTGTCCATCGTCCTCTGTATAAGCAGTACCACCATCATGTTTTTCGATATGTGTACGCTCGTTAATCTTGATCAGATGTCCCTCTTCATCTGTCACGCAGACTCCACGTGCTACATGTCCATTTTCTGTCAGTGTATTCTCCAGTCTGTATCCAACCATCATATAATGGTAAACGTCATCTTCCTTCTGATCTGCTGTCAGGAAATCATATGCCATCTTAAATGCATGAACTCCATAATAATCATCAGCATTGATTACAGCAAATGGTCCGTCAATCTCATCAATACAGCTCACTACCGCATGCCCTGTTCCCCACGGTTTCACTCTTCCTTCCGGAACTGTATAGCCTTCCGGAATATTGTCAAGCTCCTGAAAAACATACGCAACTTCAATCTGTTTACTTAAACGATCCCCGATTGCTTCACGAAACGCCTGCTCATTTTCTCTCTTTATGATAAATACAACTTTTTCAAATCCTGCTCTTACTGCATCATAAATAGAAAAGTCCATAATGATATGGCCGTCTTTATCAATCGGATCAATCTGTTTCAGACCACCATAACGACTTCCCATTCCTGCTGCCATAACTACTAATACCGGTTTTTTCATCACTTTTCCCTCCTGAATTTTTCAGATTGTATCTATCGTACAACAGAATTTCTGATATGACAATAAATAAATCATTTATGCTATAACTATTTCAAATATTACTCTTTTTCTTACGATAGTATTTGCATAAATGTATTAATTTTTTGCACAAAATCATTTACAATTTGACTATTTCGCACAATTTTATTAATATGAATATATAAGAAAAGGGATATGTCCACATAAAATGGACAAGAAGGAGGAATCATGAAAATCTGTAAAGTAAAAAATTATCAGGAACTCAGCCGTAAGACAGCGAACATCATCGCCGCTCAGGTGATTATGAAACCTGACTGCATTCTTGGTCTGGCAACCGGTTCATCTCCGATCGGAACTTATGAGCATCTGGTAGAAATGTATGAAAACGGTGATCTTGATTTTTCACAGGTGACAACTGTCAATCTGGATGAATACAAAGGTCTCTCCGGTTCTGACGAACAGAGCTACCGTTATTTTATGAACACACATCTGTTCCACAAGATAAACATCAATCATGCAAATACCTACGTTCCTGACGGAACAGAAACAGATTCAGCAAAAGCATGTCAGGATTACAACGATCTGCTCCATAAGCTCGGACCTGCTGATATTCAGCTTCTCGGACTTGGCCATGATGGTCATATCGGTTTTAATGAACCATCTGATCATTTCGCCGATGAGACACACTGCGTTGATCTGACAGAAACCACAATCCAGGCAAACAAACGCTTTTTCGCATGTGAAGAAGATGTTCCGAAACAGGCATATACTATGGGAATCGGCACAATCATGCGCTGCCGCAAGATTCTTGTTGTAGTCAGTGGAAAAGACAAAGCAGAGATTCTGAAACAGGTAGTAGCCGGTCCGGTCACTCCGGAAGTACCTGGCTCTATTCTTCAGTTCCATCCGGATTGCACGATCATTGCAGATGAAGAAGCTCTTTCAGAACTGAATATCTGATTTCGAATAATCTGTACACAAAAATGACTATATTCAAATGGAGCCGGTGTTCAAAACACCAGCTCCATTTTTGTACCCTTTCCAGGTTCACTTTGCAGTTTTATCTCTGCTCCATGAAGAATCGCTCCATGTTTTACAATAGATAAGCCAAGTCCTGTTCCTCCCGTTGCACGAGAATGACTCTTATCAACTCTGTAAAATCTCTCAAATATTCTCTTCTGTTCATTTTGAGGAATGCCAATTCCGTTGTCTTCCACGCTATAGAAAGCATGTTCACCAACAGTTCCCGTAAAAATCTTCACGCTGCCATTCTGATCCGTATATCGAATCGCGTTATCCGCAATATTAAAAAGCATTTCATAAATCACATGTCGCACACCCTGTACTATTACGGAATTTCCCTCAAGGGATACTTTTATATTTTTCTTAGATGCTGCATTACCCAGATGCAGCACAATATCCTCTGCAATCTCATAAAGATCTACCGGTTCAAATGGAAGATCACTGCTCTTCTCGTCCAGGCGGGACAGCTGGATGATATCTGCCACCAGTGCAGTCAGACGACTTGCCTCATGATAAATCCTGCCTGAAAACTCTGGCACTTTTTCATTTGGAACCATACCATTCATCATAAGTTCTGCATAGCCGGAGATAGACATCAGTGGTGTCTTCAGTTCATGTGATACATTTGCTGAAAACTCTCTGCGCACTGCTTCCGCTTCTTTCAGTTCTTCCATCTGTTTTGCGATCTGTTTATTCTGCTGGTCAACTCTGTCGAGAAGAGGTCTCAACTCCTCATATGCTACTTTCTTGAGAGGTTGTTCCAGATTCAGTGTATTGATCGGTTCAATCAGCTCCCTTGTCTGACGACGCACCAGAACAAAGGCTGCTGCCATGATTAAAAGAAGTAATCCGCCAAGCAAAACAGAACTTGACAGCATAGTAGAAAATACACTGTCTGTTGTCCTTCCAATACGAAGAACATCCCCATCCTTCAGCTTTACCGCACAGTAAAAATTCTGTTTGGATAAAGTCTCTGAATAACGAAGAGTTTCGGCATACCCATCCTTTTCTGCCTGTATAAATTCCGGTCGGTCACTGTGATTTGCAAGTTCTGAAGGATCTTCAAGGGAATCAAACAAAACATCACCATTCGGATCGAGCAATGTTATCCTGGCTGAGGTAGCTTTACCTATTGCAGTATCCAGATAGGCATTTCCCATCTTTTCTATACTGTCCTGAATATACTTCGTACTGTCCCGGACACTATCTTTCAGATCCTCATTATATTTACTGTACATGACCATTCCTGCAGCCAGAAAAGTCAGCAATACTGAAATCACGATCAACACACAGGTGTGATTTAATATTTTTTTTCTCATCTTATACTCCGATCCTGTAGCCCACGCCACGCACCGTTTCTATCAGATCTCCGGCATCTCCAAGCTTCTGACGCAATGTACGGACATGCACATCCACAGTTCGCGTTTCTCCATCAAAATCATATCCCCATACATGACAGAGAATCTGATTTCTGGTCATAACCAGTCCTTTATTTTCCATCAGATACTGAAGAAGTTCAAATTCTTTTCTCGTCAGCTCTATCTTTTCATTTTTCCAGTATACTTTATGTTTTCCTACAGAAAGCTTCAGTTCGTCATATATCAACTCCCTGTCTTCTTCCTGTTTTGAACATCGCCTGAGAACTGCTTTTACTCTTGCAACAAACTCCATCATTCCGAATGGCTTGGTAATATAATCATCAGCTCCCGCTTCAAGACCTCTTACTTTATCATATTCAGCCTCTTTTGCAGTAACCATGATCACCGGTATATCTTTTGTTTCCTGAGAAGCTTTCAGACGTTCCAGAATACTGTATCCGTCTTCTCCTGGAAGCATGATATCCAGAAGTATCAGTTCCGGCAGTTCTTCCTTAAGTGCGGCACGCAGTTCTTTACTGTCTGCCATTCCCCTTGCAGAAAAACCAGTCGTTTCCAACGTGTAGATCAAAAGTTCTCGAATATTATTTTCATCCTCCACACAATATATCATTCAGAAACTTTCCTTTCTGTCCGGATTATCTGCTTTTGTGCATTCTCACGGAAGCACATATTCTTTCTGCAGTTCCTCCAGACGAACATAATAGGAATCATCCGGTTCATTTTTCATATTTTCCAGATGACTGTGTGTATCATAAAGATTTTCTCTTACCTGGGTTACACAAACACTGATATTGGAACAGTGATCTGCAATTCTTTCCAGACTGGTAAGAAGGTCTGTGAGTATAAATCCCATTTCAATCGTACACTCACCTGAACGCAGTCGATTGACATGTCTGCGTTTCAGTTCTTTACTCAGTTCATCCACAATTTCTTCAAGAGGCTCTACATCTCTTGTAAGATTCAGATCCTGCCTGTCAAAAACCTGATAAGCTGTATCAACGATTCTTGCTACCGCTGCAATTAAAACCTGCAGCTCATTACGGGCCTGAGCAGAAAAACTAAGTTTTTTCTCATAAAGTTCCTGTGCTGATTCCATGATATTCACTGCATGGTCCGAAATACGTTCAAAGTCTCCAATGCAGTGAAGCATGATAGACACGCTGTGGCTGTCTCTTTCAGACAAATCCTTGTTATTCAACTGAACCAGGTAAGTACCAAGTTCGTCCTCATAACGATCAATCTTCGATTCCATCTTAAGAACACGATCCGCCTGTTCATCACTATATTCACGAAGCAGCCCAAGTGAGATATCCAGTGCTTTTCGGGAATCCTGTTCCATATGTCTTGCTGCATTTTTCCCCTGCTCTACCGCAAAGGCCGGTCTCTCCAGGAAACGTGATTCCAAAATCATAAATTCCTGATCTTCAACGTTAACTTCATCCGTCTTGTCATCTCGAATAGTAAGACAGGCAAGTTTTACAAGAAGGTTAGAAAACGGGAACCATACCAGTGTAGCAGTGATATTAAAGATACTGTGTGTAATGGCAATCGTTGCCGGTGTTGCCATCTGATCTATAAACGGAAAATGAACCACTGCATTGATCATATAGAACAATATCATAAACACGATCGTTCCGATCAGGTTGAAATACAAATGGATCATTGCTGCACGTTTAGCGTTTTTGTTTGCACCTACTGCTGACAGAAGTGCCGTTACACAGGTACCGATATTCTGTCCCATGATGATTGGAAATGCAGCTGCAAACGGAACCGCACCAGTCATACAAAGTGCCTGCAGAATACCTACAGATGCGGAGGATGACTGTATGATTGCAGTCAGAAGTGTACCTGCCAGGATTCCTGCAACCGGATTAGAAAACTTAAGAAGAAGTCCGGTAAATTCCGGCACATCAGCCAGAGGTTTCACAGCCCCGCTCATTGTTTCCATTCCAAACATCAGAACTGAGAATCCAAGGAGGATCGTACCAATATCTTTCTTGCGGGAACTTTTTGTAAATGTCAGTAAGATAATGCCGATAAATGCTAAAATTGGTGAGAACGAACTTGGTTTTAACAAGCTGATCAGAAAATTACTGCTTTCGATACCAGCCAGACTCAAGATCCAGGATGTAATCGTTGTTCCAATATTAGCGCCCATGATGATTCCGACAACCTGTGTCAGCTTCATGATTCCGGAGTTTACAAAACCAACAACCATGACTGTTGTTGCTGAGGATGACTGAATAACCGCAGTTACACACATACCAAGAAGGACTGCCTTCCATTTACTTGATGTCAGATTCTCAAGAATCTGTTCTAACTTACCGCCTGAAACCTTGGCAAGTCCATCACCCATAACCTGCATGCCATACAGGAACAGTGCGAGTCCTCCTAATAACGTCAATATACTAAAAAAATTCATTTCTCTCTCCTTTATCTGAGTTTAATGTATTTTCATCATATTGACGTTGTGTAAAGTTCTCACCAGTACAATGTTAAATCTTTGTAAAATCGAATTTTGTCGAATCCGCACCTGTAGCGGAAGGAGAATTCTTACTATATATTATGTTAAAAACTGCGGATATTTTCGTCCTCATCCCCTGTCTTGTCAATGGACTTGATAAGCAGATAATAGCTGACATTTTCATTGACTCTGACCAGCACACGATCTCCAACCCTGTGTCCTTTCAGTGCTTTTCCGATCGGTGATTCAATGCTGACACGATTTTCCATGGAGTTCCCGCGAATAGATGTAACAAGCTTATATCTTTCTACTTCTCCATCTTCTTCAAATTCGACTTCCACAATATCATCCATTCCAATTTCATCTGATTTGGAGGTATCATCTACAACCGTTGCAGTTTTCAGCATCCTCTCCAGATATCGAATACGGCTTTCATTCTGATTTTTGTGCTTCTTCGCCGCATAGTACTCAAAGTTTTCACTCAGATCCCCCTGGGCACGTGCCTCCTTAACAGCCTCGATTGCCTCCTTTCTTATAACAAGCTTACGATGCTCGATCTCTTCCTCTATTTTTTCAATGTCTCGTTTAGTGAGTTTTTCTCCCATATTTATCACTCCTGTGTATTATTCTTTCATATTCTCTTAAGTATACACGAATTCCATTGGAATGGAAAGAGGGACGGTGTTTGTGCCTCAAACACCGTCCCCCTTATATTCTTTCGGACTAACCCCTGTAAATTTTTTAAACACTTTCGAAAAATAAAGGGAATCCTCATATCCTACCACACTGGCAATATCTTTAATCTTTAATGAACCATCTTCCAGAAGCACTTTTGCCTCATCTATTCTCTTATTTACCAGATAATCCATCGGTGTCAAACCATAGCAGATTTTAAAAATGCTGACTAAATATGACGGCACAAATCCAAAATTAGCTGCCAGTAACTGGTTTGTCACATTGCTTCTGAATTTTTCATCCAGATAGTTTTTCATCTTTAAGGCAATAATCTTTTTATCTCTGGAATCATACACCTCGATTCCAAAAATATCTTTTAACAGGAAATCAAATTCTTTGAGTATTTCTTCTTTCGTATAATAATTCTCCAGAATAATTTGAATATCTTCTTCCACGTGGATCTCACATGACTAAAGTCACATGCTCCTCGGTCGCTTTAAGCGACAAGGCTAAATATCGGCGGATACGCCTGTAGCTTAGGATATGCGCAGTCATGCGCTTTTTCCATGCCAGATATGGCAGGTTCCCACACTGCAGGTAATCCGCTGTATATCTGCCTGTGTTTATGCTGCTCTTAAGAGTTCCATTTCTGAAAATAGTTCTCTTAAGTCCGCATATACACATGAGATCCTACGCTTTACTGAAGGGACTTTTGCCTCCAGCAAAGACCTTTCCGTTGCCGGAAGGGGTTTTAAGAGTTCCCGTATAAAATATCTTGCTCCAATATTATAGGACGCCGAAAGATCACAGTTATATCTTTTTCCATTCTGGAATGTGCATAAGCTGTGATTGCCCGGATCACGGACAACGGTTCCCGACCCATCACAGGCAAGCCTGCTGGTATTCCATGCACAGATTCTGGATATCCGCATCCCTCTGCGATGCGCCTGATGTTCACATCTTTTCTGGATATCCCTTTTTCTCCACAGATGCAATTTCTGTTTCTTTCTTCCGGATATCTTTCCTTTTGTTTCCAGATACTCAAACACTATCACATCCGCATGGTTTTCTTCCGCATATCCTGTAACTGCCCCTGCAATCTTTCTTCCAAGTTCTGTGTTAAGACGCTTCGCATAAGCCCATCTGCTTTTCACCTGTACAGAGCCATGTTCCCGCTGGAACCTGCTTATCCGTCCCAGCACACGGTATATCCGGTCTTTTTCACTGGGAAAATCAATAAACTTTCTTCCCAGGACAGTTCCATCTGACCGCATAATGGTACAGACTGCATCCGTATTGATTCCTAAATCCACACTGCAGATGACCTGTTCTTTTACAGGTATCTTTGTAAGCAGCACCTCTTCTGTATAAGAAAAACGTAGAAAATATTTACGATGCCTTTTTTCCAATACAGGTGCTGCAGCCTTTTTTCCTGCCCAGTTCTTTCTAAGATATTCCATATCTGTATGGCTGAGACTGACCCGGAACCATTTCCAGTCATGGCCGTCATAAAGCTTCAGGCACGCTCCATCTTTTTCTTCTGTATCCTCACGGTACATCACATCACGGTAGAATACCGGCATAGCATGATTACCGCACACTAGCTTCGGCCTGCCGCCTTTCTGATCCATTTTCTCCCACAGTTCCAGCCTCGTCTTATATGAAGATACGCTTCCCAGTGCATGCTGGATAGCTGCCCTTCTGAGATAAGAAGGCATCTTTGGAAATCGCAGGTCAAAATCAAACCTTGCCTGATTCTTTTTTGTGGTATGCACCAGATGTTCTGCAATATTGAAACGTTTTTTAGGTTCCGTGATCACTGCCAGTTCATCCCATGTCTGAGCATAGATCTCAATCAGACAGCTGACCGCAGAACGATAAATATCCAGTGTCCGGCGGATCGGAATATTTTGTTTTCGCAATTCTACGCCATAACTGGATACTGTCCTCATCTTTTTTCCTCTTTCTACAAATATAAAAAACGGGGGCTTTGATTACTATTTTTCTTTTTGTCCTTCGATATAAGAACATACCTGTTCCCTGCTCCTGTCACTCACCGTTACTGCACAATAAGATGGATTCCACAGATGCCCTTCCCAAAGTTCCTTCTTCAGTTCCGGATGCGCAAGAAACATCTGCCTGGCAATGTTCCCCTTCATGATCTTGATCATATCCGAGATATAAAACTGTGGTCTGCAGTCTACAAGAAGATGGATATGATCCGGCATAACCTCCATTGCCAGGATCTGAAATTTATATTCTTCTGCAAGGTCATAGAGTATTTCCTTGCATTCTGCATCAATACCATCTTTTAAAACCTTTTTCCGATATTTTGTACACCATACCAGATGGTACTGCAGGGAATACACATATCCTCTACCATATGAAAGTTCATTATTATTGATATTAAACATATTTTTATCCATGTTTTTATTATACCATATGCAAATAGAAATTGCAAACATTTGTTCTGCTTATTTTTTTTAAAAATAGTGCGCCTAACTCATCACTGAAGTAACGAGAATGCGACGCACAATTATTCATACTCAATTGTTTGCGTCTTAATAACATAACCGGAAAATACAACAGTCAAGATAATAAACAATATAAGCATAATAAAAATACTACGTAACAGTATTTTTTTCTGAAATTGATATTTCGTCAAGTAATCACCTCTTTTAATCGAATGTTAAATACTCCAGGACTGTGTTTCAGTTTTGATGGTATCACCGGTTTCAATTGCCTGTTCCAGCATAAAGGATAAGTAGGTATCCTGAAGAGCTTCACGCAGTGAATAAAATTCTGTTCCGGTTTCTACATAATTCTTCATATGCAAAAGGCAGTCAGCTACCGCAATTTCATCATCGTTCATTCTTGCAGGATAAAAAGGGTTTTTATAAATTTGTTTATCCAGGAACATTATTCCCTTATGTGACCATTCACTGTTATTATTGATTCCCACATCGATTCTGTTCATAAGCTGTTCTACCGGCTGGTTGCAGTCATTTAAAAATCGTACAGTGTTGTCATTGATTTCACCACGTATACCACGAATATTCCAGCGACGCGTACGGATCTGTGAAAAGTACTGTTCACCTTCAAAGTCCATAAAGGCTGTTTTTCCGTTTTCAAACTCCATATATGCCCAGTCTCTGTCCTCTTTAATGACTGTTCCGCTTTCATCAAAACCATTTCTGCCATTTGTGGCGGTAACTTCTGACCAGAATTTTTTCCCTTCTATAGTACAGTTTTCGTATTTCAGTCCAAGAACTTTACGGAATACACTGACTGCATGATATCCGTGAAGTGCAGACAGCATAATGCTGGATACATTTCCCAGATATCCCTGTTTTATTATATCCAGTATACCAGCATAGTAAGGCTGAAGGAAATATTGTTCTACTATTTGAATGCGGCCATTGTATTTCCGGGACATTTCCCATAATTCTTTTAATTCTTCAACATTCTTTCCCGGAGGTGTTTCGCAGAGTACCTGAATTCCTTTTTTCATTAATTTTACCAGATAATCTTTCGTTACATCCCTTGGAACACAAAGAACAGCAAAATCCGGTTTACGTTCCAATGCCTGATCTAAATCAGAAGTAGCAAAAACTCCTTCTTTATGAGCAACCTCTTTTGCACGTTCTTCTGTACGTAATACACCTGCACATACAGAAAAACGTTCCGGCAAAAGTTTTGCGATTCTGTAGTAGAAGTCAGCTCTCCATCCATAACCAATAATCATATAATTTGTAATCATTTATTTTTCCCTTTATCCTTTCACAGCGCCGGCTGTCATACCGGCAATAATATGTTTCTGAAGAATTATAAAAAGTAATAACATCGGCAATACAACCAGCATTAATGCTGCAAACACATATTGCCAGTCCCTGTTATATCGTCCGAAAAAGCTGTAAATTGCCATGGATACTGTTGCTTTTTTTGCAGATCCCAGATAAAACAGAGGAATCATAAAATTATTCCATACATCAATAGCAGCTTCATCAATTTCTCTAGGCACACCTTTTACGAAGCTGCAAAAAGTCATAACCGTAAAAGGGATCCGGAGCGAAATGAAAATGCATATTACAGAAAAAAATGTACCATATATATGCAAAGCCTGCAATAAAAAGAAGATTGATGCAGTTTGCAAAGTTAATGTAAGACCAAAGATAAAAAAAGAGGGACGGTGTTTGTGCCTCAAACACCATCCCCACTTATGAACACGTATCCATCTTTTTCTACTCGAACGATCTGCTCTGTTTCCTCGTTTTTTTCTGGAAATTCGCCCTCTGTTTCAAAGCGCACGCAGGTACCACAAGAAGAACTTAAGTTCCTCGGAACAGGCATGATCACTGCGTCGAGTTTCATTTTTTCACAGTTTTTACGAAACTGGATTGCTCCATAATGAGAATAAAAAGTAGCAATATATGTCATCATTTTTTTATTTTCAGCAGGAAATCATCTCCCTGTTCTTCAACTTCCACCTGATATCCCTGATGAAGTGCAAATCGGGAAACATTTTCTTTTGCAACTACATTGTCGACAAGAACTTCGTATGCTGCTTCTTTTGAAGCCATCACATTTTTAGTCTGAATGACCGGTTCCGGGCAGGACAGACCTCTTGCATCTACTCTTTTCATCTTCTTTCTCCTTTCAGGCTTCTTCTTTTCTCGCAGAATTGACTACTGCGATCACAGCTACAACTACGATTCCGATAATAACTGCAATCTTACCGTTTGCTGTCGGACCCTCGCCTGAAGATGCCAGACCAAAGTTATGAGCAAACGCTGCTCCTGCCATCAGACCAAAGACAGATACGACTGAATCTGTATTTCCTTCGCCAGAAAGAATAAGCTGTCGCATCGGACATCCACCAAGCAGGATACATCCAAATCCAGCCAGATACATACCAAGAGCATTCCACAGACCATCTGTATGAGCAACCGGCTGTCCTGCAAAGCCAGGATTAAAATAACCCAGTGCCATATTCAGGATCAGAGCACTTACAAAGATTGCGATAAATCCAAATAGCAGTTTGTATTCACCAAAAAGTACGGCATCTCGAACGCCTCCAACCATACAAAGGCGTGTTCTCTGAGCCAGGATACCAACGATCACACCAGCTGCAAGAGAAATAAGAATCGCTGCATGTTTGGCTCCCGGTCCACCTTCTGGTTCAGTAAAGTGGATAAATGCCGGTGCTGCTGCCAGAAGAATCAGCAGAATGATCTGGAATGCCGGATAAACCGCTCCCTCAAGCTTAGGCATTTTGTAGGAACGTTTTAATGTGTAGCCTTTCTTGAGGAAAAATGTTCCTGTAAGAATACCCGCCACAAATCCTATCACGCCCAGGATAGCATTTCCATCACCACCAGCCAGACGCAGAATCATTCGGAATGGACAACCGAGGAACATCAGACATCCAATCATGACAAACACACCAAGGGTAAATCTGGTCACCGGCGCTGAGCCACCTCTTGGACGAAATTCTTTTGTGATCAGTGATACGATGCAGGCTCCAAGTACCAGTCCGATGATCTCCGGACGGATATACTGGACTGCCGCAGCAGAGTGAAGTCCCAGTGCTCCTGTAGTATCTCTTAAGAAGCAGGCAATACAGAATCCCATATTAGCCGGGTTTCCAAAAAATACCAGCATGACTGAAATAATACCGATCAGTAATCCAGCCACAACAATCGTTGTTTTCTCTTTTTTCATTTGTTACTTACCTCCCTTTCCCTCTTGTGCTAATTTTTTTTGTATTCAGCACACATTCTTTGTATAAAATAATAACATTTCGTTGACAAAAACTCCAATTCATTATAGTCTTATTTTATAGCTACTTATAGATTATTTTTATAGATCTTATTTTCTCTACTTATACAATATCAGAAAAGAGGGCTTTATTATGGCTAAGATATATCTGGATCAGGCAAGTACTTCCTATCCTAAAGCACCATCCGTAGCTCAGGCAGTATATGATTATCTGAACGGCTCTGCTGTTAATGTAAACCGTGGCGGCTATCAGGCTGCTTATTCTGTTGAGGAACAGATTTTTGAGACAAGAGAACAGCTTCTTCGTCTGTTTCACTTTACCTCCGGCAAGGGCAAAAATGTAATATTCACGCCTAATATTACAACCAGTCTTAACATTCTGCTTAAGGGACTTCTTAAACCAGGAGATCATGTGCTTGTATCAGCCATGGAGCACAATGCTGTTATGCGTCCGCTTGTACAGCTGACCCAAAATGGTATCACCTTTGACCGAATTCCATGTCGAACTGATGGATCTCTTCTTATAGAAAAGGCTGATGAACTGGTACGTCCGGAAACCAGATTGCTTGTATGCCTGCATGCATCCAATGTCTGTGGAACCATAATGCCGGTGCAGAAATTAAGCGACTTCTGTCAGAAGCATGGTCTTCTTTTTATTCTGGATACTGCACAAACAGCCGGCGTGGTTCCGATCGATATGGAAGCACTTCACATCGATGCACTTGCATTCACCGGACATAAAAGTCTTCGCGGGCCGCAGGGAACTGGTGGTTTTCTTCTTCGCAATAAGCTTGTTTCTTCTATCGACCCGCTTATCAGCGGTGGTACCGGCAGCATTTCACATACAGAAGAAGTACCTGATTTTCTTCCTGACCGATACGAACCGGGAACTCCCAATATCCCAGGTATCTTAGGACTGCACGCCGCTCTTTCTGATCTGGAACAAATAGATATAAATGACATACGACTCCACGAACTGGAACTCACACAGTATTTTATCGATGGAATCCTTCAGATGGATCCGAATGAATCTGTTCTCCGTGTAATAGGAAAGAAGGATACCTCTGATCGGTGTGCAGTCGTTTCAATCCAGACCCTGACACTCGATATGGCCCGTGCCGCATACGAACTCGATGCCTCTTACGGGGTCATGACCCGGGTCGGACTGCACTGTGCTCCAAATGCACACAAAACGCTAGGCACCTATCCAGAAGGCACGATTCGATTTTCTTTTGGACCAGAGAACACAAAAGCTGAGGTTGATCTGGCACTGCGAGCTCTTGCTGAGATTACCGGGGCACCTCACAAACTATAATTCTATAATCGGATACAGTTTTATATAAGGAGGAATATCTCATGGAATTTAAACAATTGGAAGCTTTTGTCGCTGTTGTTGATTATGGAAGTTTTTCGGAGGCTGCAAGACGGCTTTATCTTACACAGCCTACCATCAGCGCACATGTTCGTTCTCTTGAAGAAGAACTGCACACACGGCTCATCATCCGCACTACTAAAAAAACTTCTGTCACCACCAAAGGCTACCAGTTATACGACAGTGCTGTACGTATGCTGGAGATCCGCAATAATCTCCTGGAGAATTTCACCGGAGTGCAGAAACATATGATTGATCTTTCCGCTTCCACGATTCCTTCTTCTTATCTGCTCCCGGAAATGCTGGCATCCTATGGAAAGTCACATCCTGACGTATATTTTCATTCTATACAGACAGACAGTGAAGATTCCATCAACCGCGTACTGGATGGAACAGTTGATCTGGCTCTGGTCGGCAACAATACCCGGGATGAAAGCTGTATCTTTGTCCCGTTCTGTCAGGATGAACTCGTGATTGCCACCCCTGTCAACAGTCATTATCTGGGACTAAAAAATGACACCACCACTTTTCAGGACTTTATAAAAGATCCGATCATTATACGAGAAAAAGGGTCTGGAACAAAAAAAGAAATGGATCTCTTCCTTGAAAAACTCGGTATCACTTCCGGTGATCTGAATGTGATCGCACGAATGAATGATCTTGAAAGTATCAAAAAATCAATCGTAAACGGTCTAGGTATCTCGATTCTCTCGGCCCGTTCTGTCATAGATCTGCAAAAAACAAAGCAGATTCTTCTTTTTCCACTTGAAGAATCTGCTCATAAAAGAACATTTTATATTGTCTAC
>ERZ1034952.629-NODE-629-length-31959-cov-10.098044_pt1 | contig 31959 bp, 28 predicted proteins | sample MGYA00520625_ERZ1034952 | MGnify/ENA primary metagenome ERZ1034952 (study PRJEB33766, sample SAMN09781773) | gut metagenome | biome: gut microbiome | host: Homo sapiens | place: Madagascar | study: EMG produced TPA metagenomics assembly of the PRJNA485056 data... | reverse complement strand
TAAAGCTCGAAATTGAAGTTATCGAAGAATGGGTGGAACAGCGGGAAGAAATGAATGACGGTCTGGATGCCTTTATCGCCCTGACACAGAAATATGTGGATGTGGAGGAACTGACACAGACCATCGTGAACGAGTATATCAAGAAGATCGTTGTCTGTGCCCCGGACAAGTCCAGCGGCAAGCGCAAGCAGAAAGTGAAGATTTTTTTCAACTTTGTGGACGATGTGGATATTCCCGTTATTTCCGAGCCTATTGTCACACAAACAACCTATGAACGCAGAAAAACGGCGTGACCTTCGGGTCACACCGTTCTCTGCGACAAAATAGTTACTTGTCACTATTAAGCCTTGGCTGATGTGGTTTTTTGCATTAGAATTAAACTACTATGAAAAACTCTGAAACGCAGTAAGCGCTCAATAACCCACCGCCTAGCATCTTCTGCACATCCATGAGATAATATCCCAAATCTCGAAAAACTCACGGTGAGTTTTTCGAGAAACGAAACAGGGATGGTGTCAAATGGGAGAAGTATTAGCGGTGCGGGATGCGTATCGGGCACAGGAATGGGCAATGCTCATACAAGAATGCAGTGCCAGCGGATTGACAAAGCGGGAATTCTGCCAACAGCGTGGGATTTCTGAGAAAAGTTTTTACTATTGGCTAAAGAAGCTACGAACGCAGATGGTTGGGGCTACCGCACCACAACTGGTACAACTGGAATCACTGCCGGCAAAAGACAGTATTCTTGAGATTCACTACCGGGGAGCAGAGATGAAGTTGCCGGATGGCGTGGATATGGATGCCGTTGTGGCCTTGCTTCGCTCCATTCAATCGCTATGATGGATCTGTCCAAAGTCCGCAGCTACTACATTGCCTGCGGCTACACAGACCTCCGTCTTGGGATTGACGGACTGGCCGCAGTGGTGACCCAGCAGTATGGTGGCCAGCTGAATGAAGAAAGCCTATTTCTGTTCTGTGGCCGCAGGACAGACCGAATTAAGGCACTGTACTGGACAGGAGACGGCTATATTCTTCTGTACAAGCGGCTGTCCAACGGCAGATTTCAGTGGCCCAGGTCAGAGGCGGAGCTGAAGCTGCTGGATCCCCAGAGCTTCCGCTGGCTCATGGAAGGACTCCGAATAGAGCAGAAAACAGCCATCCGCAAAGGAAAGCCCAAGGATTTGTTCTGACGAAAATATTCTAAAAACCGCATATTTTTCTGTACTTTATCCTGGATTTATGATATAATAAATCCAGGATCAATCTACTTTTCAGGGGTGAAAACTATGGCCGCAGCGGATAAAAAAAGTACATACACCGCCGCAGAAGTAGCGGAGCTGATTCGCCCGCTGGCAGATTCTGTTGAACTGCTTCAGAAGGAAAATGCGGAACTGAAGCGGAAGCTGGAGCACATGAATGAGGTCTTTGCCAATGCCCAGAGGGCCAGGTTCGGTCAGTCCAGCGAGAAAAACAGCTATGTTCTGCATGACCAGGCCAGCTTTTTCAATGAAGCAGAAAAAGAGCAAGCCCCCAAGGTGGAGGAGCCGACCCCGGATACCATTCTGATTCCTCAGCATGAGCGGAAGAAGAAGCGCAGCCAGGCCGAGATGCTGAACGGCCTCCCGGAAGAGGAAGTGCTTCTGGAACTGCCGGAAGACCAACTGGTCTGCGGCAAATGCGGCGGAAAAATGAAGCCCATTGGCAAAAAATTCCTGCGCCATGAAATGCAGATCATTCCCAAGCAAATCAAGCTGCTGGCTTATTACGCCGTTACCTATGCCTGCGACAGCTGCGAAAAGGATACGGGCTTTGCCCATATCGTGACCGTGAAACCGCCGGTCCCGCTTATGAAGCATTCCTTGGCCTCGCCCTCGACTGTGGCGTACATCATGACCCAGAAGTATGTGGATGGCCTGCCCCTGGCCAGACAGGAATAGATGTGGGCCAGAGAAGGGATTTCCCTCAGCCGTGCCACCATGGCAAACTGGGTGATCCAGTGCAGTCAGAGTTGGCTGAAACCTCTGTACAAGCACATGAAGCAGGAGCTTCTGATCCATTCCGTGATCCACGCAGATGAGACCGTTGTGCAGGTGCTGAAGGAGGACGGGAAACCCGCGACCTCGGAATCCCGGATGTGGCTGTATGCCAGCGCCGCCCTGATCCGGCACCAGGTGCGCCTCTTTGAGTACCAGCCGGACCGCAGCGGAAAGCGGCCGGAGGCATTCCTGAAAGGCTTTACCGGTGCTCTCGTGACGGACGGCTACCAGGGCTATAACCTGCTTACCCAGGTCACCCATTGCGGCTGCTGGTCTCACGCCAGAAGAAAATGGCGGGAAGCAATGCCGGAGGGCGCAACGGTAAAAAACAGTAAAGCCGCTGTTGGCTTCCAATACTGCAACAAGCTGTTTGCACAGGAGCGGAAATGCGCTGCCTATAAACCCAAATATCGCCAGGAATACCGCCAGAACAAGGAACTGCCCCTTCTGGAGGAGTATTATGCGTGGCTAAAAACAATCCACCCGGAAAAGGGCAGCAAACTGGAAGAAGCGGTGCGCTACAGTCTGAACCAAAAGCAGCAGCTCACAGCATCCCTATCTAACGGCGAGGTGCCGATCTCCAACAACCTGGCAGAGAACGCCATCCGCCCCTTTACCCTTGGCAGAAAGAACTGGCTGTTTTGCGATACCACAAAAGGAGCTGAGGCCAGCGCCATTGTGTATTCCCTGGTGGAAAGTGCAAAGGCAAACGGTATTGAGCCCTTTGCCTATCTCCAGCATGTGTTGGTGGAGCTGCCGTACCTGGGAAAAAACCAATCCCACGAAGAATTGGAATCGTTCATGCCTTGGGCACCATATATTCAGCAGGAATTCGGCGTAAAGAATTCTGATGCTTATGTGAATACGTATCTTGACTAACATGCAGGCCCTTGGTTGCGGGCCTGCATGTTTTATAGACGGGTGGTTGTTGAGCGCTTACAAAAACTTTTTTGTTTGGGTTACGCTGTCCGGGTTCCCAATCGGTATTTAATAGGAAAGATCCCTAACATAAACAAAAAATCCGAACCCATCCCCCACAGGGAAGAAGTTCGGATTTCTTATGTTTGGTGGAGACTACGGGACTCGAACCTGTGACCTCATGCGTGTGAAGCATGCGCTCTAACCAGCTGAGCTAAGCCTCCATAGCTGGAACATGTTGGATTATACCCGATAATGCGCCATTTGTCAAGACCTTTTTTCGGGGCTCATAGGAGCCCCGAAAAAAGGGAGAAAATCAACCGTTCAGCATTTCCTTGGCGACCTGCTCGATGTGCTCTGCGCTGAGGCCGAACTGCTTCAGCAGGGCGGCGGCGGGGCCGGAGTGGCCGAATTCATCGTTGACGCCGATGCGGCGGAGCCTGGTGGGGCACTTTTCGCTGAGCAGCGCAGCCACAGCCTCGCCCAGGCCGCCGATGATGCTGTGCTCCTCACAGGTGATGATCTTGCCGCACTCGCGGGCAGCCTTCAGGACGATTTCCTCATCCAGGGGCTTGATGGTGCAGATGTTGATGACCCGGGCTTGGATTCCCTGGGCCTTCAGGCTCTCGGCGGCCATCAGGGCCTCGTTGACCATCAGGCCGGTGGCGATAATGGCGACGTCGCTGCCCTCGGTGAGCTGCTCGCCCTTGCCGATCTCAAAGTTGAAGTGCTCTGCGTCGTGGAACACAGGCACGGCCAGACGGCCCAGGCGGATATACACAGGGCCCTCATAGGCATAGGCGGCCTTCACGGCGACCTTGGCCTCCACATCGTCGCTGGGGCACATGACCACCATGCCGGGGATGGATCGCATCAGGGCGAAGTCCTCGCAGCACTGGTGGCTTGCGCCGTCCTCGCCCACGGAGATGCCGCCGTGGGTAGCGGCTACCTTCACATTCAGGTGGGGGTAGCCCACGGAGTTGCGGATCTGCTCAAAGGCACGTCCGGCGGCGAACATGGCAAAGCTGCTGGCAAAGGGCACTAGACCCATGGTGGAAAGGCCGGCAGCCACGCCGATCATATTGCACTCGGCAATGCCGCAGTTGAAATGGCGGTCGGGGTAGGCCTTCTTAAAAATCCCGGTCTTGGTAGCACCTGCCAGGTCCGCGTCCAAAACCACCAGGTTGTCTGCGCCGCCCTGCGCCAGCTCTACCAGGGCATTGCCATAGCTGTCCCGGGTGGCGATCTTCTTCACTTCGCTCATTTCGCTGCCTCCAGTTCCGCCATGGCTGCATTCAGCTCGCCCATAGCCTGCTTGTACTCTTCGTCGTTGGGGGCCTTGCCGTGCCAGCCCACCTGATTTTCCATAAAGCTGACGCCCTTGCCCTTGGTGGTGTGCATGAGGATGCAGGTGGGCTTATCGGTGCAGGCATGGAATTCGGCAAAGGCCTTCTCGATCTCGTCAAAATCGTGGCCGTTGATCTCCACCACATGGAAGCCGAAGGCCCTGGCCTTCTCGTCCACGGGAGCGGTATTCATAACGTCACAGGTCCGGCCGTCGATCTGCAGGCCGTTCAGGTCCACGATCATGCAGAAGTTGTCCAGATGATAGTGGGCGGCGAACAGCATGGCCTCCCACACCTCGCCCTCGGCGATCTCGCCGTCACCCAGCAGCGTATAGACATTGATGTCCTTGCCCAGGTACTTGGCACCCTTGGCCATACCCGCAGCGGCGGAGATGCCCTGGCCCAGAGAGCCGGTGGACATATCCACGCCGGGAACGGTATTCATATTGGGATGGCCCTGGAGATAGCTGTCGATATGCCGCAGGGTGGGCAGGTCCTCCACGGGGAAGAAGCCCCGGTAAGCCAGCGCGGCATACAGGCCCGGAGCGGTATGGCCCTTGGACAGCACGAAGCGGTCCCGGTCCGGCCAACGGGGGTTCTTGGGGTCTACCCGCAGCTCCTTATTATAAAGGTATGCAAACATCTCCGCGGCGGACAGGCTTCCGCCGGGGTGACCGGCCTTGGCCCCATGGGTAGATTCAATGATCCCCATGCGGACCTGGCAGGCTTTTTTCTTCAGATCAAGTTTCAGTTCTTCTGTCAAGAAACGCACCTTCCATCCCTTAATTCATTTTCTGCGCCAGGGGGTGTCCCCATAGCATTTCAGAGTAAGTATACCACAAAGAAAGCGTTATTGCTACAGTGATTCCGTTTTTTTGTAAAATTTTCACCCTTTGAACAAAATTCCCCTCTGTATGCCCATCCCGATTTTGCAGGCGGCCCCTTTATGCACATTTCCCCCGGGCACGCGCTGCGTCCCGGGGGAAGGCTTTGGGGAATATGGAATTATAGGGTATGCTCCGCTCTGGCTGCGTCAAACTCCGCGCAGACGCTTTCGTCCGGGGCCTTGGTCAGCAGGCTGACAACAACGATCACCAGCAGCCCCACCAGGAAGGCGGGCAGCAGCTCATAGATGCCGAAGATGCCGCCCAGGGGCTTGATCAGGTACTTCCAGAGGAAGACCATAACGCCCCCCGCCGCCATGCCGGAGACGGCACCGGCAAAGGTGGTGCGTTTCCAATACAGGGCACAGATCACCAGGGGGCCGAAGCCCGCGCCAAAGCCCGCCCAGGCAAAGGAGACGATGCCGAAAATGGAACTGTTGGGGTCTTTTGCAATGAAAATGCCCAGAATGGCAATGGCGATGACGGTGAGCCGGGCTGCCAGCATACTCTGTTTCTGGCTGAGCTTGAAGCGGAAGGCCTCCTGCAGCAGGTTCTGGGACACGCTGGAGGATGCCGCCAGCAGCTGGGAATCCGCCGTGGACATGGTGCTGGCCAGAATGCCCGCCAGGATGAGACCGGCCATCAGTGCCGGGAAAATGCCGCCCTTGGCCAAAAGCTCTGCGATGCGGATGATGACGGTCTCCGTATTGGAGCCCTCCAGAGGGGCAATGGCCCCAATGCCGGACAGGGCCTTGCCCACGATGCCGATGAGTACGGCCAGGGCCATGGCAACGGTGACCCAGACAGAGGCCACCCGGCGGCTCAGCTTCAGCTTCTTCTCGTCGCCGATGGCCATGAACCGCAGCAGGATATGGGGCATTCCGAAGTAGCCCAGGCCCCAGGCCAGGGTGGAGACAATGGTGAGGATGCTGTAGGGGGCGGCGGAATTGGTGCCGACGGCGTAGGTCTCGGTCAGGGACAGGTAGCCGGGCAGGGCTCTGGCATTTTCCAGAACGGCCCCCATGCCCCCGGCCTGGACGGTGGCATAGACCAGCACAAAGAGGATGGCAGCGGTCATGATGATGCTCTGGACCAGATCCGTAATGGAAGCAGCCAGGAAGCCCCCCGCTGCGGTGTAGCCCACAATGACCACGGCGGACACCAGCATGGCCGTCATATAGTCGATGCCGAAGAGGCTGGAAAACAGCTTGCCGCAGGCGGCGAAGCCGGAGGCCGTATAGGGAATGAAGAAAATGATGATGATCACAGCGGCCAGGGCGGAGAGGATGCTCTTTTCGTCATGGAACCGCCGGGAGAGGAACTGGGGGATGGTGTAGCTCTCAGTGATCTGGGTATAGCGCCGCAGGCGGCGGGCGGTGAAGAGCCAGTTAAAATAGGTCCCCAGCGCCAGGCCGATGGCCGTCCAGCCCACGTCAGCCGCGCCGGACAGGTAGGCCAGCCCCGGCAGGCCCATGAGCAGGTAGCTGGACATATCGGATGCCTCGGCACTCATTGCGGTCACCAATGGTCCCAGGGTGCGTCCGCCCAGATAGAAGTCGGCGGTGGAGGAATTTTTCTTGGCATAGTGTGCGCCGATCCAGAGCATACCCAGCAGGTATACAAGGATCGTCACGGTGATGCAAACGGTCGAGGTCATAATGCTTATCCTTTCTCTTTTCTTTCGGTGTTGACTTTTGGATGAGCGGATTGTATCATGAGGATGGTCATTTGAAAAGCGAATGTTTCGCATAGATTTCATAACAAAATCGAATGAAAGAAGGATGATGCCATGGAGATGAATATCCTGAAATACATGGCCTTTTTGAAGACCGTGGAGACAGGCAGCTTTACAAAAGCCGCCGAACTGCTGAACTATTCCCAGTCCGGCGTCAGCCGGATGATCAGCGACCTGGAGCGGGAGTGGCGCATCACCCTTCTGGAGCGGGACCGGAACGGCATCCGCCTGACCTCCGACGGCTCCCGGCTGCTGCCCTATGCCCAGAGCGTCTGCGCAGAATACCGGAAGCTCCAGATGGAGGTGGACGACCTCCACGGCGTGCAGTCCGGCATGATCCGCATCGGTACCTTCTCCAGCGGTGCCATTCACTGGGTGCCCAACATCATCAAGGCCTTCCAGAAGGACTATCCCGGGGTGGACTATGAACTGCTGCTGGGGGACTACTCGGAAATTGAGGAGTGGATCGCCCAGGGCCGGGTGGACTGCGGCTTCCTGCGGCTGCCTACCCGGCCGGAATTCGATACCATCCCTTTGGGGCAGGACCGGCTTCTGGCCATTCTGCCGGAGGGACACCCGCTGGAAAGCTGTGACAAGGTCCCCATTGCCGCGCTGTGTGCAGAGCCCTTCATGCTGCTGGAAAAGGCCGCCCAGGCAGAGGTCTCCGAGGTCTTCGAGCGCAACGGCCTGAAACCCCGGGTGCACTTCACCACCTGGGATGACTATGCCATCATGGCCATGGTAGAAAGCGGCCTGGGGGTGAGTATGCTGACGGAAATGATCCTGAAGCGAACCCCCTTCCACATCGTCGCCAAGGAGCTGGACGTCCCCGCCTACCGGGAAACCGCCCTGGCCCTGAGAGACCGCAAAACCGCCTCCGTGGCGGTGAAGAAATTTTTGGAATATTTGCAGTATCGGTAAAAACCTTCTAACCTGCCCCGCGGGGAAGGTTAAGAGCTTCCCCTCCGGGGGAGCTGGCAGGGCGTTAGCCCTGACTGAGGAGGGGCCTTTTGAGCGGAAGCGGTTGGAAAATACGCACTAGTCTTTCTCGTAGGGCCCCTCTTCCATAAATTATGGTATAGCTGCCACCGGCAGCTATAGAAGATTCGATTCGCTGCGCGACGCACCGCCGCTGCGGCGGTCCCCCTTCCCCGGTGGGGAAGGTTAGGGTGCAAATGATTTGCTTTCCACATTCTCTTATGCTATACTTGCCTTATTTGTTGGAACAATGCGAAGAGAGGAAAAACATGGAAACAAAGGAATCGGTCCTGCAAAGGGTCTTTGGCTATTCGGCCTTTCGGGGCGGGCAGGAGGCGCTGATCGATGCGCAGCTCCGGGGGCAGGATGCCTTCGGCATTATGCCCACCGGCGGCGGCAAGAGCCTATGCTACCAGATCCCCGCCCTGCTGCTGGAAGGGGTCACGCTGGTGATCTCTCCCCTGATCTCCCTGATGCGGGACCAGGTCATGGCCCTGAAAAATGCCGGTGTGGCCGCAGCCTATATCAACAGCTCCCTGACCCCGGCCCAGATCCGGCTGGTCTACCGCAATATTCGCTCCGGGATGTATAAGATCATCTATGTGGCCCCGGAGCGGCTGCTGACCGACGGCTTTCTGGAGGCCATCCAGACCCGGAAGGTCTCCCTGGTGACGGTGGACGAGGCCCACTGCATCTCCCAATGGGGCCAGGATTTCCGGCCCAGCTATCTGAAAATTGTGGATTTTCTGAACATTCTCACCCCACGCCCCGTGGTTTCCGCCTTTACCGCCACGGCAACGGAGGCAGTGCGCCAGGACATCGCCCAGATTTTGCAGCTGCGCAATCCCCTGCGGGTGGTCACAGGCTTTGACCGGCCCAATCTCCGCTTTGAGGTCCGGCGGCCCAAGCAGAAGCTGCCCGCCCTTATCGAGCTGGTGCAGCAGCGCCGGGACAAAGCGGGCATTGTCTACTGCGCCACCCGGAAGGCCGTGGAGGAGGTCTGCGAGAATTTGCAGCTGAACGGCATTGCCGCCACCCAGTACCACGCAGGTCTGCCCGATGAGGAGCGCCGGGATAACCAGGAGGATTTCCTCTACGACCGGAAAACCGTCATGGTGGCCACCAACGCCTTCGGCATGGGCATTGACAAGTCCAACGTGTCCTACGTCATTCACTACAATATGCCCCAAAGCCTGGAAAGCTACTACCAGGAGGCAGGCCGCGCCGGGCGGGACGGCGCAGAGGCCGAGTGCATCCTGCTCTATGCCTCGGGGGATGTGCAGACCGCCAAATACCTGATCCAGCACCCCGCCCTTTCCGGGGAGCTTTCCCAGGAGGAGCTGGAGCAAAAGCAGCGGCTGGATCTGGAGCGGCTGGACGTCATGGTGAACTACTGCAAGACCCAGAGCTGCCTGCGGGGCTACATTCTGGACTATTTTGGCCAGGAACACGAAAGCTTCTGCGGCAATTGCAGCAATTGCAGTACCGAATTGGAGGAGCGGGACATCACCGATCAGGCCCGGATGATCCTCTCCTGCGTCCAGCGGATGAGCGCCAAGCTGGGCTACTCCCTGGGGCTCACCAGCGTGGTCCGCACCCTGCTGGGCAGCCGGGACAAGCGGCTGCTGCAGCTGGGGCTGGACAAGCTGGGCTCCTATGGGATGCTGCGCAAGCTTGGAAAGGACGACCTCCGGGCCATGGCCGAGAGCCTGGAATCCCAGGGGTATCTGGAAACAGACCCGGTCCACGGCGGCGTCAGCCTGACGCAGAAGGCCCAGGGCGTGCTCTTCGAGGGCAAGACCGTCTCCATGCGCCTGCCCAAAGCAGAGGCAAGCGCCCCGGTCGGCAGTCCCGTCAGCGGGGAGCAGAGCCCGGATCTGCTGGCCATGCTCAAGCGTCTGCGCTGGAAAATTGCCATGCAGGAAAGCGTCCCCGCCTACATCATTTTCTCCAATGCAACCCTGGAGGACATGGCCCGCAAGGCCCCGACGACTCTGGAGGCCTTCGCCAAGGTCAACGGCGTGGGCAGCGTCAAGGTCAAGCGGTTCGGAGAGGTCTTTGTGGATGCCATCGCAGACTATCTCCAGGAGCACGGCGGGTAACCGTTGTTTGGAAAGGCCAAAACAGCACTGCAAAGCCGGTAAAAGCCGGTCCGCAGTGCTGTTTTTTGGGCTTTTTGCATGTCTGCTGTTTCTTTGTTCACAGCCTATTCATTTTTTCTTCAGACTGATTTCAGCTTTTCCCTATAAAATAAACTTTAACAATTGATTTTGGAGGAATTCTCTATGGCCAAACCAACAAAAGCCCAGAAACGGAAGAAAACCGTTCAGCGGGTCATCGCCATTGCTGCCGTGGTCCTGGTAGCGGGACTGGCCGGTACACTGTATGTCCGGCAGCGGGTGCAGCGGTCCGTGACGGCCCAGAGCGGCAGCAATGTCAAGTCCGTCACCGTCACCACAGGCTCCATCAAGACCACCGTCTCCGGCAGCGGCAGCCTGACCAGTGACAATGTGGAGGACCTGACCGTCCCCGCCACCGTGAAGGTGGAAAAGCTCTATGTGGAGCAGGGCAACACCGTTGAAGCGGGCACCCTTCTGGCCTCTACCAACACCAGCACCGTGCTGACCAGCCTGTCCACCGTTCAGGACGCCCTGGATGACCTGGACGGCCAGCTCCAGGAGGCCAGCAAGGACAAGGTTTCCTCCACCGTCAAGGCCGGTGTTTCCGGCCGGGTCAAGGCCATCTATGCGGAATCGGGCGACAGCGTGGCAGACATTATGTATGACAAGGGCTGCCTGGCAGAGCTGAGCCTGGACGGCTTCCTGGCTGTAGACATTGCGACCGACGCTCTGACCGTGGGCGAAACCGTCACCGTCACCACCTCCGACGGCAAGCAGTGGGACGGCACGGTGGACGCCGTCAGCGGCGGCAAGGCCACGGTGCTGATTTCCGACGACGGGCCTCTGGTGGGCGACACCGCCACCGTGGGTGCGCTGGCCGGGGAAGTGTATATTCACAGTCCCCTGAAGGTCACCGGCTATGCCGGAACCGTCTCCACCGTTTCCGCCAGAGAGAATGCCAAGGTCACTGCCTCCTCCACCCTGTTCACCCTGCGCGACACCGAAGACTCCGCCAAATACAACCAGCTGCTCCAGCAGCGGGAGGACTACGAAAAGCTATATCAGAAGCTTGTGAAGCTCTATAAGGACGGCGGCCTGGTGGCCGAGCAGTCCGGCACCCTGGAAACCCTGGCGTCCCTGGACGATCTGACCGTGGGCACAGACCCTTTGACGGACACCACCCTGGCCACCCTTGACCCCGGCGAAAGCATGACCGTCACCATTTCCGTGGACGAGACGGACATTCTCTCCCTGGAGGTTGGTCAGGAGGTCAGCCTGACCGTGGAGTCCGTGGGTGACGAGCACTATGTGGGCACTGTTACGGAAATCGACACCACCGGCACCGACGGCAGCTATTCCGCCAAGATCACCCTGGACAGGCAGCCCGGCATGCTCTCCGGCATGACCGCCAAGGCCGAGGTGACCATCCAGGGCGTGGACAATGCCCTGCTGCTGCCTGCGGATGCCATCCGTAAGACCAGCACCACCGCCTATGTCTACACCGCCTATGACGCGGAAACCGACACCCTGGGGGGGATGACGGAGGTCACCCTGGGCCTGACCAACGGCACCTACACGGAGATCGTCTCCGGCCTAAAGGAGGGCGACACCGTGTACTACACCCCCAAGGAGCAGACCTTCACCTTCGGCGGCATGACCTTCACCACCTCCGGGGACTTCTCCGGCATGGGCGGTATGAGCGATATGGGCAGCCGGGGCGACCGGGGCAGCGACAAGGGCAGCGCCATGCCCGACATGTCCAATATGCCGGCGGGCATGCCCAACATGGGCGGCTGAGGAGGCAGGCATGATTGATCTAAAGGATATCTCCCGGATCTATCAGATCGGCAGCGAAAAGGTCTATGCCCTGAACAAAGCCAATCTGCACATCGATCCCGGCGAATTTGTCAGCATTATCGGCCCTTCCGGCTCCGGCAAGTCCACGCTGATGAACATCATCGGCTGCCTGGACACCGCCGACTCCGGCACCTATCTCTTAGACGGCACCCCCATTGAGGACTATACGGAAAATCAGCTGGCCAGAATCCGGAACCGGAAGATCGGCTTCGTGTTCCAGAGCTTCAACCTGATCTCCAAGCTCACCGCCGAGGAAAATGTGGAACTGCCGCTGATCTACCAGAAGGTTCCCCGGGCCGAGCGGAAGGAACGGGTGGAGAAGGCTCTGGCAAGAGTAGACCTGCAAAAGCGGGCCAAGCACCTGCCCACGGAGCTTTCCGGCGGCCAGCAGCAGCGGGTTGCCATTGCCCGGGCCATTGTGACCCGGCCCAGCCTGATTCTGGCGGACGAGCCCACGGGCAACCTGGACTCCAAAACCACTGTGGAGATCATGGATATTTTCCACGAGCTCCACGACGCAGGCAATACCATTGTTCTCATCACCCACGATGACGACGTGGCCAGACAGGCCAGCCGCATCGTGCGCATCAAGGACGGACAGCTGACGGAGGTGGGCGCATGATCCAGGCATTCAAAATGGCAATGAAGTCCATTTCCGGCAACAAATTCCGGGCATTTCTGACCATGCTGGGCATTATCATCGGCGTTATGGCATTGGTCATTCTGGTGAGTCTGGTCTCCGGCGCCACCGGCACCGTCACCGACACCATCTCCAGCCTTGGCAGCAATCTGCTCTCCGTCACCGTCTCCGATGACAAGGGCGCACCCGTGACCCTGGACACCCTGGACGAGTGGATGGCAGACTCCCAGATCGGTCTGGCGGCCCCCTCCGCCACCACCACCGCCACCGGCAAATATTCCTCCACCACCAAGACCGTCACGGTCTACGGCGCTACCCCCGCCTATGCCCCCATCAACGGCCAGACCGTGCTGCTGGGCCGATTCCTCACCCAGGCGGATGTGGAAAACCACACCAGCGTGTGCATCATCACGGAGAAAACCGCCGAGGATATGGTGGGCTATACGGACTGCCTGGGAGAGGAAATCTCCCTGGACGGCCGGAAATTTACCGTTGTAGGCATTCTAAAAAACGATGACGAATCCCTCACCGGCATTCTCACCAAGAACTCCATGATCGCCTATATTCCCTATACCACCCTCATGCGGCTTTCCGCCACCGTCTCCTCCACCATCACCAGCTTCTCCGTCAGCGCTCCGGAAAGCGGCAATATGGCCGCCACCGAAAGCGCCATGAAGCGGCTGCTGCTGGACCGGTTTGAAGACGATGAGGATGCCTTCTCCCTGCTGTCCCAGAATATGCTGGAGGACGCCATGAGCTCCGTCACCGGCATTCTGACGGTACTTCTGGGCGGCATTGCCGCCATCTCCCTGATTGTCGGCGGCATCGGCATTATGAACATCATGCTGGTAACCGTTACCGAACGAACAAGAGAGATCGGCATTCGAAAGGCCATCGGCGCAGGCCGGGGGGTCATTTTGCAGCAGTTTTTGCTGGAAAGCGTGGTGCTGTGCATGATCGGCTGCGCCATTGGCGTGTTCCTGTCCTGGGTGGTGCTGCGGCTTATCTCCGTGATGGTTGCCAGCATGGGCGTTTCCTTTGGTCTGGAATGGGGCGTGGTGGTCATTGCCGTGGCCTTCTGCTTTGCCATCGGCGTGATTTTCGGACTGTACCCCGCCAACAAGGCCGCCAAGCTGCCGCCCATTGAGGCCCTGCACTACGGCGGCTAAGGAGGTTAAGCTATGAAGAAACTCAAAAAAACGGATATGCCGCCCCTCATTCCCGAGGAAGAGGAGGACGATACCCAGCTGCGCAGCGGCAGCGGGGCAAAATGGGTGACGCTGCTCTGCGTCATTCTGGCCATTGCCCTGATTGTCTCCTCCCTGCCCTCCGGCATTTCCGCCGCTACCAAAGTCAACAGCAAGGTCCTCTCCGCTGTGCCCGAGGAAAACACCATCTCTACGGTGCTCTCCGGCGGCGGCACCCTGAGCCCCCAGGAGGGCACCGCCCAGAGTCTGCCCCAGGCTCTGGAGCTGGAGACCTATTATGTAAAAAACGGCCAGACCGTTTCGGAAGGAGACCCCATTGCCCAGGTGGACCTTGTGGCCGTGAAGGCGGCCATCTCTGAGCTGCAAGAGGTCATGGACACCCTGGACGCGGCCATTGCCTCCGAAAGCAGCAAGACCAATGATTCCGTGATCCGCTCCGGCACCGCCGGCCGGGTGAAGAAGATCTATGCCCGGGAGGGCACTGCCGCTGCGGACACCGTCTACGAAAGCGGCGCGCTGCTGCTGCTTTCCCTGGATGGGCTTATGGCCGTGGACCTGGAGGCCCGGGCAGAGGTTGGCCAGCGTGTCACCGTTACCCTCTCCGACGGCACCGCACTAGAGGGCACCGTGGAAAGCGTTTCCGATGGCACCGCCACCGTGACCCTTTCCGATGAAACCGCCCCCCTGGACGACAGCGTGACCGTCACCACCAAGGACGGGGAAACCCTGGGAACGGGGAATCTCTATATCCACAGCCGCCTGCGGGTCGCCGGCGCTTACGGAACCGTCTCCAAAATCAGCGTCAAGGAGAACCAGCAGGTATCCGCAGGCAGCACCCTGCTGACCCTGAAGGACACCGGCCACACTGCCGAGTACGCCCGGCTCTTAAACCGCCGGACAGAACTGGAAGACCAGATGGAAAGCCTGGTGAAGCTCTCCAAGGACGGCATTCTCCACGCCGATTGCGGCGGCATTGTCTCCGGCGTGGACACTGAGATCTCCTACACCGACCCCGCCGCCCTGACCCAGACCCGCAGCCAGGCCAGCCCCGGCTACACAGCCCTGGGCGGAATCCGAATGGAAAACACGGATACGCCGCAAGCACAGCCTTCCGGGGAAGACCAGAGCCAGAATCCGGATGGAAACCAGAACCCGGGCACCGGCAGCGGCCAGAACCCGGGCGAAGGCGAAGATCCCCAGCCCGGCACCGGCGGAAGCGGCACCGATGAAACCGAAACCGCCACCTATATTCTGGGCCAGGTTACGGATGCCTCCAGACTCTCCGAGGGCGTTCTGACCTATGCCGTGCAGAAAACCATCCGCGCAGAGGAGCTGGCAACCCAGAGCTTCGCGGATATGCTAGACCCCACCGTTCCCGTGCAGACCCAGGAGCTTACCTACACAAAGCAGACCGTGCTGCTCAGCACCGGCGGTGCCTGGATCGAATCCGGCTTTGAGCAGATCTCCGAGGGGGATGCCATTTTGATCGGCGCCGGGATCATCGTCTACCAGAAGACCGGCACCAGCGTCCCCGGCGGCATGCCGTCCATTGACCCCAGCCAATTTCCTAGCATCTCCACCGGCATTGCGGGCACCGGGAGTGCCATGAGCGGCATGGCCTCCATGGCAGGGGGAATGTCCGGCTATGGCACTGCGGCCAAGACTGCCGCCTATGACAGCTATGACACTGCAAAAAAGAACGCGGCCGTCATCACCGCCGACGAGGAAATGACCGTGCAGATTCAGGTGGACGAGCTGGATATCCGCACTCTGGAAACGGGAATGGAGGCCACCGTCACCCTGGACGCCCTGCCCGGCAGCAGCTTCACCGGTGCCATCACCGCCATCAATCCCTATGGAGAGAATTCCGGCGGCAACACCAAGTACACCGTCACCGTCACCCTGCCCAGGGACAAAAAAATGCGCTCCGGCATGAATGCCTCCGTGAAGATCACTACCGGCGTCTCCGGAACGGTTCCCACCGTGCCCGCTGCGGCCGTCGCCTTCGATGCCGGGAAATCCTGGCTCTATACCGGCTACAACGAGAAAACCGACACCCTCACAGACCCTGTGGAGATTCAGACCGGTCTGTCCGATGGCAGCCTCGTAGAGCTTCTCTCCGGCCTGAGCGAGGGCAGCAGCTTCTACTACCGCTACGCCGACAGCATTGAATACAGCTTTGTGAGATAACAGACGCCTCCTGTGCTTCCAAACACAGGAGGTGTTTTCTGCGATACCGGCAAGGGCAATAAGTACCTTGCTATTTGGTCGAAGCTGTGGTAGAATCAGGATGATAATTTGGCACAAATTGCGTTTTCTCCCTGATTTTGAGAATTCCGGCGCACGTTTGCATTTCCCGTGCCCGGCCCATGGAGGCAGTAAGACATGATCAAAAACATTATAGACTATCTGGAGATCACGGAAAAGAAATTTGGGGGCAAAAAGGCCTATTGCGACGAAAACCGGGAGATCACCTTTTCCGAGCTGAAGGACAGCGCCCTGAAAATTGCCAGCGGTCTTCTGGATGCCGTAAGCATCGGCACACCCGTGCTGGTATATATGAACAAAAGCGTAGAGGTCATTGAGGCCTTTCTGGGTGTTGCCTATACCGGCGGCTTTTATGTGCCCATCGATATGCAGATGCCCTATGAACGGGTCAAGCTGATCATCGATACCCTGGGAGCCAAGCACCTTCTGGCCCGCAGAGAGGACCCCCTTCCCGAGGCGGTCAAGGAATGCTGCACCGTGTACTACATAGAGGAGCTCAAGGCCGCGGATACGGTGCGGACGCAGGAAATCCAGGCCCGGCAGCGCCGGTCCATCGATACGGACCCGGTGTATGCCATCTTCACCTCCGGCTCCACCGGCGTGCCCAAAGGGGTTCTCGTCAGCCACCGGTCCGTCATCAATTTCACGGAATGGTGGTGCGAAACCTTCGAATTTGACGAAAACGAGGTCTTCGCCAACCAGACGCCCTTCTACTTTGACGCCTCCGTAAAGGACATCTACGCCACATTGCGCTGCGGAGCCACCATGCACATCGTCCCCAGGAAATTCTTCTCCCTGCCCAAAAAGCTGGTGCATTTTCTGAATGAAAAGCGCATCACCTGCATCGACTGGGTGCCCTCTGCCCTGTGCATGATCGTAAATTTCCGGGCTCTGGACAAGGAAAAGCCGGAATTCCTGAAAAAAGTCATGTTCTTAGGGGAGGTCATGCCCACAAAGCAGTTCAATATGTGGCGCAAGGCTCTGCCGGAGGTGAAATATGCCAACCTCTACGGTCCCACCGAGGCCACCGGCGACTGCACCTACTACAAAATCGAGCGGGAATTCGAAGACACGGAGCCCATCCCCATCGGCTTCGCCTGCAGCAATACGGAGGTCATGCTGCTGGATGGCGACACCTTGGTCACCGAGCAGGACACCGTCGGCGAGATCTGCGTCCGGGGCTGCTCCCTGGCCCATGGCTACTTCAACAATCCCGAAAAGACAAACGAGGCCTTTGTGCGCAATCCCCTGCAAAAGAATTACTACGAGCGCATCTACCGCACCGGAGACCTGGGAAAGTACAATGCATACGGCGAGATCGTCTTCCTGGCCCGGAAGGACTCCCAGATCAAGCACATGGGCCACCGCATTGAGCTGGGCGAAATCGAAACCGCCCTCAGCGCCGTGCCCGGAATTCGGCGGGGCTGCTGCCTATATGAGCACAAGACCCAGAAAATCGTTGCCATCTACGAGGGAAACCTCGATCAGAAGGTCCTGACCGAGGCTCTGAAGGAAAAGCTGCCGAACTACATGCTGCCCAACCGGTATGTCCCTCTGGAGGAAATGCCCATCAATCTCAACGGAAAAATCGACAGAACACTGCTGAAACACCAATACATAAAGGAGAACTGAGCTATGAAAGAACGCATTTTGAAGCTGCTGGAGGGAATCCAGCCGGACATCGATTTTGAAAACGAGACCGCCCTGATTGACGACAGCCTGCTGGAATCCTTTGACGTGATCCAGATCGTCACCAGCCTGATGGACGAATTCGATATTTCCATCGATGCCGACGACATTGAACCGGAAAACCTGAACAGCCTGGACGCCATCTGCGCCATGGTGGAGCGGAAGCTGGCCGAGCGGTAAAAAGATGGAGCTGAAATCCCTGAGCTATGTGGCCTTCGCCCTGGCAGTAGTTGCCCTCTACTATGGAGTCCGGAAGGTGAAGAACGGCCAAAGGTGCGTGCTTCTGGCGGCGAATCTCTTCTTCATCCTCGCCACATCCGGCCTCAAATCCCTGCTCATCATCACGCTGTGCGTGGCCATTTCCTACGGGGCAGGGCTTCTCATTGAGAAAAATATCCTTTTAGAGCAAAAAAGCAAGGCCCGCCGGATTTTCTGGCTGGACATCGTGCTGTCGTTGGCGATTCTGTGCTATTTCAAGTTCTTCAAGGACACCTTCCTGCTCCTGCAGGACCTTCTGCGCAGCAAGGGGATCTCCGTCAATGCGCTGGTCTCCCCCATTGGGCTGTCCTATTTCACCCTGACCATGATTGCCTACGCCAACGACATCTACCACAAAAAGCACAAGGCAGAGCGGAATTTCCTGGACTATTTTCTCTTCATCACTTACTTTCCCTCCATCGTCCAGGGCCCTGTCAATCTCTACAAAAGGACCGCGCCCCAGTTCAAGCTTACCCACCAGCCCGAGGGCAAGCGGATCATCATGGGGATGCAGCGCTCCCTGTGGGGCTATTTCAAAAAGGTGGTCATTGCAGACCGGATCGGCATTCTGGTCATGGCCATTCTGAAAGACGAGGCCGCAGGGGGCTTTCTGCTGTTCTGGGCCATGGTGCTCTATAGCTTCCAGATCTACGCCGACTTCTCCGGCGGCATTGATGTGATCATGGGTCTTTCCGAAATGCTGGACATCCGTCTGGCCGAAAACTTCCGCTCTCCCCTGGTTTCCGGAAGCGTCACGGAATACTGGCAGCGGTGGCATATGTCCCTGGGAGAATTCATGGAGAAGTATTTGTACTACCCCATCGTGCTCAACCGGTCCGTCATGAAGTTCTCCAAGAAAATTCCCAATAAGTACCTGAAAAAGGTGTTTTCCGCAACTCTGGCCTCGGTGATCGTTTTCATTCTGGTAGGCGTCTGGCATGGCACCGGCTGGAACTATGTGGTATACGGCTGCTATCAGGCCTTCTTTGTCTCCACCGCCGTTCTGCTGGGCCCCTGGTACAAAAAGGTGCGGACCGCCCTGCACATCAACGAGAACGCTCTGAGCTGGAAGCTGTTCCAGGCCCTGCGGACCTTCCTGATTTTGACCTTCGGCCGGTTTTTCATCCGGGCCAAGGACCTGCCCCAGGCCTTCTCTCTCATGGCAAGGACCTTCCGGAATTTCAGTCTCCGGCAGACCGCCATCCTGTTTGACGGAACCCTGTGCGGGTACGGCCTGGATTACAAGAACATCCGTCTGATGTACCTCGGCATTGCACTGCTGATTGCCGTGGATATTCTCCACGAACGGAAGGTGAAGCTCCGGGAGACCGTTCTCCGGCAGGACATTGTGACCCGGTTTGCCATCTATCTTCTGGCTGTGTTTGCCATCATCATCTTCGGCATTTACGGGCCGGAATTCTCCGCCTCTTCCTTCATCTATCAGGAATTCTAGGCAGGGAGGAGATTGGTTTATGAAAAAATATCTGATTCGCGCCGCCGTTTTTCTGCTGCTCTTCGCCCTGTGCTTTTCCGGGGCTCAGAGCATCCTGCACTACCGGTGGTCCGGAAATGAAAACCTGTACACCCGGAATATACGCTATTCCCAGGCTGCCCCGGATTCCATCGACGTTCTGTGCCTGGGCACCAGCGAGCTCTATGCCGCCTATGACCCCATCGTCACCTACGAGGAAGCAGGCATTACCGGCTACAATTTTGCCATCACCTTCCGCTGCGCCATGACGGCCTACTATCAGCTGCTCTATGCCCTGGAATACCAGCCCCCGGATATTGTCCTCTGCGATTTCAGCTGTTTGTTCGACGACATGAAGCCCCACGAGCAGGAAAGCATCTACCGGAAAGTGGTGGAGTGTATGCCGGACAAGGCCCTGAAAGAACAGATGATCCGGGAAATCTGCGCTGTGGACGACACCCAGTCCTATCTTTCCTGGAAATTCCCCCTGCTGCGCTACCACACCATGTGGAGTGAGCTTACCGCAGAAAACTTCCAGCCGGACCGGCAGCTCGATGACGCCTACCCCAGCTACCAGAAGGGTTCCATGCTCTATGAGGCCGTTTATGAGGGCACGGATGAGATCACGCCGGAGCTCTGGAACTATACAGAATCCGTGGATACCTTCTCCGAGTTCAGCGTAGGCTACTACAACCGCATCATCGAGCTCTGCCAAAGCAAGGGGATTGAAGTTGTGGCCGTCACGCCCCCGAAAATTCAGGATGCGGCGGTCTATGCTGCCAACGAGGAAAAAATGCGGGCCTATTTTGAGGCCAAGGAGATCCCCTACCTGAACTACTGCACCTACGCGCAGGTTCAGCGCCTGGGGCTCACCTTCCGGGAACACTACTATGACCACAGCCATCTGAATGTGGAGGGCTCTCTGGTCTTCTCCAAAGCCCTGGCCCGGGACCTGCTGGAAATCTTCAACCTGGAGGACCACCGGGGCGACGAAGCCTATGCGGTGGAATGGGCGCAGCCCCTCGAAGAATTCCACCGGTACCTGGAGGATCTTTCCACCCGCAGAGCCGCCCAATAAGCCGCTTTCTGCATTCCCCCAAAAAATGGCTCTGCTGACCGAAAAAAGCGTCAGCAGAGCCATTTTTTCGCCCCATCTTGATGAAATTTCCATTCAATGGTAAAATATTTTCAGTTTTCTGTCAGCGCAGCCCAGCAAAATGCGTCTAATATAGCAAAGGCCTTTTTACACAGATTGGAGGAATCCACCTATGAGCGACGAAGAGATCATTGCGCTGTACTTTGCCCGGGATGAACAGGCCCTGGCCCAGACGGATGCCAAATACGGCCCCTATTGCTTCTCCCTGGCCAATGCCATCCTGCCCAACCGGGAGGACGCAGAGGAGGCCCTGAACGATACATACCTGAAAGCCTGGCAGACCATGCCGCCCAAGAAGCCTGCGGTGCTGCGGCTGTTTCTGGCAAAGATCACCCGGAATCTTGCCTTCTCCCGCTGGCGCAATCTCACCGCCCAGAAGCGGGGCGGCGGGGAGCTGCCGCTGGTATTGGAGGAGCTGGCGGAATGCGTCGGCACCGGCGAAGAGGTTGGCGCGGCGCTGGAGGCCAAGGAGCTGACCCGCTCCATTGGCAAGCTCCTGGACACCCTTTCTCCGCTGGAACAGAACATCTTCCTGCGGCGGTATTTCTTCCTGGAGGACGCCGGAGCCATCGCCGCCCGCTACGGCCTGCGCCGGGATTCCGTCAACCAGAGCTTATGCCGCACACGAAAGAAGCTGAAAGTGCACCTGATTCAGGAGGGATATGCAGTATGAAACGATGTGAAGAATTGTTCCTTGCCATTGGCGGACTGGAATCTGCCAGACTGGCAAAAACCGAAGAAACGCCCCGTTCGGTCAAGCGCCCGAAACCGCGTCTTGTCCTGATTGCCGCCGTGATTGCCCTGGCCGCACTGCTGGTGGGATGCGCCGTGGCGGTCTACGCCAGAATCCATACAAACGTCATACAGTATGATGTCCCCACCGCCACGGTTTCACTGGACGGCAGCGTGGAGACCAAAAACGTTCTGACGGACTGCTATCCCCAGGCGCTTCCTGACGGATACCGGATGGTCGGCGGCTCCCCTATAGACCGGACGACCCAGAGCATCGAGTTTGCCAATGACGCCGGACAGACCATCACCTATATCATCTCCACCGCAGAAAGAAACGGCATCACGTCGGCTTCCGCGGAAAGTTCCGAAGTCACCGTCTCCGGCCAGAGCGGAACCATGCAGGTTTCGGATGAAGGCCAGACAATCGCCTGGCACAATGAGACGGAGGGCTACTACGCATGGCTCGATACCGAGGACACAACCGTTGATCTACAGGCCATGGCGGACAGCGTGGCCTTCGGCCAGCGGCTTCCCCTGAGCTTTTTGTGCAAAGATGGTGCCATCTGGGAGCCATGGTACCCCCAGCAGTTCCCCGATGGCTACACGATAGATCGTGTTTCCTTTGCCTCGGACACCGTGATCATTGACTATTACAGTGACAACGAAGGCGAAGCAATCACCTACGTGGTTTCCCCGACCTATGACCTGCGCGACACCGTTTCCGATCCGCCCCACGATTCCTTTGTCTGGACGGACGAGACTGTGGGGGAGGATGCCGCCAGAATGCTGACCACCAGCGGCGGCCTGCGGATTCTGCTCTGGGAAAACTCCCGGGAGGGCTTTTACGCCTACCTCTCCACCATGGACGAAAACGTGGATATCCTCGCCATGGCGGAAAGCACCGCCGCCGGAGAGCCCCTCAGCGAAACCCCGGATTACCTGGGACCGGATTATTCCATCGATCTTTTCCAGGATTCGGGAACCTATTATGGCTGGGAATCCATTTACCCCCAGTCCACGCCGGAGGGCTATCGCATTACCTTCGTCAGCGACAGAGCCTACGGCCAGCAGGAAATCCGCTACGAAAACGCCGCCGGAAATTTCCTGCACTACACCTTCTATTACCGTCTTGGCCCCTATGGCCGCAGCTTTGACGGAGCGGGCCAGCCGGAAACGGTGGATATTAACGGAAATATGGGGTATCTCAACGGCAACTCCCTTCTCTGGACGGACGAAACCAAGGGCTACGCCTACAGTCTTGCCACCGATGGCAGCCTTGATCTTGCTGCCATTGCCAGAAGCGTGGGCCTCGGCCCGGAGCTGACCCCCACCAACGCCTCTAAAGCCACCGAGGCCCTGGAAGAGCTGGGGGACTACCGCATCACCGCCCTGCCCGCCGGAATGGAGGAGGACAGTTTTACGGGCTGGCCATTGGAGAACGGCGGCGGCTGGTACGCCTATGTCCGCCGCTGGTACTTTGACAAAAAGACCGGCAAGGAACTCTTTTTCTCCTACGAGACCTATGTCTCCGATGACACCGTCACTCTGGAGGAACTGGCCCAGATGCACATCGGCAGCAGCGAACCGGCCCAGGCCTACACCATCCAGGGCTGCCCCGCCGTAGGGGCTGTAGTCGGCGAGCTGGCCCCCCACTCGGATGTCGTCTGGATTCAGGGCACCCAGGAAAATGGCCTGTGCTTCGCACTGAGCAGCGCAGACTTTACTGTGGAAGAACTGGTAAAAATTGCGGAAAGCGTGCAGAAGCAGTAACCGGCAATAAATTGTAAAAAGGAGCGAACCGGCCAATTCCGCCGGTTCGCTCCTTTTTCGTCATGGAAAGGGATTTGCTTTTCAGGCTCCTGTGTGAACTGCCTGGGCAATGGAGGATTCCACAAAGCTATTTAAGCTCATGTTGTGGGCCATTGCGGCAACCACTGCCTGCTTGTGCAGCTCCGGCGAAATACGGACGTTGAAGCTGCCCTTATAAGCCCGTTCCGGTTTCTTCTCCTGCTGGGCACACAGCTCCAGGTAATCATCCACCGCTCCGTGGAAATCCGTGAGAAGCTCCCGGGCGGTGCTTCCTTCGTAAGAAATCAGCGCCCGGATACCAAGAACCTTTCCGTAAAACAAAGCATCCTCCTCCGAGAATTCAACGCTTCCCAGATATCCCTTATATTCCATAGTATTATTCACAGAAGTCCCTCCTGTTCCAGAATTTCAATTAACTGTTTTACCTGATATTCCAATAATTCCTTGCGCGGGTGCGGTTTATGCATTAAAATTGGAGGATGTTCCTCCGATACAAACATAATCCGCGAACCGCTGGTACGTCCTTTATTGGAACGTTCATAGTGAAAATACCGCAGCAAGCTCTCTGCGTCATCAAAAGTAAATGTTTTAGGCTTTGCTTTCAATCGTTCAATCAGTTTTTCTTTTTGTCCCACGGTAATGCCCCTTCCCTTCTATGCTATTATACAGCATCCGCCCTATGATTGCAACTATTTTTAGTATCATTTTATTTGCATGGCTGTGCAGGACACAAACAATATTCGCAAAACTTTTTTCCGCTTCCCATTTTTCTGCGTGTATAAGGGTGAACACACAAAAAGGAGGTTTTTCCCATGGATGACAATGCAATACTGGACTTGTATTTCGCCCGGTCTGAGCAAGCCATTTCCGAGACGGACCGGAAATACGGCCGCTACTGCTACAGCATTGCAAACCACATTCTCTCCAGCCCCTCAGACGCCGAGGAAAGCGTCAACGATACCTATTTCGCCGCCTGGAAGCTGATCCCGCCCCGGCGGCCCCAGCGATTCGGCCCCTTTCTCGGAAAGCTCACCCGGAATCTCTCCATTGACCGCTGGCGGAAGAACACCGCAGAAAAGCGGGGCGGCGGGGAAATGCAGCTGCTTCTGGACGAGCTGGCGGAATGCGTCACCGGTGCCGAAAGCCCGGAAACGGACCTGCTGAAAAAGGAGCTGACCACATCCCTGAACCGCTTTCTGCGAAAGCTGGCAGTTCAGGACCGCACCGTTTTTCTGCTGCGGTACTACTACGCCGACACCCTGCCGGAAATTGCCCAAAAAGCAGGGCTCTCTGCCAATCAGGTAAAGTACATCTTGCAAAGAACCCGAAAGAATCTGGCCAAAACACTCAAACAGGAGGGATTACAATGACATCGATGCAGCTTTTTCAGGGTTTTTCCGGCGTAGACGCAGAACTTCTGGCGAGCGTGGAGCAGCCGCCGGTGCGGGAAAGGGCACCCGCTGGGAAACGAATCTGGCTGATTGCGGCAGTGATTGCCCTGGCCGCGCTGCTGGTGGGGTGCGCCGCCTACTATGTGCTGAGCATGAAACGGGTGAAAATTGGGGAAAGCGCCGGGCAGCGGGACTACACCCTGGTAGACGGCGTGTATGAGAAAAATCCCCACACCGTTTCCACCAGCATTCTGACCCTCTCCGGTCTGGAGGGTTCCAATGCCTACAAGGCCTGCGCGGATTACTACGCATTCCAGGAAGAATACGACCGGAATATGGAGCAGATGATCGAGGCAGGGACTCTGCCGGAGGATTTCTGGGATACCTACGCCGACACCATGGATGCCAAAGCCGCCGAGCTGGCGGAGCAGTATCACCTGAAGCCGACGGGGAATCTTCTGAGCTTCCGCACCACCCGGAATCTCTGCAATGCGCTGGGAATAGAGCGGTTTACCCAGGCCGGGCAGTCCATTCGCGCGGAGATCGGCGGGGGCGGCTGCTACGACAGCGGCAATTTCTGGCTGGACATGGGCTTTACCTTCCCGGAAGACCAGGGCTACGAGGTCGTATATACCCCCGGCGTTCTGCGCTGGAATCGACTGGACAGCTTTAGCCGTGATTATGTAACCCTCGTAGATTCCGGCGACTGGGTGGAACGGAACTACACCACCGCCTCCGGGAGTACCGTCCTGATTCTCCAGTCCCCCAGCCAGGAGCTTGGCTACATTCTCTGTGACCGGGGTGAGGCATTGATGAGCCTCCAGCTCAACGTCAATATCGAGCTCCTCAGCGAGGACGGCGGGGTGGTCTCCGCGGAATATCAGCACATGACCGACAGGCAGATTGAAATGGTAGCCGACAGCATTGATTTCACCGTCCAGCCCAAGCTTCCCACCCAGGCGGACGTGGACGCACAGCCGGAGATTTCCCAGGAGGCAACCCAGGATGGTTATACCGTGCAGCTCAAATCCGTAGAGACCGACGGCTACGTCGTCCGGATTCTCCTGGGCATCACAGCCCCCGAGGGCACCGCCCTTCCCGACGTCGAGTTCTCCAACTGGTACAGCGCTTTGACACCAACTAGCGGTGCCATTTCCGGCCGCAGCGGCACAAACCGAATCATGGACGATGGAGACGGCAAGGACAATACCGCCGATTGTCTGCTCATCGATTCCCCCATCATGGCAGATGGCAGCATGCCCTTTGCCCCGGGGAGCACGTGGGAAGCGCATCTTGTGGACATTGTTCACTCCGGCTGGGATTCTGTCAACAACCGTTCCTACAACGATACCCTGGCCGAGGGCGAATGGCTGTTCCCAATCCATTTTGACGAGCAAAACGGCGACTACCGGGAGCTGGAGCTTCTGTCCCAGCCCGTTTCCGCCCAGGCCAGCACCTGCTGGAGGATGGACGGCACAGATGTAACAGATGTATTGGAAACCTTCCGTGTCACCTCCGTAAAGGTGCGCAGAATGAGCATCAAACTTACCAGTGACGGAGGAGAAAACGCCGATTTCTTCCATCTCTATGGCGCTTCCTCCTACGCCGTCATGAAAGACGGCAGTCGAATTGAAATCCTAAACAGCGAATTTGTGGAGCCCATCGATTTGGAGAAGCTGGACTATATCCTCCTGGCGGACGGCACCAAGCTTCCGGCTCCGGGAAATTAAGAGACTCTCTTTTTCCGGATACGGCACACAAGGAAGGAGCGAACGGATGAAAACCCGTTCGCTCCTTCTCTTCGCTTTTTAATCCTTCACCATAATGTCCAGAATGACCTCGTTGGTGACGCCCATGCCCTCTCGGCTCAGGACGCCCACCTTTTCGATGGTGTTTTCGATGCCCTTTTTGACAATGCCCTCGCCGCCGGAGAACTCCTTGCCCTTCCGGGCCATTTCAAAGCCCAAAAGGCCCGCGTTCACCGCCATGGCGATTTTGGCCGCGCAGCTGGGCTTCGCGCCGTCGCAGATGGTGCCGGAGAGAATCGCCAGGCCGTTTACCACCGTGTGATTGATGAGGACCTCGTCCGCCCCATGCAGGTAGGCAATTCCCGCCGCCGCGGCACAACCGGCACAGACCGCTCCGCAGTAGGCGGACAGGTAGCCGATGGACTGCTTGATGCGCACCGCCACCAGGTTGGCCAGCACCAGAGCCCGGATCAGCTGCTCGTGGGAAGCATTTAATTCCTTCGCGTATTCCAGAATGGGCAGGGTGATGGTCAGGCCCTGGTTGCCGCTGCCGGAATTGATCACGGCGGGCAGCTCACAGCCGCTCATCCGGGCATCCGAGCCCGCGGCGGCGGCCGCCATGGCCCGGAGCTTTACATCCGGGTTTTTCTCCCCGGACAGCAGCGTCCGCCCGATTTCCGCCCCCCAGCTGCCCCTCAGGCCCTCCTGGGAAAGATTTTGGTTGCAGGAAATCTGATATTCTATGGTCTCCGCCACGTCCTCCAGGCGGCAGGTTCTGGCATACTCCACAATTTTGGTGATTTCCAGCATGGCGGTCTTCTCCGCCTGCCCCGCAAGCCGGGGAATTTCCCGCTCCTTCAAGACAGTCTCGTCCCGGCGAACCGACACCACATTGGTGTGGGTGTCCACGATGCGCACAAAGGCGCTGTGCTTCCCGGCGTACATGGTGATCTGAATGTCAAAAATCCGGTCCGAATCCGCAAGGCACACGGTAACGGGGCACTTTTCCAAGAATTTCTTCGCCAGCGCCCCCGTGTTTTCCGGCGCACCGGACAGCACCTCCAGCTCCAGATCCGGGTTTCCGGCCACCACACCGGCGGCAATGGCCGTTTCGATGCCCTTCATCCCCCCGGTCTTGGGCACAACCACACTTTTGACGTTTTTGATAATGCTGCCGCTGACCGCCGCCGTGATTCTCTCCGGCTCGGCACCCAAGGTTCTGTAGGCGATGGCCGCGCCATAGGCCAGGGCGATGGGCTCGGTGCACCCGGTGGCCGGAATCAGTTGGTCCTTCAGGACCTGGGTGTAATAGGCGTACTCCCGCATGGTTGTTCCTCCCGGTTGTATAAGTTCTCTATCCGGCGGTATTCCCAAATTTCGGAAACCGCAGCCCAAGTATACCACGGACCGACAAAAAAAGAAAGTCTTTTCGTCAGCCGGACCAATCCCACCGGAATAATCGCAGCACTTCATACAACCAGCCCAGAAAAGCACCGGTCAGAAACAGGAATACCACGTCTATCAGCATACTTTTTTGAACATTTTTTGCACATTTCATTGTGGATTGACCGCTCTTTATCGTTCTGGCAAGAGAATACCACTGCTTTGTTTATGAAATGCTGATGAACCATTTGAGAATTATTAAAAAGGCCATAGTCTCCGAAGAAATGCCCCACAAAATTGTTTACAATTTGCTTTTGGCTCTTGTATTGACATTTTTTCGCAAATCCAATATACTAACCCCAATTCCGGTTTCGAAAGGGGGCGCCGATATGGCAAAGCAAAAACGGATCGCGGCGGCGTTGATTGCCGCGGCCATGCTTTTGGTTCTGCTGGGCGCCGCCCTTTTTCTCATTGAGGAGGCCGGTCATGACTGCATCGGCGAGGGCTGCCCCGTCTGCCTTCAGATGGGTATTTGCCAGAATACGCTGAAGGGCTTTGCTCCGGCGCTGTGCGCTCTGGTTTTTGCTGCTGCTGTCCGGCGTGCGCTGTATGACTACATTTCAGCCTGGGTTGATGTTATTCCCTCTTTTACGCTTGTAGCGCTCAAGATCAAGCTCTCCAATTAAATAGGTGCTTTTACAAGGGTGTAGTCTATCTGTTTTCGGATAGGCTTTTGCGGTGCTGCCGCTGCCCTTGTATTTTTGCGCCCATTTTACGATTTGGAGGTAAAAACCTTATGAAAAAAATACTTGCGCTGCTGCTGGCGCTTTGGATTCCGGCAGCTGTGCTTTCCGGCTGTGCCCCCCAGGACGATTCCGCAGCATCCAATAAGCTGAACATTGTCACGACCATTTTCCCCGCATACGACTGGGTCAGGGAAATCCTCGGTGCCGAAACTGACCGTGCTGAGATAACCACGCTGCTGGACAGCGGCGTTGATCTGCACAGCTATCAGCCAACCGTTGATGATATTGTTAAAATTTCCAATTGCGATCTCTTTCTCTATGTCGGCGGCGAGTCCGACGGCTGGGTGGATGACGCTCTGAAAAATGCGCCCAACAAGGACCGGAAGGTCATCCGGCTTCTGGACGTGCTGGGCGATTCCGCAAAGGCAGAAGAAACCGTAGAGGGTATGCAGGAGGAGGAGCATGACCACGAGGAGGAGGAGCATGGCCACGAGGAAGAGGCGCATGACCACGAGGAAGAGGCGGAGTATGACGAGCACATCTGGCTGTCTCTGAAAAATGCCCAGGTGCTGGTGGCCGCCATTTCCGAGGCCCTGCAGGAAACCGACCCGGCCCGGAAGGATACCTACGCTGCAAACGCCGCAGCCTACGCGGAAAAGCTCTCCGCCCTGGACGGCGAATACCGGGCGGCCGTGGACAGTGGGAAGTACAAAACCCTTCTCTTCGGCGACCGCTTCCCCTTCCGCTATCTGGCGGATGACTACGGGCTCGACTACTATGCCGCCTTCCCGGGCTGCTCTGCCGAAACAGAGGCCAGCTTTGAGACCGTCTCCTTCCTTGCCGGGAAGATGGACGCGCTGGGGCTGCCCTGCGTGCTGACCATAGAGGGCACCCAGCACAAGATTGCCGAAACCATCGTGCAAAATACCGCCCAGAAAAATCAGCAGATTTTGACCATGGACTCCATGCAGGCCGTCACCGCAAACGACGCGGCAAGCGGCGTAAGCTACCTCTCCATTATGGAGAAAAACCTCTCCGTGCTGAAAAAAGCCCTGGGACAGGAGGCGGAATGATGGCGCTGCTTTCCTGTCAAAATCTCAGCGTCGGTTACGAGGGAAAGCCCGTTCTGCAAAATCTCAGCTTTGAAATTTTTGCAGGCGACTACCTCTGCATTGTCGGCGAAAACGGCTCCGGTAAGACTACCCTTATGAAAACCCTTCTCGGCCTGCAGCCCCCAATCGGCGGCAGCATTCTCACCGGCGACGGCCTGCAACGAAACGAAATCGGCTATCTGCCCCAGCAGACCCAGGTGCAGCGGGACTTCCCGGCCTCCGTAAGAGAGATCGTTCTCTCCGGCTGCCAGGGCCGCTGCGGCCTGCGGCCCTTTTATAACAGGGCGGAAAAACGCCTTGCGGCGGAGAATATCCGCAAAATGCAGCTGGATGCGCTTGCGGGGCGGTGCTATCGGGAGCTCTCCGGCGGCCAGCAGCAGCGGGTGCTGCTGGCCCGGGCTCTATGCGCGACCCGGAAAATGCTGCTTCTGGATGAGCCGGTTTCCGGCCTTGACCCCAAGGTCACGGCGGAACTATACGGTCTCATCAAACAGCTCAACCGGGAGGACGGCATCACCATTCTCATGATCTCCCACGATATTGCCGCAGCCCTTCGATACGCAAGCCACATTCTGCACATCGGCGACGCAGTTTTCTTTGGAACCAAGCAGGCCTACCTGGAAAGCCCCCAGGGGCAGCTGTTCCGCTCCGGGAAAGGGGGCTGCGCACTATGACGGCAATTTTTGCAAAACTCGCCCTGTACTGGACCTATCCTTTTGTCCGCTACGCGCTGGTGGTTGGGGTGCTGATCGCCTTCTGCTCGTCCCTGCTGGGGGTGACGCTGGTGCTGAAACGCTTCTCCTTCATCGGCGACGGTCTTTCCCATGTAGCCTTCGGGGCCATGGCCATTGCCGGGGTACTGCAAATTTCCAATGAGATGCCCCTGGTCATGGTCATAACGGTGCTCAGCGCCGTACTGCTTCTGCGCACCGGACAGAATACCAAAATCCAAGGCGACGCGGCAATGGCCATGATTTCCACAGGCGCGCTGGCCGTTGGCTACCTGCTGATGAACCTTTTCTCCACCTCTTCCAACCTCTCCGGGGATGTGTGCAGCACCCTGTTCGGCTCCACCTCCATTCTCACATTGTCCCGGAGCGAGGTATGGCTTTGCGTGGGAATGTCCGCGCTGGTGGTTGCTCTGTTTTTCCTGTTTTACAACAAAATCTTTGCCGTGACCTTCGACGAAGCCTTTGCCAAGGCAGCCGGAACCCAGGTGGAACGATACAACCTGCTCATCGCCGTTGTGGTGGCCATTGTCATCGTTCTGGCCATGAATCTGGTGGGCTCTCTGCTGATCTCCGCCCTGATCATCTTCCCCGCCCTGTCCGCCATGCAGCTGTTCCGGAGCTTTCGGTCGGTAACGGTTTGCGCGGTGCTGCTGTCGGTATTCTGCGCCGTACTGGGAATCCTGATTGCCATTCTGGCCGGAACCCCCGTGGGCTCCACCATCGTGGCCGCGGATATCGGAATGTTTCTCATCGTCTCCCTTTTGGGACGTTTCCTTGGAGGTAAAACCAAATGAAAAAAATGCTCCCCCTTTTTCTGGCCGCCCTGCTGGCCCTCAGCGCCTGCAGCCGTCAGGCCGCCGAAGCGCCGGAAGCCCAGATGCCCACCTCCCCATCCGCTACCGCCCAGAGCAGCACCCTGCCTGCCACGGCCGGTGAGGAGGCCGCCACCGCTGACACAGGCGCTTCCACCGGAGACTTCATCGACCTGACCGCCATGAGCAGCACCATGGTCTTTGCGGAGGTTTTCAACATGACTACACACCCCGAGGACTATGTGGGCAAAACCGTAAAGATGCAGGGCATTTTCAGCACCGGCAAGCTCTACGCCCAGGAGGGCACCCTGGAGGACGGCGGCACGGTTTTCGCCTGCATCATCCAGGACGCCACCGCCTGCTGCGCCCAGGGAATTCCCTTTGACCTCGCCGAAAGCCGTGCCTACCCTGAGGACTATCCGGAATTGGGAGCCCCCATCACCGTCACCGGAACCTTCGAGATCTGCACCCAGGATGGGCTGGAATTTTGCAGGCTGTCCCAGGCAGAACTGCTGGACGCTGAGATCTGAAATATCCTGCGATACAGCCAAAAAGCGAACGGGTCATCCACGATCCGTTCGCTTTTACATTCTGGCTAGACTCAATCAGCGCTGCCGGACAGCGTCCTGATCAATCCGGGACTTGGTCCCCGTTTCGGCGGAATAGCGCGCAAATTCACTCCCGCATAGATATCTTCCCATCGCCTCCGCGATCCGGCTGCGGCAGGAATTGTGGACTTGAGTCTTACTTCGCAAGCACAACGGAAATGATGATCTCCTTTTCCGCCTCGCTCAGATCAAGCGCACCGCCGTCCGGGACGCTGACACGCAGTTCATACAGTGTGCCGTCGGCCAGGGTATCCACGCCAGTCCCGGCTTCATCCGTGATCGTCCACAGCTCTTTGCTGACCTCCGCCAGCTTTCCGTCTGCA
>ERZ1034952.626-NODE-626-length-32006-cov-11.448906_pt1 | contig 32006 bp, 22 predicted proteins | sample MGYA00520625_ERZ1034952 | MGnify/ENA primary metagenome ERZ1034952 (study PRJEB33766, sample SAMN09781773) | gut metagenome | biome: gut microbiome | host: Homo sapiens | place: Madagascar | study: EMG produced TPA metagenomics assembly of the PRJNA485056 data... | reverse complement strand
CTGTCTTGCCGACTCCGGCTTCTCCGATGTGGAGCGGATTGTTCTTCTCGGCACGACAGAGCACCTGGATGGTTCTATCCAGTTCCTGCTCTCTGCCGATAAGCGGATTATGTTCCTCCACTTGATCAGAGATGCAGGTAACCAACTGGTGCCAATCCTGAGGCTGTCGGCTTCTTCCCTCCTCTTCATCATCATCATAATCGTTATCATAGTCATCCTCATCGTAGCCATCACCCATCATCAGGGTTTCATCACCTGGTTCATTTTCGAGCGGATAATAGCTATCCACACTCGCCAGGAATTCGCCCTGACGGTCGCCCACATTCTTGCACAATAGGAATGCAGCTTCAGAGTTCTGCAAGCCAAACATTGCCTGTACGAAATGAGGCACGTTCACGAGTTTTCGGTCAGCGGCAGCAGCCAAGGCGCAAGCCGTACCAAACATCGTCTTGAAGAGCGATGAAGGCTCAGGCAGATATTTGATGTTTTCCGGCACACGCTCCTGCTTGGCGAGCCACCCCACCAGGTCCTCATGCATCTTGAGACTATCTACGCCTTCCTCCTGCAATGCCTGACAGAAGGCGTACTGCCTGAGCAAAGACAAGAGCATGTGCTCCGGCATCACAAACTCATGATCGAAGAACCGAGCCTGCTTCATTGCGTCATCCATCAAGACACTCATATATCGGGTTAATCCCATACTATCCATTCTATTCTTTTCCCTTCTTTTTTATGGGGAAAGCGAAAGAAGTAAATATCATCCTAGGGGCTACCGCCCCAAAAAATCACTCAAACTTCCCTTCACTTCCCTCTAAATTCCCATTTATTATTCTGGCATATAAGTGAGCTTCAGGGGATACTTCTGCGTACGGGCTTTCTCCATCGCTTTCTCCACTTTGCTCTTGGCGATGTCATAGCTGTAGGTTCCCACCACGGCTTTCTCCTCGTGATGAACCTTGAGCATGATTGCTTCAGCCTCAGCCTGCGACTTGAAGAAGATGGATTCGAGGATTTCTACCACGAAGTCCATCGGTGTGAAGTCGTCGTTGAACATCATTACCACGTAACGCCCCGGCTCCTTGAGCCTGGTTTTCTGGCGTTCACGAATTGCTGTCTGTTCTTGAGCCATATCTTAATTATTACTTTGTATAAGCATTGGTAATCTCCACGACATAGACATCGTGGAATCCACCCTTGGCACCATACCACTGCAGAAGGTCCTTATCGAGGAACTTCTCTGCCGTCATGTTGTCCTTATAGAGCTTGCGGCATTCCAGGGTGAGTCGACTCTGCTCGAATGCGATGCTGCCGTTATCGGTTTCCACTGGAGTCAATCCAGTTTCCTTTGCCTTATCCAAATCGCGACCGCTCTTAGAGCCGCAAAAGTTATATATCTTTCTAGCCTCCTCGCTATTTCCGAGGAAAGAGAGGGTCATGAATTCATTCTCCTCGATGATGCCGTGGGTGAAACGCTCCGGACGGATAAATACCACAGCCACCGGCTTGTTCCAGAGCCATCCCAGGCAGCCCCAAGAGGCGGTCATCATATTGAACTTATCCTTGTTGCCGGCGCAAACCAGCATCCATTCCTTACCAATAGTCTCGAAGACATTATCATTCAGTTCTTTTACGTTGATCTTTTCCATCTTATCTGTTCCTTTCTTTTTATTTACTAATAGTTTTAATGATGAAATCATACAGCATTCAACAAAAGCCATGCCAATTCATTGCCGAAGGCTGCTCATATCAGTTGCAAAGATACAAGAATAATCTGAAAAAGCAAATGATTCTCCAAGAAAATCGCAAAATAGATAGGAATAGATTAACAGTTCTCCGTTATAACGAAAACAGACCGACATGAACTCTTGTTCACATCGGTCTGTTTTCGTCACTACCACCTATTTCTTTTATACGTTTTTATCACAAGTGGTGTATAAGTAAATCCTTCTTGGGTCATTTTCAAGCCCTCGCCATCAAATTGAGTAATTTGAATCTCAGTATCATCCTTGATGTATTCACTTTCATAATAGCATGCCAGAACAGAAAAATAACTGAAGTCATCTGTTCTCCTGCATATCTTATACCATTGATCAGTCTCACTTTTCTCTATCAGATACTTATTATTGATGACACAGATATTGTCATCTGCCACAATTTCCCATTGCCTTAATGGTCTGTTCATGAGTCCTGGGATATTTCTCACATAACACCAGTCGCCTTCCCTTATGATGTTCAGATAACCACGCTTGAACAGGACTGGTCTTGTATAATGTTTCCTATGAGTGATAGGGTCAACCCAAAAGCTTTCATTAGCCTGTGCATCCTCTACATGCCAAATGCCGTCTTTCTCTATTGTTATCTTATCTTTCGCTGTTCCAAGATATTTTTTGATAGGATAGAGATGATCAACAGGATAATATTCATAATTTTTATATGAATTCTTAAGCTTTTCTAAGCCTTCCTTCCTTTCTTCTTTGTCTTTTTGGGCAAATTCAGCCAACTCCTCACGAGAGTCCACTTTCTCCAGTTGACTGCCGATGTTCTTCTGCACATAATATTGTTCATTCTCATCTATATACAATCGTGAGTTGCCTTCTCCTTCTTTATACATATACACCTTATTCGGCTCGTCCCAAGGAATAAACCTATGCTTCCAGCTCAGTCCTGTTCCTACTTGCAGTTGCAGGGTCTTTACCGTCAGATAGGTCTTATCATCAATATACTTCGATAGGATGCGAGGGTACAACTTTTTGCCATCCTCTGTACAGAAATCGATGCCCATCAGCTTCACACTTTGTGGCTTATTGGCAAACCACAACCTGTTCCGCAAGTCAATCCATTCCTTCCGACCCACCTTCTTTCTTATATAGCAATAGGCAAAGCCATCATTGGTCACTTCTATCTTCTTGTATTGGCATTCCAATATCATCTTGCCATCCTTATCCTTGATACCCTTCAGACCTTTTTCGTCTTCAACAATCTGATAGCCATAGGTGTCCATAATCATCTGTTGCTGGCACTCATGGTTGATGATTTTCATCATCTCCTCATCACCATCCATCATCAGGTCCATCCTGCAGTTGTGACTATTGACTTGCATACACGCCTCTTGCAGAATGTTTTCCAGAGAAGTACGTCCTTCAAACATGCTCTGCCAATCTCTATCCACAGAAGGCAAACCAAACCGCTTATACAGTCCCACGTTGTCCAGTATCACGCAGTATTCCTTCCCTTCAGCCACTCGCAGTCCACGTCCTACCATCTGCATATACTTAGCCAATGACAGCGTAGGCCTAGCCAACTGTATGAACTCCACATCAGGACAATCAAAGCCCTCCGAGAACAAATCCACACTCACCAACACTTCAATATCATCAGAAGCGGAATTTAGGGAAGAGGAGAGCGAGGAAGATTTGAATCTTTCAATAAGTTCTTTTCTCAAAGAACTTGGAGTCTTGCTCGAAATCGCCACAGCCTTGATGCCATTCTCCCGATAGAACTCCGCAATATGCTCTGCATGTTGAATACTGATAGCATATACGATACCTTTCTTTCCAAGCACATACTCCTTGATGGTAAGGCATAGTCTTTCGAGTGATGGTTTCACATCCATTACCTCGTTCAGTTCCTTCTGCTGATAGTCACCATCAGCCCCTCGCTTCTGCAAAGAATCAATAAGTAATTGGTCGGCACTATCAGGCTTGATGGAGTAGTAGTCATAAAGGCTCAATCGTCCTTCGGCAATAAACTTCTCCATGCTCCATGAGCACAGCAAGGTGTCAAATAAGTCCGTGAATCCTTTGCCGTTCAAGCGGTATGGTGTAGCCGTCAGTCCCAACTTCTTCGCCTTCGGATAGGCATTCATCACCTCTGCGCAAGTCTCAGCCAAAGCATGGTGTGCCTCGTCTATCACTATCAACCCAGGTTTCTCCTCCATCTCCCGATAGTGCTTCGACAACCATTGTATCGATGTCACTTTGATGGAGATGGATTTTAGGGAAGAGAAGAATCTTTCCAAGGTGTCCTTGATTTGTGTAACGAGTTCCCGACGGTGGGCTACCACCCAAACTTCCTCTTTCAAGAACAAACCTACGAGGGCGGCAAGCAGATACGTCTTTCCCGTACCAGTCGGCATTTGTACCATGACAGCATCATGATGCTTGAATGCCTCTTGCACTCTCTTCACCATGTCCGCTTGATAATCAAAAAGCTGAATATCCTTCTTCATTTCAGATTGATTGTCTGTGTTTTACCCGTGATACCTGTTACCACGGCGATTCCATTGTCACGAATCTCCACCTTCTCATATTTGGCATCAACAATCACTTTTCCTTTCAATGTCATAACACCCCAATGTCTGGGAATCTGTTCAAAGGCGCAATAGGCACCAACAGGTTGCGCTATACTGTGGTAAAGGGGTGGCACGATAACTTTGCCATCTACCTTCACCCCCCATTTCTTTCCTGCTTGATACAATTCTACATGCCCTGCCTCCGACTTCTCTTGCATCAGCAATAACTCCTGTTCCTCTTGCTTTTTTCTGCGCTTCATTTCCAAGTCATAAACTTGCTTGCCAAGCCGAGGTATCGCAACCATCAAATTCTCGCTTTCCATTTTGGGGTGATTGCAACCTATATAGGTCTTTTTCAAGTTGGAGTTAACGAAGTAATAATCCTCATGACTGTCCATGACCACTATGCCACTATCGTACAGGTCGGCGCACAGCCAATATACATGAGTATGGTCGCCACGTAAAAAACAAACCTTTTCACTGTTTTCTTTATACATACGCATAGAGCCGCCATCCTCCTCTTTATATATCCATTCCTGACAACCACTGGCTGTAGAGCATTGAAAGTTGTAGATCATATAATATCCATAATTCCATAGGTCATATTGGGAAGGGCGAAAAGGCAAAGCAAAGTGCTCGTAGGTACGAGACCTGAAGAGACCATTATATTCGACGAACTCCCATTTATTGATGGTGATTACCTCGGGAGCATCTTTCTCATGAATGTCCTCGTCTATGACAACTCTCGCCAAGAGGTCGTAGTAACATACAGTCTTTCTGCGAGGTCGATAGGATAAGATATTACCTTGCAAGAACTTCATTTCATAGTAGTTGCCAGGTTCTATCACCTGTTCTCCTTGCCGGTTTACCACCGTCATCTTTCCATCATTCAACTTGACGATGGCAAAATCATCATTGCAATCAACAAACTCCCGATACTTTAGCGACTGCATCAGTTCCTCATGGCTCATCACCATCATCATTTCGGAGTCTTGGTCAACAGGCATAGTTTCTTGCTTTCCGTACATCAGGAAGAACTCTCTTTCCTTCGGAGTCTCCTTTTTCTTGCCAATTTTCAGCTTTCCTTCGAACATCGCCTTCCAGTTCCATACTTGCGAAGGCAATCCAAACACTCGATACAGTCCCACGTTATCTATAATCACGCAGTTCTTCTTCCCCTTAGCTACTCGCAGTCCTCGTCCCACCATCTGTAGGTACTTGGCAAGCGACAATGTAGGTCGAGCCAACTGTACAAACTCCACATCCGGACAGTCAAAGCCCTCCGAGAATATGTCCACATTCACCAGCACTTGGATGTCACCTTTCTTGAAGGCTTCAATATCTTGTTGTCTTTCCGTTGCAGGTGTCTTCGAGTCTATGGCTATGGCTTTCACGCCATGTTCCTGATACAGTTTTGTGATTTTCTGAGCATGAGAAATATTGATAGCATACACGATGCCCTTTCTGTCTTTACCATATTCTTCCAAACTCCGATAGAGCCTTTCGATACTCGGCTTTTTATTCAGCAACATATCCATTTCCTTGTTCTGGTAGTCACCATCTGCCCCTCGCTTCTGCAAGGAATCGATGAGCCGTTGCGTCACACCATCCGATTTGATACTCACGAAATCGTATGTCGCCAATCTTCCCTTGCTGATAAATTCAGGAACGCCCCACGACTGCACCAACACGTCAAAGAGGTCTGTGAATCCTTTGCCGTTCAATCGGCAAGGGGTAGCCGTCAGTCCCAGAAACTTAGCTTTCGGGAATCTCTCCCACATCTCCTTATAGGTCTTGGCGAGCGCATGGTGCGCCTCGTCAATCACTATCATTCCCGGTTCTTCCTCTATCTCGTCATAGTGTCTCATCAGCCACTGAATGGACATCGCCTTGATAGGAACATTTAATGCGCTAGCCGACAAACAATCTAGCGCCCCCTTTGATGCCCCCTTTAATGCGCCAGCCGACAAACAATCTGGCGAGACCTTTGATGGTCCGCCAACCTTAGAGCGTAGCGGTTCCGAGCACCGGAGGGCGGTTACATCCCTCTCTTCTGAGGAGAGAGGGCTTGGGTGAGAGGTGGAGCCCTCTTTGGCTAAAGAGGGACGGGGTGATTCGAAAAAAACTCTTTGAATCGTTTCTCGAATCTGAGAAACCAGCTCCCTTCTATGGGCAACAATCCAAACATGACAATTGGAATGTTCCCTCAAAAACGATTCTACGACCGAAGCGAGTAGAACCGTTTTTCCCGTACCAGTCGGCATTTGTACCATCACGGACCGATGAAGGCACAACGCCTTCTCAATCCGTTCCTTCATATCCTCTTGATAATCAAATAGCTTGATATCCTTCATTCAAAAGAAATTATTTCTTCAATAGATTCTCAACATCCTTGATGGCTTTATCAAGGTCAAAAGTCCCTTTGCCTTTGAAAATCTCCCAACCATAAGACTTCAATTGCTTCAACATCTTCGCAAAGGCTTCTCTCCAGTTGGAAGGGTCGTGTGGCAATGTCTCCATTACCACCTCATAGCCATCACGCACAATCTTTTTCATGCGAGTAGCCTGTTTCGGATAGTCTGCGATATACCAATCTGAGTAGTTGGCACCACTGAAGACAATAGACGAGGCGATAAAATTAGCATAAGCATAGTTGTTGCTTTCCAGATAAACATGCGCTTGCTTCATCCAACCTTCCAACACACGCAGACCATAGTTGAGGTCAGTGGAATCCTCCACCGTCCACTTAAACACCTCATTGATCTTTCTTACAAAATATTGTGAAGGACTCTTACCTGTAGGCTTGTACTTGTAATTCGGTTGCTTTCGGCCTTCCTCTCTGTTACGCTTCCGCTTCCTTGCTGCTTCCGCCTCAATAGGATCCTCACCAAGATTGAAATCAAGATTTCCCCATAAATCGAAGTCTAAAATCTCATCAGGATCTTCCTCGCCATAAGCATCCTCATAGCAACTTACATGCTCACCAGAAGGTGTCGTAAAGTAGGAACAGGAACAGTCATCACGCTCATCCTCCTCGATACCATTCCATAGTTTCTTGTTGTCCCATCTTTCATAGACAGCCATATCCATCCACATGCCAGAACCATTGATATAATATTCACCATTCCATCCCACCATCTGACATATAAGACACTTCTCTTGGTGTCCATCAGGCATAAGAGTCGTGACAACAACAGGAGCGTACTGCTCGTTATCCTTGTTCATCAAGGTCAATTTGCCATCCTTCGATGCCACCACACGGTAGCAGTCCAATCGAATACCTCTGATAGTGGAAAGGGAATGTGCCGTTACCGCATCTCCCATCCGCTCAAAGCAATGTCCGAGGCGTTGCATCACCGTTACTCCCTCCTTATCCTTCCAGTTGAAAGCAAAGTCAGAGGACACCATGTTGGATGCAATCCTGCTATCCTCATTGAAGAGTTGCAGATATACCTCTTCTCGGTAATGACTATTTGGAAAGAGCAAACCGACAGCTAAGTCAGCATGGGCAAAGAACAAAGCCACAGACTTCAATTCGTTGAAATTCTGAGATGCCACGCTCTCTTGAACCCATTTCACAAGACCACTATCAGGAGCTGTTCCTATAGCTTCACCCACAATCATCTTCACTGCGTTCACTGTTGGAGCAGACAACTCCATCAATCCGCACCAATGTCCCACCATATCTTCCGAACGGCGATACAGCTGGGCATATACGCCATCCAATTTTAGACGTCCCATGTTCTCCACATACAACAGTATCTGGATAACATAAAACTCATTGATTTTCTTGCATCCATCTTTCGCAACGGAGCAAATCCTTTGATATATGTCGTAATAGAAAGGCACCTCAGCCCGTAAATCCATCGTAGGATAATGCTGTTGCTGCCATCTCTCTGCAAATTCTTCTCTTGTCATAATATTAGCCTTAAAAAATCAACATTAAACATTCAACACTTAACATTCAACATTACTACAAAATGCTTCCCAAATAACTCTTGAAATAATATTTGTCGGGATAATCCGCAATTAGCTGTTTGATGCCATTCTTGATAATTTTATCTACAACAGCAGACTTTCTCATTACCCTCTCTATTTGTCCCAACAGCCAGTTGAACTCCTTTGGCTTTTCCTTGAGCAAAGCCAATCTCTTGATGTCCTTGAATAGTATCTCACCCACAAAAGCATGGTCTTGCTTGGGTACATACTTGATATATTCAGGATAAAGTTCCCATAAGTTCCAATGCTTATGCTCAAACATATCCTTGAGCAAGTCCAACCGTTCCTCCTTGATGAGGATCTTGGCTTCTGCATCCTCATAGTCATGCTCCCAATCAGGCATTTTCCAAAGCTCATCAAAGAAGGCAGGCCATTCATTTCTGTCTATCACCTCCTTCAGAGCCTCGTAATATTTGATTCGATAGCCACTGACGACAAATCGTTTCTTGCATTCTTCTATCAGCCAATCCTTATCACCTGACAGTTTCAATGCTTTCACCACTTTATTCTCCCATTTCTTGGAGTAGGTGTGAAAGTCATCCTTGTTATCGTCTATCACCTCTACCGCCTTCTTATACTCACCCCATTCAATGAGGCTGTCGATATAATGGTCACGGATATTCTCATCATCACGTTTCTCCCACATCAGTTTCTCAGCCTTCTCACGCTTTCCATGTGCAGCCCAGTAATCAGCTTTTTGGATGTAATAGCGATAATGGAAGTATTTCTCTTTCTTTTTTTTCAATCGCTTGCTGATATGGGCCAGATACGCCTTTTCATCATCACCGCAAAGCAACGGCATCGCCTCATCCACAAACCACTCAAAGCGCATGAAATAGTTGTCGCCAATTTCCTCACATTGCTCAGCAATCTCCCCAAGCATACCCAAACGGGAATCCTCCTCAATCTCATCACTATTGATCAACAACTCCCTCACCATGTCTGCCGACAGAGTGACAATGTCCTTCAGTACCTTGTTTTCTTCTGCCCACACATCATACCTGGCAGGAGTATAAGCCAAGTGGTCGTGCTTGAACTCTCGGCAAGTGATAGTCATCACATATCCAGCAATCAAGGCAGCATCAATCAGATTACCTTTCTTCTTCATGCTCTTGGCTTTCCTCATCATTGCCCCCAGGTCTTGCTCTATCTTCCTCCAGTCCAGTTGGGGTTGCCCGAATCTCTTACCCAACACACCAGCATGGGCAAAGCAAGCCTCCACCTGCTCCTTATAGTTACCACGCTCCGGCTTCCAATACTTTTCCACCAAAGCGGTAGCGAAGTCCTCATGCGTAGCAGCATACTGACGAACAAAGCCTTTCATCTCCTTGCCCGATATTTTCGAGAGTACTTTATCTATCTTGTCAAAATCCGTATTTGTGTTCATAATTTTATGTCAATTCCCTACATCTTATAATATCAATGGATGTGTAATTTTGTAAGCATCTTCCAATAGCTGTCTGTACATTTCATTACAATGACTTTTCTGAAGTTGTACCTTTAACCGAATTGCTTGAACATAGTCCATATCTTTAAACAAAGCAATAAAAATGCTTAATACAAAATTCGTAATGTCTGGTGTAAATATTCTACCATCAATAAGTCTTATTGCCGCTTCTTTCACTGCAGAAACTGGTTTGAAACGTTTTATATTTTCAACCAAGACTGGCAAAACTTGCTTTTTTGTTGTCGCATCTAAAAATGGAATTTTAAAGATGTGGTCACTTGTTATTTCACATCCTAAATATTTTAATCCGAAAATATAGTCATCTATTTCTTGTATGGAATCTGTTCTTGTTAAAGCAAGCCAATTTGTTACAGACATAGCGCAGTAGTTGTTGGGACAATATGCCATTATTGACACAACCCAATCCTCAGAAATTAACACCCTATTTTTATTTAGTGTAAGCATCGTCGAATCTAAAAACATTCGGTGTGTAACACTAACAATATCTTTAGAATCATGATTCAATATTTCTTTATTGCTCTCTACAGAACAATTTAACGTTACCCATTCTAATAATGATTTTAATTTAGAAACAAATGGTGATTCTTCAAGTTTACCATTACTTGTTTCTATTGTCAAATTGGCTAATACTTTTGGTTCTATAAAAGAAGGAATTCCCTTCTTCTCTGCAGACAGAGTATTTTGAATAGCAGTTTCAATAGACTTAGGAAGTATAAATTTATTTTTGAATTTTAGATTAAATCTAACAGATAATTCCTGCATAAGAATCAAGCCACTAAAATCCAGCACAGGCTGCAAACTTGCAATATCAATTTTAGAGTTCTGCAATTTTGCCATAATGATATTTCTTGGCAAAGAACATATTATAAAATTTTATTATACAAATTAGCCACCAATGATGATTCCTCAACTAATTCATATAATGTGGTTTCTCCATTTTTATATTTTTCAACAGCTTCATTCCATGCTTTTTTATAGTTCTCGTCAGAGCCTGACAATTTTCCCAAATTCGCCAAAACACCATCGCCGCTTTCTAAATCTTCAATTGTAAATGAACGTATAGATTTGCTTTTATGCTCATGTATCTCTTTCATTATTTCCATATAGAGCTTGTGGTATTTATTAAATATCGCCAACACTTCTACATGCTGCGAATGATTAAATAATTCAATATCAATACTATCACCTGGTCTTTTCCCTATCAGAATGTCATATTGTGAACAAAGTAAGATTTCCAAATAATCTTTTTGCCCATCAATATCAACCATTACATAGCTTCCTGTTTCAATAACATCATACTGCTTATGTACTAAGTTGCCAATTTCCTTGTTCATTGACGCTTGATAATAGAAATCACGAAGTTCCTGAGAAATGCCAACTTCTACCTGTGAATATAGAAAGTCCAGTGCCTCAACATACATGTCTACCAACAAATAGACATTAAATATATTTTTGATAGAATTTACATTGTCAAAAACATATTCTTTGAGATGAGGATAAAATTGTGCAATATCATCCTTCTTTTTGTTCTTATATAGAGCCATGAGATGATGTTCTACAAACACCCCTGTTCGTTTTGAGTTATTCATCATCATCGTGGTTATTTCAAGAGCCTTGCCAAAATCTTCCAATTTTTCTGCCATCTGGAGTTCACAGAGTAAAGTTTCTTCTGTTTGGCTTCCATTTTTCCTCACCTTTTCACAAAAATCATATAATTTTGTTCCATAGCGTTGTTCCTTACGTAAAAGATTAAAATAAATGAAAGCTCGAATGTCGAAATAATGATAATCCACAATAGGCTCTATGATATTAATCGCAGAATCTACTCCAACATACTTCTCGAAAATCATGGCTACATAAGGCTTCAGTATATTAGGGATTTCATTAATATGCTTATTCAGATAGTCCATATCAACATTTTTTTCAGCAAAGAATAAAGCTACAGCAACCACGCATCTTTTCTTTACGTCATCCTCGAAATGGAGTTTCGGAACAAAATCAAAAACAGCAGAATTATAATACTGGATACAAGATAGAAGATTTGCTAATAAATTATCTTCTATGTGTTCGTTAGCCGATATTACAAGAGAGAAGATTTCCTTAATCGTTTCAGTTTGCCCTAATTGAAATGCAAATTTTAATCTATACCCTAAAATGTTCAAACTTACAGCTTTCACTGAATTTCCAAGAAAATCTACAGCCTCTTTCATTTTATTTTCAGATACAAGCATTGAAGCTATTGCAATAAAATATAAATCCTTATTTTGAGGAGAGTAAGAATAACTTTTTATTTTATCTATCCAAAGAGGACTATGGTCATGAATATATGCTACCCATGCATGAATAAAGTCTATATCAGGAAATATCTTTCCAAGCTCTGTCTTAGCCTGCAATCGTAGATACTTCTCTGTTTCATCATATAATTCTTTAGACACTTTGACCTCTTTCTTGTTTTTTCCTTCGGGCCCAATCATCCATTCATTTAGGAAACGAGTCTGTAACACACTAAAATGCAAAGCCCAAAGAGGTATGTTATCCAAGGTAAGTTCCTTCAATTCTACAAGAAAAAAATTCTCAAAATCCAATTTTTCAGGATTAAAATGCTTACCTTCATCTAATAACAAAAGATTGGCAAGTAATTCTTGATTGGCTTTCAATTCTACGGGTTGATTATCATAAGTATCAAAAGGATTTTCCGATGACAGAATCGTCGGAATTATTGTCCAAATGCTATTGCAATTACGTTCTTTAAGTTGTTCAATAATTGCAAATGTCTTATCATACTCACCATTTTTACACAAACAAAATATTTTTGCTATGGCTACATCTTGATCAAACAACTGCGCCTTCTCCATTGCCTGATAAGCATTATTAAAAGCAGCCAATGCTTTTTTCTCATCTGCATACCGCATACATCTTCCGATATTGTATTCCAATTGCATCAATAGAGGAAAATCCACAAATTTCTCTTGCAAGACCAACACTTTCAATTTTTCCAATATGTCATCAGCAGTCTTTATATGAAGTGATTTTATAGAATCTTGTAATTGAGGAATAAGCGACTTTGTAATACTTGTATTTGACAATCTATTAAGTGCAGCCTCAAGCTTCCTACCGTTTGACTCTCCTATATTTTTAATACCAGCCAAGGCCTCATCAGAAGGGATTTGTAATTTCTTCCTTTCATACAGAATGTAAATGCAATAAGCAAAAGTAAGTAGTAATGCTAATATAACGCAAGTAATATCTATCCAATCATTCCCCCAATCAAGGCTTGCCCAAATATCTCCGTTTTTAGTATTCCAATTTATCTTAAAACATAATTTTAAAATCGGGTTGGCAGCAGCAATCGCACCAAAAGTAGAAAAATATATAATCGTTATTTTCCTAACAGTTGTTACAAAATAATATCGGAAAATAGGCGCCCCTATATGTTCCCATATCCACGGCATTCTTTTTTCCAACCATTTTGGCTTTGACAGATAGAGAACAGCAAAAATACATAAAAATAAGATTATTATAAGAATTTGGATCATGACTATCAAGTTTTTTATTAAGCAAATATTTGAAAGAAGTTTTCAAATCCATTTATTTCTTAGTTTTTCCAAAAACTGATTCCAATCGCAATATTCCCAATCGTTTCATGGGATTTACAACAGTACCAAGTTCATTAATGATGCGTTCATATTCCACAATTAACTGGATTGCATCTGCTAAATGCAAGTTTTCCGTTGTATTTATTTGCGTACAAACATCTTCATCCCGATGGGCATCTATCTTGTTTCTTACGCTCGTAAGAGAATCTTTATTGTCTTCTCTGAATTTTGTCAACTCTTTTTTAACATCTTTGAATAAAGAGATGTCATAACTTTGAAACTCACTATTAACGAATTTCATTAGCTTACCAGTGCTATCAACTAACTTCTTTGAAGTCTCATAAATGGCAGTATAGACTGATTTGATAACGTCATATATTATCCATTCATCAACATCTGAAGACAATATCTTTGTATATCTTTTTATTTCGATACTTGCCATTTGAATAAGTCCCAAGGTGTTCCAAATAACAAGATTATCTTTGAAAGCTCCTTTTTTGGCATTCCAAACAGCCATATTAGAAATGGAAGCTTTTTCCAATGCTTTATTACATTTTTCTATATTACTCTTGCAATGTCTTATTCCATTGACAATTTCTTCCAAGCAATTTTGTTCATATTGAAGTGTTGCATCAAGATTTCGGCAAAGTTCCTCTTTGTTTTCCCTAATTCGCTCTTGAAGAAATATATCCAATTCACTTTTCTTATATTTCATGATAGCTTTTTTAAATTGTTTACTTTTCCACAGAAAGATTTTCCAACTTTACCCAGTCACGACTTTCTTCATTGTTGCAAAACAAGACAACATTTGCCTTTTTAGACTTACAACTCTTATACATCAAGCCATCAACATGTCGTCCTTGTTTGTCTGTAAACATCCACCTCAAATATTCCGTGAATATCTGTGATGGTACGTATTCTATCGCCTCTTTTGCATCTTTCAAAAGAGGTTGGGTAATATCCTTATGGAATGATTTCAGGAAGGCAATTCCTTCCCATTTGTCCATCCATATTGAAACATCTGTTGGCAGTGTAGTCAAATCAACCACAGTAATTTCTCGTATTGTTTTGAACTCTCCAATGACCAAGACTTTCTCATCTGGCGACTTTATACTTTCGGATATAGCCGTCTCCTTATCAAACGCACCGTAAAACATAGATACGCCAGCAGGACTCATACGACATTGACCAGCAGAAGCATTAGGAGCAGAAGTAATGTCTTTAAAACCGAAAGAGATGTCAAGTGCCTTATCGAGACTACGAGTCCGATATAATGTTGTTTCTATAGGTATTTGATAAAGAACACCTTCAGTATGCAGGATGACCTCATTCAATTCTTCAAGAATATTTTCAGAACCACTTACTTTAGGCATTGCCAAAAACGTAAAACGCCTTGAATGTTTGACCATTTCGGCAAATCTTTTCCACTGCAATTCCATTTCCTCGTTCCACCATAACTCAAAAGGATCTTTCTTTACCCACATGTTGTCTTCAAAAAGATGATCCATATCTTCATTCAATTCCTCGCACTCTGTATGAAGTCCCAAGTCTTCCATCATTTCCGATGTATCTTCATAAACTTCTGTTTTTTCAGGGACAGCAAAGCATCCAACTCGCTTAATACCTGGTATTTCCTCTTTGTCGTCATCGTAATATGAACTAGCCAATGGTAGACCTTCAGAATCAACATCATTGAAAAATATAGATATTGTCATTCCTATATGGTCAGCTAATGCGCTCATATCTACGACACGTTCTTTTCTATGACAATAAGAACATATACCATCCTCACTATTCTCTTGAATATATTGATTCAAGTATTTGTCATCAAAATGATGGGTGCATACATATTTTTCACCTTTAGAGAAACCTGTGTAATCATGTTCTTCCATTTCCATCATTAATTGCTTTACTCTTCCCATAAATTCAGTTTTATCAACTTTTTATTGTTCCATTGAACGAAAAATACCAATCTTTATTACGAAAAACAATAGGATAATTGGTACCTTGATATTTTACAGTATCGGAGAATTCAAAAACATGATGCTCTCTCCCTGATACAGACCGAAGGTTTCTCTCATTCCTCTATCTCCTGCACAATCTCACTTCCTCCATTCTCATCCACCACATGAAGCATCACTTTTGCAATACCGCCAAGGTCATTGCATACATTCCTTGTCGTACCTTGCATCTTATCTCTATCATCTTGACAGCAGAAAGCGAATTGGCATAGAGCAGCTTCGTTCATCAACTGAAAATCATAATTGTTGTTGCTCCCATGATGCGGGATTTGAAACAAGCCGACAGGATAATGAACATACTTACCCAATACCATCTTCAATGCAGAATAATACCTAAACGGCAAGCTTCCATTGGTAAAGTCTTTCAAATAGGCATCACCTGTATATACCGCAGTCGCTGCATCTACTGCATACTTACGCTGTGCTATAGTTGTATAGCAACTATCCACATTTCCAACAGGCATAGATACCACTATCAAGGAGTTGCTGTTGATATTGAAACTTCTTGCATTCTTCTTTCCCATCAGTTGATAAATGCCCCTGATTATATCCGCATTCTGCTCCAGATTAGTAGGCGACATATCGTTGATATCCATCCCCAGCTGTCTTTTCACCTCGTCCTCGAATCTATCTACAAAGTTCTTGGAGTCGTTCAGGTTGAAAGGAATATAAATCCATTTCGGAGATAGGGTAATTCTGCTGCCGCTAGGAATACTGCCCCTTAGCTGTTCAAAAGAAACATCACTTGCATGAGGTCTATCAAGATAACGACCAGATTCATCCTCAAAAGGATTCAGCTCCTCGACTTCCACAATCGTAGCCCCTGTACTTCTCAATATCAACATGCACTGCTCATAATAAGCATACAGGAACGGATTGAGAATCACAAAATAGGATGGATAATGGAATGGTATCACCACTTTGGTACTGCTATTGAGAAGATTCCTTCTCGCCAGTTCCTTCAGTCCACTCACATGGTCTCTGTCAAAATGAGAGATAAACAATAGGTCAACAGACAGCTTCCTGTTAAAAGCCTTGTTGATTTCTCGCTCCAACAACATGGTACCATTACGAGTGCCACAATCATAAACCACGTTGTAGCACTCGGTTACATCACAGAGTTCTTCCGTAAAGAAGCCTCCATGACCTACAGGGTGTATCGTTCTGATTACTCTCATTTTACTATCCAGTCAATCCACAGTTTTCCCGATATACTTCCAGAATACCTTCATTTTCTCAGGAGTTTCCGTCAAAGCCAAGTTCTTGGTAATCACGAAATAGATGAAGCGGAACTTATATACCGTCCAATACAGCACCAAAGCCAGCGCCAACTTTCCAAACATCGAGAACAGCAAGAAATAGAAGTTGAGCCTTTCCAAACGATGGGATGCAGTTACATCCAAGACGGGCGAAGACACTACGACATCAAAGATGCGATAATTCACCTCTTTACCTGTCACCTCGCAGGGCAGTGTCGCTACCACAAAGCCATCCTTGACGCTATCCCAGCCACTCGCTATCAGTTCCAATGGCGCAAACACTTGCGCTATGGCGAATATATACACAAAGATGCTCAGCAGGATCGGTATTTGCAGGTAATAGCTATTCAGCTTTCCCAATACCAGCACATAAGTAAAAGTGGAGAACAGTCCGAGAGCCAAACTAACCTGGAGCATCGGTGCAAATGCCTCTCTCATCACAGGAATGGATGCCGCACGGATAAACAACGCTAATATCGCAATGATACAAAGAGACAGGAATATTGCCCCCAACCTAAAGTCTGTCGAACTATAATCCTTTCGGTATTCCTTGGATATGGTCACATTGTTCAGTACCAGATAGATGTAAAACAGGATGATACTACCCACCATCTCCATGATGCACCTGAACACGAACATATTGTAGGCATACGACGCAGAGCCTATCTTTCCTCCTGTCAAACCCATGACAAGCATCACTCCATTGTAGAATAACCATACCAACCACAGAGCCATCCATCCCTGATAGAAACGAGCCACGGAATGCCTGATGGCAGCAAACCTTTCCTCTATCGGAAAATCCTCTTCATCCGTGATATGACACTCCCTTTTGAAATAAGTCTCTATCAAGTCCTCCTTTTGCAGCAACCTCCTTACTATCTTGTCCTTATGCCCCCAGATATAGAAGAAGACGATGCCCATGAAAAGAGTCTGGAAAGCATACAGCAAATTCGTAAACTCCTCCAATCCCCAGTTTGGGGACAGAAGCTTGAAGTCCTTGAAATATCCCAACACGGTAAACGATGTGGCTATTATCGGACATAACACGGTTAGCACCAAAGCCCACGTCTCGTCTTGCCACCACTGCTTGTAGCTACTGCCATTCATATCTTTCATACGCCTTGTCAATCTAAATTATAAAATGTCTTCTCGTCCAAATCCTCCAATTCCACGATATTGGACTGAAACTCAAACTTGTTGAATCCGTTGCTGTCATAGTTCTCCACACATCTGAACAGCTTGCTCACGTTCTTCACCTTGCCACAATACATCTTGCTCGGTGTATTGGTGTAGCCGGCAAACTTCTCCACGAAGATCAGAGGATGACCATCCTTCTCGTCCTTATCCGTGATAATCACATTATCAGCCAAGGCACGCAACGTAGGAAGCATCGACCCAGCCCTGTCACACAATATATATAAGATGATGTCATGCTGACGGCAAAGTTCAGCTAATGCTGCCAGGAACAAGTCATCCTTCAATCTTGGGAAACAGAAATCCAATATCTGCAAGTCATCTATCACGATTCTTCTGATATGCTTTTGGCTATCGCCATCGTATGGCACCTCTATCTGCTTTTCCAGATAATACAGGAACTCTGCTGGCGTGATATTACCCATACAAAAGTTCATGAAGTGGATATAGTGATAGCAATTAAGGCATGCCTCGTTCTTCTCCTTGTTTTTCTCCCTGTCCCCACATGATGGTCGGGCAGGGCAGACCAATCGTCTTCTCGTAACCGTCTCCTCCTTGTTCATCATGATGATGAGCGTATGGTCTTTGGCGCAAGCCGACCCGAAGATACCGCCAAAGGTGAGGAAACGTTTGTAAGTATTAGCCCTGCCTACTACGGCTGTCACAAATCCAGCGTTGCCATACATATACTCATTCTCAAAGAAGTCATCTTCCTCCTTCGATTTGTGGATAAGATGGCGCAATGGATTGATAGGAATGAACACCCTGTTCAGCAGGTCGATGGACATCTGCTCCATATAATTCTTGGGATAGATGGCATAGAAAGGTTTGCTGTTCCCCGAGGCTAGTTCCGCCTCATAGTCCTCGTATGTCGTGGTAGGCGTATCGTAATAATACTTCTGCAATTTCATGTATTGCTGGTAAGTATCCGTCAAGGCATCAGCATGTGTATATACCAAGGCACGCTGCAGGTATCTACGCTCATGCAGATACGATTCCTTACGAGGATAAACCTCGATGCCAAAGTCACGTTTTTTGTACTGATGTTGTCCCTGATAGAACTCCTGACTGTCGCTCTTGATGATTTGAAGATACTTCAACACAAATCTATGGTTCAACTCCTTGGACAGTTTGACAATCATATTCACCCGATTCTCTGGTACATCAGCGGTAGAGTCAACGCAAAGGATGGCTATTTTGGCAGATTGCAACCCATCAAGGATATTATTAACCACTTCTCTTGTGAGTTTCTTTTGGTCAGATACATCCACTGCTACTAAAGAGCTATGGGGACTTATCCTTTTGGCAACATCTTCTGCTGTCGTATTGTTCTCCATCGCGAATGGCAAGAAGTGCAACCCTGTATATCGATAGAACAAGTCATCCTTCGGCTTGCCATAAGCATCCTTGCTATACTCATTGACAGAGCCATGCCTTCTTTGGTACACTTGGTTGTATTGGTTGTCATCCGCAGCCAAGTCAGCCTTTACATGTAGCGAGTTGGTACGCCTGTTATAATAGATAATACCATCTCCCATCATCGCATCCGTTTTGGTGGCAATGGCAGAATAAGGAATGTTGGCATTTCTGGAAATACCTTGGCACAATATCTGAGAACTATCGAATAATATATCCGTAAAGATATTCGAGCTGAGGTTGACAGAGGTATCTTTCGAGGCCTTCTTCCTCAATATCTCTTGCAGGGAGGAAGAAATGAAGAAGTCCAAGAACAAGTCATCCAACTTATGCGCTTGGTAATAGGTGGAATACATGATAGGCTCATTGTTCCAATCCTTACCGAATACCGGATACTGCGATTTGATATTCTCGATAGACTGGGCAATACCATAGAGCATCTGCATGGCAAGCATACACTTGTCATTGTCATCCTCGTTTCCTCGGATAACGATAACCAGAGGTGTTCTCTCTATAGCCTGTTCTTTTATGTATAAAGGATTGAGGACATTTGCGTCAATTCCCCCATACAGCACTTTGTCAAGCCCACGTATGCCCGTTGGTAACTTTGGCAAACATTTTGGCTTCTGTTGTTCACTTGTATTTTCTTCCATTGTTGGTTGTTTTTAAAGGTTTAAAGGGCTACTAAGCCCCATCCCCAAAAAGTAGCTTAAATAAAAAGGGGAGAGGGAGCCGTTCGCCCGTATATCTATTATTTCTTGTTTTTCATCCTCCAGAAGAAGTGCCACGTTCTAAAGATTGGTTCGCAGAGGGCTTCTGCAGGAAAATACGTCACGAGTCTTATATCCCGATACACCCTTTGAAGATTATGGCCAAGCGGTGACTTTCCGAAGCGATTCCGAGCATCATGCTTTCCGAAGTTACCAGCTTCCAGCACCTCATTCAGCACAAACCTACCATACTTCTCATTAGGAGGAACAATAAGGCGAGAGGCATGCATGCCGAACACCTCATGCATAATATACATGATAGCCCCGGCAAACTTCCACAATCCCAACTCCTTCAATTCTTTCTGCAAGGAAGTTAACATTTCACAGTTAACACTTAACATTGAAATCACATAGTAGTAGTCCAAAAGCTGTCGTAACCCAATCCCCTCATTCATCAAATGCGTAAAGATATGAGTCAACTGAAAGATGAGATTGAATTCTGCTGTCGGTATCGCAACCTCCCCTTGCTCTCCCAACATCACCCGATGCGAGAACTGCTCTTCCTGTACCCTCTCATAATATTTCTGAAGTTTTCTGTTATGCCAGAAGCACAGCAGGAAGCTAGGCCGATAATGCACTTCCACCTCAATACCCTTATACGATGGGAACTCTATGTGGTGATAGCACGCCTTTTCATGAGGAGAGATAGAGCGGACAAAGGAGATGACTCGTTTATCTCCACCTTCCACCCAGATATCAATATCACCAGGCGTACGGGAATAAGGATTCGGATACATCAATGCATTCCCCTGCCCTTTCAGAATACAGGTTCTGAATCCCTTTTTACGGAACCACTCAGAAACCTGAATTGCAGCATCGTTCAACCGAGCATTCGCCTTCTCCAGCATCTGGCTTTCCGCCATCCATTGAAGTAGCAACTCTTTCTTCATCCCCACATATTCAGCTGGCAACTTCTTGATACCATCAAAGAGAACTCCCACCAGGCATTGCTTCTTGGCAATAGCATATAGCTCCTTCCAATCCGCCTCCTTCAAAGAACCAGGAATCTCCTTTACAGAACCAATGCTGAATCTTAGGAAATCAAAGAAAATCTTTAGTTGTTTGCCCATAAGTAAAATATAACTATTTTATACTTTTACCCATTGTTGAATATTATGATCAAAACGTTTGATGATTTTAGCAGGTATTCCTACTACCATACAATCGTCAGGGATATCCTTTGTTACAACAGCATTTGCACCAATAACCACATGATTGCCTATATGAACTGGTTTAACAATCTTCACCCCTGGAGAAATATAACAGTCATTTCCAATGATACTTCCTCCCATACCGATATTAACATCAGCATTTATATTGCAATTTGCACCTATGCGACAGGCAGGATTCACTACGATTGTACCATAATGCATGATATATAAACCAGGTCCAAATTGATTCTTGTACAATGTAAAACCAAGTTTATACGACAAATGCTTATGAATGAAATAATGCCATATGGTCATCAAAACCGTTATAGGGCCTCTAAACTTTCGATTAACCCAATACTCATAATGTCTCAGATTAAGGGTGAAACAAAGCCGAGGATTCAAAAGAATCTTTATCCAAGACTTTGCCCCCCCACATGTGAGATTACGCTTCATATCTTGGCGTATATAAGCGTACATTTCCTTACGATTTTTTATCATAAATCAATAAAAGCATTTCCATAAAAGAGAGGGATTACTTCCCTCTCATCTTAAAGTATCTATCATATCCTTCAAGCAAAGCCTTGCTGGTATGCTCCCAACTCAATTCGTTGATGACACGGTTTCTACCATATTCACCCATCTGATTACGCTTCTCTGGATTATCAAGCAATTCCAGAATCTTCTTTGCCATATCTTCTGCATCATTTCTCTTAGCATAAAGTGATGCCTCCTTTGCAGAATATCTACCCTCAGTCAAATCAAACTGAACCAATGGCTTGCCCAATGCCATATACTCCAATACCTTATTCATAGTACTCTTGTCATTCATGGCATTATATTCATCTGAGTTAACACAAACATCAGCAGTATTCAAGTAGTCAAGCAAAGTCTGATCAGGAACACGACCGGTAAATTCTACGATGTCGTCCAGGCCCATGTCGTGACTCAGTTTCTTCATATGCTCTACATCAGGACCACCACCAACGATACCCCAGAACACATCATTTCTTCCCGGTAACTCCTTGATATATTTAGCAGCCTTCAAAAGATATTCAATACCTTCCTGCTGACCGATTACACCAAGATAGCCAACCATGAACTTCTTGCCACGCTTGATTTCATTCTTTGGTTCCTGAATCTTCAGACGCTCCAACTTTGGACCACTTCTCAACACAAAGACATCCTCTGGGTTCATTCCTCCACGCTCCATGGCAATCTTCTTATAACTTTCATTAGTTACAAAAGCAAACTTACAGTGCTTATAAGTCTGGCGTTCCAACCACAACTGGCTCTTATAGAACATTCCCGAAGTCTTACCGAACTTAGCCTCATACAACTCAGGACAGATATCATGATGGTCAAAGATATAATCAACGCCCTTATTCTTAAAGAGTTTAGCAACCATCCAAATATCGTCAGGTGGATTACAACCGTGGATACAGTCAAAGCCTACTTCCTTATAACATTTCTTTGCCAAACGATACTCATGCCACAAAGCTGCGCCATACTCACGAGCATATCCTAAAGCACCATTTCCATCCTTTGGCAATTTATGGCGATAAACATGTACACCCTGCAGGAATTCATACTCCTTGTCATAGCCCTTACCTGTAGGACTAATTACAGAAACCGTATAACCGTTTGCTGCCAATGTTGTTGCCTCCTGCCAGACACGAGTGTCAAATGGCACAGGCAAGTTCTCTACGATAATCAATACTTTTCTATCCATATTGTAGTTTTTAATTTATTATCATTTAAAGGATAGCACAATTTGTGCGTTTCTTTCTCCTTTCCATATTCTTCAGAATACCAACATTTCTCTATTGTTGGCTGTATATTTGTCTCTATACAAACAGTAATGGCTCCTCGTTGGATGACGGCTTTTCCATTTTCAACTTTCACTTGACAAGTAGGATGCAACACCAAAGTAGCATAACTATCACTTGTTGCCGCCATATCATCCTCTATAACCAATTTGTCTGCCTTGTTAAAACAGAAAGAGCGTCTATGTTTATTACCATTCTGCCAGACGCATTCGGCAAGAAGGGAATCCTGATTATCCGACAAATCAGACTTCAAAAGTTTAGTATCAGCCTTCTTTCCCCAAAGGAAAGCTCCCATCATCTGACTTTGTTCCTGGTCCATAGACCAAACTGTATTATGATTACATGAACGACGATACTCATCTCTCTTCTGTATATTGCAATGATAGATATATGTTCCAGGATCTCCTAAGATGCAATTGCCATCTACATAGAGTTGAAAACTCAATGCATCAGCATGTCCATGGGCAGCAATACTTCCAAAACCTAAGGGTGCATGATCTATACCTATTACAACCTTACCATTCTTGCTTCTCAGAAAAGTATAACCACCTTCCTCAAAAGTCCTACTGTGTGAAGGCTTCCATGTAGGCAATTTCTTTAAGGTTTCTATTTCGGTCTCAGAATAGAGCCAAGATATTGTCTCTGACAAATGTTCAAAGCTTTCATATCTTTTCCCCAATACCAAAGAACAAAGTTGAAGAAGATAACGGTAATGGCAGATTTCACCACCTTCCAAATCTAATATCTTACCCTCATCGTTATCACCAAATTCGCAAGCCTTAGTCTCATTCACCATAGAACAAGCTACAAACTCACATTGTTTTTCCATCAACCTCTTCCAAGACTCTGGAATCTTCGTACCATAACATCTCATCAGATGCATCACCAAAGCGTATGCCTCCATCCCGAAGGTTTGATAATGCAAAGCCATCTCCATATTCACACCATCTTTATAATTCTGCTTCATCAATTCTTCATCGAGGATGCGGATGGCTAACTGCGTCCATACCTCATTGCCAAAAGCAAAACCGGCATAAGCGATGGCTGTAGCTTCAACCAGCAAATGATTATTGGCCGAAGAGTATCTGGAATAATGCTGTGCGATATAAGAAGCCATATTCTTGATGCCATTCTCCATATCCATGAGCAAGGCACCATTAGCCGTATATCCTTTCTTGCGAAGAAAAGCCAAAGCTACAGTCCATTGGATACAACGTATACCAACCTCCATCACACTGGTCCAAGAAATTCCATGGAGGAATGGATTCTTTTTATTCCAATCCAAGAACAACCCTTCTAGCTCTTTGGCATATTTTTCCTCTCCTGTAACATAATAAGCCTTAGCTAACAGGGCAAACTGGAAGTGTCTATTCAACTCCCAATTTGTTCTTGCATCACCTATTTCGTCTTTCTGTTTATAGCTTAAAGAATAGCTGAAATCCGCCCCCCATTCTTTATCTGTCTGGAATCCTGCACTCCATCTTTCCTTATATATATGATAATCATACCCACCAAGGATATGAATGTCTGTATTCAGATGGAAAGCAATATTCTTGAAATTCAGACCAACATGTTCGGGATCAAATTTCAGAGATTGTAGCCGTCTATCGAAAAGGTAAGCCGTTACGGTTACATCACACTTACCAAAATGTTTCTTTTCCTGCCCTTGCAGGTGCTTTTGTTGAAGTCTCCAACCGACTTCCGGCAAGTTCATAGCCCGAAGTCGATTGAAGTACCATTGTAATTTACTCATCAATGATTGTCAATCATTAATTACTAATTCATTATTTCTAATTAGAACTCAGTCTGTCTAAAGTTCATCTTGTGCTCTTCATTCTGAGCTTCATGATTCTGGTTGATGTCTCCCCAAGAGATACCCTCATACTTGCCATTATAGTCAACCTCTTTCCACTGGCGAACCAAGTCAATGACAATCTTGTTAGGATAATTCTTCAAAACATCCTCAAAGTCCTTTTCCTTATTAGTTACCACAAGCACATCGCTGTTCTTGCATACATCATCCAAGTCGGCAGTAACGAAATGCTGCAAATGTGGAATCTTAGCCATGATAAAGTCCTTGTTGGTACCTGTCAACTCTGAAATCTTCACGTTGCGGTCGTAAATCTTGATTTCAAAGCCCTTACCCAACAAGCTCTCAACAACATCTACGATAGGAGAACAACGCAAGTCATCGGTACCAGCCTTGAAACTCAAGCCCAAGATACCCACCTTACGCTGGCCCTGTGCCATAATCAACTGAACGGCACGCTTCTTCTGATTCTCATTACTCTGGAAGATACTTTCAATAACAGGAACATCCACATAGTTGTCATGTGCCAAGGTCTTCAAAGCCTTCATATCCTTTGGCAGGCAAGAGCCACCATAAGCGAAACCTGGCTTGAAATAGTAAGGAGAAATATTCAACTGCTTATCCTTGCAGAAGATTTCCATAACTTTATGAGAATCAACACCTACAGACTTGCAGATATTACCAACCTCATTACCAAAGACAATCTTCAATGCATGATAGGTATTATTTACATACTTCATCATTTCTGCTACCTTGATGTCTGTGCAGATGAACTCTGCATTGATATGCTCATACATCTCACGGAACACCTTTTCTGCATACTCAGAATCAGTACCAATCAAAGTCAATGGTGGATTGAAGTAATCCTCAACAGATGTACCTTCACGAAGGAACTCCGGATTGCTGACAACATTGAAATCTACGCCACGCTTCAAGCCACTTTCCTGCTCAATAATCTCACCTACCTTCTTATTTGTACCAGGAAGAACAGTTGAACGGATTGCAACGAGATGCATGTTTGCAGGCTTCTTATCACCAGCAAATTTCTCTTTCAATGCACGACCGATACGTCCCGCCACAGTGTAGATATAATTAAGGTTCAAATGACCTTCAGGGCTAGATGGAGTACCAACAACTATGAAAGATACTTCCGTTTCCATAATAGCTTCAGCTGCAACAGTAGTTGCAGACATCAGTCCCTTCTTGTGAGCTTCCTCACAAAGTTCAGCGATACCTTCCTCGATGATAGTAGGCTTACCCTCATTCATCAGGCGCACCTTGTTCTCATTTACATCAACACCAATCACTTTGTGACCCAACTTTGCCAAACATGCCGCACCTACGCAACCTACGTAGCCGAGGCCAAAAATACTAATATTCATAATATTACTTCTGTTGTAAATTATTTACTATAAGTTTAAATTTTCCTCTTTTACTATAAATCATTTCATCCATAGAGCAAACCTTTGTTGTTATATCCATGTTACCATATCCACAACGCATTAAAGTTTCCTCTACAACGAAATCAACATCTTTATTTGAAAATCCCTCATCAGGAGATATTCTTATTTCCAACTTGCCTTTCTCATTTTGAATCCATTGACAAGCTTTTATATGTTCACCTTCTTCAATGAAATCAACACGCGTAACCATAGAACCATCTTTACAAAATAGAATATCATCAGTTCTTCCTACAATGCGCAGAATTGCCCCCCCCGAATTAACATTCTGTAGCATTTCATTGATTACAAGTATCAATTTATTTCTACTGGTATATTTCAACTCATCCTCAGAAACACTTTGAATATTCACCTCCATATTTTCGAGTCCTATCTTTGTGTCGATGTTTCCGACAAGCTGTTTTACTGTTTCTTCCGAGAAAGAAGAGTCGGGCACAATATTCAAATCAACTTTTCCCTTTTCCTTCTGTATAAACTGGGAATATCTTATACCTTCTGCATCCTTGAAAATAAAGGTCAGTGCGGCATCGCTATACTTGGTTCCATCCTTTCCGACGATATAAGTCAACGCTCTACCATCCACTTTTTCAATACCATGGGAATAATCAATAAAACCTTCAGGAGTTTTCTCTACATCTTCTTTTAAAATAATTCTATCATCAGTCTTATATCTAATCAGTGGAAAAACATCATTGATTAAAGACGTAGAAATTATATGGTCATCATAATATTCCTCTATGCCATATCCTGGATCTTCAAAATAACCATTATGATCAAACGACTCTTCCAATCGTATAGTTCTCTCCGTAGTACCATAGTGGTCATATACTTGAGTATGAAACACTTGCTCTATCAATTTTCGTTGATAATCAAACAATGTTTCTGACGAAGTAAACGCTACAGGAATATGACATTCCAATCCCTTATCTCTCAACACAAGCGCCAGACTATAAAGAGAACTTGGATATCCCTCGATAGCTTTGGGGTGATGCTTTGCTATCAATCGATGGTAAGTCTCTGCTGTCTGTGCATTGATATTGTAACTTGAAAGATAGAGGGTATTGCTGATATGAACCTTCAAGGATATTTCGTCTCTTGCCAGATTGCCACGTAGCGACACCATCGGTTCTCCGTAATTATATCCGCATCGTTTGCGATAGCACACGAAGTAGGCTTGCTCTCGCCACACCGAAGCCCAATCTTGCCATACGGTCAATGGTGTTCCAGTGGTACCACTGGTATGATTTTTAATAAGCCCCTTCTCCTTGCGGGTCAGCAACTCTTTCCCATGTTTTTTAAGCATGTCTTTGGTAAGAATCGGTAGCTTCACAATATCTTCCAAGTGTTGGATGTCATATATAGCTTTCACCCCATTGTCATTGCAAAGCCTTCTGTAATAATCGGAACATGAATAAGCCTTGTGGAAGATTTCACAAAAGCGTTTCTCATTTCGCTTCTTTAACTCCATTGGAGTCATCTCGTATAAAGCATCTATCTCCTTAACATATTTATTTATAAAGAAAGAAGAACGAAGCAAATACTTTAGAGATTCCTTGATGTATTTTTTATTAAATATCAGCATATCTTATAATAAAGATCTATATAAATCATTCAACTGACGTTCTACAAAACCAGGCATATGCTCTTGAACCTTAGAATAAGATGCCTTTCCCATATCCATCCGAAGCTTCTCATTATTCATCAATTCAAGAATTGCTCGGTACATAGCGTCTTTATCACCAGGGGACATTATAAATCCATTCTCTCCATTTTTTAAAATCTCTGGTATACCACCGACATTTGTAGAAATAATAGGCAACGAGTAGCTCATTGCTTCAAGGATGGAAATAGGCAGTCCTTCATGATATGACGGCAAAATATATGCATCAACCTTATTCAAAAGTTCTATTTTTTTATCACCAGACACCCATCCTTCAAATGAAACAATATCACTTAATCCATATTTAGATATCATTTGATTTACTTTAGAAACTTCTCCGTTTCCCCCAATAAACAACTTAAGTTTACCAGAAAAGTCACTTTTATGTTCATACAAGCAATCCAATAAATCATAGATGCCTTTATTTTGACCTAACAACCCTAAAAACAACAATGAGAAACAAGTAGTTTTATTAGGGTTAATAACAGGTTCTGCTATGACATTTTTAACAACAACAACATTTTTAAAATGGAGTTCTGACTCAAAAAATGATTGCCAATAATCAGATAATGCAATAACTACATCACATTTTTCAAGCAGTCTTCTAACAGCCTTTGGATGTTCCCTAGAAAAATCCTCAAAGCCACCACCATGCATATGATAAACAACTTTTTTATTAAACCATTTAGCAATATAAATAAATATTCTTTTCCTCCAGAAACTTGCATTACTAGCACCTTGGACATGTAAGATTTTTATTTCTGGATGGAATAACATCCAATACAAAAATTGCAGAACAGCCTTACACAACACAAGTAATTTCTTAACCTGCCCATTAGTCACAGTAGTAGTTACATGATTAAAAGGCTGATAAAATGTACTATATACATTCTCAACCGCAGCCACACCACCACGAACCACACGATAATCTATACCTATGGTTAAAACATTTTTTGCATCCATTTATTTTTTTACTTTATCAACAGAAATTAGAACTATTCATATTCATCAACCCATTAAAGCAATGAATATAATTTTCCGCTATACGTTCTTCACTATTAGCTTCTTTTACCTTTTTACAAGCTACTTTCATTTTTTGATATTCTTCGTTAGTAATTACAGCAACACTTTTAAGGGCTTCAACTAAATTACCTTGGGAATATAACATTGCAGACTCTGTTGTATAAGTTTCAGAAAAGCATCCAAAATTTGGTGCAATAACAGGCAATTCATATGCAACAGCTGTAGCTAAAGGTCCAGATTGAGTAGCATCACGATAAGGTAAAACCAAGAAATGATGAGTTGACATTAAATCTGGAATTTCATTATTATCTATAAAGCGAACTTGTAGATTATACATTTCCCGGTTTTTTATTAATAACTTGCAAGCACTCCAAGAACTACCCCTACCGGCTATTGTCAATGCCAAATTAGAAACGCCTTGGCTTCTAAGTTGTTCCATAGCACTAATTAACAAATCCAATCCCTTATACTCGTTGATTGTACCAAAAAACAAAAGTTTAATACCATGAGAGATTGATGGGGCATGCAGACATGATTTTCCAAAATCCTTACAGCTCATACCTACCATATACGAGTCTTTGCCGTAAATATGCTTAAATAGCTTTTGCTGGTTAGAAGAAAATGTAACAAATTGACGATGAACTTTAATAGACAGTCCTTTACTATACTTTTCTAAAATACGACTTAAAGTCATTTTGTAACTATGTGTTTGTGCATCGTGTATACCAAGTACAACATTTCTACATTGAAGCACAAATTTAACAGCTAAAGACCAATAAGGATCTCTCAAGCAATGAAAAACAACGTCAGGTTCTATCTTATTTATTTCTTTAGCAATTCTAAAATAAAACAACAGATTTTTAGGATTACGATAACGCATCTTGGGATCCTTTACATGAATATCAATATCATATTTCTTAGCATATTCAACAGCTTGTTCTATCGATATCTTATTCGATGTTTTTATGGATTCATGTATATAAAACCATACTACGTAAAAATCCTTAGTAAGGTGCTTGAGTACCGTTAAATCAGTATCAGTATAACAATCCTGATTCAAATAAACTATTGTCCTTTTCATTACGCTATGATTTGCTCTATAAGGTTCAATAATCCATTCTCCTTGTTCTCCTCCACCTTGAAGCTCTTATTCACCCCAGCATTTTCGCCAGCTTCCACATCACGATGGCTATCGCCAATCATATAAGATTCTGATAAATCAATATTGAAGTCTTTAGCTGCCTGCAACAAGAGTCCTGGCTTTGGCTTGCGACATTCACAGTTGCACTTATATTCTGGACGTTCCCCCTCAAAACCCTTATCAGTATGGTGAGGACAAACGTAAATAGCATCCACGAAAGCACCAACCTTACCAAGCTCTGTTTCCATCTTGTCATGGATGGTCTGCAACTCTTCAAAAGTGCAATCACCACGAGCGATAACAGGCTGATTGGTTACAACAATAGCAAGATAACCACTCTTGTTGATAGCCTTGATTGCTTCAGCCGCACCTTCTATCAGTTCAAATTGCTCAGGCTTGATTACAAAACCTACCATTTTATTGATAGTTCCATCTCTATCCAAGAAAATAGCTTTCTGCTTGTTCTTCAAGTTACGGGCATGAACCTTGCCGCTTTCGATATCCTTTTCAGTCTCATAGAATCTATCTGGTGTACCCATATCCTTGATATACTCAGGGGTATCGTAGGCGAAAATCTTACCACTTGGAATATTTGGCTTCAACACATCACGATCAAGGTCTATTTTATCAGGAGTCTCAGGATGGCGAGGAACAAAGTTCTTCATCGTCTCCTTCAAGAGTTCTGGAGAAATCAACTCGATACCTGCATTCACACGGTTCTTGTAATAAGTACGCTCATCCTCCTTTGCCATCCATCGGATTACTCGATGTGTATCCTCAGGCATACCGCCTACAGTCTTAGGCGCATCAATCTCTGTTACCAACAAAGAACTGTCGTATGGGTGTCCGTTTGGATGAGCCACCAAACTTGCCCATGCCTTATGTTCCTTATGGAATGCAATAAAGCGGTTAAAATCCACATCAATGATAACATCACCACAAAGAAGCAAGAAGTCCTCCGTCAACTGTGTCATCTTAAACAAGGCACCAGCAGTACCTAAAGGATGGTCTTCAACAAAATACTCAATGTTGACACCAAACTTACTACCATCACCGAAATACTCTTTGATTTTGTCACCAAGATATCCGACAACGAGGATGATGTCTGTCAAACCACAAGCCTTCAAGTTATCAATCTGATGTTCCAAGATAGGCTTGCCACATATATTAATCATAGGCTTAGGTACATCGCTTCTCACGGAAGAAATTCTTGTACCCTTGCCACCTGCCATAATTACTACTTTCATAAGAACTTATAATTTTTTATAAACTATTTCACCTTCTTCTCGGATTAACATCATAGGAGAAGGTATAACCACGCTACCAGGAAGAACATCCTTAACAACCACAGCATTAACACCTATTGTAGAATTCTCTCCAATTGTAACTTTTCCACAAACTTTGGCACCCGCAGAAATTCGAACATTATTGCCTATTGTCGGACGACCATAACCATATTTTTTACTATCATTATAACCAATTGTAACCTGCTGATTAATCCAACAATTCTCACCAATTTTTTCTGCTGTTATAACTGATGCAAATCCGTGTTGAATAAATGTACCTGCACCAAAATCTTCAGACCTAGTACAAATGTAAAGGGTCGACAATGGAGGAATATAACTCAAAAAATATTTTACCTTTCCCATTCTAAGATAAAATACATTTCTATATTCCTTTATAAACATTAGTAACCACATCAAATTTAAAAGATTAGATTTGCCCCCCCATAATGGATTAAATTGATGTGAACATTGAACCCAACGAACAATATCTTTATCAATGGTCTGTTTATTCTTAGCTACCAAATAACATAGAATATGTGGAATTGTCAACCAACCCAAAAACAAAAAGAAAATTTTTCTCATCTATTATAGCTCTTTTTTATTTACCATATATAACAGGGAATCTTTTTACTCCA